>Ga0182027_10010397_pt1 | contig 13251 bp, 16 predicted proteins | sample 712E1DmetaG_FD_121300 | JGI IMG/M metagenome (GOLD analysis project Ga0182027, IMG submission 121300) | Permafrost microbial communities from Stordalen Mire, Sweden - 712E1D metaG (Illumina Assembly) | ecosystem: Environmental > Terrestrial > Soil > Wetlands > Permafrost | place: Sweden...
TTGTTGCATTGTAAGGCATCTTGCAAAGCAGCAAGATTATCTCTCATGACCGTTAGATATGTATGCCCTGCTTTAAGATCGTTACTGGTTATTCCCTCTATCGGATCTAAAACCATTGTTTTTGTTCCGGTTTCATTGGCAATAGTCTCAGATAATTTCGGACTAACCAAACTTTCAAAGAATATGATTTTTATGTCTTTTTGTTTGACAAGTTGTGTAATTTCAGCAAGTTTTTGAGAGGATGGTTCTTCGTCAGGCGATACTCCGCTTATTGCAATCTGGTTTATTCCATATGTTGCGGCAAGATAACCAAAAGCCGCATGGGAAGTAACAAAATCTTTCTTTTGACAGCTACTTAACCCAAACTTATATTCTGCGTTTAGCTGATCTAAATTATTTTCCAACTTTTTAGCGTTTGCTTGGAAATATGCTTTACCTGCCGGATCGATTTTTTCAAATCCCTGCTCGACAACTTCGACTTCTTTTTCGGCCAAAATAGGGTCAAGCCAGATATGTGGATCCTGTATGGTTTGTCCGTTTTCATTAAGTTGTTTATTCGCAAGTCCGTTTCCGGCGGTTACAATTAATGTGTTTGTTCCTTGAAGTTGGTCTTTTATCTTATCTCCCCAAGGCTCTAATTTCCCTCCATTAAGAACTAACATATTGCTTTGATTAATCTTTACTACATCTTGAGTGGTAGGCTCGTAATCGTGCGGTTCGGCAGCTGCAGGAGTAATACTCATAACATCTGCTTTATCTCCTCCGATTTGCGAAGCAAAGAAATACATCGGATAAAAAGAGGCTGCAACCTTCAGTTTGCCACTATTCACTTGCTTAGTTGAACCAAAATTAAATAATAAAACAACTGCAAATATTAAAACTAGAACTCCTAAAATGATTGTTAATTTCTTATCCATATATTATTTCTGACAATCGACGCAAAGGCCGAAAAATTCCAGTGAATGATCTTTAACTCTAAATTTTTTATCTTTATAAATTTTCTCTTCCATTGATTTTAAGAAATCCCCTTCTACTTCTTCCACTTTGCCACAATTTGTACAAATTAAATGGTGATGGTGGCCTTTATTTGACAACTCATATCTTGCCTTACCTTCTTGAAATTGGATTTGTTTAGTAATCCCCTTTTGCAAAAAGTCATTCATCATCCTAAAAATAGTTGCCGGATTTGTATCAATATCTCTTTGTCTTAAATAATCTAGAATTGAATTAACATCAACTGGCTTATCAACTGACTCTAAGAATTTCATGACAGCAATTCTTGCTGGAGTAGCCTTAAGTGAAACCTCTTGTAGCTCTTCTTTACAATTATGATTATTTTTAAAACTAAACATGTAAATGCGATCTAATTGCATATTATATGCGACTTAATTGCATTTGTCAAGAAGGAAAATTCAAAATTTGCTATAATCAATCCTTATGAAGAAATTACTAATATTACTAATTTCCCTTCTCTTTATTCTAATCGCACCTTCAAAAAGCTCCGCTCAAAACGTGCCATCCGTACCAAGTATTCCCAAAGAGGAATATTTTAAGGCCCAAGTCGTATATATTGAAAAACAAGGACAAAGAGATAATCAGGGATATAAAAGCTATTTTCAAACTCTAAAAGTAAGAGTTGAAAACGGATCGCAAAAAGAAAAATTACTTACTGTCGAAAACGGAGATGAATCACAAATTACTAAAGACCAATTCGTAACTGTTAATCAGGAAATTGTAGTTGATCAAACTACCAGTTTAAATAATGAGACCACCTACTCCCTGTATGACGCCTACAGATTAAATAACTTACTTATATTTTTAGCTATTTTTTGTTTTGCCGTAATTATAATCGCAGGATTAAAAGGTTTCGGCTCGCTTTTGGGAATGGGTATTAGTCTTAGCATAATCCTACTTTATATTATTCCAAATATCCTAAAAGGCAACGATCCCCTCACTATTACCCTTATTGGAGCAACAGTAATTATCTTAATAACAACTTATCTCGCTCATGGCATATCACAAAAAACTACAATTGCCCTAATCTCCACTTTGATTTCTATCTTTTTAACCGCAGGACTAGCAATATTAGCGATAAGCTTTATAAGCATTAGCGGCATTGGCAACGAGGACGCTTCAGCCTTACAAATAGGCACGACTAGCCTCATCAGCCTTAGAGGACTTTTCCTAAGCGGAATTATTATCGCCACTTTAGGAGCTTTAAATGATATTACCACAACACAAGCTATGACTATTTTAGAATTGAAAAAGACCAATCCAAAACTTGATTTCATTGCTCTTTTTAGCAAAGGCTTTTCCGTTGGAAAAGAGCATATTGCCTCCCTAGTGAACACTCTAATTTTAGCCTACGTTGGCTCTGCTTTTGCTGTATTTCTCTTTTTTGTTTTAAATCCTGCCAAAGTGCCATACTGGGTAATTCTAAACAATGAAATCGTTGCTGATGAGGTGGTAAAAATACTAGCCGGAAGCATTGGTCTTTTATTATCCGTCCCAATTGTTACTCTTTTGGCCAGCCTTGTTTTTTCCAAGAAAAAATTTTAGAAGATTATTTCAAAACTATCAAAAGTTGATTCAACTTCTTCCCACTCTATCATGACTGATTTTACTTCGGATAAAAATGGCCCCTTTTTACAGATTACAATCAAATCTTCTACTCCCTCTTTGGGACCTTGAATCAAGGCCTCCACTCTTCCACCATCAATATTTCTAACCCAGCCCTTTAGACCAAGTTTTTTTGCATTCCATTTTATAAATCTCCTATACCCCACGCCCTGAACAAATCCTAAAACAATAATTTTTGCTTGCATATTATTTTTTTATCTTTGAGGCCTTATCTGTTTTTATTTGTTTCAATTTCCACAAAAACAAGGCTATTTTATTATCCGCTGTTGAATCCTTAACAAAAGACATTGCTTGCTCTAAAACCGAACGATGATTTGTTTTGGCAAGCCTAATCCACATTCCCCTATTCTTATAGTCATTAAACTCTTCCGCTAACTGAAGTCCATATGACTGAAACTCCCGGGAAATATATTTGTCTTTTACCGGATCAAATTTTTTTAATATTTGTGAGACCTTTTGCATTATTTCGTATTAAAGCGGTTCATGGCTTTTTCTAAGCCTTCTTCAAGTGCGTCTTCTATCGCTTTTGTTGCTTTTTTAATAATTTCCCGTGCTTTTCCCTTTTCGCCTTCGGAAAACTCACCTAAAACAAAATCGTCAATCGCTTTAACTTTTCTGTCGTGGATTTTTTCGTGTTGCTCTCCAATTCCTAATCTAAATCGCCAAAACTTATCTACTCCCAAATGCTCTATTATTGACTCAACGCCCTTATGCCCCGCCGATGCGCCGCCGAATCTTATTTTCATGCCTCCTAAAGGTAAATCTACCTCATCGTGAATTATCCAAATATCCGAAGGGTCAATTTTATAGAATTTTACGATTGAGGATACCGCCAATCCAGAACCATTCATATAAGTCAGAGGTTTTACGAGAAGAACTTTTTCAAGTTGACCCTTTTTTGGCTGCCAATTAATCTCGGCTACTTCGCTTTGGAATTTTTTATCTTCGTTCCACGAAATTTGCTCTGATGATGAAAAATCTTTTAAAAAAGCATCAATCACTATAAATCCAAGGTTATGTCTGGTTTTTGCGTGTTGTAAACCGGGGTTACCTAAGCCAATAATTAATTTCATAACTTCTATTTTAACACTTTCTGTCAAAGAAATACTGTAGTTTTAACAACGTAAATATATGCTTAAATAATAAGCAATATATTTACACCTGTCTACTCTTTATTCCCTATTTATACTGAGATTCTACTTGGAATAAGATATAGAATGCGATTGCCGCACCAATCAAAGCCGAGATAACATCTCCTACTCTAAGAGATATTACTGAACTTACGACTGCTAAAACCTCGCTCACTACTAATAAATTCCAACCTCTAACTTTCTTTGCTTTAAGCGGGGCAAAAGCCAAAACCATAACAGCGCCTTCCACTATCGCTACTACCGCCGAGACTAATAAGAGTACTGAGAATCCTGCTCCGGCATACATGTAGGCCAACGGTGAAAATGCTGTAAATAAACCGAGTCCCCCTATTCCTGCTAAAACAGCCAATGCTCCAAATACCAAAGCGATCCATGGTGCGATTGAGACTAAAACGTCTCTAGCGTTCGTTGGTAAAGCTGGCGCTTTTGCATAAACTTCTTTAAGGGGTTTTAAGAGTTCCTTTATTTTTGCGTCCATAATTTTCACCTCCTTTCTTAAACTATGACTAGCGTATCTTGCCGCAATTTAAAAGTCAATTCCCAATTGAGATTTTGCTTGCATCTGTTTCTCAGTTGTCTTTTTATCATCCCAGATTTTTACGATTCCATACTGGCCATCAAATCCCGGCAGAATTACTATGTTTCCCCGTCTTACCTTATCTATACCCTCTGCTAATCTTGGCCCAAATTCTTTTTCCAAATCAACAATTGAAGTTTTTAACAAAACGTTTAATTCCGAGCCAAATTTTTGACAAACCTGGTCAAACATAGTCTTTACTTTCTGACTAGAAACAGTTGAATGTAAACTTTCGGCAATAATTTCATTTAAGGGAACCAATTTTACAAATGGCGGATGGTTTTTACTCGGATCGACTATCCATTTAAGGTCATTTGCATTAGGTTTTGATATTTCGTCGGGAAATTTGTCTGTTTTTGCCAATTCCTCAACACGGTGCATGACACCAACCGTTAACGACCTGTGACAAACCGGACAGATATCCCCATCAAGTTTCGTTTGTTTTGGATCTTGGACAAAATTACAATTTCTATGCCCGGTAAAATGATATTTTCCCTCCTCCGGGTAAAACTCGATTGTGTAACCAATTTTTAGTTTTCCTTCCGGCTTTTGCTTAATTGCATCAATGATATCTTGATATGTGAGTTCGAATTTTGAACTGTCGTCTTTTGTCGCAAAAACTGTAGCTTCCCTACCCATTTTAGGTAATGAATGAGCATCGGAAAAAGAAAGAAGCGAGCGGTATTCCAGTTCTTTTATTTGCCAGTTCATGAACGGATCGCTAGAAAGTCCTGTTTCTATACCATAAATTTTATCAGCGTACTGCCCAAAACAATCGTCGATTGAATCAAAGCCAGAAATTGAACCATACAAAGCAAACCACGGCGTCCAGGCATGGCAAGGAATTAAAAGAACATTTTTATCTATCGAGTATATTAATTCCATCAATTGAATTGAAGAAAGTCCGATAATCGGGCGGCCATCAGAGGATAAATTGCAGCCTCTTTTAACAAGCTCCGTGGCAATTTTTTCAGAAGTTTCAATACTTGGCGAAAAAACCAAATTATGAATGCGGTGAACTTCTCCTTTTTGCGTATAAATACAGGAGATTTCCGTTGATAAAATAAAGCGGGTTTTAAAATCTTCGTTATTCTTGATTTTGAAAACTCCCTGGGTGTCCTCTTCGAGCTCTGTCTTTATTTCACGCATCCACAGCGGATGTGTCCAATCGGACGCCGAAAGAACGTCCAGGCCCTTTTTAGTCCCCCACAAAGCCATGTTTTGGAGATTCATGTCTTTTGAAACTGCTCTTGAATATTTAGAATGCAAATGAAGATCTGCTACAAATTCCATAGGCTGATTTTAGCACAAATTATTGGTTTTGCTAAAACATCTTAGAGTGATTTTGGGGGTTGGCAAGAAAAATTCCAGTTGCTACTATAAATATAGATGGCTTTATCGGAAAGTGTAAGATTTATCGGAAGACCCGTTGCCCCGGCTGTCGAAACTACTACTATACTGGAATCTAATGTTCCGCTTGCGGAACAAGCGGTTGCTCCTAGTTTTGCCATAGTCGAGCTTCAAAAACCTAGCGTCTTAGACACAATTAGAACGGCAATTAGAGCGAGCGACCGTAGCCCGTCTGGAATAAGAAAAACAAAGGAAATCGCTCGTAAACGAGGAAGACTGCCGGGATTAATTGTTGAAATAGCATTGTTTAATGCAGAAGATTTCGATAGACGCCCTTCTATTACGGCTACTACTGTTTTCCTTGCTGACTATACATCTGAATAAGCTCAGTTACCGAGGTAGCATCTTCTCCCCTCTTGTCTGCATTTCTAAACGATACTAAACGCGGAAATCTTAAAGCATAACCCGGCTCGGTAGCGGTTTTTCCGGCAGTATGAATGGGTGAACGGGTAATTTCATCCGCCAAAACCTCAATAACGATTTTTGGCTCGATCCAGACAGACGGAATAATGTTTGAACTGACTCTGGCCGGTTTTTTATCCAAGCTTATTTTATCGGCTCTTTTATGCACCTCTCTCCATTCCTCATCCGTTAAACCTGTTCCGATTTTGCTAACCGAAACAAATTCGTCTGTTTTACTGTCATATACTCCAACCAAAAGTGCTCCTGCGCCAAAAGCAGTTCTTTTCCCTTTTCCGCTGATATAGCCCAAAATAACGCAGTCAATTGTATCGTTTAATTCGCCCGATGAATGCCGCTTGAGTTTTACCCAGTTAAAATTTCTTCCTCCCGCAACATACGGACTTTCCAGTTTCTTAACTACCAATCCCTCTAAACCCTTAGAAATTGCATCTTCCAACAAAACCGACAGTTCTTTTGCATCGGTGATTGTTTGGTTTTTAGTGCGGATCAAAACATCGTCCTCCGGCAAGACCTCCTTGAGAATCTCCATTCTTTTAGTCAGCGGCTCATCAATTAAAGACTTCCCATCTTTGTACAAAATATCGAACACAAAAGCTTTAAGCGGCAAGCTTTTGGCCATTTCTTCAATTCCATGTTTTCTTCGTCTTTTGGTAGTTTCCTGAAACGGCAAAAATTCCTCCGATTCGGGATTATAAGCCAGCGCTTCGGAATCTAGAATGATTGTTTTAGCTTTAATTTGCTTTCTGACGGCTTCTATTAATTCCGGAAACATATGCGTCATTTCCTCTAAATTTCTGGAAAACATTCTGACCTCATCGCCGTTTTTATGAAGTTGAACACGGAATCCGTCGTATTTATATTGCGCGTCAACTACTTCCATTTTCTCAATTACTTTCTGCGGATTTGGCAATCTTTCGCAAAGCTCTGAGCGTACCGGATAACCTACCATAAGTTGCAATTTCTGAACAGCGGCTAATCCATCAACCCACAAAGTCTTAGCGATTAAACCAAGATCGGAAGTACGATTATATGCTCCCTCTAATAGTTTCCTTTGTGATTTATCGCCTAATTTAGCTGTTGCCAAAGCATCCAAAACCGTCGGATCGCCTATTCCCAAACGCGTATTGCCAAGCGGAATTCTAACTAAATGCTTGGCTGAAATGCTGTCTAATTTTTTGAGAAGATCAGATAAGAGAATTTGTCTTTTCTCAACCGTCCCATTCCCTTTCGTATTGGCAATCTGCGTTAGCGTATTTACAACTTCATCTACCGATAACGCTTGTGGCTTGAGTTTTGAACTTTGAGCCAACTCATAAGCTGCCAAACCCATATCGCCTAAGTCTTGATAGCTTTGTAGAACCTCTTCTTTTGTTGATCCATAGGCCATAGCTAAAGCTTCTGCCACAGTTTTTTCCGCCATGCCGATTTCAATCGGCACAAAAAACGGCGCCAATCTGCCTTGAATTAAATAAACAATCTTCTCGATTTCTGCTGCCGGAGTTTTTTTGAACAACTCCGAAAGAATCTCGATTAGACTAAGCCTTGAAGCTGTTGCTTCCAATTTTTCGAAATATTCTGTTAGTTCTGAAAATTTCATGCTGCTTTTTTAAATTTTAAATTATGTAACATTTCTTTATTTATTCTAACCGGCCAAACTAAACCCGTTTCATCAAAAATCGGTAAGCTTAGAGAAGGATCTAGAGCGTAAAGCATAGAAACTACTTCATCTAAACCATAGTTATACATAGTTTTCGATTTTTCCGGTCTAATGTAAAGCCCCACAAATTCCCTTGGGGCAACTCTATTTTTAACTAAATATTCACCAATTTTTGGCGAAAATTGATCGCCTTCCTGTCTTAAATCGCTTGTTGCAGGTAAAACCCCTCTTGGATTAGCTAAAACCGCAATCCTGGATGTCCCAACCAGAGTTATTGGCAATCTGTCTTTACGCCAAAGAGAAACATATTTATCATTCCATGAGCTATTAAATTTTTTTCTATAATCTGTCTTTCTAATTCTTTTAGCAAAATCCCCCGCAACTATTCCCTCTTTTAATATTGCTCCTAAATCCTGAACTTCTGTCTCTTGGAAAAAAGGGTAAGACCCTGAGAAAGGATCGCTTAATTTTCTCATCGCAACCTGTTCTCTTGTTTTCGGGCCCTGAATTTCTAGATTTGGCTCACTCATATTTATTAATCTGTCATTATATATCTCGCGCCTTTAGTTACACCGTGTTTCTTGATAATTCCCGCCTCAACCAAAGCTTTTATTTCGTTTAAAACGGTATCTTCGGAAACCATCGGAAAAAGTTGCTCAAAAGCTTGATTTTGCAAATAGCCTATTTTTTGAATATATTCGATAATTTTAAGCTGTCTTGGAGAAAGCATTATCGGATTACCGCCTAACTTTTCCTTGATTTTAGCATCAACCGAAATACTTTCCACTTTACCTCTGATTTTAGCTAATTCAATTGATAAACCCAAAGTAAAATACTCCAGCCAATGCGTTAAATCGCCATCATTTTTCTCCACACTTTGCAACGCTTCGTAGTATGAACTTGCATCTTTATCAAAATATTCTTCCAAAGAGAAAAATTTTCGGATATCATAGCCATCCTGATATAAAATTAAAGTTGCCAAAGCCCTGGCTACCCTGCCGTTACCATCTAAGAAAGGATGGACTCGAACCAACTCGTAGTGAACGATACCTGATTTTAAAACAGGATTAACCTCTTCATCATGAGCAGCATCGACAAATTCCAATAAATTTCTAATTTGAAATGGTACCGCAACCGCCATTGGTGGCCGGAAAGAAATTTCCCCGGTTTGGCTATTCTTAACAACCACCTGGGTTTTTCTAAAAACTCCGCATTGCTCATCTGCCAAAATTTTTTCAACTGTTAGTTTATGCAGCTGTTTTACCAAATCTTCGTCAATTTTAATAGCCGTATTTTGTTTTTGAAATTGATCTATATAATTCATTACTTTGCGGTAATTAATAACCTCCTGAATATCGCGGTCACGAGCGGTAACTTGTTGTCCGGCTAAGACTTTCTCGGCTTCGGTAAGATTAAGCTCATTTCCCTCGATGTGGGTTCCATAATGAACGGTTCTAACCATGGCATCTTCCCTAAATTCTCTCTCAAAATATGGCAAAAGCGGCGCGTTATCGATGACTTCCTTGGAGGCTTCAATACTGCCGATATTTTTGAGGACTTTGTTGGTAATCGTAAATTTCGGAGTATACATATCTTAAATATTATAGCAAATTCCCGAGCAATTCCCTACTTTGTGATATAATTACTATATGCCAAAAGCTAAGAAGAAAGAAGATTCTAAATTACACGTCGAAATTGTTAAGCAAATGGTAACGCTATCAACCAGCGCCTTCGGTTTGGTCGCTGCGCTTGCTTGGAATAGCGTTATTCAGGAATTTGTAAGTACTTATGTTAAAAAATGGATTCCCGCCGGAGGGGGCATAATTTCGCTTCTTATTTACGCTTTAATTATTACGGTTTTTGCGGTTATTATCACCGTTCAGCTTTCTAAACTCTCCGAAAGACTTCAAAGTTAAATTTCCTTCATTACCACTGGGATTTCTGAGGCTAAATCTGAAGAATTAAAATATATTCCCACTCTTTTAGCTAAAGATTCTCCGGCTTTTTTATTAATAAATGAGGCTGATTTGGCCGACAAAAATGCGTCATTTTTGCAATATAGTGCTGCTGTAAGTCCTGCCAAAACATCACCCGTTCCGCCCTTTGTCATTCCTACATTCCCACCAGTAATTTGAACCATTTCCTTTTCGCTCGCGACATAATCTTTTTCTCCTTTTAGAAGAATTGTAATTTGATATTTTTTTGCCATCTCTGCCACGTTTTCCGGCGTTGGTTCTGTTTTAAATAAAGTTTGGAATTCCTTATGATGCGGCGTTACGATGGCTGTTTTTGGTAAAATTTCAGGGAAAATGACCTGCAAACTGCCTCCATCTACTACCCATTTTTTGTTTGGATAGTTTTTGAGCAATTTATCGGTTAGCCATTTAGTATTGTCATCGCCTTCCTCTACTCCATCTTCCCTTGGTAAACCCGGACCAATCAAAATACATTCCGCTTCTTCAATATAATGCTCGATTTTATTGCGCGGAACAATAATTCCGTTTCTAAACTCCTGCTTTTCTTTCTCAACTATTGCATTATTTTGTGGAACTGACGAATAGAAAACCATATCGACAATTCGGGATGCCACCTGCAAAGACCAAAGCGATGCAGCATGGAACAAAACTGATCCGCCAATAATTAAAAGCTTTCCATTATCGCCTTTATGTGCACCTGAAGTCGGCACATAAAGCTGTTTTAAATCTTGAATATTAAATTCATTCATAACGTCTCCAAAAACCAATCGACTGTAAGCTCATTAAATTCGCGTCTGCCTTCAGGATTATCGCTTAATGAATGATTGGCATTTTTTTGAATATATAATTTTCTTTTTGCCGCATTTATTGCAACATTGTAGTACTTTCGAACCTCTTCGGAAAGCAATAATTCATCTTTTTCAGACTCAATTACCAACAAATTACCTTTAAATTTTTCTAAACCCCTGTACGAGCTAGAATTAATCCAATTCTCTCTTATAGCGAAATATCCATCTTCAACCTCTCCTTTATAATCAAGCGTTTTGTCAGAATGAGCAGACGGGGCTCTTAAAACAACTGATTTGATGAAGTCATAATCATTTAAAACCATTCCCGTAATATAACCTCCAAAACTTGTTCCCTGAATTCCAATTCTTGTCTTATCTACATTCTGCATTAGAAGAAATTCCAAAGCCGCTTTACCGTCATCGATTCCCATTCCGTGAGTTTGATCTTTGAATTTCCCATCACTTTCGCCGCAACCGCGGAAGTCAAAAGCTAAAGCCAAAATGCCATTTTCAGCTAGCCTTGAAGCCATTGGTAAGTAATTTTTTTTACTTGAGCCACGGCCGTGATAAGAAACTATACTAGGAAACGGACCCGCTCTATCCGGAATAAAAAGCGTTCCGCGAAGCGTTTCTCCCCCTACTTTAAACTCGACATTTTGTTTTTTCATTTTTTAAAGTTAATTATCTTCATTAATTTTAGCAGCTTTTGGGGAACAAATTCGCGGTGAGTTGTGGTCATAATTGTCTGTTGCTTACCTATTTCTCTTAGAATCAACAAGATATGATTTTCATCTAACTCTGAAAATATGTCATCCAGAATAAGAGTCGGCCTTTTACCTAAGATCCGCTCGACATACAAAAGCTCTAAAGTTTTAAGCTGCAAAATTGCTAAACGCTGTTGACCACGCGATCCATAAAATTTAACATTATGTGCAGGTTTATCACCGTTGACCATTAGAACCGAAAAATCATCTCTGTGCGGTCCAACTAATGTTACGCCTGCTGCCACTTCTTCTTTCTCGTATTGCAGTAATCTTTCTTTTGAAATCAAACTCTTATCATATTCAATAATAAAATCAAAAATATCCTTAGAAGACACATTTATAAAATTAATAAACGCTTCCCGTCCGGACGTTATAATATTTCCGTTTTCGATTACTAAATTATCCCAATATTCAAGCTGCTTTTCGTTTCTTATGCCCGTCTCTCTGGCCTGCTCTAAAAGCGCATTTCTTTGCCTTAAAGCTTTAGTGTAAGCTATTACGGCAACCCGATAATTCCTATCCGTCTGCTCTAGAATTTCGTCCAAAAAATTACGTCTTAAAGACGGCGAATCCACAATGATTTCTAAATCCTGAGGCGAAAAAAGCACAGTTAAAAGATTACCGGAAAAATCTACCCGGCGCTTAGCCACTCCATTTACCAAGAATTTTTTGTACTGTGATCCGCCATTAACCATGCCGTTGGTTATAACTACTTCCAGCTCGTTGTCTTCGGTTATACCCTTTACTCTTCCGACTTCCTCTTGAAATGAAAGCATCTGTGCATCTTTGTCGGTTCTAAAACTTTTGCCGGTGGAAAGCAAATAAATTGCTTCTATAAGATTACTTTTCCCTGAGGTGTTTGGACCGATGATTAAAGTACTATTTTCAAAGCTAAACTCCTGTTTTTTATAACTTCTGAAATTTTGTAAAGAAATTGACTTAAGCACGAGGCTATTCTATCACAGTTCCGAGGAATTTTTCGTGATCGAAATACTTTCTGACATTATCAAAATCCGATCCCGACATAACAGTTACCTTAACTCCCAATTCTTCGGCTTTTTTAGCCGCAACCGGATCAAAAGGTGTGTTCATCCTTGGCACCCAAACATCTCCGACCATTTTTCGAAAATCTGCCCAGGAAATTTTATCCATTGGTTTGGCATCCTTAAATTCTCTTGGATCTTTATCGTAAACCTGAGCTACATTACTTAAATTAACCACTTCTCTAACGTCATAATCATCGCAAAGCATAATTGCATCATAATCAGTTGACCAACCCGGCTTCCATCCGGCCGCCACAATTACCGGCTCTGTGACTTTTCTGATTATTTCATAGTGCTTAATAATATAAGGGTGTGCAATATCGCGGAAGATGGTGCGAACGAGGTGCGCATTAAGTTTAGTAGCATGAATTCCCAACCAATCTAAATCGTCGCGGGTTAATTCTCCTCCGATTACTTCTCTACCTGCATTGATATATTCTCCGGCGGTTGATCCTCCCCCTATAACCAAAAAAAACTGGCGATTTGGGTATTTCGTCAGTTGTTCTCTTATGAACTTATTAAGTTCTGATAAAAACTTAACGTCAATCCCTCCGTTCGGAACGACGAGGGAGCCTCCGATTGACATTATGATTCTATCTCTAGATGCCATAATTAGTCTTTAATTCTAAGTTTAGATACTAGCATCAATCGCCCCAAAAAGCAACCCGACTACTTCTGATGTTTGGGGCAAAAATAGGTTCCGCGGCCACCGAGCTGGATCTTTTCAATAACTCCGTCGCATACCGAGCATTTTTTCTTTTCTTGTCCGTAAGCTAGAAAGTACTGTTGATATCCCCCATCTTGCCCCAAAACATTTACAAA
>Ga0182027_10010398_pt1 | contig 13250 bp, 10 predicted proteins | sample 712E1DmetaG_FD_121300 | JGI IMG/M metagenome (GOLD analysis project Ga0182027, IMG submission 121300) | Permafrost microbial communities from Stordalen Mire, Sweden - 712E1D metaG (Illumina Assembly) | ecosystem: Environmental > Terrestrial > Soil > Wetlands > Permafrost | place: Sweden...
AATTCGAATTTGGTTTTATCCACATCTCGATAGTGAAATCGCCAGTTCCCAGATTAAAATCGTTCATAGATACATTATCATCAATACCATCAAAACTCAGGGCATTGTTTGCACCTGGCATTGACGCCTGGAAACCGGTCAGGTATGGATAGCCATTATTAATAATTCCCGAGCCATCAATTGACCAGATAATTTCAAAATCCCAACCGGTATATGTAGCCTGTGTTTTCATGGCACTGGTACTTTCACCTGTTCCATCAGCAGATGATGATTGATTGGATGTATTAATATCCCAGTATGATGAAGTAGTTGAACTGGAGCCAGAGTAACCTAAGAGGCCTCCTATATTTGAAGTAGCCCCATTAACAACTCCTGCCGAATAGCAATTGACCATTGTAGCAGACAAATTCTCTCCAACTAATCCCCCAATAAAGTCTGTACCATTAACTGATGCTGTGGAGTAACAATTGGTTTCCGAACCTGTTGAAATCTGCCCGATAAGCCCCCCAACACGAGAGCTACCAGTTACAGAACCAGTGGAGAAACAATTTGAAACATCGCAATTTTCTCCAAGTCCAACAAGGGCTCCTAAATATAATGCATTACCAAAAACATTTACATCGACCAGTCCAAGGTTGCTAATTGTTGAATTATTATTTACGTAACCAAATAACCCGACATCATTTATTGAAGCCCTATGAATAGTAAGATTACTAATGATGTGATTTTGGCCATTGTAATTGCCTTGAAATTTATTGTCTTCATTGCCTATAGGAGAAAATCCGGATTCATAATTCCAGATCGATGTTTCAGTAGCATCAATATTAGCAGACTGAATAAAGTAGATACCCGAAGCCCAATATGTAGAAGTTTCGGAAAGCCAGCGAAGGTTCGCCAGGTTGGCTATCTGATAAGGGTTAACGCTGCTACCATCGCCGGATGAAGGTGCAACTGCGGTAGTTTCTGAAAATAAATTTTCGCTCCAACTTATTAAAACAAGTAAGAGAATAATTGAAAAGTAAAGGACTTTTTTCATATAGTTAATTTTTGAGTTGTTAGTGTTAAAATTCTTTTGACCTCACCCCAACGCTACTCCCTAAGGTTGTGAAATCACTTCGTTAAGTTCTCCAAACGGAGAGGGAATTCCCCTTTTTAAAATTGAGAAGGGTTAGGTGTTGAGGTATTTAAAATTTTTATATCGGGTTCATATTGATAATTTAAAGAGTTAAACGTCTTAATATCTTTTACTTAGAATAATTTATCACTAAAATTGGCAAAAGGGTTTCAATTAAATAATATATTTAAATAAAAAAAAAGCCCATCCTGAAGATGGGCTTTTTTTTTATTTTATAGGATATCACTAAATACTCATTTTTGAAAGATTTTTCATATTTCGGCTACGCTCAATATGACTATATTACTGTGTTACCCTGAGCGAAACCGAAGGGTGTTTTGGCAGTTTTTAATGATGCCTGCAGAGAATCGTGTTAAGCGTTTCTATTAACTTTTTTGCCGTGCTGACCATTCATCAAAAAATATTATATTTGACTAAATTTTTGATTAATGAATGAGGAAAACTCAAATATTGACATAGATAAAATTGTAAAACATTGGATTGATACTTCTGAAGAAGATTTTCAAACTATGCTGAGTTTATATGATTCAAAAACTTATGGGTGGTCATTATTTTTGGGACATATTTCAATAGAGAAATTGCTAAAAGCCTATTACGTTAAGAAGCATAAACAACATGCGCCGCGTCTTCATAATTTGTACAGATTAGCAGAATTAAATGAAATTGCGCTAAGTGATGAATACTCAGATTGGCTTGATAAAATTACTTCATTCAATCTTAATGCAAGGTATGATGATTATAAAAGAGAGTTTTATACTTTGTGTACAAAAGATTTTGCATCAAATTGGATTCAGAAAATAACAAATATTAGGATATGGATAAAACAGATGTTATAAATATTGCTAAAAGATATGCAATTGCTGTAAATGAGAATTATAGTTTTATTAAGATTATATTATTTGGATCTTACGCAAAAGGAAACTTCAATGATGATAGCGATATTGACATAGCTGTTGTTTTAAAGGATTACAGCAATCTAATAGATATGCAATTGGAATTAATGAGGTTGAGACGAAAAATTGACAGTAGGATTGAGCCTCATCCATTTAGAGAGCGAGAATTTGAGCTTTCAAATCCAATTGTAAATGAAATATTAAAATACGGACAAGAAATAAAAATCAACGTGGCCTAATATCGGCTCACAGCCTAAGCAGGTTTACTCCTTTGGGAGTGAGAAAGTTCAGAAGGATCGCAAGCGCATTGCAAACATTCGGCAGCATTAACAGCATCCATGGCTGCACACCGCACACCTTCATGGTTGATAGCCGCATACGTTTGGGTACAATGATCAAAAAGTTGTGTTTCAAGTATCAAATACAGGGCTTCGAATATCGAATATCGACTATTGAATATCGGCCCTCAAGTATCAATCGCCTACCAGCTGCCGCTTGCGCCACCGCCACCGAAATCGCCACCGCCAAAACCACCGAAGCTGCCACCGCCAGACGAAAAATCACCCCAGCCACTTCCACTTGAACGACCCGATGATCCAAGTATCCCACCCATCAGCAACCAGAAAGGAATGTTGCTTCCTGATCGTCCTATCGAATGTCCCTGATTTGTATTTTTCTTACCAACCATCATAATGATTATGAGTATTATAAAACTAAAAATCAGGAACCCTGCAAACTTTGATGATTTGGGGTTTCTTCTTTTTGAATATTGATCGGCAGTGTATTTTCCTTTTGTAACATCTATTAAAACATTAATTGCAGCATCGATGCCCCCATAAAAATCATTTTGCCTGAAACGCGGGATCATTTCCTTTTCCACGATCCGCCTGCAAAGGGCATCGGTAACAGTATCCTCGAGCCCGTAGCCAACGGCAATGGCAGCTTGACCCATTGAACCCATTGTCTTAGGTTTAACTAAAATGACCAGGCCATTTCTTTTCCCTTTTTGTCCAACACCCCATTTATGGCCAATTTCGAACGCAAACTGGTTGGCATCGTAATTGCCCAAATCGTTTACTATTACCACAACAATTTGTGTTGAGGTTGCATCGTCAAATTGTACCAACTTTGATTCGAGCCCTACTGCTTCGTTTGCCCCAAGCAATCCGGCATAATCGTTCACCAATCGCGGAGGATCAGGTAGTGCAGGTACTTCCTGGGCAGTTAATGTTAAAGTAAATAGTAATAAAGAAGAAAAGATTGTATAGTATTTCAGTTTTATTTTCATATCTTATTTTCGTGTTTAGTATTTAGAATTTTTGTTTTGAAAAACCTCACCCCAACCCTCTCCAGTTGGAGAGGGAGTTTCACTTACCAAACGATATCTCGTCGGGCAGTTCATTTACATCATCGGCCTGATAAGGAAAATTCGCCTTCAGTTTTTCTCCGGCAAGGTGAATCCCGCCAACGAGTCCTTCTGTAAACTTTCCAGTTTTAAAATTCTCTTTGAGCAATTCTTTTACATTATCCCAAAATCCTTCAGGTACCACCCGATTGATGCCAATGTCGCCAATAACTGCAAATTTTTTATCTTCAACAGCCAAATAAAATAACACACCATTGCGAAGTTTGGTTTTATGCATTTTAAGTTTTGCAAAAATTGTTGCAGCCCTGTCCAGCACTTCGCCTTTGCACTTTAATCCGATATGTACCCGGATTTCCCCGGAAGTTTCGTGTTCGGCAAATTTTATAGCTTCAACGATTTCGTTTTTCTGTTTTCCGGTGAAAAAATCAGACGCTTTCATTTTTCTAATTTTATAAAAAGTTGCTGGTTACTGGTTGCTGGTTACTGGATACTGGATACTGGATGCTGGATGCAGGATACTGGTTTCCTGCAAGGTTAAAATTTTACTTCAGGCGCTTTTTCTGTTCCTTCAGCAGCCTGGAAATAAGGCTTTTCTTTAAAACCAAACATCTTTGAAAACATTATTTGCGGAAACTGTCGGATATAAGCATTAAAATCCTGGGTTGCTTCGTTAAATTTCATCCTTTCCACAGTAATCCTGTTTTCAGTGCCTTCAAGCTGGGATTGTAATTCGAGGAAATTCTGGTTTGCTTTTAAATCAGGGTATTGCTCTGCAACAACCAGTAAACGCGATAATGAACCTTTCAAGCCATCTTGTGCTGCCTGGAATGCCTTTAACGATTTTTCATCGAGCTTAGAAGCATCAATATTTACAGAAGTAGCTTTTGCACGGGCTTCGATGACTTCAGTCAAAGTAGATTTTTCAAAATTCGCGTAACCTTTCACGGTGTTAACCAGATTTGGTATCAGGTCGGAACGGCGCTGATATACATTTTGCACCTGCGCCCATTGCGATGTGACCGCTTCTTCCTTTTGTACCATAGTGTTGTAACCACAACTTGAAAGTAAAGGTAATGCAAGCAAATAAAGGAAATTTCTATATCTTAAAATAACCCTTTTCATACAAAATATTTTTAAGTTTAACAATATTCAACAAACTTACACGAAATTTGTCAAAATGCATAATCCGATATGTTAACCAAACCTAAATTAAGGATGTTCGATTTACGATGGTCGATATTCGAATATCGTAAATCAATGTCGTTTAATTAAGAAAAATTATGTATCCTAATTATGAGAAAACCTCATCCCCAACCCCTTCTCCAATCGGAGAAGGGGCAAGTCCCTCTCCAATTGGAGAGGGATTAACTTCGTTGAAATCGCTTCGCTAAGTTTAGGGTGAGGTTTGTATGCTTAATTCAACTACATTGTATCGTAAATTGTAAATTGAAACACATGAACTGTACCATGAAAATAAGCGGGGATGGCTCTCACACCATTTACAGCAATGAGTTTAAGGAACATTATCATTCCGTGCATGGCGCAATTACCGAATCGATGCATGTTTTCATCGAAAACGGGCTTCATGCTGTTCACAAAAATCCGGTCAATATGCTTGAAATTGGTTTTGGCACCGGTTTAAATGCATTCTTAACGGTTATAGATTCTGTAAAAAACAACCGTTCGGTTTATTATGAAACCATCGAATTATTTCCCCTGGAACAAGAAATAATTAATGATTTCAATTATACCGGTTTTTTTGAAAAAGAATTTAAAAAATACTTTCATCGTATCCACGAATGTGAATGGAATGAGAAAATTGTAATTACACAGAATTTTCAATTTAAAAAAATCTCAGGCGATGCTTTAAAATATGAATTTTCACAATTGTCCGACCTTATTTTCTTTGATGCATTCTCTCCTGAAAGCCAACCGGAAATGTGGTCCAGACAAATATTTGAAAGACTATATTTGTCATTAAGCAAAGGCGGCATTCTTACTACCTATTGTGCAAAAGGAATTGTAAAGCGTATTTTAAAAGATATTGGTTTTAAAGTTGAATTACTTCCCGGGCCGCCCGGAAAAAGGCATATGATCAGGGCTGTGAAATAGTTGATGGATATTTGATTTCGGAATCCGCATCTCGGACACCGGACACCGGGATATCCGCATTTGCGTTAACTTTGACATTCTAAATACTATATTATTTATATGCAAAAGGAACTCCTGCTTGGAAAGACTTTGGAAGAACTGGAACAACTGGTTGATGAAATTGGATTGCAGCATTTCGTTGCAAAACAAATTTCTGAATGGCTTTATAAAAAATTTGTTGTTACAATTGATGAAATGACCAATGTTTCAGCCAAAGTTCGTGAGGAACTTAATTTGAAATATGAAATTGGAAGAGTTGCTCCTGTAAAAGTTCAGGCATCAATTGACGGCACTAAAAAATACTTATACCCGGCCCAAAACAACAAATACATTGAAACTGCCTATATACCGGAAAACGAACGTGCAACATTATGTGTTTCTTCTCAGGTTGGCTGTAAAATGGGCTGTAAATTTTGTATGACTGCAAAGCAGGGTTTCCAGGGAAATTTAAGTGCAGGTGAAATAATAAACCAGATTATCAGCCTGCCGGAGCGCAACAAGATTTCCAATATAGTTTATATGGGCATGGGCGAGCCATTGGATAATATCGACGAAGTACTGAAAAGCCTTAAAATATTAACTTCGGAATGGGGCTTTGCTATGGGCCCGAAACGCATAACAGTTTCAACGATAGGAATTATCCCGGTTTTAAGACGGTTCATTAGCGAAAGCAATTGCCATCTGGCAATCAGCCTGCACTCCCCTTTCGATGAAGAAAGAAGAAAACTAATGCCGATGCAATCTGTTTATCCCATTAAAGAAGTTTTAACAGAAGTTAAAAAGACGCATTTCGGATTACAACGCCGGATTTCATTCGAATATATAATGTTCAAAGGATTAAACGATACGCCTGTACATGTAAAAGAACTTTTACGCTTGCTTAATGGGTTACGGTGCCGGATAAACCTTATTAAGTTTCATCCAATCCCTGGTTCAGCTTTAGAATCGTCAGATGACAATACTGTCGAATCTTTTAAAAATGCATTGAATTCAAAAGGTATCATTACCAAGTTACGACAATCGCGAGGTCTTGATATTTACGCTGCCTGCGGACTGCTTTCAACTAAAAATGAATGTTAATAAAGTAATTCCTTAATGCTATCAATATGTTATTTATGTAAATCCAAAACAGTCTCTTTTAACCGATAAAATTTATTTGGGTTTTTTCTTTAGATAATCCATATTTTAGCGGAAATTAATTTTATAATCACACATTTAACCTTCATGAAACCTTCATGGTTGTATAAACTAAATTCAAAGGAGCAACCACAAAAGGACATGAATATTGATAGTAAGATACAACAGCAACACCATGAAGGTTCGCGACCGGCAAGTGCTCCGGCCTTGTGGGAGTGGAGCAACTAAAAATGTTTGCCTATTTATACTGTTGCAAATAGTAATTTTTTAACATGTTTAACTAAAATATATTCTCATGAACAAATTACTAATAGTATTAAGCTTCCTTATAATGGGCTTTTTTGTTTCTGCCCGGGAAAAAACCATTTCAGCGAAAGAAAAGGAGATCGATGCTAAAGTAGAATCTTTATTAAAAAAAATGACCCTTAAAGAAAAAGTTGGCCAGATGGCTCAAATTGACATTGCCACTTTCATTAAGCGTGTCGATCCAAAAGGCCCGTCATGGGGGCCACAGGCAGAACCTCACACCTTAGATAAAGACAGTTTACAGAAATATATTGTCGATTATGGCTTAAGTTCTATGTTTAACATCGGGACTCATGGTTATACCGTAGAAGAGTGGTTTGAATTTATGAAAATTATCCAGGATTATGCTGTCAATAAAACCAGGCTGGGAATTCCAATTTTATACGGTATCGATGCAATTCACGGTGCAGCGTTGACAATCGGATCAACAGTTCTTCCACATCAATTGGGGTTGGCATCTACATGGAACCCTTCTTTAGCTGAAAAGGCAGGCGAAATAACGGCATACGAAATGAGGGCTTCGAATTGCCCGCTAAATTTCGGGCCGGGCCTCGATTTGGGGAAACATCCATTATGGTCCCGTCTGGATGAAACATTTGGCGAAGATGTGTTGCTTTCTTCAACAATGGCAAAGCAAGAAGTCGTTGGTCAGGAAGGGTTTGATAATGATATTTCGGACAAAACAAAAATTACTACCAACCTGAAACATTTTATCGCGTACAGTTTCCCATTCTCAGGCAAGGACCGTACACAGGTTTGGATTCCTGAATATTATGTCAGGGAATATTTTATGCCGGCTTTTAAAGAATGTATCGATGCCGGGGCACACACAGTAATATTAAATTCGGGCGAGATAAATGGAATTCCGTTGCACAGCAGCAAATACTGGATTACCGATGTACTGCGTGGAGAACTTGGTTTTAAAGGAGTCATCATGTCGGATTGGCGGGATATTGAAAAGTTATGGTATTTTCATCATATCGCATCTTCATACAAGGAAGCAATTAAAATTGCAATCGATGCAGGTATTGATTTGAATATGGTCCCGTACGATAACCAGTTTATGGACTTATTAATACAACTTGTAAATGAGGGCAAAATTTCAGAAGCCAGGATTGATGGATCGGTCAGGAGAATTTTAAAATTGAAATACGAACTAGGTTTATTTGAACATCCCTATCGTGACCCCAAAGAATATCCCGATTTTGGATCCGAAAAATTCAGCCGGATATCAAAGCAAAGTGCCCTTGAATCCATTATTTTATTAAAAAACTCAAATAACATCCTGCCATTGTCCAGGAATTCAAAAGTACTTGTTACAGGCCCGACAGCCAACACAATGCAGGCGCTCGATGGCGGCTGGACATATTCGTGGCAGGGTGTTCTTGGCGATGAATACGCAAAAGATAAAAACACCATTCTTAGGTCTATTCAAAATAAAATAGGTAAAGACAATGTGGTTTATATAAAAGGTGCCGGTTTTAATGATGCAAATGAAATTGAGAAGGCTGTCAAAGCTTCAAAAGAAGTCGATGTTATTATCCTTTGCCTTGGAGAAGCACCTTACGCTGAAACACCCGGTTACATTGAAGATTTGTATATTACGGATGCACAGGTTGATTTGGCCAAAGCGCTCGTGGCAACCGGGAAACCAATAATTCTTGTGCTTTCAGAAGGCCGGCCACGCTTAATCAATAAATTTGAAGCCGGCATGAAAGGAATTGTATTAAGTTTCCTTCCCGGGAATGAAGGTGGCGATGCCTTTGCTGATGTAATTTTCGGCGATTTTAACCCAAATGGCAAGTTACCTGTTACATATCCAAAATATCCCAACGACCTAATGAATTACGACTACAAATTTTGCGACCTGCCCGATCACAATTGGGGCTTTAATGCTTATCAACCGCAATTTGCTTTTGGTTTCGGGCTTGGCTATTCTTCATTTGAATATTCCAACCTTAAAATCAGGAAGGATACAATTCACATGGATGATAATATCGAAATATCGGTTGATATTAAGAATACAGGCAAAGTCGAAGGACAGGAAGTTGTCCAGCTATATATACGCGATGTTTTTGCAAACCTTACCCCGCCTATGCGCAGGCTCAGGGGTTTTGAAAAAGTCGGTTTAAAACCAGGTGAACAAAAAACTATAACATTTAAATTGACCGTTGACAATATAAAATATGTTGGTACTGATAATAAATGGACAACTGAAGAAGGCGATTTTGAAGTTTATATAGAAAAATTAAAAGGGTTTTTCTATTTAAAAAAATAATAGTACTTTTTTAGAACCTGTTTTGGAATTTTATATTATAGTTTCAATTATTTGATTATTAAATATTTGTAATTATCTTTTTCAAACCTCCCAACCCTCCTTAAAAAGGAGGGCTAACTGGTGCACTACACTGTTATAGCCCCTTTTTCAGGGGTTGGGGTTAGTACTTAAACAATTAAATTACAAATTCCAAAACAGCCTCTTAACCCGCTTCATGACTGAGTTCAGGACAATTTGCATTTTTACCGGATTGCTAAGTTTAATATTCTATATACTATTACATTGTAAAACTTTGTTTTTTAGCAAACTTTGCTCTCAAAATCCGCGTAAATCTATTAAATCAGCGTCATCCGCGTTCTTTTGTTTGCAGCTTTAGCTGCGCTTTGTTATAGCATATCCAGGATATTTCTATAAACGATCAAAACACTCTTCGTAAGTGCTCAGGGCTATATAGTAACACAGTAACTTTGAGCATAGTTTAAAAATTGCAAATCGTTCAAAGACCAGCATATAGAGAGGCCTTTAATAACTTTATAATCCAAAACGAAAATTTTACGTATAAAATTCATAAAACAAAATTAAAGTTTGTTGTTTTTTTGTACCTTTCAAATTAGTAAAAGCACTTTCTATGAGAAAAAGGACAATGCAGTCAGTTATTATTTTATTTGGGCTATTTTTAGGCCTTTTCTGCAACGCCCGGGAATTACATTTCTCACATTTAACTTTTAAAGAAGGCTTTTCAAACAACTTTGTTTCTTTTATAGCCAATGACAATAAAGGATTTTTCCTGAATGTGGCAAATAAAAGATTATTTTTTTATAATAACAGAACCTTTCTAAATAAAATTGTTTGCCTGGCCGATAACCGCTGTAATTATTATATAATATGCAATGTGCCGGATAAAACTGACAGCTTTCTGAGGAATCATCGGCTTACTCTGTTCATGATTTTTGTAGTACTACTTATTGTGTTACTATATTTCACGTTAAAGATAAATGACCTTTTAAAGAAAAAAGGAAAATTAGAAAGCAAACTTAATGAGCGAACCCGCGAATTGGATGAATTTAAAGTGGTTATAGAAGAAAAAAATGAGGAGGTTTCCCATCAGAAAGAAGAAATAATAGCTCAGGCGAAAATCATTGAAAGTACCAATCACGTTTTAATAGAGCAAAAAAAATTAATTACTACACAAAATGTCGAACTTTTTAAACATAGAAATAAGCTTGAATCGCTTGTAGAAGAAAGGACACAAGAGCTTGAAGAAGCAAAAATAAATGCCGAAGAATCCGATAAGTTGAAAAGCGCTTTCCTGTCAAATATGTCCCATGAAATCAGGACGCCCATGAATGCAATATTGGGTTTTTCTTCTCTTTTACGCGATAAGAATTTATCAGCAATTGAAAAGGAAGAAATGATCGAGATTATAACCAGCAATAGTAAATATTTGCTCGAATTACTAAATGATGTACTCGACCTTTCTAAAATTCAGGCCAGCCAGATGGAACTCAATCATTATAATGTCAACTTGCATGATTTAATGATTGAATTATATGAGAATTTCACTTCTGAAGCTGAAAGGAAGAATCTAAAACTTATTTTGTCCATTGATAAAATATCTAAAAATTTCATTATTAATACAGATAAGATCCGAATTAAGCAGGTTTTAACCAATCTGTTATTAAATGCTCTTAAATATACTAATATTGGAAGTATAGAATTTGGTATTTATGATTTTAATAATGAGATTGTATTTTTTGTTAAAGATACCGGTATAGGAATTCCATCATACACCGGTAATACGATCTTTGAACATTTTATAAAATTAGAAGACAAGACAAAACTGCAGAGTGGAACTGGACTTGGACTGGCAATTTGTAAAAACCTTGTCGAACTCTGGGGGGGCCGGATATGGTATGAATCAGAACCTGACAAAGGCTCCACTTTTTATTTTAGCCATCCTGTTTTAACTAATAGTAAAAAACCAACATTACAAGTTAGTCAACAAACAACTACAAATATGCCTGAACTAAGCGGAAAAATTATTTTAATTGCCGAAGACCAGGAGAACAATTTTAAATTGCTCGAAGCTTATCTTGTAAAAACAAACGCGATTATTGTTTGGGTAAAAAATGGTAATGAAGCAATTAATTACGTCAAAAACAACCATGTCGATTTAGTCCTTATGGATATTAAAATGCCCGATATCGACGGAATTATAGCCACCAGGCACATAAAACTCATAAAACCGGAATTGCATGTCATTGCGCAAACTGCTTATGCATTCGAAGACGAAATTATTGAATACATGGAATCGGGAATTAGTGCATATTTAGTTAAGCCTATCCAAAAAAACGATTTATTGCAGGTTATCAATAAATATATTTAAATTTTATAGATAAATAAATATGCATATGAAAAAGTTATTATTCTTAATAACATTCCATTTGTGCATTTTAATACTTGCGCAAAAGAAAGATCTTCAGTTTACAAGACTTTCTACTGAACAAGGCCTGTCAAACAGTGAAGTGACAGATATAGCCCAGGATAATCAAGGTTTTATCTGGATTGCGACCATGGATGGCCTCAACAAATATGATGGATATAAATTTATTAATTATCGTAAAATTCAAGGTGATCCGACCAGTATTTCTAATAGTAATGTTACAACCCTTTTTGTGGACAATGAAGGTAATTTGTGGAGTGGGACACATTTTGGGATAAATTTATATAACAGGAAATTTGACTCGTTTATTAATTATTTGCCAGATAAAGCAGATAATAAAAACAGGGAAGCTTTAACAATTTCTTGCATAACTGGGGATAAAGGACATAATTTATATGCAAGCACATTAAATGGAAAGATTCTTCGCTTCAACAAAATAAGTAAAACTTTTATTCCGGTACTGAATCTGAAAATATCAATTGAATCAATTTATTTTGACAGGGACAATAATTTATGGGTAACTTCAGATAGCCTGTATTTATTCTATTTAAACAAGAATATTTTGACAACTATACACAATAGCAGGATTAAATTTCGTTACAAATGTATTTATCAGGATAAAGATAAATATTGGATTGGAACATTGGGAAGTGGTTTATATTGGTACGATTTAAAAAATGGCACTTTTATAAAATCTATTATTTCTGATAACAATGACGAGAACATCGTGAATAAAATTTATTGCGACAAAAAAAATAATTTATGGATATGCGATAATGTAGGATTAAAGCTATATGATCAAAAGAAAGATATTTTTTATAATTATGTTCATGATGATAAAGATAATTACAGCTTATCAACTCTGGGAGTTAAAACTTTCCTCGAAGATTCGGAAGGAAATTACTGGAGCTTAAACTTTAAAGGTGGCGTAAATGTGTCAATGGTTAAAAAGCAATTCTATAATATTACGCAAAACCCAAAAGATAAACTAAGCATAGCTAAACCAGTAATAGTATCATTACTTAAAGATCATAATGGAATACTTTGGGCAGGTTCATTTAACAGTGGTTTGGATTTGATAGACCTTTCTTTAGAGAAAATTCAGCATTTCGAAAATGATCCGCTTGACAATAAAAGCCTGGGGCCAAGCTCTGTTTTAATGACTTTCGAGGACAGCCACAGAAATATTTGGATTGGCACATACAGGGGTGGTTTACAGAAGTTTGACTTTAAAACAAGGACTTTTATAACCTATAAGAACGATCCAGGGAATGATAAAAGCATTGGTGGCAACGACATTCGATCAATGGCTGAAGATAAGGAAGGAAACTTCTGGATAGTGGTCCATGGTAGAGGTATTGACAGATTTGATTACAAAAATAAAATATTTTGCCATTACAGATGCGATCCAAACAACCATCAGAACACCCTTGCAGATGACTGGCCTTTCGTGGTGCTTTGCGATAAGGAAGGTACAATATGGGTTGGTACACCAAACGGGTTAAGCAAGCTGAACAAAGATAAAAAGTCATTTACAAACT
>Ga0182027_10010399_pt1 | contig 13249 bp, 6 predicted proteins | sample 712E1DmetaG_FD_121300 | JGI IMG/M metagenome (GOLD analysis project Ga0182027, IMG submission 121300) | Permafrost microbial communities from Stordalen Mire, Sweden - 712E1D metaG (Illumina Assembly) | ecosystem: Environmental > Terrestrial > Soil > Wetlands > Permafrost | place: Sweden...
ATGAGCGCCTGGATGCCGGGCATGACGACGTTCGTCGTGTTGTCGCCGTGCCAGCGATATTGGCAGAGCGGCAGGTTGACCTGGACGATTTTCCGGCAGTGCCGGCCCCAATCCGCCCAAAACGCCACGTCGGCCAGAATGGGCATGTCGAGCCGGAACTGCACGGGCGCCGGCTGGCAATTCGTTTTCAACAGGCTGCCGCTGAACGCCTGGTTGGCAATTTCCGCCTTGATGGCGATGAATTCGTCCACGCCGAACACCTTCGTTGTATCGCTGACCTGCCCGGACATGCTCAACCGCTGATTGTTTTCGTCAATGCGCTCGTCCAAACAATACGTCAGCCCGGGGCCGTCGCAGGCTTCCAGCTCGCGCGTCAGCCGCTCGTAAAACGTCGGCGCGATGAGGTCGTCGGCGCAGAGGAGGTGCAGGTATTTTGTTTCGGCGGCGAATTCCAGCGCGCGGTTCATGTTGCCGAACAAGCCGAGGTTCTTCGGATTGCGGATGAATTCGCACGGCATCGCCTTGAACTCGCGCACCATGCGCTCGGTGCCGTCGGTCGAACAGTTGTCCAAAACAATGAGCCGGTCCGGGCGCGCGGTCTGACGGGCCACCGATTCCAGCGTCTGCACAATAAACCGTTCGCCGTTGTAAACGGGAACGACGGTGATGAGATTCAGCTTCATCGCGGTGCGAAGTTAAACAGAGTGGCGCGCGGCTACAAGCCGGTTGGATGGTCCAAAAACGTCCACGGCACCTTGAACCGGCGGGAGAGATGCGCGGCCAGGGCTTTCACCCCGAATGTTTCCGTGGCGTAATGGCCGCCGTAAAGGATGTTGAGGTCAAGCTCCTCGGCCAGCGCGGCGGTCCAGTGCGGCCCTTCGCCGGTGATAAACGTGTCCACGCCTTCGCCCGCGGCGAGCTTGAGTTCGCCGCCGGCGCCGCCACTGACCACCCCGATGCGCCGACAAACTGCCGGGCCGCCGGGAATGACGACTGGCTTGGCCCCGGTCGCGCGCTGAAGCCGCGCCGCCAAATCCGTTCGGGAAATTTTCGCGCGTGCCTGAAAGCCGATGAATTGTCCGTGGTCCGAAAAAAACGGGCGGAGATTTTTCAAACCGAGCGCGGCGCCGAGCCGGGCGTTGTTGCCCAGTTTGGGATGCGCGTCGAGCGGCAGGTGCGAACTGTAAACCGCCAGATTATTTTCCACCAGCAGCCGTAGCAGTGCGTATTTCTTGCCCGTCCACGGATGCGACGCGCTCCAGAACAAGCCGTGATGCGCGATCAGCAGGTCCGCCCTCGCCGCAAGGGCCAGTTTCACCGTCGCCAGGCTGGCGTCCACCGCCGCAGCGATGCGCGTGACCGCGCCACGATTTTCGACCTGCAAACCATTCGCCGCGTTGTCGTAGTCTTTGATTTGATCCGTGCGCAGCAGACGGTCGCAGTATTTGACGACGGCTTTGAGCGAAACATTCGGCATGGCGCGATGAAAGCAAAACCCGGCCCGCGTGCAAAGGCAGAAAACCATTTTCTGGCGCGGGGGGATCAGATCACCGGCGACCCGGGCGCGCAACGTGTCACTTGCCGCCGCAAGATTGGCTGGCTCCGTTGACCGACGTCTTTTCCAATTCGTCTGAGTCCGCCGATTCACCGGGCAGGGTCCGCAACAGCAGGACAACGCCAGCCACCAACCACGCCAGTAGCACCGGATAAAGGTATCGTCCTCCGGTGTCGAAAATACTGCCATCCAACGCCAAGGTATAATCCAATGGGCTGGAATGGACAGCGCTCCAAAGAAGGCTCACTACCGTCGTAAACGCCAAGAACACCAGGAACAGGCGAATCACCGTTCCCCGCAACCGCCCGCCGCGACCCCAAGCCACCGCCAATAACAGCAGGCAGACCCAACCCGCGCCCTGGGTCCACTGGTCCACCAGCGATGACCAGCCCGTCCAGTGACCCTGCCATACCGCGTGTTGGTTGTTGGCGGAATTCCAGAAGGCAAATTCATTGTTCAAAAACCGCCGGGACAGCATGGCCACCCAGGTCATGGGCAGGATGTGAAACACAGCGCCCGCGTTCCTGATCAACAAGCTCAACCAGCCGGATTCCGGGTGGGGCACCGGCCCGTGCAACCGGAACACCACGTACGGCAGCCATGCGGCAAGACCCAGCAAACCGGCCCAGCCCACCTGCCGCGCCGGCCACAACGCCGCCCGGCTGTCCCGATCCAGCAGCAACACAACACTCCAAAAACCGAGAAGAATCATGCCTTCAAGCTTCACCATCGCCAAAGCCAGCAGCAGCAACAAACCCAGCCGCAGCCGCCCAGCCTGCTGCTCCATCATCCCCATGGCCAGTTGCAGGGAACTCAAGACGGTGTAGAACAGCATGGGAAGGGTTCCACCTTCCGTGAGCGCGTATTCCCGGGTCATGGGGAGCAACACAACGGCCGTCGCCACCGCCGCCGCCAGCCACGGGCGTTTCCCGGGAAATCGTCCCGCGCCCAGCACTGCCCATACCAGCAACAATAACATCCATTGGTTCCAAAACTTGGTGACAAACTCGTTCACATGACCCAGCATACCATAGGTGAGCGTGTGGAGCAGCGACACCAGCAGCGGATAATCCAGATGCGCGTAAGCCAGCGCGGGATTCTTGAACCACGGCCACATTTCCTTGCCCGCGCTGTAATACAGGATTTTGGCCTTGAAAGCCCAGAAGGCCACGGCATCATATTCTTGGAGACCGAGCAGACCGGCCAGACGGAATTGACACCATAACATCAGAGCCGCAGGAACCAACAGCAGCCACCAAAGATATTGGACCTTGAGTTGCGGACGTGACCCGCGCCGACGGCGAAACCACAGCGCCAACTCGCCCCCGGCCCAAACCAAAACGATGGTGGTCAGCGCCCGCTCCCAGCGTGCGCCTGCCAGGCGCAGGGCCAAGGTTAATTGCGTTAGAAAAAATGCGCCTACCGCCAGTCCGCTGGCCAGCAGTTCGCCGGTGGTCAGGACGCCCGTCAAATCTCGGAAGAGCCATCGCACCAGCCGGCTGCCGGTAATGGCCACCGCCAGCGGCAACAAAAGTGCAGGAATCCCGTCGCCTCCGGGTATCGGCTTGGGTTGGGCCTCCGGCGACCCCAAGGGCAACGATCCCAGTGTCACCAAATCTCCGCTCTTGTCCGTATTGATTTGCGCGGCGAAGTCGTAGCCGGCTTGTTTTAATTCTTTAAGGGACACAGGACTGCGGCCTGTAACTCCATCCAACTGAAAGGTTGGGGGCTGGCCGAGGGAGATGGCTACTTCCCGCGGATAAAGATAATAAGTCAGGAAGTAATAATACCCCATTTTGCCGGCATTCTCCGGCTTCAGCATGTCCAACAGGAAAACCCGCGCGTTCGCCGGTATCCTGGCGTCGCTTAAACGACATTTCCCGGACAAGATCTCGTTTTCGCGTTTGGCCGGATCCAGTTCACGTTGGAGCATATCTGCGGTTTTCTGAAACTGAGAAAACGATCCCTGCGTTGTCCGACCACTCGAAAACGGCGCCCAGAAAACCCTGTACATTGAGGCCGTGGCCACCACCACCACGGCCACCGTGGTCAGCCGTTCCAGCCAGACGCCAAGTTCAATCCGGGAAATTCGCATGCGATTTCACCTTCCTGGCCGCCGCTTTCCACGCGCCTTGTTGGTGCCATTAACAGTCTGCTTTTCCTTTTCGCCCAAGTCCGCCGGCGCACCGGGCCAGGTCCGCAGCAGCAGCACCACCCCGGCCACCAGCCACGCCATCAACACCGGATAAAGGTAGCGCCCGCCCAAATAGTCGTCGCTGCCGTTCAAGGCCAGGGCATAAGTGGGTTGCAGTGTGCTCCAAACCACGCTGACCATCGTCGCAAACCCGAGGAATACGAGGCAAAGGTAAAGCATCACCCAGCGCAATCGCCCACCCCGACACCACGCGGCCAACACTAATAACACGCAGACCCAACCCACCCCCTGGGTCACTTCGTCCACGAGCGACGACCAGCCCGTCCAATGCCCCTGCCACACCGCACGCTGGTTGTCCAGCGAACCCCAAAAGGCAAAATTATTGTTCAAAAACCGGCCGGACAGCATCGCCACCCACGTCATCGGCAGAATGTGAAACACGGTGCCCGCGTTCCTGATCAACAGGCCCAGCCAATGAGATTCCGGATGCAGCACCGGCCCGTGCAATCGGAACACCACGTACGGCAGCCACGCGGCCAACCCAAGCACCCCCGCCCATCCGATGCGGCGCGCCGGCCACAACGCCGCCCGGCTGTCCCGATCCAGCAACAGCACCATCCCCCACAATCCCAGGAGAATCATGCCTTCAAACTTCACCATGACAGTTGCCAGCAGCAGCAGCAATCCCAGCCGCAGGCGTCCTGACTGCTGCTCCACCAGCCCAATGGCCAGTTGCAGGGAACTCAATACGACGTAGAACAGCATGGGCATGGTGCTGCCTTCCGTCAGTGCCCACGCCCGGGTCATGGGCAGCAGGATGACGGCCGTTACCCCCGCCGCCGCCAGCCAGGGGCGCGGCCAGGGAAACCGGCCTGCGCCCAAAACCGCCCACGCCAGCAACAGCAGCATCCATTGGCTCCAATACTTGGTGACAAACTCGTTCACGTGGCCCAGCACGCCGTAGGTCAGCGCATGCAGTAGCGGCACCAACAGCGGATAATCAAAATGCGCGTAGGCCAACGCGGGATTCTTGAACCACGTCCAGATCTCCTTGCCCGCGCAGACATGCAGAATCTTGGCCTTGAAAGCCCAGAAGGCCACGGCGTCAAACTCCTGTAGGCCGAGCAGACCCGCCAGACGGAACTGACCCCACAGGATTAACCCCGCGGGAATCAACAGCAGCCACCAAAAATATTGGACCGGGAGTTGCGGCCGCGACCCGCGCCGCTGGCAAAGCCACAGCGCCAGCTCACCCGCAGCCCAGACAAATATGATGGCCGTCAACGCCCGCTCCCAGCGCGCGCCCGCCAGGCGCAAGCCAAGAGTCAATTGCGTCAGGGAAAACGCGCCCACCGCCAGCCCGCTGGCCAGCAACTCGCCGGTGGACAGGATGCCTTTCAGATCTCGAAACAACCACCGCACCAGCCGGCTGCCGGCAATGGCCACCGCCAGCGGCAGCCACAGCGCAAGAAACCAGTCACCCTCCGGAATCGGCTTGGGCCTGGCTTCCGGATGCAGGGTTTTTGACCCCAGTGTCAGCAAATATATTGCCTTCTCCGGTTCAATTTTCATAGCGAAGTCATAGCCAGCTTGCTCTAACTCCATGGGGGAGGCTTGGCTGTGGCCTGTAACTCCATCCAACTGAAAGGTTGGGGGCCGGCCAAGGGAGATGGCTACTTCCCGCGGATAAAGATAATAAGTCAGGAAGTAATAATACCCCATTTTGCCGGCGTTCTCCGGCCCCAGCATGTCCAACAGGAAAACCCGCGCGTCCGCCGGGATATTGGCGTCTTGCAAACGACAGATTCCGGACAAGGTATTGCTGGTGAATAAATCCTCTCGTCGGGCTGGATCTAGCTCAAGTCGAAGCACGCTGGGGGCCCGCCGTAGCTGGGCGAATGGTTGCAGCCTAATGTCATTGATGTTCTGCGTCGGCAACGGCGCTAAAAAAGCCCGGTACAATGAACCGGCAACCACTAATGCGATGGCCGCCGTGGTCAGTCGCACCAACCAGACGCCAAGTCCATTCCGGGTAAATGGCATGCGCCCTCTTACTGGGCCGGCGCCGGCATCCCGATATCCTGGCATATTTTATGGGCCGCTTCCGCGTTCACCCATTTGACCAAGGCGATAAAATTGAGCAGCGTCGGACTGTCGGGTTTGGCTTTGAACATGTTCCGGAGGCTGTTCACGACCTTGGTGTAGTTCGCCGCGTACTTGGGGTGCGTGAGCCGGGAGACGTAAGCTTCGATCACCACCCGCGCAATTGAATCGGTGCTGCCGTCGGGAAGATAGGGCAGATGACAAAAAATTCGGATCAGCGAGATCGTATCGGTCTGGATCAGCGTGATCCAGCTCTGTCTGATTTCGTCGGTGTCATATTTGGCATGCAACCGGTCGCGCATGGCGACGGCAATGGCCGCGGGGTCCGCCCGGCTCGTAATGAGTTCCTTGATATTATCCCACGCCATCTGCCGCTCCATTTCCGCGGAGAGGGTGGACTTCGCTTTGACCTCCTCCTCGAGCCCGCTTAACCCCAGTTCCTTGCCAAGGGCCTGGCCCAAGGCTTTTGCCTCCTCTTTGCGAATCCGGTCACACGACATGACAGTCCGCGCCACCTGCCGTTGCCGGTCGGGATTGAGCAGCCGCAGAATGGCGGCCAGGGTTTGTGGTGGCGGCGGTTTTTGCGGCGGGATGAGATGTTTGACGAACTCGGGCATGACCTCCATCAGGTCGGGCACCTTCTCGACCCGGAGTTTGAGCACGTATCTCAGCGTTTTGGCCGCGCCGCCGCCTTTGCCCACGTTGTTCACGATCATCAAACGATGATCCGGGTTGATGGCCAGAGCCAGCAAGCCTTCCGCCTGGACAATCAATTTTTCATCCAAGTTGTCCTGGGCGCCCGGCACCGCCAACTGTTCGATCAGGGCGGGCAAGCGCTGGGCAAATGCCACTTCCGGCGATTCGATGTTTTGGTTTTCATAGTAATGAAGCAACTCGATGATGAACGACAGCTTGTCAAAGGCGTTTTTTTGTGAACGGGCCTGCTCCGTGGACGCCTTGCTGCGCTGAATTCCCTGATACAATGCCAGCAGCGCCGGCCGTTTGTCCGGGATCAGGGCCGCGTGTTGCTGAAACAGCGCTTCGAAATCAGGCTTGAACGCCAGCACGATCTCCTCCGGCTTGGGCCGTGGATTCAGCTTGGGATCCGTGGTCAGGTCATTGAAAAAGATCAGGGCTTCCGTTCCAAATTCCCTGACGATCCGCTCGCGCGGCACCTGCCCCTTGATGAAACATCGGCTGGCGCGAACCACGCCCGGGGAGAAAAACAACTCCGGCTGCGCAATCAACGACCGCAGCAGATCGCTTTCCAACGGCGTCTCCAACCGGATCAATTCTTCCACCAGCGGTTTTATGGCTGCCGCCAGGTCGCGTTTGGCCTGGTCCAAGGCCCGCAGGACCGTCGGTTGAGGCAGGCTCGCCTCGACTTTGCCCTTGGCCAGCGCCGCGCAAACCTCGCTGACGTGGGTGTTGTGTTCCACCAGTTTGGAAACAATCACCCCGACGTCATTGATCGTTAGCTTGCTCACCAAGCCGGTCAGCAGGAGCACCAGTTCAGAGTGTGATTTTTGCCGGTGTTCAATGACTCGTTCCAACAGGAACCGAAGGGCCTTGTTGTCTTGTTCCAAGGCCTCGCGTTCAGCTTCCAGTTGCCCCACCCTGGACTTCAACTCGTGCCACCCCTGCTGGATTTCTTCCATTGATGCTGCCGCGGTCGCCACATTCTCGGTCGGTGTCATGGGGCCAATCTTGCCCAATGGCAAAGCTTCTTTCCAACCTATTTTTGAGGCGGTCCGGGCGGGTCACGCCTCAGGGCTAAACTTCGAGGCGGACCGGTTCCGCCCGGGCCAGAAAGTGCAGCCAGCACTCCGTGACCGGCCGGCCGTAAATGCGCGCCAGCGCCAGCGCGTACAACTTGAGTTGCGGCTCGTAGAGTTTGACTTTTTCGGCAGTTCCGCCCGATTTCAACGCGTCGGTCTTGAAATCCACCAGCCAGATTTCCCGCGGCAAAATGACCACGAGATCCGCCATGCCTTGCACGACCACGAATTCATCGGCCGGCAGGTCCGCCGGCGGTTCGAGGTCTGAGACGATCAGATCGGCGGCGGTGAAGCGCGCGGTGAACGGCAATTCGCGCCGGACGTCCGCGGCATGGGCCGCCACGCGCCGCCCAAAATCGGACTGCCAAAACCGCGCCAACGCGGCGAAATCCAGCGCCGCCGTTTCCGCTTCACTCAGCCAGTTTTCCCGTTTCAGCCGCTCCGCTTCGCTCCGCAATCCTTCCGCGTCGCGGACTTTGGACAAGGACACGCGTTGCAGGAAGTGATGGTGCGCGGTGCCAATCTCGGCCGCGGTCAAACCCTGGCTTCGCCGCGCCGGCAGGGTGAAGACAATACGTTGGAGAAAACGCGCCGGTTCCGCTTCCTCTTCGTGAAGCCGCCGGAGTTCGGTGACGCTGGTCTTAGCCCGTTGCTCCGTCGCCGCGAGGAACGGATAGGTCCAGTTCACGCGCGCATGCAGTTTTTCAAGCAGTCCAGGTGTGCTGCCGACGTTTCGTCGGCAGTTTGATTCGAGTTCTGCCGACAAAATGTCGGCAGCACGCCCCGGTTCATTGGCTGCAACGCCTTGTTCCGGCAAAGCCAGGCGCGGGTCGTCTTCCGCGTAAATCGTCCAGCGCAGCAGCTTGGATTGTCCTTCACGATTGCCCTTCCATTCATCGTCGCGCGTGACTTGCGGGAGCCAGAGCCGCAGCCAGTCCAGATAACTGCGCGCAGACAGTAATTCCTGCTGGCTGAACTCGCGCGTGGGCGCGGCGGACCATTTCGGATCGGCCTTGCCCGTGGCGGTGGCGGCGAGGAGCAGCGTGTCCCGGGCGCGGGTCGTGGCCACGTAGAGCAGGCGCAATTCTTCGCCGAGCAGTTCGTTGTGTTGCCGCCGCCGGGCCAGCCAGAAGGGCAGGCTCGGATAACTTTGTTCGCCGTCCGGCGGCCGGATTTTCGGGCAGAGACCGTATTTCTCGTCGAGCAAAATGTTTTCCCGCAGGTCGCGGAAATTGAAAAGCCAGCCCAGGCCGGCCACGACGACGACCGGGAATTCGAGGCCCTTGCTTTTGTGAATGCTCATCAGCCGCACGGCGTCCTGATTGGGCGGTGGCGGTCCGGGTTCCATGTCCAGTTCCTGCTGAGCTTCCACGAAACGCAGGAAACGAAACAAGCCCTGCCGCTGATAAGGATCATATTCCCGGGCGAGATCGAGCAGGCGACGCACATTGGCGGCCTGCGGTTCGCCACGCGGCCCGGCCCGCAGCAACGATTCGTAATGCGTCTCCGCCAGCGCGGTTTCCAGGCAATGCGAAAGCGAAGTTTGCCGGATCAATTCGCGCCAGCGGTCCAGTTGCCGGAAAAAAACATCCAGCTTGCGCCAGGCGGAACTCGACTCGTGGCCGCGCTGGAGGAATGTGCGGGCGGCGAGCCAGAAGTTGGGCGCGCGGTTTTCGGGCGTTTCCTGCGCGCGAATTTCCGCCAGCTCCGCCACGGACATTCCCGCCAGCGGCGAGCGCAGCACGGCCAGCAGCGGAATGTCCTGCAGCGGATTATCGAGCAGCTTCAAAAGGCAAATCAGGTCGCTGATTTCAAGGCTTTCAAAAAAACCGCCGCGCGCCGCTTCCAGGGGAACGTCGAGGCCCGCGAATTCCTTGGCGAAGGCTTCGACCCGGCCGGCGGGCGACCGCAAAAGCACCGCCATGTCGCTCCATTGGGCCGGACGCAAACATTTTTCGTCTTTGTCCCAAATCTCGTGCTGCTGTTCCTTGAGTTCGCGCAACCGCAGCGCCACCAGCCGCGCTTCGCGCTCCGTGGCCAGCAGGTCGGCCACATCGTCCGGCCCGGCGCTGGATTCGTTGCCGGCTTCGCCGCCGCCATTTTGCCGGTCGCACTTTGCAATCAGATGCAGTTCGACCCGTGGCGCGCCATCGGCGTCGCCCGCCAGCGCGGCGCGTTCGGTGGCGTTGCCGAAGATCAATTCCTCATGCGCCACACCGCCGATGCTTTCCCGCATCAACGCCCGAAAGAGCGGGTTCACGAAATCGAGAATCCCCTTGCGGCTGCGGAAATTCTCGGTCAGCGGCAGGCGCTGCGAATTTTTTCCACTGCTTTGCCAGCGTTGTTCGTAGTCGCGGAAAATCGTGGGATCGGCCAGACGAAAGCGATAAATGCTTTGCTTCACGTCGCCAACGAGAAAGCGGTTGCCCGCGTTCGGAGTTCCGCCTTCAGGCGGTTCCGCGCCCTTGCCGTCCGACGACGGAACCCCCAACGAATCGCGGCTGATCGCCTCAATGATTTTGTCCTGCGCGGCATTGATGTCCTGATACTCGTCCACGAAAACATGATCAAGCTGCCGCCGCCAGTGAAGCGCCACGGGCGTCAAAGCGCCGGACTGCGGATGCCGCAGCACGCGCAACGCGAATTGTTCCAGGTCGGCAAAATCCACGCCGCCCAGCTCGCGTTTCGCGCGGCTGAATTCCGTGGTGAATTCGCGGGTCAAATCCAGCAACGCCAGCATGTCGTGGCGGGTGAGTTCCCAATCTTCGGCCAGCGGATCACCGCCCGGCGACGGTGCCAGCGAAGCCAGAAACACCGCCTCATCAAAAAAATCTTCGAGATGAGCGCGGATATTCTTTTTGGAACCTCGCGGCCAGTTGGCAGCGTCTTCATCCGCCGACCGGATGGCCTGTACGGCCTGTGCGGCCTGGTTGAGTGTTGGTTTTGCCGGCGCGTTATTCAGGGCAGCCACCGCCAGGTCCACTGCGGGATTACCTGCAAAGCCGGCCAAGGTATTCAGCCAGAGTTCGCGCCAGGCTTGAAAGCCCTCGACGAACCACTCATGCCAGCGGCTGGGATTGGTTTGATGGAAAACCGCCCGCTGCGCTTCAATCCAACCGGTCGGATCGGGGCGCGCCTGCGAATGGCGATGCAGCTTTAGAACCAGCGCGCGGAGATGCTCGTCCGTGCCCCGCCCTTGCGCGCGCACGAGCGATTGCACTGCCTTGTCACCGTCCGTTGCGCCCGCGTAATGGCGGTCAAAAATCGCCTCGAGCGTTTGCTGGATGAGCGGCCGGGTTTGCCGTTCGTCCAGCACCATGACGCCGGGATCAATCTCCAGTTCGTAAAAGTGTTCGCGGACGATTTGCAGACAAAAACTGTGCAGCGTGGAAATCAGCGCGGTGTCGAGCAGGGCGAGCTGTTTGTCGAAATGTTCCCGCTGTTCCGCCGGCGCCTGCCCGTCGTTTTCCAGTGCCCTGATTTTGTCTTGAAGCGCCTCACGGATACGGCCGCACATTTCCAGCGCCGCGGCGTCGGTGAACGTCACCATCAAAATGTTTTCCAGCGAGCTTCCCGTTTCGAGCAAGGCGATGCACCGCCGCACCAGCGTGCTGGTTTTGCCGGCGCCCGCGCCCGCGACGACGAGCACGTTGCCGCGCGCGTCAATGGCCTGTTGTTGAGATGGCGTTGGCTGGGTCATGTTTTTCCCGGAAACAGAGTGACTTGAACGAAAAATGGCCAATTTTAGCCAAAAACTCAAGCGGTTATTCCCGAGGCCTCGGGGAATGTGCTTTCCCGCCGATTGCGTTTCCGACCGAGCACCCGGCAAATCCCGGCGCTTGAATTTTCAAGGGGACGGCGAACGATTCACCCTCTCCTCGGGGGAGAGGGCCGGGGTGAGGGCGAGCCTTCAACTAACTTTTCTTGTCAGTCCCGGATTTCATCGGCCTCGTATAATCCGGCAACGGATGCGGCGCGCGAGCCTGCAATTCATTGAAAATCGTGTCACGAATACTTTGGGCATTGCGGCGCAGATGCGAATTCCAGAACCGCAGCGTCTTGATGCCGCGCGATTGCAGAAACTTTTCCCGATCCAAATCATGTTTGCGCTGGTCGGGAAAACCGTGCTGGCTGCCGTCCAGTTCCACATTCAATTCCGCCTCCTCGCAAAAGAAATCGAGATAATAAATGCCGAGCGGATGCTGGCGGCGGAATTTGTAGCCGCTGAACCGCCGGTCGCGCAGCCAGCGCCACATGAGCTTTTCCGCCCAGGTTTCATCTTTGCGAAGCTGGCGGGCGCGTTCGATGTCGGCCATGACGGGAATTTAGGGAATGGCGGGAAGACTGGGAAGTTTGTTTTGACGCCCGCCCTCATCCTGACCTTCTCCCCCCGGGAGAAGGAACAGCGTTTGCGCGTCTCAGTTTTATCGGCAGTCCGTCCGGCAAATCCCGGCGGACGATTTTTCAAAGAGACGGCGAACGTAAAAGCCCTCTCCTTGGGGAGAGGGTTTGGGTGAGGGAGAACGTGCAAACCAATTCATATTTGTGTTTTACGCTCGCCCTCACCTTTTATCCTCTCCCCCGGGGAGAGGAAATCACCCTTGGACGATTTTGTTTTGCAGATGACCGTCCGGCCAATACCGGCCATAGTTTTGCCAAAGACACGGCGCGCGTTGCTCCTTCTCCTTGGGTAGCCGAGACGTTCTTGGGCTTGCGAGTTAATCGGTGGAATATCTGTCCAAACGTCATCAAGTGATTTGCCTTCTTGTTCGTCCAAATAACGCTTAACCCTTGGCACTGCGCCAGCACTCGGCTGAACGACTATGCCAATTTCATAGGCTTCTTGCATTCGCTCCTTCGTCCAACGCCAGACTTTTTTATGACCGAGAAATTCGTAAGTTAAGTTTGGCCTGTCTGGATTTGGATTTGTCAGATCGCCAAGGGTGTATCTTCGGCCGTCAGGGTCTCTGTGGCAGTATTTTGCTTCAGTTTTTTCATCCAAGTTATCAAGGTCGTATTCCAGGAACGGCCTGTTCCAAGTAAAATCTTGCCCGCCGCTGTAATAAAAAATGGTGTCGTGGTTGTTCGGGTAGCCTTTGAACGCAAGACTTTTTGCCGTCGCTCGTTTCCAAATGATTTCGCTCTGAAAATTACTTTCGCTGAAAATCTGGTCGAGCATCACCCGGACTTGATGGCTGGCGTGCCAGTCGCAGTGATAATAAAAGCTGCCGGTCTTTTTGAGGACGCGCGCCAGTTGTTCGCAGCGCGGCCTCATGTAGTCAATGTAAGCCTTGGTGGATTCGTGGCGGTCGTCAAACCGCCGCTTCTCGCTCGTCTCTGGCCAGAAGATTTCGTAGTTGCGGTTGGAATTGAACGGCGGGTCAATGTAAATGAGGTCCACGCAGGCGTCGGGCAGCTTGCCAAGCTGTTCCAGATTGTCGCCGCAATAAATGACGCGGGTGTCCACCAGCGCGCTCGGACGTGGCGGCGTTCGTGAGAACGCGGCTGATTTATCCGGGGATGTTTGCCGCGGACTCACGTCTGCAGCCACGGCAGATTTCGCGGCGGCCTTTTTTGCCATGCGGTGAGAATAGCTGTTTTCCACCGGCTGGCAAGTTCGCATCGCCCTCCGGCGCGGCAGCGAAGTCAGATTGCGCC
>Ga0182027_10010400_pt1 | contig 13248 bp, 11 predicted proteins | sample 712E1DmetaG_FD_121300 | JGI IMG/M metagenome (GOLD analysis project Ga0182027, IMG submission 121300) | Permafrost microbial communities from Stordalen Mire, Sweden - 712E1D metaG (Illumina Assembly) | ecosystem: Environmental > Terrestrial > Soil > Wetlands > Permafrost | place: Sweden...
GGACATGTGGTCGGATTCATGGGAGACGGAATCAACGATGCTCCCGCGCTGCACGCCGCGGACATCGGCATCTCGGTGGATACCGCCGTCGATATCGCCAAGGAGTCGGCGGACCTGATCCTGCTGGAAAAAGACCTCATGGTGCTTGAAGGGGGCGTCATTGAGGGGCGAAAGGTTTTCGCGAACATTCTCAAGTACATCCGGATGGGAGCCAGCTCCAACTTTGGAAACATGTTCAGCGTACTGGGAGCGAGCGCCTTTCTGCCCTTCATCCCGATGGCTCCTATTCAGATTCTGACCAACAACATGCTCTACGATTTTTCACAGGTGCCGATTCCCACGGATGCGGTGGATGAAGAACAGGTGGCTGGGCCGCGGCCCTGGAATATCGGAGAGATCAAGCGGTTCATTCTTTGCGTTGGCCCCATCAGCTCGATCTTCGACTATACGACCTTCTTCGTCATGATCTATCTGTTCAGGTGCTGGGCTCCTGCGAGCGCTTCGCTGTTTCAGACCGGCTGGTTCGTTGAGTCGCTGATGACGCAGACGCTCATCATCCACATCATCCGGACCAACAAAATTCCTTTTCTGCAGAGCCGCGCAAGCTGGTCGCTGACCCTCACCACACTGGCCATCATGGCCTTTGGCGCATGGCTTCCGTATTCTCCGCTGGCCTCATCGCTGGGCCTTGTGCACCTGCCGGGGCTGTATTGGCCGATTCTGCTGCTGACGCTGCTTGCCTACTCGGGCCTTACGCAGTCTGTGAAGGTCTGGCTGCTGTGGAGAAAGTGGATTTAGATCGGAACGTCGACTCTGATTCCGCTGTCAGCAGCCACTCCTTACGTCATTTTTATTCAGTTCGCTTTCCATGTTCTTCCATCCGCGCTAGCCCATACCTGACCGCGATCATTCACGATTTCAAAGAGTGCGGCAGGCGGGGAGGACAGTGCTGATTTGGCACGTACCTCGACGGCTCGGCCAGTCCACTGCTGGACGACAGGTTCCCAGTGCTTTCCTGCGTCATCACTCAGAAACAGCGTGCCGGCAAGATCGATGGAGATCGTGCGATGCTGCGCCGTTGCCGTAGAGACCGCACCCAGGCCGCTGGGCAGGCTGGAGGTGCCCGGCGCAAGAACCCCCGCCATCGACGGTTGCGACGCCCTGTTAAAACTGCCCGTAGGCACCTCCTTCATTTCGAGTCGAGATGCTGAGGCTGCGACCGGCTGACCGTGGATCGCCTGATCCGTGCCTGCCACGCTTTTCATTCTTACTGGCGAGATTTTGGCGGTTGTCGTATTGCTTGCCAGTGCGCCGTTAGCGAATTGAGATTGACGGGCTGCGTCTACTGTTTCCGACTTCAATTGCACCGCGGCTTCCTGGGTAGACAACCTTTCCTCAGAGGCCCCTGAAGGCATTACGGCGGCCTGGCTTTCAGCAGCCAGCGGCTCGGCTGCGCCTGCCGCGGCTGGCAGCGCCACCGAAGAAGCGGCCGCTGGAGGAAGCTTCTTGGAGTCTGTGCGGGCCGGCGCGGAGGATGTATATCTTGCCGCGAGAATCGCGGCACCCGGCGATTGCGCAGCTTTTGTGCCTACTGGGTTCTGTGCGGGAGGCATGGGGATAGCCCCTTCAGCACGGGGCGCAACTCGCGCGAATTCGGTGTTCGGAACCGATTGGGGCCGGTGCAGGAAGATGGCCAGCGTGACGATTGCAGCCAGAGCAACCGCCGGAACCCATGCAAAACGCCAGCTCGCCCAGAAAACCGGCTGCTTCGCGGGATGGAGCACCGGCGATGCTGCCGGCGTCTCTGCACCGGAGGCTGCCTCCTGCGCCAGGTAAACTACCTGCCGGCATCGGCTGCAGGATGCGATATGGCTGAGAATTCGCTCGCGCTCCGGACCTGCGAGAACCTGCTCAACAAAGGCGTTGAGGCACTCCGCGTCGGGATGAAGATCGGGTTGGGAGGTTGTATTCATCTTGCAGCCTTCTCTTGGAACGTGTCCGACTGAGGTTTTTGCAGCATTTTCTTGAGATTCAGATCCAGATCGCGCGGATCGGCTCCCAGCGCTTCTTCCGCGGCGCGTCGGCTCAGGCCGGAGTCCCGAAGATTCCTGAGAATCTGCATGCGAATGCCGCCGGTCACGCGCCGCAGCTTTCGGCTCACGGTGGCTTCATGCACATGGAGCACCTGAGCGATCTGGAGCAGCGTTCTCTCATCGATATAGTAGGAGGCCAGCAGAAAGCGATCTTCCGCCGGGAGCCGCCGCAAAGCACCTTCGATGGCCCGGCCCAGAATCTGGAGCTCGGCTGGCAGTTTTTCGGGCATGGAGTCCGTGGCCGGAGGGTCGTAGCTGTTCAGGGGGTCGTCCAGCGCCAGTTCCCGATGGCTGCGGCGATGATGGTCCACATGCCGCTGGGCAAGCGTGGTTCTGAGCCAGCCGATCAGCGATCCCCTCCCTTTGTACGAATCCAGCGGGCAGCGCCGCTCACCGTCCCGCGTGGTTAATCCATAGAGTTCCGCATAGAGGCCATCGGCCAGCTCGCGGCCCAGTGTGTCGCTACCGGTGATTGCAATGGCGGCGCGGATCAGGGGCTGTTGATAGAGCTCAATGAAGCGCTCCCAGGCGCGCTCATTGCCCTGCGCGCAGGCCTGCGCCAGCACCAGATCGGCCAGCCGGAGGTTGCGGAAATAAGCAGTCTGCTGCCGTCGCGAAACGCTCTCCCCGTAGGGAAGGCCGTAGTTCTGCGCCGATCCCACACGCAGCAGAATCTGACTCAATTCGCCCAGCGTCAGGCCACAGGCTTCCGTATCGCACTCACGGCCCAACTCTTCAAGCAAGGCGTCGTTCATCACACCGAACTCGGCGGAGAGGCTGGCTTGGGCAGTGTTTTCGACGGTTTGGGACGGAGCAATCTCCACGCCCTGAAGATACGCCAAAAATACTCTGCAAGAAACCGGCAGAGCGGCGTTCCTGAGTCAAAGGCCGGCATGCAATGGCTGGCGAAGGAGCTTTATGAAGACTCTGGGCAGGTTCATGGTGGCGGGAGCAATCGTGCTGGCGCTCACCGCGTGTTATCGGGGAGATGGAGTGAAGGCTGCGGGCGGGCCGCCGGAAACGGCAAACGAACTTTACCGGGTGCTTGCTCCCATTGAAAGCGGCGATCTTCTGTTGTTCCCGGTGGTCCGGGCCAGCGGCAAGACCCCCGGCTCAACTCCGTTTCTTACACTGGACGAAGGCATCAAGAGCGGGCAGGTTGAAGTGACCGAGGCAGGCCGGGTGCGTGGCCTGGTGCGGCCCCGGACAGCCGAGCCGGAGAACCGCTATCGCTGGGAAGCGGCTCCCTCGGAGCGTTATCGCGGAGACGAAGTCAATACGCTGGTCCTGGTCAACAACTCGAAACAGCCTCTGCTACTGCTGGCGGGCGAGATTGTGACGGGAGGCAAGCAGGACCGGGTGATTGCCAAGGACCGCATCGTACCGGCCGGCGGCAATCCTATCGATCTGTCGGTCTTCTGCATCGAGCCTGGCCGCTGGACAGAGAGTTCGGAGACTTTCGGCGCAGCGGCGAAGACCTCAACCCACAGCTTCATGGTGCAGCCTACTGTGCGTCAGCGGGCCATGGTGGCCAAGGACCAGCAACAGGTCTGGGACTCGGTGCACGGGGCCATCTCGCAGATGGAGGTCGCGTCAGCACCGTCTGCTATCGGCGGAGGATCGATGGGGATGGGTTATCCCCGCTCCGTGGGAACAACCAGTTATGCCAAAGCTATGGAGGACAGAGCCGTCAGCGAGAAGGTAGATGAGGCGGCAGCCCCGGTAATGAAGGCGCGGGAAGAGGTGCTTGCCCGGCTGCGCGAGGAACATGCCATCGGCGTGGTGGTAGCGGTGCGCGGAGAGATTGTGTGGGCCGACCTCTTTGCCGATACCGACCTGCTCGCCCGCTATTGGACCAAACTGGTCCGTTCGTACGCGGCCGAGAGCCTTACCGTTGGGGAGACGCACTCCGCGCCCTTTGTAGCCGATGCGCAACGCTTTTTGGACGCTCCTTCGGGAGGGACCGAGACCAGCGAGGGTGACGTGGGCGTCTACCGCTACCGCGAACTCAGCTCCGGCAGCACGGAGACCTTTGTGCTGGAGTCGTTGCTGCCGGGAACCGGCTACGACGTTCACATCAGCAAGTTGAGGCTCAGGGCCGCGGAACACCACTACAAACCGCCGCAGTATTACCGCTAGGGCCGAAACTCATTAGGCATCAGCCGCAAAGAGCCGCAATCCTCACGGGTTGCGGCTCTCCGTTTTCCGGGCACATGCCTGACGCGTTAACCCCACGCGTCCAGAGTCACAAAACGACGAGTGTCTTTGTAGCGCGCTATCAGTCTTTCAACGGCGGCCACGGACGGACCCCGGTTCGCAGAGCTGTCCCGATGGCTGCCGTCGTGCAGCACGATGTTGGCTGCGCGGCCCCGCAGCTCCAGGTGATCGATCGTACGCGTCAGCCGCTCCACGATTTTGTCCGTTGAAGGTTCTTTCCAGTCGGAGGTCATCGCGTTCCACAGCACCGGAATTAACCCCAGAGATCTTGCCGCGCGCAGCACATATGGCCGACGCGCTCCAAAGGGAGGGCGAAAATACTTCACCGGCACACCCGTAATCTGCTCCAGCGCCTGGCTGGTCCGGGTCAGTTCTTCCCGCACTCGACTGGCCGCGGTGAGCGCCAGGTTCAGGTGGCTCCAGGAGTGGTTCCCGATCAGGTGGCCGGCCTCGGCGATTCGTAGCACCAGCGCCGGCTCAGCCTTGGCGCGGCTGCCCACTATAAAGAAAGTTGCCTGTACATCGTGATTGGAAAGAATATCGAGCAGGCGCGGCGTCCAGACCGCGTTCGGCCCGTCGTCGAAGGTAAGCGCCAGTTCGCCGGGGCGCGGCGGAGCGATGAGCGCCTGGCCGAAGAGTCGCGAACCGGGCCACAGAGCGGCGTACGCGCAACCGCCGCCGGTAAGCCCGAGCGCGGTCGCTGTGCCCAATCCGGCGAAGATCCCTGTGGCGAGTGGTGAGAGCATTCTGTCTTTCAGTTTGCAGCGCGGAGGGGTTGAAGGGCAAACTCGCGCAATAGTTCAGCCAGTGGTTCCTCTCCTCAATTCTTCTTGACACCACATTCCTGGCTGCCGCAAAGTAGTGTCGCGACTCCTGTCGGACTTGCCAGCGATTTTCCCCCATTTCCCTGGATACCCTGATCCCTGGAGCCGGATATCGATCAATTACGGAGGCTTCTCAATGCACCACTTTCACTTGCACATACATCAATTCAACTTTTGGGCGGTACTGGTTGCGGCTTTGATTCAATGGGTTCTCGGCGCGCTCTGGTACTCCCTCTTCTTCGCCAAGCCATGGATGGCGCTGACCGGCCACACACCGGGCGAGAGGCCCAAGGGCGCTGTTGTCGCAATGGTCTCGTCTTTCATCGGCGGCCTCGTCCTCTCGTTTATCCTGGCCCACATGGTGATCTGGCGCGATGCGGAAACCTGGCGCCGGGGAGCTTTTATCGGCGGCATCTGCTGGCTTGGCTTTATCGCCGTGCCGCTCTTCTCAGAGATGCTCTATGAGAAGCGCCCCTTCAAACTCTTCGCCATCAACGCCGGTTACTGGATGGTGGCGCTGATCAGCAGCGGCGTAGTGCTGGCGGTCTGGCGCTAAGCGGTATTACCACATGCCCGCTACAATCGAGGCATGAGCAAAACCGTTATCGCAACCGACAAAGCCCCCGCCGCTATCGGGCCTTATTCCCAAGGCGTGCGCACGGGAAACCTACTCTTTACCGCCGGTCAGGCCGGCGTTGACCCCACGACTCAGCAGGTGGTGACGGGCGGTATCACGGAACAGACCGCTCGCACCTTCGAGAATTTGAAGGCCATTCTAGAAGCAGGCGGATCGAGCCTTGCCCAGGTAGTCAAGGCCACGGTCTTCCTCAAGGACATCAATGACTTCGCCGCCATGAACGCGGTATATAGCGCCTATTTCGGGCAGGTGCCTGCCCCGCTGCCGGCGCGCACCACGGTTGAAGCCGCGCGTCTGCCCAAGGATGTGCTGGTAGAGATTGAAATGATCGCGGAAGTCTGATGCAGGCTTGCGGTTCTTTCGCCTAGCCCAGAGCATTGAATCGACATTACACAATTCAAGGAGCGCCATGGGCGAGACGCCGGGCAAGGTTGTACGCACTGAGGACGAGTGGCGCGCGATGCTGACCCCCGAGCAGTACCTCGTTCTGCGCGAAAAAGCCACCGAACGGCCCTTCACCGGCGCGCTGACCGAGAACCGCGAGACCGGCAATTACCATTGCGCCGGATGCGGAGCGCTCCTGTTTTTAAGCGGGGCCAAGTTCGACTCCGGGTGCGGGTGGCCCAGCTTTATGTTGCCTGCCGCGTCCAAGGCAATCAAGGAACACGAGGACCGGAGCTTTGGAATGCGACGCGTTGAAGTGACCTGCGCCCACTGCGGCGGCCACCTGGGCCACGTCTTCCCCGACGGCCCGGCGCCCACCGGGCTGCGCTATTGCATCAACTCCGCCTCGCTGACCTTCACCCGGCAAAAGCCGTAATCCGGCCCTGCAAACGGGAGTTGTATTCCGAGCACTTCGGGCACAACAAAACCCCGTCCAAGCAGGACGGGGTTTGCGTCGATCCTGAATGTAACTGAGGCCAATCGCAACGGGCGCGCGGTCCGCAGGCTCTATGCCTTGGCGATCTTGCCGTTCTTGATGCAGCTGGTGCACACGCGAATCCGCTTGGGAGCGCCGTTGACCAGCGCCTTCACCGCCTGCAGATTGACGCTCCAGCGGCGGCGGGTGATGTTGTGCGCGTGAGAGATGTTATTGCCGAACTGCGGGCCTTTCCCGCAAATGTCGCAAACCTGTGCCATGACTATCGCTCCAAACTTGTGTCTTTCGTGCAGCCTGCGAGCGCCATCGGAACCGCGCTCAGGCCGGGTGGCCATTTGGGCGCATAAAGACAGCATCCCCGGCAGCTTGCTGAATCTTCAGTATACCCGGAATAGCGCCCCAAGCCAAACAGCAGCCTGGCTTGTCATTGACACGATTGGAGATGGCTCTTTGCCGGAATGTATTCGCCAATGATTGTGCCGCAGTAGAGCTGACCCCATAGGCTGTCGATATTGGCATAGCCCTCGAAATCCAGTATCCCCATGCCCATGTGGTGAGAGAAGAAGACATCTGGAAAGGCGGAGCCGGGTCTCGGGTGGAGGAAGTAGCTATTGGCGCTGGTTTGGGTAACGAGACGAATCTTCTCGCCGCGCTCTTCGACAAGCGTTACAAGGCAGTTGCCGCCTGCCCCTCCGCAGTAGGCATTGCCGGCGGTGTGGAGCACATAGAGACGAGCCTGGGGATCATTGCCCGGTATCTGGTTGACCCAGGTTCCACGAATCGCTTCATCTTTCTGCAACTCCTGGCCCGATGGGCTGTTGGAGGTATCAATCGAGTCGTTGAGAGCTCCTCTGAACCACTTTTGGAGCCGGGGAGACAGAGAGGAAAAGGGAACCAAAATCCCTGTTTTTATGTCTTTGCCGAAGAAACTATCAAAGGTAAGCGCCGGAAGCGGATAGGTATGAGGGGTTATGCCGGGCGATAGCTGAAATGGAACCTCAACGATAGTGTTCGCGTTGGCGTGTTTTCCATCCTTCTCAAAGGGCTTGTAGAGGTATTGGGTAATGGCCTTCTCGGCGGCCTCTTCAAGGGAGGGTGGGCCGGTAACTTCAAGTTCTTCATGGGTAATGTTGCGGATAAGCCCTTCGGAATTGATTCCAACGGAGATGCGAACGACTCCCTGAATACCTGCCGCCTTGGCAAACTCCGGATAGTCCGGATCAACCTTCTTGATCAGGTGGCTGGCAGCCTCTTCGGTGGAGACATTGATCCGCGGGACATCTTGCGCAATGAGCATGGCCGACGCAAGAAACACCAACACGACAATCCTGGGGCGTAGAAGCATCTCTATTCACCTGGGCTCGTGGACGGGGACAAGCTGCGTCAATCCCCGCCCTGTGAATACGTGCCGCAAAACAGCCTACACCAGTTTGGCGTCGAGTAGGATCTCGGTGTTGCCGGCGAAGAGCTTGGAGATGGGGCAGCCGGTTTTGGCGTCGGCGGCGGCTTTGTCGAAGACTTCTTTAGTCGCTCCGGGAACGCTGGCCGTGGTGGTCAGAGCGATCCGGGTAATGGCGAAACCACCCTCAACCTTGCCCAGGGTAACGGCCGCATGGGTTTCAATCTTCTCCGGAGTCAGCCCTGCGCCGCCCAACTGCGCGCCCAGAGCCATGGAGAAGCAGCCGGCGTGGGCCGCCGCAATCAATTCTTCGGGCGTGGTGCCGCTCGCGGCGCCTTCAAATCGCGTGGCGAAGGAGTAGTTGGCGTTGCTCAGCACGCCCGTCGCCGTTGAGATTGTGCCTTTGCCTTCCTTTAGTGAACCGGTCCAAACCGCAGTTGCCTTGCTTGCCATATTTCCTCCTTGAGGGTGAGGTGTTTGAGTGTTTCGTTGCCGGATAAGCCGCCTGAGGGGAAGCCGCAGAAGCTCGATATGAATGCTTTCTTTTATTTGATGCGGCAGACACCTACTGGGATGCGTTCGATGGCAGGGCTTTTCACATGAATCATCCTGGGAGGACACCTTCGTCCGGCAGTATGCAAGGCGATTTAGCAGGCTGTAGCCTGCCTTCCGGGCCGTGTAGAATCCACAGGGAGTTCTTTTAGCTATGATGAAACGATTTACAGCAGCAACCTGTCTTGTCTTATCGATCTTTGCGGCTCCGATCCTGGCAGCTCAAGGGCAGGCTCAGAATCCACCGCCCAACGTCGTGCTCACCGGCGATGTCACCGGCGCGCAGAATCAGACGTATTTTGAGATTCCCTTCACAGTGCCCGCCGACACACATCGCGTCAGCGTGGATTTTCAGTACACCGGCAGGGAGCAGCGCGCGACGCTCGACCTGGGTGTTGCCGATCCGGAGCGTTTTCGCGGGCAAAGCGGCGGCAACAAGAGCCACTTCACCATCAGCGAGACCGACGCCACCCCTTCGTATCTTCCCGGCGCCATTCCCGCGGGCGTGTGGCGCCTGCTCATTTCTGTGCCGAATATGCGAACACAAACCGTCTCCCATTACCGGGCCGAGATCCGCTTCAATGCACGTAATGAGGATGCTGGCTTTGCAGCGCAGCCACTGGTCACCGGCACTCGCTGGTATCGCGGCGAGTTGCACATGCACAGCGCCCACAGCGACGGCAGTTGCGCGAGCCAGAGCGGCAAGATGGTTCCCTGCCCGGTCTTTGTGGCCGCGCAGACGGCGTCGGCGCGCGGGCTGGACTTCCTCGCCATCACTGATCACAACGCCGACTCTCAGAATGACGCAATGCGCGAGTTGCAGCCCTACTTCGACCGCGTGTTGCTGATTCCCGGGCGGGAGATGACGACCTTCCATGGACACTTCAACATCTTTGGAGTAACCCAGTTCGTTGATTATCGCGTGACCGCGGGCGGACTTGACTTGAACAGCGTGCTGCGCGACGTCAAGTCGAAGGGGGGCATCGCCTCAGTCAGTCACGCCATGGCGCCCGGCGGCGAGTTCTGCATGGGCTGCCATTGGGAGCCGCCTCCGGACGCCGACATGAACCTCTTTACAGCGATAGAGGTCATCAACGGCGGACAGATCATGTTCTCCAGCGCAAGGTACTGGGATGCGCAACTGCGCGAAGGTCATCGCCTGGCCGCCATCGGCGGCAGCGACAGCCACAACGCAACAAGCCCGCCGGGGCCTCCGGGATCGATCGGCTGGCCCACGACAGCAGTAGAAGCAGACGAACTCTCCGTTCCCGCGATTCTCAACGGCATCCGCGCGGGGCGTACTTTTGTGGACCTTACCGCTTCGCACGACAAGCAGATCGATTTCGAGGTCGAGGGTGGCGGCGCCCGCGCGCGCATGGGAGAAACACTCCACACCGCCGCTGCGGCGACCATCCACGTTCGAATTCATACAGCCGGCTGCGCGGGTTCCATGGTTCACCTGTTGCTGAATGGCGAGGAGGTTGCCGCAGCGCCTCCGATGACCGTGGACAGCGCGAGCGACCCGGTCGAGGCAACGCTCACTGTTGGCGCCGGCCGCCATTGGCTGCGTGTCGAGGTGCGCGACGGCAAAGGCAGTCTGCAACTGACGAGCAGCCCGCTTTATATCAACTTTCCCGGCGCATAAAAATTCCGCGCGGTGGATTCTCTCTGAAAAGAAGAATCCGCCGCGCGTTTGTCGAGCATTCAAGAACTACAAAATCCGACCGACTAAAAGACGATCTTCGCGGCCACCTGCAACTCGCGTGCGGGAAGGGTTGAAGTAATCACGCCGAAGGTGGTGCTGGATGCGCCGTTGTACATGGTGTTCGGCTCGCCGAAGTTGGTCTTGTTGGTAATGTTGAAGGCCTCGGCGCGGAACTGGAAGTGGGCTTTTTCGGTGATTGGAAAGTCCTTGGTCAGGCCGGTATCTAGCTGCCAGAAGGCGTAACCCCTGACGGCGTTGCGGGGCGAGGTGCCAAAGGGTGCATAGGGCTGCGGGGTAGAGAAGTTGGAGGTGTTGAAGTACCCCTTGTAAGACTTGTTTGTTGCCGCGGCCGGGCCGTTTTGGTTGGGCCGGTAGTTGTTGCGGCCGCTGATGGTGATCAGCGGAGAGACTTGCGTATCGGCATCCGGGCTATAGGCAAAGGTGAGCGGGTCGCCGCTGCGAGCCTGGAAGATGTCGGTCATCTGCCAGCCGCCGAGAATTGTGTTTCCGACGCGGTTGAGGTTCGGCAGCAGCCATTGACCCTTGCCGACGGGCAGCGTCCAGACCACGGAGGTCACGTTGATCAGAGGACGGTTATCAGCGGAGATTCCGCGATCGGCCTTCACGTTATAGACGTTCTGCACTGAGGGGATGAAGTTGCCGCAGTTATCACAACTGCCGCTGCCGTCCTGGGCCTGGGCGGCAATGTCAATGGATTTGGACCATGTGAAGGAATTCAGCAGGTAGAGCCCGGAGGTGAAGCGTTTTTCAACCTTGGCTTGCAGACCCTGGTAATTCGATGTGCCCCAGGGCAACGTGCCAAGGACCGAGGTCAAGCTGGGCATGGGGACGCGGCTCTGGAAATTTGTTATGCAGGCGCCGGTGACGTTTTCCGCAGCAATGGTGCATGTAGTCGGTTGCGGCGTGGCCTGATTAATATCATTGATGATGACCTCGTTCACGCCGTTGTTGCCCACGTAGGCAAGGTCGACCATCAAACTATGGCCCAAATCTTGCTGCACGGAGAAGAACCAGCTCCGTACCTGGGTATCGGGCGAGTTGCGCGGCATGTACTGGAGGGCCACCTCAAGCGGGTTGTAGCCTGTGGGACTGATCAAATTGGCCGGGAAGCTCGCCTCGGTGTTGAGATAGGTGGACAGGCTGGGGTAGGTCAAGCGTGTTGCGCTGATGCCGAAGGGCGCGTTCTGGGTCAGATAGCTGGAGCCGGTGCGGTTCCAGTGCGAATAGCTGATGCCGTATCCGCCGCGCAGCACGGTGTTGCGGTTGGGACTGAAGGCCGCGCCTACTCGGGGACCGAGGTCCTCTTTATTCGGATTGACCGTATAGGGGTCGCTGGAGCTGGCAAGCACGATGGCCTGGGTGGTTGGATTGAAGTTGGAGAGCTGATTGTTAGCCTCGTAGAGGGGCGTGGCGTACTCATAGCGCAGGCCCAGATTAACCGTCAGCTGCTTGTTTACCTTCCAGTCGTCTTGCAAATAACCGCTCCAGCCCCAGTCGCGGATCTGCGCGATGGGAGAGTTGGAGAGCCCGATCTCGGCGCGGTAGCCCAGCAAGAAGTCGGCATAATCGAACATCTTGTTGGTTTGGGCGGTATGGGCCCCATAAAGGGAGGGGCTGATCGCGTAATAGAGACCGTTGTAGTAGCCATAGCCGCTCATCTGCGCGCCATATACGTCGCCGCCCATCACTGGATGCAAGTCCTGCTGCGCCACATGCAGATTGGTGTACTCGAGCCCCGCCTTGAGGGTGTGACCCGTCAGCAGCCGGGTGTAGTTAACTTTGGGATTCCAGATTGAGGGGTTCTGGTACTGGGGGCTGGTCCACAAGCGGCCCAGGTTGGTCAGGCCACCATCTTCAAAGTACTCGTAGGTGATGCCGCCTGTGTACTGCGGGTCGGTGGGAAGGCCCGTGATGCCGAACTGCGTAAACATGCTTGGGCCGCCGGCCAGCGGGGGAGTCTTGCCGCCCCTCATGCGCGAGAAGCCGAAGCGAACCTCCAACAAGGATTTCGGATTGATGGTCCAGGTGGCGCCGCCCACTATCTGAATCACCGGGGCATAGACATGGCCATCGCCGCCCTCGCCTGCCGGGCCGGCAATGGTCCCTGGATCAAAGGCATCGAACCTGGCTTGCGAGTAGCGGGTGAAGAGGCGCAGGTTCTTGTGCATGTCATAGTCCACCTTCACGTCGCCCTTGTCGCGGTTGAAGGTGTTGGGGTGCAGGATGATGTAGTTGTTGCTCTGGTTGTTATTGGTGGTGGCCGGCAGCAGAGCCAGGACCGCCTTGGCGTATGGGATGACGGCCGTTACGGGAATCCCGGCCGCAGCTGCATAAGGCGGGTTCAAGTACTGTGTGCCGCCATAGAAGGCCTGCGCAGAAGAACCGCCTGCGCCCAGGCCGATACCGAACCAGGTGCTCGATGTGCATGGGTTCACGTTTGCGGCCACCGTCTGCGGGCCACCGATGGGGCCGACGTAGGGGCAAGGATTGGAGATCGGCAGGTAGCCGGAGCCGACGCCGGGGTTGTCAATCACGTAGTTGGTCGTAGGTAAGCCCGCGCCTCCTACCGGGTTACCGCGCTCAGCCGTGGTGGGCAAAGTGGCCGTGTCGGTAAAGGAACTGGATCGGCGGGACCCTTCATAGTCGGCGAAGAAAAAGAGCTTGTCCCTCTTCAGCGGGCCGCCCACCGTTCCACCGAACTGGTTCTGGTGCAACGTCGGCTTGCCGCCGTAATCCGGCTTGAAGAAGCCAGTGGCGTCCAAAGCCGTGTTGCGCAGGAACTCCCATGCCCGGCCGTGGAGTTGGTTAGTTCCGTATTGGGTGACTACGTTCACGGCAGCGCCGCCGGAGCGGCCGTACTCCGCGCTCATGTTGTTGGTCACCACCTGAAACTCTGCCACTGCATCCGGCGATAACTGCA
>Ga0182027_10010401_pt1 | contig 13247 bp, 19 predicted proteins | sample 712E1DmetaG_FD_121300 | JGI IMG/M metagenome (GOLD analysis project Ga0182027, IMG submission 121300) | Permafrost microbial communities from Stordalen Mire, Sweden - 712E1D metaG (Illumina Assembly) | ecosystem: Environmental > Terrestrial > Soil > Wetlands > Permafrost | place: Sweden...
AGACGTATTGACGTACTAGAGGATATGCTTGATATAATGAATGAACAATGAAAAACACAAAAAAAGCAAGCCTAAAAATAGTTTTGGCTGGTGATCACGCCGGCTTTGAACGCAAGAATGAGCTTCTCGAATACTTGAAAGAAGAGCATTTTGAAGTGGAAGATGTCGGTGCACTTATTTTCGACAAAAATGACGATTATCCAGAGTATATGGTCAAGGCGGCCATGCGCGTAGTCGAAGATCCTGATAATACCAAAGCTATTATTTTCGGCATGTCCGGCCAAGGCGAAGCGATTGTGGCCAACCGTTTCCCCGGCGTCCGCGCGGTGGTTTGGTACGGCGGCTCTCTTGATATCATCCGCCTCTCGCGCGAGCACAATGACGCAAATGTTCTCTCCATCGGTGCTCATTTTGTCTCAAAAGAAGAAATGATTGAGGCAGTAAAGCTTTGGCTTTCCACTTCCTTTTCAAATGAAGAAAGACATAAGAGAAGAATTGAAGAGATTGATTCGGTTGAATAATATGCAAATAATTCCCGCCATACTACCAAAAGACTTCGCTGATCTAGAAGATCATGTAGCCAAAGTTAAAAGCCTAGTTCCTCTTGTCCAAATCGACATTTGTGACGGGCAATTCACACCTTCGCCGAGCTGGCCGTACAAAAAGTATGACAGCAATTTTGACGCGATTACAAAAGAAGACCGAGGTTTACCATTTTGGGAAGAAGTAGAGTACGAATTTGACCTCATGGTGAACAAGCCGGAAGACATTGTCGAAAAGTATGTCGCGGCTGGAGCGACTCGCATCGTACTTCACATTGAATCAAAGGGGGATATAGCGGAAGCTATCGGAAAGCTTGAAGGAAAAGTAGAAATCGGGCTGGCTTTGAATATAGAGACGCCGCTTAAACAGTTGCAAGTAGCAAGTAGCAAGTTGCAAACCGCAGATAATCCTGTCATCTCAGCGAATTTGTTTGTCATTCCCGCGAAAGCGGGAATCTTGTCAAAGTTTTTGGTGGAGAAAGTTCAGTATATCCAACTCATGGGCATAGACAACGTTGGTTTCCAAGGTCAGATATTTGACGAGAAAGTCATCGCGAAGATAAAGGAGGTCAAGAAAAAATACCCGAATTTGCCAATTCAAATCGACGGCGGCGTCAATCAGGAAACCGCGCCGCTTTTGCTCGATGCCGGCGCAGACCGTCTCATCATCGGTTCGGCTATTTTTGAGAGTGAGAATGTGGTGGAGGCGATAGAAAGGTTTAAAAACTTGTAAAAATATGAATTTAATAATAAAAAAGACGGATGACCACAAAACGGCTTTTAAGATAGCTAAACAGCTGCCTGATTTTTTTAATGAAAAAGGTCTCGAGCAAATTAAAAAAGACACAAAGTCTCACATGCTTTTCGGAGCTTTTTTGAACGATATCTTGGTTGCTTTCGTTACTTATAATGCAATAAATCAATTTGTTGTAGAGATGTCATGGCTTGCTGTTTTGCCTGACCATCAAGCAAGGGGCATTGGAACTAAACTCGTTGAAGAGACGTTGAGTCAGCTTGGTAAGGCGTACAAGGCGTGCGAGGTGAAGACTCTTGCAAAAACTGCTCCTTATGAACCTTATGAAAAAACAAGGAAATTCTATGAAAAACTTGCTTTTATGCCCATAGATATCATAGATCCATATCCCGGATGGGAAGACAATCCTTGTCAGATTTATATCAAGTTCATAGGAAATTAGGCATGATATAATAAGTGCATGAGAACCTCAGAAATTAATCTCAGCCCAGAACAGTCCTTAAAGGCTAAATATCAAAGTATGGCCGACTCTGACGGATATGTTCTTACTTTCGCCTTTGCTGATCAAGAGACCGGGCATCAAAACAAAAGTATAGCCAGCTTGGTTGATGGAGAAGAAGGAACAATCGAAGAACTGAATTTCGGAAAGGGTTTACGGGTAAAAGGAAATTCTGGTAATTATGACACTGTAAAGATTCATATCGACGATCTAGATGAATTCGTCAAGAGAGTAAAAAACCATTTTAAAGATTAAATGACCACTTTAACCGACGATAAAATAAAATTCCTTGAAAAGAAAGCGCTGGATATACGGCGTTCAATAATCGAGATGCTGATAGAGGCGAAATCTGGTCACACTGCCGGCCCGCTTGATATGGCCGATGTTTTTACTTACTTATATTTCCACGCGCTCAAGCAAGAGCCGAAAAATCCTGATTGGCCGTATCGCGATCGGCTCGTTCTTTCAAACGGCCATATTTGCCCTGTGCTTTATGCAACCATGGCACATGCTGGATATTTTCCAGTCAAGGAATTGATGACTTTGCGAAAGCTTGGTTCAAGACTGCAGGGACACCCGCATCGCGACTGGTTACCGATGCTCGAGACTTCATCAGGTCCTCTTGGTTCTGGCTTGTCACAAGCGATCGGTATGGCAATCGCCGACAGGATGGACAACGGTGTTTCTTCTTCTAAAAAGATCGTATGCCTCATGTCTGATGGTGAATTAGATGAAGGGAATAGTTGGGAGGGAATTATGCTCGCCGGAAAGGAAAAACCACAAAATCTGACTGTCATTCTAGATCGAAATAATATACAAATAAGCGGACCGACGGAGGATGTTATGCCGCTAGATTCACTGCCTGAAAAATGGCTTCATTTTAATTGGCATGTGCAGGAGGTTTCCGGCCATGATTTCCGTGCTATCGATACCGCCTGGAATCAGGCGCAAGCGATGTCCGGCCGGCCTTCTGTTATTATTGCCCACACCATTCCATCAAAAGGTATTCCAGAATTCGAACGCCAGTGGCAATGGCACGGCAAGGTTCCGACGACGCCACAGGAAATTGAAGTAGCTAGAAAAGCGCTTCGGTGAGATGAATACGCTTGGTGGTATAGTAAAAGTTAGTATTAGTAAGAAAGTTTATAAAGTCGGAATTATAATAGTAATTAGTAGTTAGTGATTAGTAATTAGGAAATGCGAGCAATTTTATCTTCTAACTACTAACAACTAATTACTAACTACTGCTTCAAAATCATGAAATACATCGAAATCATCTTCAAACTTGCATTCTTGGTACTAGCTATAGTTCTATTTGTAACAAGGTCTATTCCGTCCTTTTACTTTTATGCTTTTTTGGCCGTGAGCCTTGTTCTTGGCATTGTCCTCTTTTTCAATAAACACGAGAGCTATGGATATACCGCGGACTATCCGCGCATGAGCGGAGTATATTTGACGCGAAAAATTGAAGGTGTACTGCTTGTCATATTCTCGATAACTTTCTTTATTTTGATACGTTAAAATTTTGAATAAAGGACAGCTCGCTTCTAACTGGAATCTACTTTTTCTCTGCTGATTCTGGTTTTTTTACTTATAAACGGTCAGATTATTTTTCTTATGAAAATATTTTATGCAAACAACAAAATAAGTGATTTTGTCGATCGACTCGATAATGATTCATTCAGAATTCTCACAAAGACTTTTTATATGCTTCGCATTAGAGGCCATGACCTACGCATGCCGCATTCAAAAAGTATTGGTAACGGGTTATTTGAATTGCGTCCAAATAGCAAGCCGCCGATACGTGCTATATTCGGTTTTCACGATGGTAATGCGCTTATTGTTCATGTATTTTTCAAGAAAACCATGAGAATTCCAAAGCACGAAATTGATTACGCTGTTGTTTTGTGGAAAAGTATAGTTGCATAATATAACTTATATGATATATAATAATAAACATGAAAAAGGAGCTTAATATAAAAAATAATAAAAAAATAGATTTTTCAAAAATGATAGATCATGACGAGTTTATGAAAGAACAATTTGCCAAGCGTCCTGGGCTAAAAGAGGCTTACGACAAGACAGAAATGGAACTTATCTACCATCGAACTTTCATTGAGGCTAGGGAAAAGAAAGGCTTGACTCAAAAAGAACTGGCCATGAATCTTGGTGTTGCTCAACCAGCTCTCGCTCGTTTTGAATCCGGCAGGAGCAATCCTACCGTCGCTTCTTTGTCAAAATTCTTGCGTGCACTCGGTCTCAAGCTCAAAATCGTGCCGGCATAATGATAAACGCAAAGTGCAAAATTCAAAGTGCAAAGTTGGAACTTATCATCTTCTCAAAAAACTTATTCTTGGCTTGATCAAGGATAGTAACCTTGATATTCGAGCTGATCTTATACTTGTGCAAAAGTTTGTCTTCTTTGCATGCTATACTTTACCCAAGCCTACCTTGGGTACCCAAGCCTACCTTGGGTAAATCAAGAAATGGCATTTGTGCAAGGAGTGTTATGAGGAGGTTATAAATAATTTTAAATAATATGAAACAAAAAAGATTATTGATTTCAACAGGATTAGTACTATTGCAGATAATCGTCTATTATTTTTCTGCACAAGGCGGTCTTCTTTTTGATCTCGTTCCTGCGGTTGTTGTCTTATCTGTATTGTCCATAGTAAGTATTATTTCAATCGTCATATCCATTAAATCAATACGAGAAAGGAAATTGATTATCTGCAACACCGTCTGTGTATTTATTGGTTTTGTATTTATCGCTGTCTATATTTATTCCTGTTTATATATTATAGCACTCATTGCGGCGTTTAGTGCGTTTAGCTTGTGATTTCTGCAATATTCATGTTGAACCCTAATCTAAAACTCAACCCAAAACTTTTCGACAAGAATGTCGAGCAGATTCCTATTCGCAATGGTTTTGGCGAGGGGCTTGTGATAGCGGCCGATAGCGACAAGAATGTTGTCGCCCTTTGTGCTGATCTAGATGAGTCGACAAGAATGGATCTATTCAAGAAAAAATATCCAGATAGGTTTATAGAAGTGGGCGTAGCAGAACAAAACTTGGCAACGGTAGCAAGCGGCATGGCACACATGGGCAAGATTCCTTTCATCGGATCTTTTGCTATTTTTTCGCCTGGAAGAAATTGGGAACAGATTCGCACAACCATCGCTTATAACAATGTGCCGGTCAAAATTATCGGCTCGCATGTTGGCGTTTCAGTCGGTCCTGACGGCGGCTCGCACCAAGCCATCGAGGATATCGCAATAACTCGCGTCATTCCGCGCATAGTTGTCATCTCTCCATGCGATGCCATCGAAGCAAAGAAGGCAACGATGGCCATGGCTCGCACGAAAGATCCGACTTATATGCGTCTCTCTCGCCAAAAAACTCCAGTCATAACTACAGCCGAAACGCCTTTTGAGATAGGCAAGGCGCAAGAATATTTTAGGGCAAGTGGAAAAAAGCCGGTAGTTGGTATCATCGCTACTGGCCATCTTTTGTATAAAGCTTTGCTCGTTGCAAAAAAACTTGAAATTGAAGGGGTACCAGCTGTTGTCATGAACCTTGCCACAATAAAACCCTTGGATGAACAAGCCATTATTCATCTTGCTCCCGAAGCGGGCGCCATCGTCACCGTGGAGGAGCATCAGATAGCCGGCGGCATGGGTTCGGCTGTTGCGGAATGCCTTGTAAAGAATTTTCCTGTGCCTATCGAATTCATCGGCGTTCACGACAAGTTTGGCCAAAGCGGGACTCCTGAAGAGCTCATCGAGCTTTATGGAATGGGGGAGAAGGATATATATGCGGCTGTGAAGAAGGTTGTGTTGAGGAAGAAATAATCATTTGACCTAACATCGCCCGATATGATAGTCTTTCGGACGGGTAGTTCATTCTTAGACTCTCAAAAAACAAACAATGAAAGGATAACCATACTAATTGCAATTATCGGTTCGTCGCGCGACTACTGTGTCGAAATGTTGGTTCGCGAGCTTCAAAAACTAAAACTTGGAGATGTATTGGTTGTTGGTGCACAGTCTGTCTCTACGTCAAGCATCAGCCTCTCGGGGAACGAAGAGACGGCTTTGGTTTATTCGGTTGAAACACTGACCCACGAGCCCTTGACGGCGGAAGATTGTCGCAAGCTGTTGAAACCGCTCGCGAAGCATATATGCGCTCAGAAACATCCCGGATCTGGAGCTGAGGTACCGATGCCGCCGCGCCACAGCAGACAGCGTCCTTGTCCCTTCAGGAAGAACCTCCACGCGAGTCATACGCCACAGGAACAGTTGGGTTTTCCGACAGTGAGCCTCAAAAGATAATTTTCGTCCACACCCGCAGGGCGCAATGCTCGGCGGGTTTTTACTTAATGAAAATAAAAACAGGGAAGATGATTCCCTGTGCGGCACTATTTTGTTTGTTGATTGGATATTTCATCCAGCAAAGATTTTGCTCTGTTACCGTTGGGGTCAAGTTTTCTCAACCTTTCAGGTGCCTGTCTCATCGCTTCATCTAGAGAAGAAGGAGGATGGTGATCATCGTAATGCCCCGCATGAGACAAAGCTTCTTGTGCAAGTGGTCTTTTCATAATTTTCTCTTTCTTTTTCTAAATGAATTGTATCACTCCACTAGCTCGAAATCAAGCATCTTTTGCTTTACGCAGGTCCGACCTGAGTGTTCACCAACTCAAAATCTAGCATCTTCTTTTCCACGTCAGCGCTCGTTATCTTGAATTTTATGTCGTCGCCGAGAGTGTAGCGCTTGGCTGTGCGCTCGCCTACTATTGAATATGTTTTTTTGTCGAAATTCCAGTAATCGTCACCAAGGTTGCGAATATTTATCATACCTTCTGACTTGGTTTCTTTTTCTTCAACATAGATACCCCATTCTGTTACGCCGGAAATGACACCATCGAAAGTCTGACCGATGCGCTCTGACATGTATTCTACTTGTTTTAATTTGATCGAAGCACGCTCGGCTTTGGCCGCATCAATTTCGCGATTGGTTGAATGCTCGGCTATCTTACCAAAAGTTATAATATCGCGATCACCAAAAGGTTCACCATGCAAATGCTTGGCAAGGATTCTATGGACAAGGAGGTCAGGATATCGACGAATAGGAGAAGTAAAGTGGGTGTAATAATCAAAGGCAAGGCCGAAATGGCCGATATTTTTTGTCGAATAAACAGCCTTTTGCATGGAGCGAATCATGGCTGTGGCAAGGAGTGCTTCATGCGGAGTTCCTTCGATTTGTTTCAACAAGCTCTTGATATCCGCGGCTTTTACTTTTCCTTTATCTGTGTGCAGGGTATAACCAAGCGCTTTGGCAAATTCTGCGAGCTCTGTCATGCGTTCCGGATCCGGCAAATCATGGATGCGATAGATTGCACCAGTGTCGCGTGTGCCGGATTTCTTTATCTCATCATGTATGAATTTAGCCACTTCGCGGTTGGCGAGGAGCATGAATTCCTCGACGAGCTTGTGCGCGTCGAAACGTGCCTTTCGATAGACGCCGAGCGGCTTGCCATTCTCATCTAACTTGAATTTTATCTCGTCCTGCTCGAATTCGATGGCACCCGCTGCGAATTTCTTTTCCTTTAATATTTTTGCGATGTCGTTGAGCTTTATTAATTCTTTAGAAAGTTCTTTGCTTTTCCCAATGATTGAATCTTGGGCGGTCTCATAGGTAAAGCGTTTGGCAGAATGGATAATTGTGCGACCGAACCATCGGTCCTTAACTTCACCCTTATCATTCATCTTGAAAATGGCGGAGAAAGATAGCCGATCAACATCGGGCATAAGACTACAGATATTATTTGAAAGGACTTCCGGCAACATTGGGATTGTGCGATCTACAAGATAAATTGAAGTTGCACGTTTCAAAGCCTCTGTGTCAATAGCTGTTCCTTCGCGGACATAATGCGAGACGTCTGCTATATGGACGCCGATTTCATACAGATTTTCATTACTGGAAGCCGCGAGAGACTTAGAATTTTCGACAGCCCGAGGACTGTTTGAGCGAGCAGAAATCTCCGACGACGAAGGCGTATGGCTGCTGTGACCAGCCCGAGGCGTCGTGAGATTTCGTGAAGCGAGTTTCGCAAGGCTGGAGAAAGTTGCTAAGTCTTGAGCGGCTGTGTCTTTATTTAAATTTCTAAAAGAAATAGCATCATCAAAATCTTTTGCATCAAAAGGGTCAATGGTAAAAGTAAGAACATCGCGCATGTCGCGCCTTTTGGCAATCTCATCTCCCGTGATTCCTACACGTTCTTTTTCCGGAAGCTTTTCATAAGCTTCCGCTTCTTTCTCGACGTCGGCAGGGAAGCCTGTTTCGAAGCCTGATTCGAGGACGATTGCTTCCATCTCGACATTGTTCTCGCCTTTCTGACCAAGTATTCGGAGCACTTCAACCTGTGGATTTTGTTTTGGATCTGTCCAAGAAAGAAGCTTCGTATAGACTTTCTGATCAGTTTTCAAGCTTTGTCCAAGTTTTTGAACGCTCGCTGGCGATATTATAAAATCCAAATATGCGCGTTTGTCGTCAGGGATAAGGAAGAACTGGCCCTTGTCTTCAAGGATGATGCCAACATAATTTTCCTTGCCGCGCTCGAGGACTTTTGTCACTGCGCCGAATTCACCGTCTGTGTTTTTCTTCAATATCTTGTATTCGACCGTGTCGCCGCTCAAAGCCGTTAAAAGGTTGCCCGGCTCAAAAACGATTCTTCGATCGCTTTCCTCAAAATTGATAAAGCCGAAACCTTTGCGATTTGTGGCGATTTTTCCGGTTTGTATTTTCTTGTCCATTTAGACTTTACTCACGGCTAGAGAAATGTGATAAGGCGAGATAATAGGAAAATACTTTTTCCAATATTCTTCCGGTGCATATCTATTCAGCAAGTCATCCGACAAGTTATTTTTTATGACGGTTTCAAGATGAAGCTCGGCAGCCTCTTTTATGCTTTTCATAAGCTCGGACGGATTATTACTTTGCTCGATAATGTCAAAAGTAAGACAAACGCCGGTATAGCCAGTTTTGTCTTTGTAGACGAGGAATTCTATGACCCCTTCTTTTTTAGTGTTTTTAATTCTTTGGATGTTCATGATAATGATTAGATACTATCACTTATTTCTTTATGACACAAATTCAGCATCCCGAATATGTTTTCTTGCTATCCAGATTATTTGGTGGTAATGTGCGCATAGGTGCGTATTCGGTCAAAGCCGAATGCGCAAAAACTGCACAAAATAAACAATAAAATACTACTGCATATGACAGAACCCGCTAATAGTTCCGTGGGGGAAGCACGTTTGCTTATCACCCTTAAAATATCACACATAGGTTGGCAAATCCGAGGTTTAGGACCCGGAGCCTATGATCCAAAGAATGTCGTTCAGGACAAGAAACTTATCGACTTTCTGAATGAGCTCCAAGGTAAAATGCTTCTTACACAAAAAACCTTGAACAAGAGATGGAAAGTGTTTGACAAGAATAATCTCTTTTGTTCGGCAAATAGCGCCACGATCGAGACTTGTCTCCGTCATGCGGCGAGAGCATTCGCGACTACGCTTGAGCTTCATCCATATTGCGATGTCTGCCGTTATGGTCCGACAGACCCTCTCTATGTTGTCTATATTCAACGTCTTGAGGAGATTTTCACAAAATGCTTTACGGTTGCGTGGATGTATGGTAATCCCGAACAAAGCATGGTCGGTCTTTGCGGTCTTCTTACTGATTTCCAAATCAACGGCGGCGTGGATATGAAAGATGGCGGAGAAGGCGGTGGAATGGCCGTATCCCTCTACGCATATCATCGTGCACACTTCGAGCCGAATAATCGCGAACCGATCGTTTACCAGAAATTCACTGAAATGCTTCGCAAACTTTCAGAGACCGTAAAACGATCTTATCCAAAATGTCGTATCCCGCTTGCAGGATCCATCGGACGTATGATCTCCGGGCCATGTTTTAACCGGACCGACATCACGTCTCCCACGAAAACAGAAGCGCTACAATGTCTTGCTGATATTGTGGACGATCTTGCGTCACCTGGAAAAGCGCCTCAAGCCAATTATGCGGAACCGTCGGCTGTTGCAGCCACGTAAGCAGTTGCACCCAAGTAATTTGGAGTTTTAAAAAAGGTATCACACAAGTCCGTCGCGAGGCGGACTTTTTATGTTTTCTGGTAATAATTCTGTAAATTTGCCTTTTCCAGTGCCATTTGTTAAGCTACATGACATGTTAAAAATCCGCCTGCAACGCGTAGGTCGCAAGCACGAGCCGTCATTCCGGCTCGTTTTGACCGACTCGAAAAACGGCCCGAAATCGGGCAAATATCAGGAAGTCCTAGGCCACTTCGACACCCGCCGCGACAACAAACCCGAGCAATTTGACCTCGCACGCATCAAATATTGGATGAGCAAGGGTGCCCAAGTATCCGATACCGTCCACAATTTCCTCGTTGAAAAGAAGATCATTGAGGGCAAGAAGATAAATAAGTTACCTAGAAAATCGCCAATCAAGAAAGAAGAGGCGAAAGTTGAAGGGACAAAGAAAGCCGAAACCGCAAAGCTAGCCGAAGCTAAGGTTGAGACAAAGTCAGAAGCCAAGACGGAAACAAAGACAGAAACCGCCCCTGCTCCTGCCGTTTAGATTTATTTTTTATGGAGATTAAAAAGCGCTGTCAGGCGTTTTTTTTGTTGACTTTTCTTTTTAATGACGTAAACTTTCTGGTAGGAACGTCAACAAAAGGATTCGATATGATAGATAAACCAGTTAAGTTGCCCGAAGATGTCATCCGAAAACTCATCAAACTCCGGAATAAGTTGATGGCAAGCGGTCCACTTCCACCATTTTATCCCCGTGGCACCAAAGTTTTTTTAAAAGTGGTGCGTCCGGAAGAAAGCGGAGACGTGTTTGCTGGAACGTTGTTTCCGATACCACTCTCGCCAAAAAACGAGAAGGAGGCTCGCGCTTTGTGCAAGGAATACGGCGTTAGTTTCTCGTAAAATTCTTTTCGGCAAAACGATAAGCGATTGCGTCCCTGCCATGCACATTAAGTTTCAAAATCCACCCCTCACCCGGTGGATTCTTTATTTTGAGGAAGCCCAAGTTGACCGATTTGTTGCACTTGCGCTATAATTGACGACAGCAGTGGTCGCACTGTCAGTTATTCCGGCAGGCGAGAAGCGGTGTGGCCACTTGCGGACATAACGTTCGACGATTTAGCAAATGATTCAGCAGAATCATCCTCGGGGCTCGTGCCTGGCTCCTGGCTTGGCCCGGAAGAAAGTACTCTTTATCAGTAGTTATAAATTAATGAACGAAAGAAAGAACATGCAAAAAGATCTAGAATTTTTGGAATACGTAGTCAAGTCGCTTGTAGACAGCCCGGATAAGGTAAAAGTAACTCGCACCGTCGATGAGATGGGCGTGCTCATGACCCTTTCAGTTGATGCGCCGGATATGGGCAAGGTCATCGGCCGCGACGGCAACACCGCAAAAGCCATCAGAACGCTCCTTCGTACTGTCGGGATGAAAAACAACAGCCGCGTCAACTTGAAAATAAACGAGCCAGAGGGAGGTTTGCGAGATCAAAGCGCTGCAACTCCACGCGCCGAGAAAGCTTCAAAGACTGTAGATGAAGCGATGGCAGATCTGAAGATATAAGAAGCAAGAAGCAAAAAGGAAAGATAAAAAAACAAAGAGCCGAGTGAAAACTTGGTCTTTTGTTTTACTTTACATATTTTATGAAAGATGTTATTATTGAAACTGGTAAATTGAAATTCAAAAGAAAGTGATTGTATGAAAGAAGAAATAGTATACGAGTTTCTTTATGGCGAACCATTCTCCACAAGAGATTTTTCAGCAGTGTGTCGGCTCTTAAAGCAATTGTCGCCGCAGATGTCCGAATTGACGAAGGAGCGCTATATTGAGAGCACTGCAAACGGATGGGTTGTTGTTGCACGTATTCCGAACGGAAGGATTGTCGGGCTTGCAAGCATCATCAAAATAACTAAACTCACACGTGTAGCTTATTCCATCGAAGATGTCATCGTAGATGAAAAATATCGAGGGCACGGAATCGGCAAGGGAATTACGCAAAAATTGATATGGCTCGCCGAGCAAACAGGCATGGAACGCCTTGATTTGCACACGTCGAGACCGATTGCGGCCAGACTTTATGAAAAACTCGGTTTCAAGTCTCGCCTATCTGCAACTTATAGGCTTGAGTTGAAGCAGTGAGTGTTGACCATTGCAAAAACTGCATCGTTCCGTAGGTGCAGTTTTCTTTTATGTAATAAAAAACCGCGCAACTTTGTGAACTGCGCGGAATGTGTTTTTAGCCATAATTAATCAACGATCGCCACCACCCCAATCTGGTTCAGGTTTCCCACCGGGCATGGAAATTGGTCTCCTTGGATTGAGATAACCAAGAATATTTTCGTCAATGATTTCATACCCAAACTCCGGCATCGGTAATTGTTTGAAGTGTCCGGCTCTGAACATATTGATGAAGTATAGAGCAATTTCTCTTTTGGCCTCGATAATAAGTCCGGTCAAATCGCTTCCGTCAAAAGATTCTTTTCCATAATACTTGAGCAAACTGACGCCATTTGTATATATGCTTCTGAGCATTTCCGTCGGACATGCTTCCGCCGGATATAACTCAATGGTTTTGAATTGCTCGTTGGCGATCTTGAAAAGGTCATTGAGACCATCATGAATTTGTAGTTCATCGCCGGATTGTAAGAGTCTCCGGACAAATTCTTTTCGGGCACTGTTTTTTGAGCCGTTCCACCGTCTCACCAAGATTGCGATGGAAATCATTCCAAGCGGGCTTGTTTTTATCATAATTGTTAATTTCCTTTCTTCTGTAAAAAATGCTATAACAAAGGTCATAAAAAGTCAATGACCACCTTCCATATCATCACTCTTTTTCCGAACGCATTCGACTCATACCTCGGCGAGTCTATTTTGAAGCGTGCCATTGAGGACAAGAAAATTCAGATCAAGCTCTACAATCCGCGCGATTTTGTAAAAAATAAATGGCATCGCGTCGATCAGCGGCCATATGGTGGTGGACCGGGCATGGTCATCGAGGCACTGCCAGTGATAAAGGCGATAGAGAGGGCAAGTCAAAATGCAAAAGGAAAGAAGGAAAAAAGCAAAGAAGCTAAGATCATTTTCTTCAGCCCGAGTGGTAAACAACTTACGAATACTTACGCCGATAAGGTAAGTAAAAACTACTCTGACATTATTCTCGTTTGCGGACGCTACGAAGGCATTGACGCACGAGTCAAGAAGGCGTTAAAAATGGAAGAAGTCTCTGTTGGCCCCTTTATTCTGACTGGCGGGGAATTGCCGGCGATGATTGTAATTGATTCTATCGCACGCAGGATTCCAGGTGTCCTTGGAGATATCAATTCGCTTGAGGAAAGCCGC
>Ga0182027_10010402_pt1 | contig 13245 bp, 12 predicted proteins | sample 712E1DmetaG_FD_121300 | JGI IMG/M metagenome (GOLD analysis project Ga0182027, IMG submission 121300) | Permafrost microbial communities from Stordalen Mire, Sweden - 712E1D metaG (Illumina Assembly) | ecosystem: Environmental > Terrestrial > Soil > Wetlands > Permafrost | place: Sweden...
ACCAATTCGTTGGCGTCGGTCAGCCAATAGGTGACCTTCGCCTGCAGGGTGCCGGGATAGCCTTCCTCGCCGTCCTTGCTCGTATAGGTGAAGGCAACGCCGCGGGCACCCTCTTTCCGCACCGGGGTGCCTTGCCACAGGACCTTATCGAAGCCCTTGAGGCCACCATGCAGATGGCAGGGGATGTCGCCCGGGTGATCGTTCGTGGCCAGCGTATAGTCCTTCCCGTCGAGCGTGAACCTCCCGTGCGCGATGCGGTTGCCGAAGCGGCCGACACTGGCGCCGAAGTACGACGTGTTGGTCAGCCACCCGGCCAGGGTATCGTAGCCGAGCGTGATGTCGGCGGGGACGCCCTGGCGGTCCGGCACTGCGAGGCTCACGAGGATCGCACCGTATTCGGTGACGCGGGCCGTCATGCCCTTGGCGTTGGTGAGCGTGAAGATCTTCGCTTCACGGCCATCGTTCAATTTCCCGTAGACGGCGGTTTCTAAGTCTGCGGCGTTCAGGTTGCTCATGGTAAGCATGGCGGCGGCGAGAAGCGCGAGCCCTTGTTTCATAGCAGCGGGGGTTGGAAGTTGAGAATCACCTCCACTAAACGGCCCCGGACCGGCGGGGTCGAGAGCGTTTTCACTTTCCGCCTCGCCTTCCCGCTTGCGGGCACCCGGAGGAAGGGTCCGGCCGCACCGCGCGCGGCATCTGGGCGCATCTGTCGATTGGCGGCGGATCGAAAGTGGCACGGGTCTCCCGACCCGTGAGCTGGAGACCATGGGTCAGGAGACCCATGCCACGGCACTGGGGACCGTGCCAGATGCCCCTGCCACCTCGGATGACCGACAACTCGGAGATGCGCCCGCGGCATCTCCGCCATTGACGAAGAATTCGCCCGGCCCTTACATCCTGCGACATGCAGGACCAGCCTGCCGGCAAGCCGGCGATCAAATACAAACGGATCGTGCTCAAATTGAGCGGCGAGGTGCTCCGCGGTGGCAAGTCGGGCGATCCCATCGATGCGGTGACCCTCGAGCGCGTCTGCCAGCAGGTGAAGGAGGTCCATGAATTGGGGGTGCAGATCGGGCTCGTGATCGGCGGGGGCAACATTTTCCGCGGCCTGCCCGGCGCGCAGCGCGGCGTCGACCGCACCACCGGCGACTACATGGGCATGCTGGCCACCGTCATCAACGGCCTCGCGCTGATGGACTGCCTCGAAAAGATGAACGTCATGGTGCGCGTGCAGAGCGCCATCCCGATGAACGAGATCGCCGAGCCGTTCATCCTCCGCCGCGCCATCCGCCACCTGGAGAAGCGCCGGGTGGTCGTCTTCGTCGCCGGCACCGGCAATCCGTATTTCTCCACCGACACGACCGCCGCCCTGCGCGCGAGCGAAATGCACGCCGACATCATCATGAAGGCGACCAAGGTGGACGGCATCTACGACAAGGACCCGAAGAAGCACGCCGACGCGGTGAAGTACGACCAGATCACCTTCATCGAGGCGCTCCGCCAGCGGCTCAATGTCATGGATTCGACCGCGTTCTCGCTCTGCCTCGACAACAGCGTGCCCGTCCTCGTCTTCAACCTCGCCGAGCCGCATGTCATCAAACGTGCGGTGATGGGCGAGAAGGTCGGCACGCTGGTGCACGCCTGACCGCGCCCGCACCGGCCGTCTTCGATTTCGCAACCCGAACCCTGAAACCCGACCCGCCCATGATGCATCCGATTATCACCGATCTCCAGGCCCGGATGAAGAAGGCCCTCGACCACACACTGCACGAATTCAGCTCGATCCGCACCGGCAAGGCTTCGCCCGTGATGGTGGAAGGAGTGATGGTGGAGGCCTACGGCACGTCGATGCGCCTGCGCGATTGCGCCGCCATCAGCACGCCCGACCCCCGCCTCATCCAGATCCAGCCGTGGGACAAGTCCATCATCCGCGCCGTGGAGAAGGCGCTCCAGACCGCCAATCTCGGCATCAACCCGATCGTTGACGGCAGCGTCGTGCGCATGCCGCTGCCTGAACTCAGCCGCGAGCGCCGGCAGGAGTTCGTCAAATTGGCCCACAAGCTCGCCGAGGAGGGCCATGTGTCCGTCCGCAACGTGCGCCGCGATTCGATGGAGGTGGCCAAGAAACAGCAGAAGGAGGGCAAGCTGTCCGAGGACGACGCCCGGCGGATTGAGAAGGAGGTCCAGGTCATCACAGACCGTTTTATCAAGGACATCGACGCGCATCTGGCCGCGAAGGAGAAGGAACTGACCACCATGTGACCGGGCCGGGGCCGCCCGCGGCCGGCCTGGCCTCCTGCCTGACATATTTTCTCGCGCGCTGTCCGGCCGGGGGTAAACCCGGCCCTGCTTTCCATGTCCCACGGCCCCCCCTCCTCCCCCGCCCCGCGGCGGGTCGTGATCAAACTCGGCACCGGCGTGCTGACCTCCGGCACGGGCCGGATCGACGAGGCCCGCATCGGGAATCTCTGCACCCAGATCGCCGGCCTGCACCGCCAGGGCACCGAGGTCATCGTCGTGACTTCCGGCGCCATCGGCCTCGGGATGGACCGCCTCGGCCTGACGAAACGTCCCAAGGACGTCACCAAGAAGCAGGCCTGCGCCGCGATCGGGCAAAGCCTGCTCATGCAAACGTGGCAGCGCGGCTTCAGCCCGTACGGGTTGATCGCCGCGCAGGTGTTGCTCATCCACGACGACCTGCGCGTCCGCTCGCGCTACCTGGCGGTGCGCCGGACGTTCGAGCGTCTCTTCGAGTACGGCGCGGTGCCGGTGGTGAATGAAAACGACACCGTCAGCGCCGCGGAGATCATGATCAAGTTCGGGGAGAACGATACGCTCTCCGCGATGGTCGCGAGCCTGGTGCAAGCGGACTACCTGGTGATTTTGACCACCCCGCCCGGCCTGATCGATTTCAAAGGCACGGGACAGGTGGTGCCTGTCGTGGAAAAGATCACGTCCGAGATCGAGGCGATGGCGGGCGGCACCAAGAGCGAGACCGCGGTCGGCGGCATGGCGAGCAAGGTCTCGGCCGCCAAGCTGGCCACCAAATCCGGATGCGGCGTCTTCATCGCCAGCGGCCTCGAACCCGACATTCTCCCCCGGCTTTTCCGCGGCAACTCTCTCGGCACGTTCTTCGTTCCGAGCGGTCTGCCGATGGAGGCGCGCAAGCGCTGGCTCGCCTACTTCCAGCGCCCAACCGGCACGATCCGCGTCAACGCCGGCGCGGGGCGGGCGCTGCGCGAAGAAGGCAAAAGCCTGCTGGCGGTCGGCGTTACCGGCGCCGAGGGCGCCTTCGCCGCGGGCGACATCGTGAATTTGGCGCTCGACGAAGGCGGCACGCCGCCCACGCCTTTTGCTCGCGGCGTCACGGCGTTCGGCGCGGACGAGATTCCGCGGGTCGCCGGCCGCACCACCGATGAGATCCGCGCGCTCGACCCGGCGCGCAAGCATCTTGAGGTCGTCCACCGCGACAATCTCGTGCTGCTATGATTCCGCGGCGCGGAATCATCACTTTCGGGCCGTGAGGAGATGATCGCGAGCTCCGCCGTCCCGTTGGTGATCTTTTGTCTTTCCCCGGCGTGGTCCTGCCGCCTCACTCCTGTTTCCTTTCCTGCATGGATTTTGTCCTGAAACCGGAACCCGGCGCGCCGCTCGCGATCCCGCCGATCGACTTTCGCGCGGAACTCAACGCCGAGCAGTACGCCGCCGTCACCGCGCCGCCGGGGCCGCTCCTCGTGCTGGCCGGCGCCGGTTCGGGCAAGACCCGCACCCTCACCTATCGCGTCGCCCACCTGCTGACCCAGGGGGTGCGCCCGGGCGAGATCCTGTTGTTGACCTTCACCAACAAGGCGGCCCGCGAAATGCTGCACCGCGTGCACGAGCTCACCGGCATCGAGGCGCACCGTTTCTGGGGCGGCACCTTTCACCACATCGGTCACAAGCTCCTGCGCCTACACGGCGACGCCATCGGCTTGAGCCGCAGCTTCACCATCCTCGACGCCGACGAGGCCGAGGGCCTGCTGCGCGACGCCGTCGAGGACCGCCATCCCGCGTTCTTCAAGGACAAGACCCACCCACGCCCCGGCCCGCTGTTCGAAATCCTCAGTTTTGCCCGCAACACCCAGCGCCCGCTGGGTGAGACGATCACCCGCTTCTATCCCCAGCACGAGGCGCTGGGCGAAGATATTACCGCCTTCGCGGCGGCCTACCGCGAGCGCAAACGGCAGCACAACGTGGTCGACTACGACGATCTGCTCGAATTCTGGCTCGACCTGCTGAAGGCCGCCCCTGACGTCACCGCCTACCTCCAGCAGCGCTTCCGCCACACGCTGGTCGACGAATACCAGGACACCAACACGCTGCAGGCGCAGATCGTCGACCTCGTCGGCGCGCACCACCGCGTCATGGCGGTGGGCGACGACGCGCAGTGCATCTACTCCTGGCGCGGCGCCAATTTCGAGAACATCCTCACCTTTCCCGATCGCCACCCGGGCACGCAGATCCACCGCATCGAGACCAACTACCGCTCGACGCCGGAGATCCTCGCCTTCGCCAACGGCGTGCTCGCGGCCCAGCCGCGCGGTCGCCATTTCGACAAGGTGCTCCGCCCGGCACGGGACGGGCACGAGCGTCCGTACCTCGTGCAACTGCTCGACACCCGCGAACAGGCCCAATTCGTCGTCCAACGCGTCAAGGGCCTTTACGACGAGGGCCGGCCGCTGGCCGACATCGCCGTCCTCTACCGCGCCCATTTCCACGCCCTCGATCTCCAACTCGAACTCTCCCGCCTCGGCGTCCCCTACGTCATCACGAGCGGGGTGCGCTTCTTCGAGCAGGCGCACGTCCGCGACTTGGTCGCGCTGCTTCGTTTCGTTTACAACCCGACCGACGAATCGGCGTGGCAGCGCGTCGCCGTGCTGCTGCCCAAGGTCGGGGACAAGGGCGCGCACAAGCTCCATCAGGCGGCGCTCGACCAGGCCCGCGCCCGGCAGACCAACCCGGTGGATGCGCTCGCCACCGAGGAGGTCAAGGCGAAGGTGCCGCGGGATGCGAAGGATGAATGGCCGCGGCTGGTTGCCTCGCTGCAACAGGTCGCTGGTGTCATGCAACACGACCGGCCGTTCAAGGCGGTCGAGGTCGCGATCGAAGGCTGGTACGGTGATTACCTCAAGGGCGCCTATGCCAATTATGCTTCGCGCCTCGACGACCTGCGCTCGCTGATCGGTTTTGCCGGGCGGTTCGACGAGGTGCAGGATCTCCTCGCCCAGATCGCCCTGCTCAACTCCGAGACGAGCAACCGTCAGGTCGATCCCGACGCCGATGCGCTGCGGCTGACCACCGTGCACCAGGCCAAGGGGCTCGAGTACGGCGTGGTCTTCATCATCGGCCTCGCCGAGGGCCTGTTCCCGTTGCGCCGCGCCCTCGAGGAGGGCGACCTCGAGGAAGAGCGGCGGCTGTTCTACGTGGCGGTCACGCGTGCCAAAGACGAACTCTACCTCTGTTTCCCCAAAGTGGCCCTCAAGGGCGGCCCCTCCACTCTCCTCATGCCCAGCCGCTTTCTGACCGAGGTTTCGGAAAACCTCTCCCAGCCGCTGCGCCTCCGCCGCAGCCTGGGTTGGTAAAGGCGATTCGAATGATCCCGTCCCGTTCGCGTGGGGCCCTGGGTTCAGTCCCGATAGTGAAAGCGTAGCTGCGCGATCCAGAGTTGGTCGCCGACGACTTTGTAGACCATACGGTGCTCGCTGTCGATGCGGCGCGCCCAGTAGCCCTGAAAGGCATGCTGCAACGGCTCCGGTTTGCCGATGCCAGTCAACGGTTCGCGCATGACCTCCTTGATGAGTTGGTTGACGCGCCGGAGTCGCTTGGGATCTGTCCCCTGCCAATACAGATACTCCTCCCACGACTTGGATGAGAAAACCAGCTGCATTGGCGACGATGTTCAGACTTCCTTCAGCTTCCGCACTCTGCCTTTGCCGGATTCGAGTTCATGGATCGAAGCCAGCAGCCGCCGCGCGTTGGCCGGGCTGCGCATCAGGTAGGCTGTCTCTTCCAGCGCATTGTAGTCCTCCAAAGACAGCATCACGACGGCCTGATCGCGGTTGCGCGTGATCACGATCGGCGTCCGGTCCTCGCAAACCTGGTCCATCGTGGTGGCCAGTTTCTCCCGCGCCGCAGTGTAGGTGATCGATTTCATGCTGGACAGGATCATGTCCAGCCACGATCGGCCGTCAAGCGACCATGACCGGCCTTCTTCTTCCCGACCGTCTTGTACCATTTCCGGCCGGCGTAATAGCGCCTGACCGCTTGTGTTTGCGCCCTTTCGGCTGCAAGATTCCACGTATGGGCAAAGCTATTCTTGGCATCTTTGGAGCCATCGCGCTCTTGGTGGTCGTTGTGATCATCGCGGCCGTCAGCGCCTACAACAGTCTCGTCAACCGGTCCCAGGCAGTGGACGCGCAGTGGGCGCAGGTGCAGAATGTCTACCAACGGCGCGCCGACCTCATCCCCAACCTCGTCAACACCGTGTCCGGCGCCGCCAATTTTGAGAAGTCCACCCTGACGGAAATCACCAACGCGCGCGCGTCGGTCGGCAAGGTGCAGCTGAGTCCCAACACCGCTCCCACCGATCCCGCCCAGCTCGCCCAGTTTGAGCAGGCGCAGGGACAGCTTTCCTCCGCCCTCTCCCGGCTGCTGGTCGTGGTCGAGCGCTATCCGGACCTGAAGGCCGGCACCAGTTTTCAAATGTTGCAGACCCAGCTCGAAGGTGCGGAGAATCGCATTGCGGTGGAGCGCGGCCGTTTCAACGACCTGGCCCGCGACTACAACGCCGCCATCAAACGCGTGCCCGCGGCCTTCTTTGCCGCCGTCCTCGGATTCAAGGAGAAGGCCTATTTCGCCGCGACACCCGGCGCCGAAAAGCCGCCGCCGGTCCAGTTTGACTTCAACGCCAAGCCTGCCCCGGCGCATCCGTAAGGCTGCCCGGTTCCCTGTCATGACGGCCAGTGCATTTCTTCGTCCCCTGACGCTGGCCGTGGTCTTGGGGACGACACTGCGCGCGACCGAGGTCATGCCGCCGCGCCCGGCGCACTACTTCAACGACTACGCGGCCGCCGTGTCCCCGGCGGTCGCCCTCCAGTTGGATCAGCGGTTGGAGCAGTTTGAGCGCGACTCGACGAACCAGATCCTGGTCGCCGTCTTCCCCCGGATGCAGTCGGCGTCCCCGGTCGGCGACTACACGGTGCGCGTGGCCCAGGCCTGGGGTGTCGGCCAGAAGGGCCGGAACAACGGCGCCGTGCTTTTCGTTTTCGTGCAGGAGCATCAAATCTACATCCAGGTCGGCTACGGGCTGGAGGGGGCGCTGCCCGACGCAGTGTGCCACCTCATCGTGGCGAACGAACTGCAGCCCCGCTTTCGGGCCGGCGATTACGCCGGTGGTCTGAGCGCGGCCATCGAGGCCATGATTGCGGCGACGCGGGGCGAGTACCGTGGCACGGGCAGAACCCACGCCGATTCCCGATCGGGCCTCAGCTGGCCGGTGGCCCTCGCCATCGTGCTGCTGATCGTCGCGTTTTCCTATCTGAACCGCTTTTGGCGGCGAAGTGCGGTTTACCAGCGCTCCGGAGGCCGCGGCCCCTGGAATGGCCCCTCCATGTGGTTGGGTGGCGGAGGACTTGGGGGTGGCGGCGGGGGCGGAGGGGGATTCTCGGCCGGTGGCGGCAGCTTCGGCGGCGGCGGTGCCGGCGGAGGTTGGTAAAAGGACAGGCCATGAAACACCGGAAATTCGTCAGCCAGCTCGCGCACGAGCGAATCCATGCGGCCATCCGGGACGCGGAGCTGAACACGTCGGGCGAAATCCGCGTCATGGTGAGTCACCAGCCGGCCCCCGACCCGGTCGCGGCCGCGCAGGAGGCGTTTCTACGGCTCCACATGCAACGGACGCAGCACCGCAATGCCGTGCTCTTCTTCGTGGCGCCGCGCTCGCGTACTTTTGCCGTGGTCGGCGATGAGGCGGTGCACGCCAAATGCGGCGACAACTTTTGGCGCGAGCTGGCCGGCGCCATGACCGCCTGTTTCAGACGCGGTGAATTCACCGAAGGACTGTTGCACGGGATCGGCCGCGCGCACGACCTGCTGGCCGCGCATTTTCCCCGTCAGGCCGACGATCGCAATGAACTGCCCGACGTCGTCGTCGAGGATGGCCCGGCGCCCTGATGGGTGGGATCCGGCTTGCGTCTGAAAGGGCCGTTATGCTGCGAAAGGCCAATCTGGGATTGCCCTCGGTGGGCTCTGCGCCCTCTTTGTTGAAAACTCGCCATGTCCTCCCCCGTTGAAAACATCGTCATCGTTGGCACCGGCTGCGCCGGTCTGACCGCGGCCATCTACACGGCGCGGGCCAACCTCCAGCCCCTCGTCCTCGAGGGCGCCCAGCCTGGGGGCCAGCTTACCACGACCTCCGAGGTCGAGAACTTCCCGGGCTTCCCGGGCGGGGTCGACGGCTTCGAGCTCATGGACCACCTACGCCAGCAGGCCACGAAGTTTGGCGCCCGGTTCGAGCAGGCGCTGGTCACGTCGGTGGATTTTGGCGGGACGCCCCGGAAGCTGTTTTGCAGCGACCGGACCATCCTCACGCAGGCCGTGATCGTCGCCACCGGCGCCTCGCCCCGCCTGACCGGCATCCCGGGCGAAAAGGAGCTGTATGGCGGCAAGGGCGTGAGCGTGTGCGCGACCTGCGACGGCGCGTTCTACCGCAACCAGGATGTCGCCGTCATTGGCGGTGGCGATTCCGCCTGCGAGGAGGCGTTGTTCCTCACGCGCTTCGCCCGGAAAATCTATCTCGTCCACCGTCGTGACGCGCTCCGCGCCTCGCGCATCATGGCTGGGCGCACCACGACCCACCCGAAAATCGAGATGGTATGGCACAGTATCCCGGTCGAGGTGCAGGGCGTCGTGGCAGGCGGAGTCAATGGCCTGAAGGTGCGGGACGCGAACACGGGCGCTGAGCGGGTGCTCGCGGTCCAGGGCGTCTTTGTCGCCATCGGTCACGTGCCGAACACGCAGCCTTTCGCCGACGCGCTCGAGGTCGATGAGAACGGCTATTTCAGGCCCGCCTCGGGCTCGGCGGTGAAAACGAAGGTGCCGGGCGTCTTTGTCGCGGGCGATTGCGCCGATCACGTCTATCGGCAGGCGATCACCGCCGCGGGCTTGGGCTGCCAGGCCGCGATCGACACCGAGCGCTGGCTGGCCGAGCACGGCAGTTGAAGCGACCGCGAGCGCCTACCTTCACGCCTCGTCCAGCAACTCGCGCACCATCTTGGCCAGCCGGGCGACGTCAAAGGGCTTCGCCAGGAACCGGGTGCCGGACCGATCCAGGGCGCTGGAATCGAGGATCTCGGCGTCGTAGCCGCTGCAGTAGATCACCTTGAGGACCGGCCGCGCCGCGCGCAACTGGGCGGCGAGATCCCGGCCGGTCAGGCGGCCGGGCATCACGACGTCGGTAATGAGCAGGGCGATCTCGTCCTCGTGCTCCGCCCAGCGGACGAGCGCCTCCTCGCCGTCGGCCGCCAGCACCACCCGGTACCCGTAGCGGGCCAGCACGGCCCGCATGACCGCGCGCACATCGTCCTTGTCTTCGACGACGAGAATCGTCTCGCCGGGGCGAGCCTCCATCGGCGGCTTGGAGTTCCTCGACGCCGCCGCGGCCGGCCGATCGCGGGCCGGGAACCAGGCGACGAACTGCGCCCCAGCCCCGGGTTGCGATTCCACCTCGATCCACCCGCCATGCTGTTCGATGATGCCATAGACCGTCGCCAGGCCGAGCCCGGTCCCCTTCCCTTCCTCCTTCGTGGTGAAAAAGGGATCGAAGATCCGCGACCGGATCTCGGGCGCGATGCCTTCGCCGGTATCGCGCACACTCAGCCCGACGAACCGGCCGGTGCGCGCCTGCGGTACGCGGCGCACGTAGTCGGCGTCCGCCGTCACCACCCGGGTAGCGATGGTGATGCGGCCCCCGCGCGGCATCGCGTCCCGGGCGTTGACGACCAGGTTGAGCAGCACCTGCTCGACCATGCCCGCATCGGCCTGGATGTCCGGCACGTCCGGCGGCGCGGAAAACTCCAGCACGACCGTCTCGCCGATGATCCGTTTGAGCATCTGGGCCATGCGGGCCACGACCTCGCTCAGCGCCACGCGTCCCGGTTGCAGCACCTGCTTGCGGCTGAAAAGCAAAAGCTGCCGGGTCAGGCTGGCGGCGAAATGGGCGCTCTGCGCGATTTCGCGCAGCGAATCCTGCACCTCCGCCGGCAGGCGTTGGTCCTCGCGCAACAACGAGGTGTGGGCCTGGATCACCGTGAGGATGTTGTTGAAGTCGTGCGCCACGCCACCGGCCAGCTGGCCGACCGCCTCCATCTTCTGCGCCTGGCGCAGCTGCTCCTCCAGCCGCTGGCGATCGGTGACGTCGCGAACGATCGAAATCGAGCACCGCACCCCGCCGATCTCGGAAATCTCGCCGGAATAAAGGCATTGGTGCAGGCCGCCTTGGCGGTCCCGCATCTCCGTCGGCGTGTTGCGCACTGGCTGCCCCGCATACAGCTGGGCGAGGATCCGGTCGCGGTCGGCGGCATTGGCCCACAGGCCCAGCTCCGCCACACTGCGCCCCACCGCCTCCTCCCGGGTCCAACCGTGCAACAGCGTGAACCCTTCATTGATGTCGATCACTCGCGTCCCCTCCGACGAGACAATCACCATAGAATCGGGCGAACTGTGGAACGCCTTGGCGAACTTCTCCTCAGATTCGCGCATCGCCGCCTCCGCGCGCAGAAGGTCGGTCAGATCCTCGAACACGGTCAATACGCACTTCCGGCCGCCGAGTTCAAGTTGTTCGCCGGAGAACCGGCCCTGGCGGATGTCTCCCGCACGATTGCGCAGGCGCACGATGCGATTCCGCACCGAACCGTGTAGCTGGATATCGGTGTACGCGGCCTCGCGCTCCCCCTGGTCCACCCAGGTTTTGAACTCGCCCACAGCGCGCCCCAGCAGCTGATCCCGCGCCCAGCCCAGGGATTCGCAAAACCGGTCGTTGACGACGACGATCTGGCCCGTGGCCAACTCCGTGACGAGCAGCGGAACAGGCGATTCGCGGAACACCACGGAAAAAAGTTCCTCCGAATCGCGCAAGGCCCGCTCCATCGTACGTTCCTGCGTCACGTTGCGCAAGCGGTAGAGGGTATGGGCGCAGCCGCCGATGTTCACCCGGAAGGCCGTGCACAGGCACACCAAAACCTCCCCCGCGCGCGTGCGCCGGTGTTGCCCCATCTCGCGCACCTCGCCGTCGCGGCGGAGAACCTCAAGAAAACGATCGCGCTCGGCGAGGTCAGCCCAGAGTCCCACCTCGCTGGCCCGGTGCCCGTGCGCTTCCTCGCGCGACCAGCCGAAGGTCCGCACAAAACTGTCGTTGACGTCGAAAATCTGGCCCGTCTCGAAATCCGCGATGACATAAGGATCCGGCGACGCGTAAAAGGCCTTGGAGAAACGCTGCTCCGATTCGAGCAGTGCTTTCTGCACCTCCTCCAGGGCCGCCCGATCGTGAATCGTGGTGCCAAAACCTGCGACGGCGCCGTCCGCCTCCCGCAAGACCGTGATCGTCTGGTCCACCGGGCGCTCGCGTCCGTCGCGATCGCGCATCACCATCTCCCCACGCCACTGCCCGTCGCGCAGGGCCGCCGGTAGCGCAACCTCCTTGATCAGCCGGGCGGTAGCAGGCGGGAATAGATCCGCACAACCGATCTCCGGGGACCGGCCCGCCGTGTCCGGCAGACCGAACCATTCCCGACCGGCGCGATTGAGCAGGATGACATGCCCCTCGCTATCGCAGGCTCCCATGATCTCGGGCGCCGACTCGATCATATGCGCAAGCAGCGCCGCCCGCTGCCGGAAAACGGAGCTCTCTCCAGCGGCGTCAGGAGGTTGATCGTTCAACGCGCACATTTGGCCCAGGTTATGGAATTCGGACGAAGTACGATCTTTCTCAATGAATTAGCCTACAAAGACCAAAGAGTCTAATCATAATCAATTGGAATAATTCCAATTCTCACTTGATATTTGGAACGATTCCAATTCTCTTTTAGCCAACAATGATCCTAGAACCACAAACCGCCAAGTTGACGCGGCACTTGTCGGACAGCGGCCTGCGCACGACGCCTCAGCGCGAGGTGGTCTACCAAGTGATCCTCGACAAACGCGACCATCCCACCGCTGAGGAGGTTTTTGAGCGGGTTAAACCCTTCTTGCCGGGGATTTCCTTGGCCACCGTTTACAACTGTCTCGATGCCCTCGTTCAATGCGGCCTGATCAAGCAGGTTAACTTCGTGCGCGAACCGACCCGCTACTGTCCCAACCTGCACGAACACGCGCACTTCCACGACGACTCTACCGGCGAGATCCATGACTTGGAGATCCCGTCGGATCTCATGGTCCGCCTCCGCGAGGTGCTTCCGGCCGGGTTCGCCGCTGTCAACATCGATCTCAGTTACCGGGGCACGATCAAGCCGCCGCCCTCGTTCGGCGCCTGAATTCCTCCCAGATTATTTATCGCGAAATCCAATGAGCCAACTCCTCATCCAAGACCTCCACGTTGCCATCGGCGACAAACCGGTTGTCAAAGGCGTCACACTCGCCATTAACCAGGGCGAAGTCCATGCGGTCATGGGCCCCAACGGGACCGGCAAGTCCACCCTCGCCAAAGCCATCGCGGGACATCCTGACTACACCATCACCGGAGGCGACGTCCTGCTCGACGGCCACTCCGTGCTCGCGATGGAACCCGATGAACGCGCCCGCGCCGGCCTGTTCCTCGCCTTCCAATACCCGAGCGAGATTCCAGGTGTTTCCATCGCCAATTTCATCCGGGCGGCCCTGCAGGCGCGCCTCGGCGAAAGCGCGGAATTGGACGCCACCACCTACTACAAGCGCCTTTACGAAAAGATGGACCTGCTGCGGATCGACCGGAAGTTCACCTCCCGGGCGGTCAACGACGGCTTTTCCGGCGGCGAAAAGAAGCGCTGCGAAATCCTCCAGATGGCCCTGCTGGAACCCAAATTCGCCATGATGGACGAAACGGATTCGGGCCTCGATATCGACGCCCTGCGCATCGTGGCCGATGGCGTCAACCATCTGCGTAACGGACAACTCGGGATCCTCCTCATCACGCACTACCAGCGCCTGCTCAACTACATCGTCCCCGACTTCGTG
>Ga0182027_10010403_pt1 | contig 13244 bp, 14 predicted proteins | sample 712E1DmetaG_FD_121300 | JGI IMG/M metagenome (GOLD analysis project Ga0182027, IMG submission 121300) | Permafrost microbial communities from Stordalen Mire, Sweden - 712E1D metaG (Illumina Assembly) | ecosystem: Environmental > Terrestrial > Soil > Wetlands > Permafrost | place: Sweden...
CCGCCCCGTTTGACACCTGAGCTGGCGGCAGGCCATGCTCGGCCTGACGTTGCTGCCAAACCAACCGGTCGGCCGCGAATTCGGCCGCAAACTCAGACGATTGGGGTAGTCGATGATCCGCCGCTCCAGCGCCACGATCTCCACGTTGATCGGCGCCGTCCTGATCGCAGTCATTCTGGCGGGCTGCAGCTCGAGTACGGCCAGTCCAGGTCAAACCGCCGCCACTCCGGGGACGGTGCCGCACGTGACGGCTTCGGCGGGCGCCGCGAGCGCCTCGGCCTCGGCAGTTCCCTCCGGATCGGCCGCTGCCTCGGTGTCACCGCTACCGTCGGCGTCAGATGCGCTGAACCTGCCACACGTCGACGCCGCGCTCGAGGACCTGCTGCCATCGACGAGCGGCGGCGTCGAGCTGGAGAAGTTCAGCCTGACGCTGTCGGCCTACATCGCCTCGACCAGCGGCAGCGACAAGGCCCTCTACGCGCCCTGGTTGGTGGGGTTCGGCAAAACCCCAGATGACGTGAATCTGGCGGTGGCTTCGGACCTGACACAGCAGGTGAACTTCATCGTCCACGCCATCAGGGTGCCGGGTGTCGATGCGGCAGCGCTGAGCGCGTCGTTCGCAGCCACCGCCAAGGCGGCCGGGTGGCCGGTCTCCAGCCATACGAACTGGGGCGAGACCGGCAAGACGCTGCTGGAGATCACCGACCCGGACACCGCGACGTGCGGCGGGCTGTGCGCGGGCTACGTCTATGCCAAGGACAGCATCCTCTACACGGTCATCACAGATGATCCACAGCTTCTTCTCGCGGCCCTGATCCAACTGCCCTGACCTGCGGCGAGGGAACGGGCCGCCGGCCGTACAATCGATGCATGGGACGCCAGCTCGACCGACCCGTTCGCCAGGCCTGGATCGTGGCCGCGCTCCGGACCCCATTCGGGCGCTATGGCGGAGCGCTGGCGGCAGTCAGGCCCGACGACCTGGCCGCGACGGTGATCCGAGCCCTGGTCGAGCGCTCCGGCATCGACCCGGCACTGGTCGAGGACGTGATCCTGGGCTGCGCCAACCAGGCCGGCGAGGACAACCGCAACGTCGCCCGGATGGCGTCGCTGCTGGCTGGGCTGCCTGTCGAGGTGGGCGGGCTGACGGTGAATCGGCTGTGCGGCAGCGGCCTCCAGGCCGTCAACTCGGCCGCTCACGCGATTGCCGTCGGTGACGGCGACGTCTTCATCGCCGGCGGGGTCGAGTCGATGAGCCGGGCCCCGTACGTAATGCTCAAACCCGAAGCCGCCTACGAACGCGGCGGCCACGAACTGGTCGACACGACGCTGGGCTGGCGCTTCGTGAATCCCGCCCTCGCCGCGGCCTATCACCCGTACTCGATGGGCGAGACCGGCGAGAACGTGGCCGAGCGCCTTGGCGTCAGCCGCGAGGATCAGGATGCGTTCGCCCTGACGAGCCAGCGCAACGCCGCCGCGGCGATCGCCGAGGGTCGCTATCGCGACCAGCTCGTGCCCGTCTCGATCCCGCAGCGCAAGGGCGACCCGATCGTCGTCGACGCCGACGAGCACCCCCGACCCGACACCACGTCCGAGGCCCTGGCCCGGCTCAGGCCGGCATTCCGCGAAGGCGGGACCGTGACCGCGGGCAACTCGAGTGGCATCAACGACGGCGCGTCCGCCGTGCTGGTAGTGGAGGCTGGCGTTGCGCGGGCGCTCGGGCTGAAGCCGATGGCTCGTGTCGTGGCCACGGCCATCGCCGGCGTGGATCCGGCCGTGATGGGCCTCGGGCCCATTCCCGCAACTCGCAAGGCCCTGGAGCGGGCGGGGCTCAGCGTCGCGGACCTGGACCTTGTCGAGCTCAACGAGGCGTTCGCCAGCCAGGCCGTCGCCTGCATCAGAGAGTTGGGCCTCGACCCTGCTCGGGTGAACGTCGACGGCGGCGCGATCGCCCTGGGCCATCCGCTGGGCGCGAGCGGCGGGCGATTGATCACCACCCTCGCCCACGCGCTGCGCCGGACCGGCGGCCGGTACGGCCTGGCCTCGATGTGCATCGGCGTGGGCCAGGGCATCGCCACGATCGTCGAGCGGATCGACGGGTAGCAGCGGCATGGTCGCCGAAGGGGCCGACCCGACCATCGAGACGCACGAACTGCGCAAGGAGTTCGGCCGCATCGTGGCCCTGGCCGGCCTGACGATGGCCGTGCCACGGGGCGAGGTCTTCGGCTTTCTCGGCCCCAACGGCGCCGGCAAGACCACGGCCGTCAAGCTGCTGCTCGGCCTGTCGCGACCGACTGCCGGCGACGCGCGAGTGCTGGGGGCGCCGCTGGGCGACGTCCGGGCACGCCGGCGCATCGGCTACCTGCCGGAGCTGTTCCGATATCAGGGCTGGATGACCGCGCGCGAGGTCCTCGCCCTGCACTGCGAACTGGCCCGCCTGGCCCGATCGGATTGGGTTGTCGAGATACGCGCCGCGCTCGATCTCGTCGGTCTTGCCGACCGCGCCGACGATCGCACCGAAACATACTCGAAGGGCATGCAGCAGCGGCTCGGACTCGGCGTCGCGCTGCTCGGCCGGCCCGATCTGCTGGTCCTCGACGAGCCGACCTCGGCCCTCGACCCCGTCGGTCGGCAGGACGTGCGCGGCATCATCGGCGCCCTGCGCGACCGCGGCACCACGGTCTTCCTCAACTCGCACCTGCTGACCGAAGTGGAGCGGGTCTGCGATCGAGTGGCGATCGTGGATCGAGGCCGCGTGGTCTCCGAACTGACCATGGCCGAGCTGTCGCGCGAGCGTGGCGTCGGCCTGCGCGTCAGCTCACTCGACGGCGTCGGTCGCGAAGTGGCGGCCCGCTACGGCCCGACCCGCGTCGACGGGGAGTGGCTCTTCGTGGACGGCATCGCGGACGCGGAGGTTCCCAGCCTCGTGGCCGAGCTGGTGGCGCGCGGCGGCGCGATCCACGCCGTCGTGCCGACGCGCCACACGCTCGAGGAGCGGTTCATGTCGCTACTCGGCGCGGCAGCGGATCAGGGGCCCGCGGCGGATGACCAGGTGCCCGCGGCGGCTTCGACGCCGGCCGAGGCGCTCGCCGAACCGGACGCCGAGGGTCGGCCGTGAGCAGCATCCAGTCGATCCTGATCATCGCTCGCTTGACCCTGCGCGAGGTCGTTCGGCGACGACTCCTGTGGGCTCTCGTCGGCCTGACAGTCGTGATCATCGCCCTGACCTGGTGGGCCTTCTCGCGCATCGCCGACGTGTCGCCCGTCACCGGGCCGGTCGAGATGCTCGCCGTGTCGCAGGTCCTGGTGATGCTGGCCTTCATGTTCAGCTTCGTTCTGGCGATGACCGCCGTCTTCGCCGCCTCACCCGCGATCGGGCCGGAGATCGAGAACGGCCTGCTCCTGGCGGTTCTGGCCCGGCCGATCCGCCGCGTCGACGTGCTGCTCGGGCGCTGGCTTGGACTCGCGGTCGTGCTGGTGGGCTACGCGATCATGGCCGGGTACCTGGAGGTTGGGGTCGTGGGGCTGGCGACCGGCTACCTGCCGGACGACCCGTGGCCCGCGCCGTTGTACCTGGCCGGCGAGGCCCTGGTCCTCCTGACACTCGCTCTGGCCTTTAGCACCCGGATCGCATCTGTGGCCGGCGGAGCGATTGCGGTGGTGGCATACGGATTGGCCTGGATGGCTGGCGTCATGGGCGGCGTGGGCGAGGCGTTCAACAACGACGTGCTGCGAACGGCAGGCACCGTTGCCAGATTGATCCTGCCCAGCGACGTCCTATGGCGAGGAGCCGCGGGCGCACTCACACCGGCTGAGGCGGTGCTCCGCAGCGGCGGCGTGACAACACCGGCCCTCTACAAGTTCAGTCCGTTCTCCGGGTCCTCGCCCGGCCCATTCTGGCTGGCCTGGTGTGTCGTCTGGATCGTCGGAACTCTGGCGATCGCCACCCTGCTGCTGCGTCGCCGCGAGCTATAGGGGCCCGGGCGCGCGCTGGGCGGCTACTTGTAGACCTGCCAGATGTAGCCATAGCAGACGAAGAAGATGCTCAGCCCGATCAGGATCCGCTCGAGGTTGCCGAAGCGGTCCTTCATGGCAATGGCGGCGAGCACGATCAGGAACGGCACGAAGTCCATGGCGTAGCGATAGCCGTAGGTGCCGCCCCCGCCGCCGCCGTAGTACATGAAGACAGGAATGGCGACCACGATCACCGATGCCCAGAGCACTTGGTTCAGCCGCTCGCGCAGGCCCGCGCCGAAGGCTATGAGTACGGCAGGAGTGGTGAGCAGGATCGAGTGGCCTTCGTTGCTGGGGACCATCCACGGGAAGCCGTCCCGCACCGAGTAACCGCCGCCTATGAACAGGGCCAAGTTCGGTGGCACGTGCGTTGTCGAGAAGAGCCCCTGGTAGCGCAGTTGTTCGAGCCCAACGGTAAGCCAGGCTATGTCGTAGCCGGTCTCCAGGGGCGATCCGAAGCGGACCCAATCCCACCAACCGGTGATGGCCACCGCCGCAAGCAGCGGCATGGCGAAGGCCACGGCCACCCGGACGCGGTCCTTCGACTCCGCCAGGAGCGCCAGACCGAACGGCACCGCTATCAGGATGAGTGTCGGTCGGGCCAGCGCCATGAGTCCAATGAGCAGGCCCATAACCCACGGCCGCCGTCTGTCGTGCCACTCGATCAGCGACAGGAAGATCAGGAGCGTTGCTTCGAGGTGGGCCAGATAGTAGAAGTCGCCTTCGATCGTCAAGGCGAAGAGCAGCGTCCCGAAGGCCCCCAGAGCGGCTATCCAGTAGTTGATCGAGCCGCCGGGCCCATACCGGCGGGCCAGCGGCAGCGCCAGCCAGCCGGCCACGATCCCGATGACGGCAGAGACGATCCAGCGCGAGAACGGCCACAGGAACTGGAACGGGACCAGGGGCAGATACGGGACGGTCGGCAGCAGGCTCATGGCCTGGTAGTTGTGACCGTTGATAGTCACGATGTCGTTGATCGTGGTCAGCGAGCTGAGATCGGAGCGGCCGACGAACATGTCCGAGGCGAGGATCATCATGTGATCCGGGCCCCAGTTCGTAGCTTGGCTTCGAATGAACGTCGCGCCGCCGTAGACGAAGGCCACCAGGATCAGCCAGGCGATCGCGCCGGGATCGTCGGCCAGCTGGGTCGCGCGACTCCCAAGCCACTCTTTGGCCTTCACGGAACCTCCCCTGCGAGGGCCGCCCGACGGTGGCGGCGCCGAGCCGATCCTAGCATGGAGTGGAGGCTTTGCCGGCCGTGAGCGAGGGCCCGCTCGGCCAGTCGGCCCATTACGGTAGGCTATAAGCGTGTCAGACAAGAGGCCGAAGCCGGCCACCGACCAAAGCGCCGTGGCCGAGCCAGACTCGACCGAAGTCATGGGCAGACGCATCGTCGTCGTCATGCCTGCCTACAACGCCGCCAAGACGCTGGAGCGAACCTACCGCGACATCCCGCACGAGATCATCGGCAGGATCATCCTCGTCGACGACGTCTCCAAGGACGACACCGTCGCGGTCGCCCGCCAGCTCGGCCTGGACGTGATCATCCACCGCCAGAACCTGGGCTACGGCGGCAATCAGAAGACCTGCTACGACGCGGCTCTCGAGGCGGGCGCGGACGCGGTCGTGATGCTGCACCCCGACTACCAGTACGACGCCACGCGCATCCCCCAGCTCGTCGAGCCGATCCTCAACGGGACCAAGGACCTGATGCTGGGCAGCCGCTTCCTGGGCGACCCGCTCGCCGGAGGCATGCCGCGCTGGAAGTACATCAGCAACCGCTTCCTGACGGGCCTCGAGAATCGGGCGTTCGGGCTCCATCTGTCCGAGTACCACACAGGCTTTCGGGCGTACAGCCGCGGACTCCTGGAGTCGATCCCGTACCGCCTCAACAGCAATGACTTCGTCTTCGACCAGGAGCTGGTGGCCCAGGCCGTGGCGTGCGGCATGCGCATCGACGAGATCGCCGTCCCGACCCGCTACTTCGAGGAGGCGAGCTCTGTCGGGTTCCGGCGCAGCGTCGTCTACGGCCTGTCGACGCTGAAGGTCGTGCTGCGCTTCCTGCTCCATCGGCTTCGACTCCGCCGCTCGAACAAGCTGGCCAGCCGAAAGCCGACGGCGCGGTGAGGAGGCTCTCCACCGGGTTCGTTCGCAGCGGCATCGGCATCCTCATCTCGCTGGCATGCCTGTATCTCGTGCTTCGCAGCGTCGATCTGGGGCAGACACTCTCCCTTCTGGGAGGTGCCCGACTCCCCTGGCTCGGGCTGGCCGCCCTGGGCGTCGTCGCCGACCTGTTCTTTCGCGCGCTTCGCTGGCAGTGCTTGATCGCCCCGATCAAGCGAGTGCCACTGCGGCGACTCGGCGGCTACATGATGGTCGGGTATCTGGCGAACAACGTCCTGCCGGCCCGTCTCGGCGAACTGGTGCGCAGCCACTACCTCGGCGATCGCGAGGGAATCAGCCGCAGCGCCACTCTCGGGACGGTGGTCGTGGAGCGGGTCGTGGACACCGTGATCCTCGTCGGCATCGGCGCGGCCGCGATCCTCATCCTCAACGTTCGGGGCGTGGTGGTCAACGCGATCCTGGTCGGCGTGGCCCTGGCCGGTCTGCTGGTGGTGGCATTGGCGGTCGCGCTGGCCGCGCACCGCTTGCCAGGCGCCGGCCGGATCGGGGCGTTCCTGGGCCGTTGGCCGCGCCTCAAGGGCGTGATCCTGCGGCTTCGGGACGGCCTGCGAGTGGCAGCGCTGCCGCGCACGCTGGCGGCGTCGGCAATCCTCAGCGTGGCCGCGTGGAGCTGCACCGTCGTAACCGTGCTGGCCGTCGGCCAGGCGCTCGGGATCGAGCTGACGGTCGGCGAAGGGGCGCTGCTCGCCGCCGGCACGAACCTGGCCACGGCCGTCCCATCCGGACCGGGCTATCTGGGCACGTTCGAGTATGCCGGCCAAACGATCGCCACTGCCTTCGGGCTGGCGTCGCCAATCGGACTTGCGCTGGCTCTTCTGATTCACGCCATCACTCTCGTGATCAGCTCCGCCGGCGGCGCCGTGGCCCTCGTCCGGCTTGGCTGGGCGGGCCGCAGCGCGACCGTCGGGGTCGCGACCCGCGGACACACGACCACTGAGACCGCCGGCGCCACGGACACCAACGCGCCGGTCTGAGAGGCAGGGCTGCGCGGCGATCGTGACGGCGGCGTCTGGGCAGGTTATGGTGCTAATCGCAATGCCGACCGATCAACGCTCCGCCGTGCCCGATGACAGCGGCTGGCTCGAACGGGCCACCAGCATCCTGAAAGATCTCGGCTTCGATCTGATCGAGCCCGACCTCGTGGGAGGCGGGGACGTAAGCCACCTGCTCGTGGCGCTTCGACCCAAGCCGACGCTGCAGCACTACGACCCCGACTCGATCGACTACTGGACCAGCGACGGGGTGCGGGGTCACGCCGCCAGTCTCGATCGCGAGGCTCGCTTGCCCGTGGTCGCCGACTACGCCTGGGGCCGGATCGTGCTGACCGATCGGCTGGGTGTCAAGAATGAGTTCCTGAGCTTCGGCGGGACGCTTCGGGCGCAGATGACCACCGACGCCACGGCCTTGGTCGACTTCAGCTCGCATGCCCCGATCCTGCGCTGGAGCGGCCACAGTCAGAGCACCGACCCGCTGGCCGCCGAAGTGGGCGCCTTCTTCGCCCGGATCAAGATCCCAATCGACTTCGTGCCCGGAACCGAGGCCCTCGTTTCCAAGGCCGCGCCGCGGACCCTCTACTGCGCCTTCATCCAGCACGTCCGCGAGCGATTGGGCCAAGCCCACACGCTGCGCGATGCCAACCGCTGGCTTGCCGATTGGAGTTCCCGCGAGAGCCAGCGGATGGAGGCGGCCGCGAAGGAGCACTGGCTCGCGGCGATCGAGCTGCGGCGACACCTCGGGGCAATCGAAGCCATCGCTCGGGAGTAGCGCGGAGTCGCGCCGTCTGGGGCCTCGCCGAGGCCGCGACGACCATCGCGGAAACGTTGACGGCGCCCTTTCGGGCGCCGTCGTTGCGTTCTGGCGGGCGGCTCCTCGCGGAGCCCGACCTCAGGAGGGGCTGGCCGATGGCGCGCTGCTCGGCGCGATCGACGCCGACGGGGCCGCGCTCACGGACGGGGCCGAACTCGCCGACGCGCTGGCGGCGGGGCTCGGCGTCACGCCGAGGGCCGTGTCGAGGGCGGCCGCGACGGTCGCGTAGTCGTAGCTCGTGAGCGGAGTGCCGCCATCGATGATGATCGCCGGAGTCCCACCCACGCCGGCGGGAATATGGGTCTGCTCGGTCTTGATCTCGGCGTCGTGCGAGCCACTGTCGACACACGAGTTGAACTTGACCAGATCGGGGATCGGGACCATCTTCCCGATGGCCTTGAGCCGGTCCTTGGTGAAGGCGCCCGACCCTTCGCTGTACTGATTGGTGTAGAGCCAGTCGTGGTACGGCCAGAACATGCCCTGATCCGAAGCGCAGCGAGCCGCGTTCGCCGCATCCAGGGACTCTGTGCCGCCCGTGTTTGCGTCGACGACCAGGAAGTCGTGGAAGACCAGCTTGGCCTTGCCTGTCGCGACGTAGTTGGCGACGACCAGCGGCTCGTAGTCGCGGGTGAAGATCTCACAGTTGGGGCACTGGAAGTCCTCGTAGAGGTCGATCGTGTGGGGGGCGTTGGCGTTGCCGAGGGTCAACCCATTCGTCGGAACGTTCTTGGGACTTATGGCACTGCCGACGGGGGCGTTGGGGCTTCCGAGAGGAGCGGCGGACGACTTCTGGTTGGTCAGGATCAGCGCTCCCCCAACGATCACGACCGCGATGACGACCGCGATGATCGTGTACAGCATCAGCGAACCGCCGCCGCCGCTGGAGCCGCGCGTGCTGGCCCGGGACAGGGATCTATTGGCCTCGCGGTTCGCCAGGCGCTGCTGCCGGGCGGAGCGTCGGCTCGTGGGCGGGACGGCGCCGCCGGAGGAAGGGCGCCCGCTCGGGCGATTGGATGTCATCGCGATAACCCTCGTGTGCAGGTGTGTAGGGGTGGGCGTCAGGCGAGATCTTCGGCCGCAAGTGCGTCCGGGTTGGGGGTGTGAAGGTAGACCCACAGGGCAACGAAGAATCTGAGAAGGAGCGACAACCCGTACGTCTCGCACCAGATGCAGACCGCGCCGATCAGGAAGATCTGGGCGTACTGGAACCACATCTCGAAGACCACGCCGATGAGCGACAGTCCGTAGTGCAGCAACAGCAGCTTGTATGTGTCGGTGCGCCACCAGGCGATCGCCAGCGTGAACAGCGTGAGCGACAGGATGACGCCGTACACGGCCACGGGGATGCCGGCGAACGGGTGCGCGTAGATGCTGTGCTGGACTTCCTGGCAGCCGTGGATCGGACCGCACTGAACGAGCCCGCCAGGAGTCAACTCGACGATCGCCAGATACGACGCGATGCCCAGACCGATCAGGTCCAGGGTCGCCAGCACGAGACCGGGGTGGATGCTCCTGATTCGGCGCCACAGCGACGGCTTGTCGGCCGCAAGGGCCGCGGTTGAGTCTGCCATTCCTCCTGCCTTCGTATTGCGGCCGACGAGGCTCGACTTCGCCCGATTTCGCCCCAGGGGCGCACCGGCCGAAGCGTCGACTATGGTACCCGACCTCGGCGGGTGAGACCTGGTATCATCCCGGCCACAAATGAGACCGAGTATCAAGTCCGACCAGACCGAGCGCATCGTTCAGGCGCTCAAGCGCGCAGGTTATCAGGCCACGCCAAATCGGCGCCTGGTGGCCGAGCTCGTTGCGGCTACCGGAGGTCACTTCACCGCCGCGGACCTGCTCGAGCGCGGCCGGCGGGAGCGGGTGAACATCGGCCGGGCCACCGTCTTTCGGGCCCTGGAGCTGCTCGCCTCGCTGCGCGTCGTGGAGCGGCTCGACCTGCCGAGTGGCTCGCACGCATACGTGGTCTGCGACCCCGACGCACACCATCACCACCTCGTCTGCTCGAACTGCGGCAAGAGCGAAGACGTGGCCGACGGCGAACTGGCCCGGCTGGTCGATGACATCGGGCGGCGCAGCGGCTACAGCATCGAAAGCCACCGCCTCGAGCTCTTTGGCACATGCCCGAGCTGCGCGGCGGCCGCGACGGGCACCGTGGCCACAGCTCGGGGAGTCCAGGCATGAGCCGCGCGGCCCAGGCTGGCCGCGCTGGTCGCGGTGGCGGCTGGCTAGGCGCCGGCCTGACCTTGCTGCTCCTGACCGCCAGCGCCGGCTGTTCATCGGCCGGCCCCTCCTCGGATGGGAAGGTCGACGCCGTCGCGGGCGAGAACTTCTACGGCGACCTGATGTCGAGGATCGGCGGCGACCTGGTGTCCGTCACCAGCATCCTGACCGACCCGAACGTCGACCCGCACGCCTACGAGAGCAGCACGAAGAACGCCGAGGCCGTCGCGGACGCCAGTCTGGTTATCGAGAATGGGCTCGGCTACGACGCCTTCCTCGACCACCTCATGGCCGCCTCTCCTCGCTCCGACCGCAAGGTCATCGACGTCCAGACGCTTCTCGGCCTGGCCGACGGCTCGAACCCGCACGTCTGGTACGACCCGGCCACGATGACGAAGGTCGCTCGCGCGGCCGCCGATGCCATCGAGCAGCTGCGGCCGGCGTCGAAGTCGACGATCGAGGCGAACCTCGAGTCCTACCTCGGCTCATTCGCCCCACTGACTGCGAGGATCGCCGACATCAAGGCCCACTTCCCCGCGACGCCGGTCGCCTACACCGAGCCGGTGCCGGCGTATCTGCTGGCCGGGCTCGGCTTCGATGTGCTGACGCCCGCCGGCTTTGCCAGGTCGATCGAGAACGGAACTGACCCGGCCCCGTCCGACGTGGCCGCTCAGAGCGACCTGCTCACCGGGCGCAAGGTCAAGCTGTTGCTCTACAACAGTCAGGCCACATCGCCGGTCACGGAGTCGCTCAAGTCGCTCGCAACCCAGTCGGGCGTGCCCGTGGTCGGCGTGTCGGAGACGATGCCCGCGGCCGAATCGTTCGTGGCCTGGCAGCTGGCCCAGCTCGATGCCATGGCAGCGGCGTTGGGAGGCGGCCGGTGAGGACCAACGGCCACTCCCGGAGCGCGGCGCCCGCCGATCCCGCCCGGCCGGCGCTGCCGGCCGAGGAGCCGGCCATGTGCTTCGATAGGGCCACTCTCGCCTACGGCGATCGGGTCGTGTGGTCCGAGCTGTCGATGACGGTGCCGCAGGGCGAGTTCCTGGCGGTGCTCGGCCCGAACGGATCGGGCAAGACGTCGCTGCTGCGAGCGCTGCTGGGCCTGGCCCCTCTGGCGAGCGGCTCGCTCGACGTGCTCGGCGGTCCGCCGCGGCGCGGCAACCCGGACATCGGCTACGTTCCGCAGCACGCCGGGTTCGACCGCGACGTGCCTTTCCGCGGCCGCGACCTCGTGGCCCTCGGCATCGACGGGCACCGTTGGGGCTTCGGGCGCCTGTCGCGCGCCGATCGGGCCAGGGTCGAGTCGGCCCTCGAAGACGTGGCGGCCGGGCCCTACGCCGACGCGCCGATCGGCCGTCTGTCGGGCGGCGAGCAACAGCGCCTCCGCATCGCTCAGGCCCTCGTCGGGAATCCCAAGCTGCTCCTGTGCGACGAGCCCCTGGCCAGCCTCGACATGCGCTACCAGCAGGAGATCACCGAGCTTATCGGTGGCTGGTCGCGAGACAAGGGCGGCACGGTCGTGTTCGTGACACACGACGTCAACCCGGTTCTCGGCTACGCCGATCGGGTCGTCTTCGTCGTCAACGGCCGCTGGGCCGCAGGCAGCACGGACGACGTCCTCACCAGCGAAACGATGTCCGGGCTCTACGACGCGCCGGTTGAGGTGCTGCGAGTTCGCGGCCGCATCGTGGTCGTGGGCGAGGGCAGCGGCGCCGGCTTCGACATCGACGAGCCGCATCACTTCCCGGAACCGACCGGAGTGCATCACCTGTGATCGCCGACCTCGCGCACCTTCTCGGCTACGAGTTCGCCCAGAACGCGCTGATGGCGGGCGTCCTGGTGGCGGTCGTCGCCGGCCTCGTCAGCCGCTTCGTGGTGGCCCGCAACATGTCGTTCGCCGTCCATGCCCTCGCGGAAGTGGGCTTCACGGGTTCGGCGGGCTTCATCCTGATCGGCCTCTCGCCCGTGTTGGGGCTGCTGTTCGGCTCCCTTCTGACCGCGGTCTTCATCGGGGCGCTGGGCCTGCGCATCCGCGAGCGCGACGCTGTTGTCGGCGTCGTGATGGCATTCGGGCTTGGTCTCGGCGTCCTCTTCATCACCCTCTACCCCCGCTACGCATCGGAGGCGTTCAACATTCTGTTCGGCGCAATTACGGCCGTGAGCCACGGTGACCTGATACTTATGGTGGCCATGGCGGCCGTGACGATCGTTGGTCTGGGCATCATGTACCGCCCTCTCACATTCGCGACCGTGGATCCGGTGGTCGCAGAGGCGCGCGGCGTGCCTGTACGGCTGATCTCGATCCTGTTCCTGCTGCTGCTCGCGACCGCGGTCGCAGAGGCGGTTCAGGTAGTGGGCGTGCTGTTGATCCTGACGCTGCTCATCACGCCCGGCGCCACGGCCGAGCGCCTGACGGCCCATCCCGGTCTGGCGACCGTGGCCAGCGTCGGGGTCGCGCTGGTATCCACGCTGGGCGGCATCCTGCTGGCCCTGGTCACCGCCGTCCCCGTCAGCTTCTACGTCACGACGATCGCCTTCGTCTGCTACCTCTCCGCCAGGTTCGGTCTGCCGGCGATTGAGCGGTCTCGCGGCGTAACTGGCAGCTAGCCGACTGGACGGGCCGCGAGGAACTCCTCGAGCTCGGCGGCGGTAGGCATTCCCTCACGCGCCCCGACGTGTGTCGTGGCCAGGGCGCCGCCGGCCACTGCCCGCTGGACGGCCTCGGCGAGCGGGCGTCCCTCGGCCAGTGCGGCGGCGAGGGCTCCGCAGAAGGCGTCACCGGCGCCGGTGCTGTCGATCGTGGCGACGATATCGGCCGGCACTTCCCAGATACGGTAGTCGCCGACGCGAGCAGCATCCGCCGGTGCACCGTCCGCGGCGCCGGCTTCGGCCGCGGAGGCCGCGGCTGCGGCGGCTCCTGCTGCGGCTGCAGCTTCCGTATCGTCTTCGCAGGGCTCGCTGACGCCGAGGTCGGCGATGGGTCCGACGGCAAGGGCCGCGACTGTCGCGGCCGCCTC
>Ga0182027_10010404_pt1 | contig 13244 bp, 16 predicted proteins | sample 712E1DmetaG_FD_121300 | JGI IMG/M metagenome (GOLD analysis project Ga0182027, IMG submission 121300) | Permafrost microbial communities from Stordalen Mire, Sweden - 712E1D metaG (Illumina Assembly) | ecosystem: Environmental > Terrestrial > Soil > Wetlands > Permafrost | place: Sweden...
CAGTCCCCCACGTTTCGTATATACAGTCGGCTCTCTGGCTATCCGACCTTTGGTACTGTCCTATTTCCGCACCGGTCTAACGAGCCGGCATCCGTCGTGCATTTGCTGAGCACGCTCAGGAGGATTTCTCAGGGCTCGAGCCTTCTACCTAGCCGGTTCTCCGGTGGCGCTCGAGGTCTACTGATACTTTCCCTCATTATACTTATACCCGTATTTAGGGGAGTATTGCAGTTTGGGGCTAGGAGAAACCCGGCCGGCGGGTTCCTCGAGACGCTACTTCGCAAGCATTTGCTCAAGGTACATGCCGAGGCGTGACCTTTGAACCACTGCATTGCGAAGAGCGACTCCCGTGACGTAGAGCGCTTGAAGGGCGGCCGTCTCCTTGGGGACACGCGCAGCGGGCTCGAACCCTTTGCGGATGTAGAAGAAGACGCTCGATACAAAGAAGTCGAGGGGGTGCTGAATTGGTCGATGAATGGACGTCGGAGACGATCCGATGTACCCACATCGACTACAGAACCACCACGGCCCGTTGCCCTCCCAGACGATGGTACCCTCACACTGACAATCCCCAACACCCGGCATCCAGGTCGGGTCTAGGGCATTTCTGGGGGTGCCGCGTCCAGTACGCCACGGCTCTTGTTCTGCGAGTTTCTGCAAAGGGGATTCAGTGCTCATAGGTTCTCCTTGAGCATTGACCTTCTCATCTCGTACCCAGGTGCCCTTGGGTTTTGTCAGGCTCGTACTGTGCTCCGATGACAGCTTTGAGGGGATTGTCTGTGCCGTGGGTGGCGATGATACCAAGCGCAGAAGCAAGTTGCCTCTGCGCTTGCGGAGACATGGCGGTGAGCGCTGCTAAGTCGACCTCAACGAGGTCTTGGTGCTTTGGGAGGACGCATCCCGGCCACAGGCGTCCGACTACTATTTTCCCGGCTCGCCGGTGCTCACGTCGTCGTCTTGATCGACCCCGTAGGAGTCCAGGACGGGCTTGAGGTTCACCGCTTTGGACATTCTGAGGATGAGATCGGGGGAGGCGCCACCTTCCCCAGCCTGCATCATGAGCATGCGGAGGCAGACCTGGACGATGAGGTTGACGGCGGTGAGGTTGCTGTCGAGAGCATCGAGACGATCGTCAATGATCTCCATCGTGTCGTGGATGGCCGCTCCCCACTTGGTCGCGAGGCCCTCAAGGGTCGTTGCTCCAGCATTGTTGGGGTCGGATGCGGTTGCCGGTGCTCGGAGAGGTGCCGCAGGCGCTTGGGGAGCCTGGGGGGCCGATGCCTGGATCATGGGAGGCATCTGCAGCATTTGAGGCTGCTGCATCTGGGGTTGCTGCATTGGCATCTGCAGTTGCTGTGGGGGCTGCTGCATCATGGGCATTGGGGGAGGCGCCATGGGCTGCTGCGGCTGTAGGGGGAGCTGCTGCATCGGAAGTTGCTGCGGCTGTTGCATGGGTGGCGCCATTGGGGGAGCCATGGGCGGCATCTGCATCGGGGGCATCATCGGAACGCCAGGAGGGGGTGCTTGCATCGGCATGGGCTGCTGCTGTTGCATCGGCATCGGTTGCTGCTGTGGTGGCTGTTGTGCCGGCATCTGGAACTGCTGCGGTGGCTGCATCATTGGCGGTTGCATCATTGGCACCTGTTGAGGCTGCTGCATGGGTTGCTGCATCTGCATTTGAGGTTGTTGCATCTGCTGCATCTGAGGCTGCTGCATCATTGGTTGTTGCGGCTGTATCGGCTGTCCCCCACCGGCGTCACGGGTTTGTAATGCGACGGCAATACGCTGCGCCATGGAGGGGAGATCGGCGCTTAGGAAAGCTTGCTCGGAACTTTGATCCTCACCGCTGAAGATGGCGAGCTGCAGAGCCAGGCGATACAGTACGCTTCGGCGAAGCGTCACTAATTGGTTCGGGTCGCGGGGTGCTGTTTCGATCGAAACGAACTCACTAGTAGACATCATTACCTCTTGTTTGGTTTGTGCGGTTCAATGAGATGGAGAACTTTTGCGTTTTGTACGACACACGCAATTACTTGCGCATCGAGGCACCCAAAGCATGGTTGCGGGTTGGGCTGTGTTGGGTGCCTCATCATTTTGGCAGGGCATTTGATTTGCGGCTCGAGGGTGGTCCAGTAGTCACCAAGGAATCTAATAATTCCTGTTCGCCAATCATCAATCGGATGTGGGGAGTCAGGCGGTAATTCGATCTCGCCCGTCAAGCACGCAATCATTACGTCTCGAGATGATCCTGGGTGGACTCGAAGGCCCACCCGTAGGCAGGTCTGGTACAGCTCAGTATGATTTAGCTCCTGGAGCGGCGAGACCTCCCACAAGCTGATTGAAGAGTTCACGTAGTGGGCTCCTTTCTGTCTCCTCGTTCCAGATCCAAATGTCAGTTCGTTCCGCTGTTTCGCTCCAGTTCTTTTCGAAGCCAGCGCTGAAGTAATGGCGGTCGTCGATATTGGTCGCTTCTTTGAGAGTGTCTTCCAGCAACTTGTAGCGATTGCTCACATCAAGCGGCTTATACCTGTTTTCGGCTGCGCCTGTCGCATACCCTTTGCAGAAGAGCGTGTCTTCGCCTTTGAAGGTGAATAGAACCAGGGCCGTGTACGGCATGTTGGGTCGAAGGGTCTGAAGCTCACGAGGGTATTGTCTGGCGATGTGAACCTTGAATAGGTTCTTGAAGGCTTTACCTTCCTTAGTTAGGAACCGAATTCCGTTTCGTCCCGTTACATAGGCGTGGTTGGTTGAGATGGGAACGGCCGGCACACTGAGGTAGATCACAAAGGCCTCCTTGGTCCATTGAGTCCTGCCGCCTCTCCGCGGATTTCTAGGTTGCGTGATAGGAGGCGTAAACCACGTGAGTACTTCTCTCGGCGTTCTGACAGAATGATGTGTCGCTGCTTGGCTTGTTGGTGGCTTAGAAGCAACTCCTCGTAGCGCGGATCGATGCGGACACGGTCCTTGATGGAGTCCTCAGAGGGTTTCTTCGTGTTGGTTTTTTCTGCGGTCTCTCGGATCTTCTCTCTAATGTGGACCGCGATTTGTTCCATCTCGTTTTCGCATTGCAGTAAGTACGCCGATAGCTCAGCCAGATCTTCGGCGATGTAGCTGGTCCATGCTTCGAAGGCGCCGTACATGATCGAGTACTGCTGTGGGGATGCGGAAGCGAGAAGGTGGGGGTCGATGAGGGGCGGTGCGATATGTGGTGGAGTCATGGCAGCGAGGCCCTTCTTCAATACGTAGATGAGGGCATCATCAATGGTGTTCCACTTGCTGTGGATCTCCTGCTGCATGGCCTCACCAATGCCGTTTGGGGGTTGGTAGATGACAAGTCCGTTGCTCATCTTGTCCTAAAGGCGCCAGGGGATGTCATGGTGGGAGAGGCCCCTCCGGTCCTGGGCTTGGTGAGGTAGTTCGGTTTACAGCTATCAGCGAAGGGGCACCAGCTGCAGTACATTCCCTCTTGCCTGTCTGGGGTTTGTACCGTCTTGGCGATGTATTGAGCCTTGACGATTCGTGGTTCCAAGGTCTTGGCCCAGAGGTCTTTGTTGAATTGAAACAAGTATGGCGGCTCACTCTTGGTGAAGTTGGAATTTGACTTGTTGTAGTACAGGAGCCACATCAAAGGCAGATCGAGCGCGGCCATGTAGAAGCAGGTTTGCTCCATGTGGTCTTTGCCCGGATGAGCCAGCTTGTCATATTCCGGAGCGCTCTTGGTTTTGATTTCCAAACCGACTCGGAGGTAGGGAAGATCGTTGAACCAGAAGGTGAAGCAACCATCACAGCTGGAGTATAGATCGAGTTCTTTGGACAGGGTTTGACTGTCGGGGTTTATGCGGACTTCGTCTTCGAATGTCAGACATTTACCCCCACCCTGTTGATTCATCCAATCACACATGAGCTTGAGCTCATGCTGCAGCATGGCGTGGACCGCTTGTCCTATGCTGAAGCGCATCTGCATATTGACGTCTGCCCCAGCTACAGGCGGTACTCGCTTCTCCCCTCGCATGGAGTAGACAAGCTGTCGATTGCAGTGGGAGATTTCCGAGGCGTGTGCGCCAGGTGCTCGTTCCTTATCTTCAGGAACGCACACTTCATATCGGAATCCACCTTTGAGTTGACGCTTGAAGTTCAAGTAGAGCGTCGAGAGTTGCATCGCGCATTCGATTAGGGCTTTTCGTTGTTCAGGCTCGAGGGTTTGTAGGTCTTCAATGGTTGTCAGCTTCATCGAGTTCTCTTTTCCCATTCTCTCTTCGGAACCAGCACCCACTCATCGATGGGTTTCAAAGTTCCACGTTCCACGAACTGGACGAAAAAGACTGGTACTTCTAGGCCTTCGCACTCGCTTCGAACTTTCCGAAGATCGGCCAAGGTCACAGAAAAGCTTTTGGCCGTGGTTGTTTTGCTCTCTGTTCTGAAGCGACCTATTACGCGACCATCCCCCTTATACCCTGGTCTTGAGCCCGATCCACTGTGACGGTGGCCACCAAGTCCCCTGGCATCGAGTTCTTCTTGTTGGGTGGCTGCGTGTCGAAGTCTCTTGTGGCTGACGCCCGCCCCACGAGCGGTGGGGCGGGTAATGAGGGCAGTCACATCAGCTCCTGTCCAGATCACGTTCTCGAAGTGGACGCTTGCTTGGTCTGGGAGGTGGACGATCGCATCGAACACATCGAATGGGGTTCCGTTTGGTCCATATCGATAAATGAGTTGTAGTCGAGCGGTCTCTACTGGTAGAGGCATTGTTTTCCTGCTGAGGCAAGGATTTCTCGACGCAATGCCAACTCAAGATCGAAGTCGACTTCGATGATCTGTCGAAGCATCTTCTGGGTCGTTGATGTGAATGCATCGATGACGTTGTTTGTACCGGCTTGGACCACGACAATTTTGTTTCCATGCGTTCGGATGAGTCCGCGTTTGATGCCAGACGTGATGAGTTCTCCGATCGTGTCGTAGTCGTTCAGGGCGTAGTAGTAACTGGACTCACAACGAAGATTATCGTGGGTTCCGTGCTTGCCCTTTTCTGTGTAGAAGGCGACACGTTTACCGATGGTTTCTCTACCTTCTTTTTCGCCACGCTTGATGGGGGCCATGTCCTCTACAACCAAGTCGATGGCCTTGAAGTGCTTGGCCGCGTACCCGCCAGAGATGGTCCAGGGTTTGATGTAGGCCTGCATGTGCGCTGGAGCGTTGGCTCTCTCCTGGTTGGACCTGACCTGCTGGGTAAAGAGCACTGTCGTCTTGTTCATGTCGCGAAGTTTGGCTAGTACTTCAATCATCTTTGTCTCTTCGACTGGGTCAGGCACCGTAACCAATTCGTAACCGGTGGTGATGGGAGTGTAGTGATTGAAGAACTTCGTGATCATGTTGGCATGGGCTGCCCGCATGGAGTTTTGGTCAAGATCCTTGATTGAATCAACTTGGGGCATGAGCGCGTTGATTGAGTCGCAGGCGACGATGGAGCATGCGTTGGTCTTGATAATATTGAGCATGCCCTGGAGGATGTCTTCGCCGGTGGCCCCACGAAGAACGTACACCTCCCCAATTTGCTGTTTGAAGAACAGTAGTTGTTCGGGCGTAAAGGGCGAAATGTTTCGAAGGCGTCGCCACTCCTGCCATTGCTCGAGGATGTCATCGGGTACAGATACCTTGAGTCCCGCATTGAGAGCCTGATCGAACGGAAAACCACCCTCCACCGTTGCGAAAGCCAAGCGGCATGAGTTTCCATACAGACGTTGTTGCATGGCCATGGTCTTGAAGATTAGGTGGGATTTGCCACTGCAATCGGGCCCTGACACAAGCGAACAGGTACCGGCCGGAAAGCCTCCACCGAGAATTAGATCAACCTCCATGATCCCAGTTGGGCGCTTCAGCTGGTAGGGGTTGGGCGCATCATTTGCCGTTACAATGAGGGGCGTACCCTTCTCATTGTACATGTGGATTAGCGCTCGAAGTCGCTCATCCCCAGTGTTTACTTCCTCCGGAGTTCGTCCGGCGGCCGTACTGACGGAGACAGATGCGGGGGGTGTTGGTGTGGTAGCAGCACGCGCGGCTTTCTTGGCCGGTTGTGCTTTAGCGCGTGCGGTAGTCTTTTTTGGCGGCATCGGTATCCTTCTCAAACGGCGCGCTGCCGTGGGTTGGGCACAGGAGTACAGACCCGTGCTTGGTCAGCTTCTGCCCACACTCGGGGCATCCCTGTGCGGACAATTTCTCCAACTTCTCTTGGTCAACAGATTCGTCCACGGCGTACTTGGTCATCTCATCACACATCGGGGTTCTCCTTGTTCTGTTTCTTCAGAGCCCTTTGTAGAGGCACTGCACAGGAGAAGTGTACTCGAATCTGTTGACCAAGGTCGATCTTCTTGAAACGGCCCTTTCGTTTGTCGCCGTTGATGAGCAGCATCTTTCGATTCTGGTGAACGATGGTGACGTTGAACCGTCCGAGGCCGCGGACGTTGATTAGGTCCTTCTCAACAAGGAGAAGGTTCAACTGGTTGATGAATTCGGATGTGACGTTGGCTATCTGACGAATCGGGAGTTGCAGCAGTCGAGCAACCGCATAATCAAGCGTGGGCTTATCATTCATCTACGTCGTCCTCCGGGGGATGGGCGTAGTCGACGAGTTGTGCTGAGTACTCCTCGTCGTAAGAGACGTGAACCCATTGGAGATGTGGGAGCTGATGAATGACCCAGTCTTTCCAATCCGCCCGTATCGCCTCGAATCGATCGCTGGGTTCCCAACCATCCTTCGAACCGTCGGGTGCAATCAGGAAGGAGTGATGCCCGTTGTATGAGCTCGCTACAAGATCAGAAACGGGTAGACCTAACTCGATTGCTTTTTGATGGGCAAGTTTGAGTTGGGACTCGTCCCAGTAGGTGACGACGATCGCATCGTGTGTTGTTCTACTCATAGCTACACCACGCTTTTGACTTCACCGTTTGCGTTCAACTCAACGAAACGGTGCTTTACGGTTGCCCCTGTTTTGTCGAGTATGACGCTGGTGTATTTACCCACGCTGACTACGGGTAGCCCCGGGATTGGAGGAAAGGCTCGGTTCCAGTCGCACTCCTCCGCGATTTGTGCGGGTGTAAGGACATGGTTGAGTACCCGGACATTTCCAATGAGTAGGTTTGAGTAGTGGCGCTTGATGACACCGGTACCGTCGTAGACTGCCCGTATAAGCCAGTCATTGCTCACTTGCTGCTTCCCCAGTTTGGGCCTTGTCCGATGTCTACTGTGAGAGCAACAGCTAGGTCTTGGCTGAATGGGTGTTCCATGAGTTCTTGGATCTCAGGGATGACTTCTGCAGCAACTTCCTTAGGGCATTCGAAGACCAATTCATCGTGAATCTGAAGAAGCATTCTACAGCCGTACTGCTTTTTGAAATCCATACGATCGATGTGAACTTGAGCCATTTTACAGACATCTGCTGCGCTTCCTTGGATGGCTGTGTTTATACTAATGCGTTCTCCAAGGGATTCTTCATCGTGGCGGTAGCTGCCAATTTCAGGAACGTTTCGACGACGACCAAGAATAGTGAAGGCATAGCCTGTGCGCTTTGTTTCTTCGACAGATTCTTTGAAGAAGCGATCGACAGCCGGGTACGTGGCTTTGTAGGTATCGATCTTCTTCTGGGCGTCTTCTTTGGATGACCCGATTTGGCGTCCTAGCTTGTTCGCACCCATTCCATAATTCAGCGTAGAGTTCCCAACTTTCGTTGGGTACTGACTATGCCTTCGTCTTGCGGAACTGCGGCAGATTTTGCGCGCAGTCGTGGTGCAGCTGATGGCACCGCTTGCATAGTGGTTCGAGATTGTCGATGTCGGAATTGTGCCGGTCCCCATCCTTGTGGTGGATGAGCACTGCATTACTTCCGCATCGTCTACACATTCGGCCGTAGAAGTCATAGGCGATCTTTTGATACGTAGGTGGAGCGCTTCCGCCCCTCCACGCATTGTTGTTCGCCCCAGCCTGGTTGTAGCCCTTTTTGATGTACGTGCGGTGCCAGTGTTCCTTGCAGGTTTGCAGGAAATACGGACGCCGACATTTTGGACACCGTTTGCAGTTGGGTCCTGTCGGCTGAAATTTCTTACCGCACCGCGTACACTCTTTCCGTTGGAACAATCCCATTCCAATATGTTTACCACAGACGCTCCCCGTGTCAACAATGTTTGAGGCGTGACTAGCCAGACCAAAGGAATTGGCCACACTGTTGAGGTCCATCGCTGATGGACACAAGTCGATACACTGCGCCTGGCGGCGCAGCACGGCGTTGTCATGCAGCCCTCGCTGCGAAGAGTTCACCGTTTTGAGGGAGTTTTACTTCGGCCTGACTTTCAGGTTGACCGAAGCCAATGGACTTCGCATCATATCGGCGAGCGAGGCAGGTCTTGACGTAGTCGGTTATGTCCGTCTCGGGGCGCTTGCCCTCGTGGACTTCCTTGTCGATCTTCTTGGCCAGCTTGATGTCGTCATAAGGGATGTTGAACATGAGCGCAGCATTGCCCATGTGGATGTCCCATCCTTTGCGGAAGACATCGATCATCCCCTCTTCCATGGCAGCGCACGCAAGAAGACGCATTTCCAATTGATTGAAGTCGCCACACACAATTACGTTGCCATCTTCAGGGATGAAGGCTTTACGTAGACCCCACTTGTCCTTGTCAAGTTTAGGAATATTCTGCGTTGTGTTGCGGAGGGTCCGGGTTTTGACACTCCTCTTGCAGTTACCTGCAAGACCTGACCATATCATCCAGCTTGTGGCTGGGATCGCGCTTCGGCCGCCTTTACCCTGGCAGCCTACTCCCTTACGGGATGGTCGATGAGCCTTCACCTTGAGGGAACTTATGTAGCAAGACATTGTACTTTCGGGCCTCTTGCAGAATAAGTTCTGCAACGTGGCGCGGGATGTACCAAGTCTTGTTACGTTCCGTGGCTTTGGAATTATTAGGGACGACGCGTCCATAATCTGCGCCGAATAGCTGTTGCAGACACTTGTGAAAAAGTGCAGATCTGTCAGCCGTCTCGGCGCAATCCCCAACGCTGATACTGAATCTGTGACCACCGTGCGTGTGGTAATCCTTGCGGATGACACAACATCCGTCATCGAGATACCACAAACCGAAGTCCCATAGCGACAACTCCGGGAAGAGTTCTTCTTTAGTCGCGAGGGCCACGGCAGTAAAGACAGGGTGCACAATTGATGCGAGGCGATAGAGCGGTTTGGCATTTGCAAATCGGCCATTGCCTTTACCAACGGTGGCTGTACCGACACCAGTAGTGAACATGTTGGGAGCAAGTTGACGCTTGGCTTCCAATAGTTCAGGGGTGGTAGAGGTCCAGATGCCCTTCCAGTTTCGGCATTCGGGGTGCTTCCAAAGGTAACCGTCTCCGAACTTGGCATTACGCGCCAGGAATCGGATTCGGTGCTCGAGGGTGCTTGGTTGCTGATTGTCCATTGACATTTCCCCAACTTACAGTAAGTGCCGGGGAGTGTCCACACCAGTTTTTGAGCCGTCACGCTCGTCCTTTCGGACCACGTTGTGGCCTGGTGCTTATGGGTATTCCAGCAGTTCACGATCTTTTAGAACCTCCACTATTTCCAGAAAAGGTTCGGATCACGGGAGCTCAAACGCCCCGTGTTGTGGGTGACGATACCGCCGGTGACGTGTGAGTGGTCATCTGCCACGGTGAGGCCATAGGTTGGTTCGGCAGCCTCGATCGAGACGGAAGTGACGCGGGCGTAGTAGAAGGTTGCTTTCTTTCCTTCAATATAGTCCTCGTCTTGCCAGCAGCGTCCAGCCCAGATGCCTCGAATAGTGCCTGAACTAACCCCATACTCTTCTGCTAGTTCTTCCGCTGTTGGTGTGCCCGTTCTTGGGTTGGTCCAAGATTTATCCTTGATGATGTTGTCTACGGCTCCGTATGAGACCCCATGCTTTCTGGCAAGCTCAGCTCTTCCATGTCCTTTTGCATAAGCTGTACGGATTTCTTCCGCCAGTTCATAGGAGAGTTTTGTATTGCAGCTGGGTGGCTGTCCTGGGCTTCCTAAGCTGCGGATGCGTTCCACAGCCTCTTCGGTCAACTTGGTTCGTCCTGCGCGTCTTGGGCTCATAGTGCCGTGTTTTAGGGCGTCTTCGCGGTTTTCTTGAGATGTACCGCACTGCAGGTTTCGCAGGGTGTTGTCCCACGCGATTCCATTGAGATGTCGTGTCTCTAGTCCGGGGACCCAAGTCCCATGAGCCTTTAGAACCAGTTGATGTACGGCGAAGTCTTTTCTATCTTCCCCACGGTGTTGTGCGCCATTGCGGTAGAGACAGACCTTGAGATGGCCCCATTTTCCCTTTGGGTTCTGCGTCAGAAAACGTCTAGTCTTTTTGTTGTAGACGCGTCCCCAGGAGGAGACTTCGAAGGCATGCCAGTCTAGGATGGGCAGCCAAGCCTCAGCCCCAGAGTGCACGACCACCCATTGTCCTACGGCTAGAGTATTCGCCGTAACCCAGTTGAGATCTGTTAGGTAGGGATGGGCCCCGTTGGTGCGGAGAAAAAGACCGTTCTCCAAGCCCACTCGATAGATTGGCTCCGGAGTATGTATAGAGACATCTTCTACAGGTTTAGTAGCGCCTGTGTGTGTAATTACTAGATCTCCGACCGCTACCCGTTCGATTGGGAGATACCCTCGGTTGGTGAGGATCAACTCCCCTTCGGGCATGCAACGAACTACATCCTGATGGTAGACGCAATGAATACGGTCGTCAGGGTCCATCCAGTTGGCAAGGCCATTTATGTATGTCTTAAGCAACTTGGACTGACCTCGGTACTCAAGGAGAAGGGCTGCCGCAGGATGACTGTTCTTGTGGAATTCCAGAAAGCTTTCATCGACCGAGGGTTTGCGAACACCTGTCTTGCCGCCTTCGGTCATCTTGCGTGGGGCTAAGCCGAGGTCTTCGATGAGCCACTTAGCAACCTGGTCTGGGCTGTTGGGGTTGATGACTCGGCCGGCTAGTTGGTTCAGGTCTTTTTGGATGCGCAAGATGTCGTTCTCAGCGATTGGCCGAGACGTATCTAGATGGGGCTTGTTGATGCGCACGCCCTCACGTTCCATTTTCCACAATACGCGGGTGTAGGGCACCTCCGTCTTCCAATACAGATCCTCGAGCGTGTCGATATACGGGTAGGAGGTTCGGAAGAGCGAATGGGTCTTGGCCATTGCTAGTTGCTTCAGAAGCTCTAGACCAGCATTCAGAGTACCGTAGGCATCGTTCGCTGCGTACTCCACGAGCAAGCTCATGTTCGCAACTTCGGCGCGGTGGATCACATCGGAAGCGCTCTGTTTCTTTCCGATCTTGCCAAACTGATCCTCGAAGCTCGCCCAGGTCCAACCTAGGATGTGGTTGGCGATAAACTTGAGATCGTGCGGAAGTTCCTCGTAGAGGAGCGAATGCATGAGCTGGATGCAGGCCATTTTCCCAGTCAATTCAATACCGACATTGGCGAGGATGTGTGCGTCATACTTTGCGTTCGCCAGAAGCCAAGTAATGCTTGGTGTTTTGAAGACGTCTTGGAAGTAATGAAGGATATTGGCGTTGAGGGTCATCCGGCGATTTCCCCACGCCAGGGACCAGTAGAGGGGTAGGTCTTTCCACACGCTCAGACCTGTGGTCTCCGTATCGATCGCGATGTACTTCTGATCCTTGAGCTCATTGATGAGGGCTTCGAGAGTTTCTCCGCCACCGGGAGCGCGAATGGCGTCAAGATCGAGATACTGTGTCGTGGGGAGATTAATATTCCATGCCATGAAAACTCCTGAGGAAAGGGGGGCCGCCCCGGTGCGGAGCGGCCCTTATGAAGAAGCTACCTTTGCGGAGGAGACCATCCCCCCTGAACATAGGGGACGGCCGCAGGTGCGGCAGGCTGCAGCGGTTGAGGCTGCATTTGTTGGGCGGGTTGCTGGTACTGCTGAACGGGCTGTGGGTATAGCGGCTGAAGCTGTGCCGGCGCCGGCGGTTGGTAAAAGCCCTGTCCTTGGTACTGCTGGACTTGGGGCTGCTGTGGGTACTGTGGCTGCTGGGGGTACGGCCCAGCTTGCGGCGGCTGCATCATGGGCTGCTGTTGCATCATCGGGGGCTGCTGCATCTGTGGCGGGTATTGTGGCGCCATAGGTGCTGCTTGACCTGGAGCGCCTTGAGGCGCTTGTGCGTACCCAAGGTTCATCAGCTTGATCTGCTCAGCAGGCGGAGTAGGCGCGAACTTCTTGATCAAGTCCATGGGGGCGATGGTCTGAAAGATTTCTGGGCTGACCTGGATAGGTCTGGGTTCAGAATGATTCAGAATGTTGAGGAAGGTGCGCTGGCCCTTGGTTCCGCTCATCTGGACTTGCATGTCCACGTCATAGATCGTTGCTCGACGTGCGGTCTGACCAGCGACTGATGTGCATCTGCTGCACTCGATATCCTCGGTGATGAAGTGTGTCTGCCTACAGTTGGCACATGTGTATGGGCTGTTGTCGATGTCTTGACGTTGCTCGGGTGTGAGCGTGGAGGTGTTGGGGTCATAGATCGGGGCCCCACATGCCGGGTTCCCGCATCGTTTGACCAAGCAGCGGACGGAGCCCACAGTGCCGCAGTTGGCGCAGCTCATTCCGATCTGCTCGTCTCTTTGGAGGAGGGCCTTCTGGTAGTCTTCACCGATGATCCACGGCGCCAGGTTCCCATACTTGTAGGGCATGCCCTGGAGTTTCGGATCTTGGGGATTTCCTTTTACCCACTCGGTGAATGGCTTATTGGTCGTGCGATTGAGGCGGTACTGCCCCGTCTTACGATCAATCTGAGGTACTTCGAAGTAGAGGCCGTAGTCCCAAACATTGAACGCATAACGGTCTCTACAGCTCATGCGGTTCGGTCCTCGCGTCGTATCGCCCATCTGCTTCTTGTATCGACGAGCGGCGACATCCTCCCAGAAGACGATGCAACTGGGACATTCAGTGTGCCTCTCTCTGTTGGCCCACAGGGGTCCGCCGCTGCAGATGCAGCCGCGGCTTCCGTTGTGATGCTCGCGGAAGGGGACGTAGCGCAATTCCATTTGTGTGATGGTCTCGCCGTCGAGGCTGACCGGGACCGTGTAGCTTCCCGGAATCACACGAATGATGTCTGGAACATATTCAGACAGTTGGTACTGACCTGTCCAGTAGAGTCCTCCACCACCTCCGCCCCCAGTGCGCACGGGGCGCTTAGAGGCTGTTCGA
>Ga0182027_10010406_pt1 | contig 13241 bp, 11 predicted proteins | sample 712E1DmetaG_FD_121300 | JGI IMG/M metagenome (GOLD analysis project Ga0182027, IMG submission 121300) | Permafrost microbial communities from Stordalen Mire, Sweden - 712E1D metaG (Illumina Assembly) | ecosystem: Environmental > Terrestrial > Soil > Wetlands > Permafrost | place: Sweden...
GCGTTCGAAGTCCCTTGACATATCCTGGAGCGTAAAACTGGCTTTATTACGGACATCACTCACGGAACAAGGCCCTTGGACCGCGTATTATTATGTAAAGAAGCGTTAGACGCACCACACTAGATGGATTCATTTCAGAGTCATTGGGGATGTTGCGCGACCTGAATTCCATGGACTGACCGCGTCCGCCGCGAAAACCGCGTCCGCCGGGAGCGTCGAAGCCGCCGCGCCCGCGTGCTCCCGCGCCGGGACGCACGGGAACCAGCCAGGGAAGAAGGGCAAAAACCAACAGCAGAATCGTGACGAGAAGGAAAACGATCCCACGCATCATCTGCATTTTTGGATTTTGCCCCTTTGCTATCGCCCAAATCCAGCGCCAGTGCAAGACCAGGTGGAGCAGCATGAGTCCGATCAGCGCCATGGCAATCCAGAAATGCACTGCGCCCCAGTCATGACGAGACAGCTCCCACTGCACCAGGCGCTCTCCGCTGCCGGGAGGGAGCGTGAAATGCATCACCAGCCCGGTGGCGATCAGGCTCATTAGGATGAGCAGGCTGACGCCCTCAAGCAGGAAATTGAAAGTGGTCTTGCGCAGTAGCGCCACGGGAAAACTCCCGGATTCACGGAAGATTTGGCGGAATGCTTTAATGATCATGGTTGCAACAGCAGGCATGCACCCTGCCGGGGCGCAGCTTGCCGCTCAGCAACCGTTGGACCGCTTCGTCGGGATCGAGATCCGTGTCAAGGGTGACCAGCGTGTTGATCCGGTGGGCGCGCAAGTCCTCGGCTGCCCGCGAGCCGATGCCGCCGCAGAGCAAGGCATCGCAGCCCTCAAGCGCCTGAAGGAGTCCGTCGTGCCCATGGGCTTGGGGCGCATGGTCTGGTTCATCGGTCGCCCCATGAGCGGGTGCCGCCAGCGCCCTGACCTCCCGTCCTTTCACCGTGTCCTCCTCGATTTCATAGATGATGAAACAGGAACTGTGCCCGAAATGTTGGGACATCGTCGTCCCGTCCTGCGAAGCAATGGCAAGCTTCATGATTTTTCCGCCCTTTCTATTGTTGGTCAATTAAGCCTTCCGGCAGCCGTGACGGTGGCAGTTGCCCCGTCCGCCGCTTGGGCCGCGCTCATCCGCTGCCCGGTGAAAATCCTTGCCGTGACAGGCGGGGCATTCCGCCGGTCTGCCCGTCCCCTGGGGGACTTGCCAGGTATGCTGGCAGGCGCGGCAGCAGAAATTTCGCATTGCGTTCATCATGATAACACCTCCTTCAATCTTTAATGCTTTGGCATGGACAAGGACCTCGGCGACCTTGCGCCGCGCCGACTCGACAATGCGTCCGAAGGTCTGGCGCGAAACGCCCATCTTCTCCGCCGCCGCGTCCTGGTATAGTCCTTCAAGATCGGCAAGGCGAAGCGCTTCAAACTCGTCGATGGTCATCGTGATCTCTTCCAGATCGCAGCGCGGGATGCCGGCAGGCTTAAAGCAGCAGGAATCGGGCAAGGCATTAATACGTCGGCAGCAATGAGGTCTTGGCATGGTGCCCCTCTCAAATTAGCACTACCCCATTATGGGCATATGCTCATAATTGTCAAGGGGAATATTTGGGCATTTTGGAGGCATTCTCATGCATGTTGATTTTCCAATCGATGACGAGGACGATGACGAAAAGCCCGGAGGAAATTTTCTGGAATCGCTCTAAGCCCGAAGGATGCTCATCAACCGGTTCATGGCCGCCGCCTGAGCCGCTTCTTCGGCAAGCGTTTCCCTCGTCATCGGATAATGGATCATCCGGGTCGGAAAAATCGTTGAATCGAGCGAGCTGGTTGGCGCTGGCCCTTCCTCGCTGATCTCCACTCCGCTGGCGGGCTGACAGACCAGCAGGATGGGGGGACGGGCGCGGCGGTCCAGGCGGGCCAGGGCCTGCGCCAGGAGGGCGGCGCCGGCGTCACCCCAGGCAATCGCCGCGTCCAGGCGGCCAAAGAAATCCACTACCCAGTCTAAAGAACCCTGCTCGGCGGAGACCAGGCCAGGGCCGATCAGCGACAGGCCCCCCGCGCGCTCGACCGCCAGTTGCAGTGCGAGGGCCGCTTCGTCATCCGCCTCCACATCCGGCGCCACCGGTCCGATGAAGGCCAGCGAGTGGCCGCGCGCGGCCAGGGCCAGGGCCAGCTGGCGAAAGAGAGGCTCCGGTATCAACGGCAAAAGGAAAACTTTCGCGGGCGTGGCGGGCCCAGGGGCGGCGGGGTCTTGGGGCGGATGGGGCATGGCTTACAGCAGTTCTGAGATATTGTCTCTGGTTTATTCGTGCTCGTTCTCGTGCTCGTCATCGTCATCGTCATCGAAATGGACGGCATGGACGTCGTGGACGATGTGGACGAGGACGATTAGGATGAAACTTCTATAAAGCCCTCTACACGTTTTGCTCCACCTGGTCGAAGAGGTCCTCGCTCTCGGGCAGGGCAACGGCGCGCCAAGGGCCCCCGGCCGAGCGCACGTAGACGATCTCGCCCACCTTGACCTGGGCGGGGTCGGTGACGATCCTCCGCCGTTTGCCGCGGGTCACGATACTGTAGCCGCGTTTTAAAATCGCTTCCGGACTGACGCCGGCGAGGCGCTGGCTCAGGGCCTTCAGGCGCAGCGCGCGCCGCTGACCGTGCGCCGCCGCGACCAGGCGCAGTCGGCCGCGCAACTGTTCGAGCTGGTGGGTGGAGATCGCCAGCCGGGGTGTCCAGCGCGCCGGACCCGCCGCGGCCAGCCCGGACTCGGCCCGCACGAGTCGCGCCCGCAGGTTCGCCACGCGGCTCTGCGGGTTGGCCCGCGCCAGCCGTGCGCCAAGATCGGCCAGACGCTCGGCGCGGCGGCGCGGCAAACGCCGCGTGAGCGTGCCCAGCGCTTCGTTCAGATCGTCCAGGCGCTGCATGGCCCCGTTGAGTCGTTCGGCGGGCTTGCGCAGCCCCCACGAGTTCAGGCAGCGCGCCAGGCGATTGCGCCGCTCGGCCAGGCGGTATTGCAGGCAGCGGCCCAGGCGCCGGCCCAGTTGGGCGACTTGCTCGGCCAGTTCGCCGTAATGCGCGCTGACCAGCTCGGCGGCGGCCGAGGGGGTCGGCGCGCGCAGATCGGCGGCGTAATCGGCCAGCGTCGTGTCGGTTTCGTGGCCCACGGCCGAGATGACCGGCAGGGCGCAGGCGGCGATGGCGCGGACGACGCGCTCATCGTTGAAGGCCCAAAGGTCTTCGATCGAACCTCCGCCCCGGCCGACGACGATCACCTCGGAGCGGCCGTGGCGCCGCAGCCGCTCGATCGCCGCCACGATCTCGCCGGGGGCGTTTTCGCCCTGCACCGTGGCCGGCGAAAGGTAAATCGTCAGCCCGCGCGCGCGGCGGCGCAGAATGTTGAGCATGTCGCGCAGGACGGCGCCCGTCGGCGAGGTCACGATCCCGATCCGGCGTGGCAGGCGCGGGATGGGCCGCTTGCGCTCCGCGTCGAACAGTCCGGCGGCCTTGAGTTTTTCCTTCAGGTCCAGAAAGCGGCGCATCAGCTCGCCCAGGCCCGCCTCGCGCATCGCCTCGACCACGAGCTGGTACTCGCTGCGCGGCGTGTAGGCGGTCACCCGTCCGCGCACCTCGAGGCGCAGCCCGTCGCGCAGGCGCACGGGCTGACGGCCGAGCGTGCCGCGAAAGCAAACGGCATGGATCGCCGCCTCGGCGTCCTTGAGCAGGAAATAACCATGGCCCGAGGCGGGCGTGCGCAGGTTGGAAACTTCACCAACCACGCAGACCTGGCCGATCTCCCCCTCGAGCAGCCGAAGGATCCGCCGCGACAGCTCGCCGACGCTCAGCGGCGCCGCCGCCCCCGGTTGGGCGCTGGGGGGCTTGCCCGCCGGGTCCCCGGCATTGTTCTGGCGCGGGTTCACGATCGCGGCCCTCCTCAGGGCAGGAGCGCCCAATCCTTGACCGGATCCATTTCATCGCTGTTGATCAGGTATTTTTGCAGCAATTCGTCCGAGCCGTTACGGCCCAACAAGTAGGGGGGCATGATGGTCAGCATCTTGCGGGCGGTTTGCTCGGCCGGGATGGTCAACCCAAGGGTGTCAAAAAAGGCCAGCAGTTGCTCGTACACCGGCACCTGGAAAGGCGAGGCGCTGTAGGCCGCATACTGCAAGTAATAGAGCGCCTTGTCGGCGGCGGTCTTGTTGCCCGGTTCCTTGGCGTGTTCGACAAAGAAGTAATTGGCGGCCGACTGGGCCAGGTAAGGCGCGAAGAGGGTGCCCAAGTACTGCTTGAAATACCGTTCGGTGTCGCCCTTCCATTCCGGGGGATTCTTGCCCAGTTGCAGGTTGCGCAGGACCTCGCCCTTGCGCAACTCGGCCACGAGCGGGACGAACTGGGGCGGGGTCGGCACGATCGTCAGATCGATGGGATCGAAGGTAAGGGTGAATTTCTTGGAGCCCTCGGGAATCAGGGCGTCCAGGGTGATCCGCAGCCGGTATTTGCCGGGCTCGGAAAAGGCCAGCTTTTCGGGGCGATCCGCGTCGGACCAGATGATGACCGGCTGGCCGATTTCGCCCAGGGAATAGAGCAGAAACTCCTTCGGCGCGTAATAGCCGGGCATGTTCGGTCCCAGGCAACGCCGCTCGCGCTGGCCCTCGGGCCGGATGTAGACTTTCAGCATCGAGCGGGGGGTGAAGTTGGTGGTCAGGGTGACCGGGAAGCGCGTGTGGTTGCTGATCTTGAGCGGGACGACCACCGGTTCGCCAAGGAAATATTCGTAAGATCCGTCCTGGAGCGGTCGATGATCGAGCGAGCCGAGGCTGGGCCAGATGAAGTCGGTCTCATCAAAGGCGTAATGCGGCTTGTCGTGGCTTTTTTTTATCTGGGGGGACTGGCCCGGCGCCAGGGCGCAGAGCAGCAAGCCGGCAATCATAAGGTTCAAACAGCGAAAAGCGGTCCTCTGCGGCATGGTCTTGTCTCGTCTCCTGGTGGTGTGGTTTGAGTCCCTGGCGCGACGCATCGGTTCAATCAAAACTCTGGTAATGCATTTGCAGTTTATAGAGCCCCGGCTTATCGCCCTGGGGTTCGTCCTTGCGGGTGATCGAGAAGGCGATACTGTCCATCGTCGACATGCTGAGCTGGGCGTTGCCCTTCTCATCCAGCCGCGCCTTGGACCAGCTCAGCAGCTCGGTCCCTTTCCAGACCTCCACCTGCAGCGTGGGCGCCGGTTGCGGCCCGGGCGAGCTGAAATCCTCCCGGAACGCCACCGAAAACCACAGATCGATCTTGCCCGTGGGGACGATCAGTAGGGGATTGCGCGACAGCGCCAGTTCGGCCTGCCAGGTCAGATCGTATTTGTGATCGGGCTGGCCCTGGGTTTCCAATTGCTGCTTGAAGACCAGCAGGTCGTGCCCCCGCAGGGCAAATCCCTCGCGGTCGTTGGGCGCCAGCAGGCCGTGAAGGATCTGGTAAAGGGGCATGTCTTCGAAACGGATCGTTTTGGCCTTGTCGTCCAGTTTGTCCAGCGTCCCGTCACTAAGTTTGAAGTTGATATCGGGGTGCGCGGCGATACTGGCCAGCGCCTCGCGCGGCGAGGTATTGCGGAAATACATCGAGAACGGCAGGAGCAGCTTGGTCTGGGGATCGAGCGCCTGAAGCACCGAATGCTCGTGGCTCAGGGTTCGCAAACCATGAGGCGCCAGATGGATGGATGAATCCGAGAGCTGATGGGCGGTAAAGATCAGCAACAGGCTGGCCCACAGGACGATCAGTCCCAGCAGCGTGCGCAACGGTGCATCAAGCGCCACCCGGGACGCCGGGGGCATGAGGGGCGGTTCCGCCTCGCGCGCCGGCTCTGGGGTTTCGCCCCGGGTGGCCTCCGAAGGTGGGATCATGCGCATCATCGCCTTTTCCACGATTGCCCCCTCATCCTTCATCCGCCTGGGGGGCATTGCCTTGCAGGCGCCTGGCGTACTGATAGACGACAAACTCCTGGGGGTAAACCTCCAGCGAGCCGGGGCGTTTGTCGCGCACGTGGGTGATGGCTTCGGTCGCCGGCCAGCCGCGCGAAACCAAAAAGCAGGCCAGCAGCGTGCCGGTGCGCCCCATCCCGGCCCGGCAGTGGACCAGCGCCCCGTGGCCTCGGTTCACTTGCGCGTTAAGGAATTTCATCGCCTCCTCGACCTGGTCCAGAGTCGGCGCCATAAAGTCTTCCACGGGCTGATGGAGATAATCAAATCCAAACTCTCGCAACAGCGCGCCTTCCAGCGGCTGCTCGCTCAGCGAGAGGATCGCCGTCACGCCGCGTTCGCGCAACGAGGCCAGGGTTGAAGCGAGCGCGCCACCGCCGCCGGGATGTCCCGAGCCGGCAATCAGATTCTCCCAGATAAAACTGAAATTGGGGGGTAATGACATTGCCGCTTGTTCGCCCTGGCTCCTCGTCCCTCACGCGCGCTCGGGGAATGGTCCAGTATCGCGTAACCGGCCCTTGGAAGCCAAGCAATAATGAAAGCGGCGCCAGGAGTCTCAATCATCCTCGTCCTCGGAATGTTTGACCTTCATCGATGACGATGACGAAGACGAGCACGAGCACGATTTTTCGTAGGTGTCCTTCATGAGGCCTGTGACCTCATTCTTAGACGATGAAGATACCCGATCTTATTCCGCAATCCGCATTCCGCAATCCGCATTTTCGTGGGAGGCCCTCACCTTGACACGCGCGCCTTGCCTCCGGCGCTGCGGATGCGGATCTTCTGGCCGGGCTGGTGGTTCCAGCGGTGATGCATCCAGGCCCACTGCGCCGGATGCTCGCGGATGCGTTGTTCCAGCACGCGCGTGTAGGCCTGGGTTAGGCGCTGGAGATCGGCCTCTTCCTCGGCCGTCGGATCGGCCCATAGCGGCTCATCCACCTGGATGCAATGGCGGCGCGGATCGCCCTCTTGACGGTGGATGCTCACCGGGACGATCGCGACGCCCGCCCGCCGCGCCAGGTGGGCGGGACCGGCGGGGGTGTAGGCGGGGCGACCGAAGAAATCCACGAACAAGCCGCGCCCGCGCGTGGAGTCCTGGTCCGCGATCAGCGCCAGCATCCCCCCCCGGCGCAGATGGCGCATCATCCCCAGCGCCGAATCCTGGGTCGAGAGGAGCCGGTTACCACCGGTGCTCCGCTGACGCACCAGCCAGCGATTCTGGGCCGCGTCGGTTTGGTCGGCCATCACGGCCGCGACCGTCCGGCCCGTGAATGCTTGGCAGGCCCGCGTCAGGAGCTCCCAATTGCCCAGATGGGCCGAAACGAAAATGATCCCGCGTCCCGCAGCCAGTTCGCGCTCGACGATCTCAAACCCCTGGATCCGCACGCATTGATGGAATCGTTCCGGCCCCCAGTTCAGCGAATGCAGAAATTCCATCGCATTCATGCCCAGGGTTTCATAGACCTGGCGTGAAAGGCGCCGGGCCGTCGGCCGATCGGCGGCCATGCCACGCTCGCGCAGTTGGCGCTCGGCCCGCGCGCGCGAACGGCGATCCACCCACCAACCCAGCCGCCCCAAGGCGCGCCCCAGCGCCAGCACCCAGCCGTGCGGCAAGGCCTGGGCGAGCACGCGCGCGGCCTCGAGCAACGGGATGACAAGGAGGTGGCGGTACGGCTTCGTTTTATGGGCCAGGCGGCGCCAGAAGCCCTTGCGGCGGTGTTCAGGCATGCCTAATTATCCTAAAAACGAAGAATCTCGTCCTCGCTCTCGTTGACGAGAACGCATTTTCAACGCGATTGCTCACGAGAATGGGCCATGAGGCGAATCAAGGGCATTCTAAAGCAGTTGCCCTGATTTCGCCAGAGCAGATCATCGACTTTGGCATGCGCAACTCCACTTTTGGCTTCAACCCGCACTCCGCGCTCCGCAATTCCGCATTCCGCGTTCCAAATGTCGCTCCCGGCGGGAGCGACCTACTCCGCACTCCGCGCTCCGCACTTCCTCTACGGAAGGTCCATCCGATATTCCAGCGTCCCCCGCGGAGGCGAGAAAAGACTTTTGCTTTCGGAGCGGAGGAACTCGCCAAGCCCTTTGCGCGGCTTGGGTTCGAAAAGCTCGGGCCTGCCGATAATGTGAATCTTCGCCGCCAGGGCCTGAATCGTATCGTCGAGCGAGCCGATCTGGTCCACCAAACCCAATTTGAGCGCCTGCGCGCCGGTATAAACGCGCCCGTCGGCGATCTGGCGCAGGAAGGCCGCCGCCGTGTTTTCGGATGGTTTGCTGAATTGATATTCGCTCCAGGCGGTCGGCGAAAATTGCTTGAGCGCCTGCTCGATCGGCCGCGAACGGAATTGCAGGACGTCGCGCATGAACTGCTGATAGGTATCCATGATCAGGAAATCGAACATCGAGCGCTCCTCGGGCGTCATCGGGCGGGTGAGCGACGTCGAATCCTTGAACCGGCCGCTCTTGATCGTATCCTGGGCGTAGCCGATTTTCTTGGTCAGCTCGCTGAGTTGCGGCTTGGAAAAGATCACGCCGATCGAGCCGGTCAGCGTCCCCGGGTTGGCGAAGATCCGGTCGGCGGCCGAGGAAAGGTAATACCCGCCCGAGGCCGCCAGGTCGCCCATCGAAACGTAAACGGTTTTGCGGTGTTTCTGGCGCAGATTGACGATCATTCCGTAAAGTTCCTGCGACGCGCCCACCGTGCCCCCGGGCGACTCGACCCGCACCACGATCCCGCGGACGTGTTCGTTCTCGCCCATCTTTTTAAGCGCGTCCAGCCAGAACTGTTCATCCTCGCTCTGGCTGATGAGCCCTTCGATGCGGACCAGGCCGATGCGGTCGCCAAACTGCAAGGCGCCCGCGCCCCGGTCGCGCCCCATCAGCGCGAGCACGCCGAGAACCAGCAAGATGAGCCCAAAGACCAGGCCCAGCCCGAAGAGGATCAGCACGATGCGCACCCAGGGGCTGCGCCGGCGGGGGGCCTCGTCCAGGGGCCGCTGGTATCGCGGCGGCACGCCCGGCCCGGCCGCGTACGGGCCCGGCGGCGGCGCGGCGACGGGGGAGGTCCCCCAACCGGCCGGCTCCTCGCGGCGCGGTTGATCCTCGGGAACCGAATGAATCGGGTCGTCATGCATCGGGCAGTCTCGTTTCTTCGTGGGATGGACGCCGCCGGCCGGGGTCCGGGTTACCACAACCCGCCGCGGCGTCGAAGGGGCGATTGCATTATTGTCATGATTTGACCAAGAACTGAAAGTGAAATCCGCAAGCCCGCCGGTTCAGCCCCGCTCCGGAACCGCGTAGCGGTTCGATATCCAAGCCGTGGGTTGGCGAGCCTGTCTTTCAGGCGAGCCTACCCACGGTCCGAATGCGCGAAGTTCTGAACCGCGTAGCGGTTCGATAATCGTCTCCACGAACGGAAAATTTGCTGAGCAAGACGCGTCGGAGCCGAGATCAAAGATCCGCTCGGATGGACAGAATTTCTCGCAGCGCCTCTAGAACATGCCAAGCGTCAGCCGGGCGGCTTCCGACATCATGGTCATGTTCCACGCCGGCTCCCAGACCAGTTCCAATTCAACGTCGCGCACGCCCGGCACGGCGCGCACTTTGGCCTCGACCTCCGCCGGCAGGATGTCGGCCACCGGGCAACCCGGCGCGGTCAGCGTCATCCGGATCTGCACGAAACTCTCTTCCTTGATCTCGATCGAATAAATCAGGCCCAATTCGTAGATGTTGACCGGGATCTCCGGGTCATAGACCGTCTTGAGCACGCGCACGACCGCTTCGCGCAGGGTCGGGAGTTCCTCCAGCGTTTCGGCCGGGGGCGGCGCGATTTGAGACGCCGGGGGCGCGATTTGAGACACCGGCGGCACGGCGCCGGGCGCGGGGGAAACGGTTTCCGTCACGTCGGCGTTTGTGGCCGGCGGCGTTTGAACCCTTGACCGTTCCAAGATATGGCCTGATGTGTCAGGGGTCTTTTGATCCATGTCGGAACCCACCATTGATTGGAAAAACTGCTTGATTTGTTCGATCATTCCCGCCGCCGCTTCCGGAAATTCAAAGGTGTGGGGTCGGCTCCGATGACGATGACGAGCACGAGCACGAATTCATTCTGGCTTCTGAATTCTATCTTCTGAACTCTTCATTCCGCATTCCGCATTCCACATTCCGCATTCCGCAATCCGCATTTCCCTACTCCGTCGTCACCATGCGGCTCGCCGTCGCTTCCTTCTGCTCCTCCAGCGCCGCGTGCAGGGTATGCCAAGGGAGCGTGGCGCACTTGACGCGCACCGGAAATTTGCGCACTCCGGAAAAGACCATCAGCTTGCCCAACGCTTCTTCCGAGCCGTTCGGATCGAGCCCCAGGGTCAGCAGCTTATGGAATTGCTGAAAGATTTGTTCAGCCTCTTCCAGCGTTTTCCCTTTGAGCGTCTGGGTCATGATCGACGCCGAGGCCGTGGAGATCGCGCAGCCTTTGCCCAGGAAACTGACGTCCTTGATTCGGCCCCGATCCACGTTGAGGTAAACCGTGAGCTGATCGCCGCAGAGGGGATTCTGGCCGCGGGCCTGATGGTTCGCATCGTCCTGGCGGCGGAAGTTCCTTGGCTTGTATCCATGATCCTTGATCATGTCGGAATACAGTTCGCGCAGATTGGAGCTCGACAAGACCTCTTCATCGCTGGGATAGGGACCCAGAGCGGGAGGCGGCTCGACCTCCACGGGTTCTTCTTCCACCGGTTCTTCGGGGATGTCGGCAACGGAGTCCGCTTCCGGTTCGGGCGGGACGGACCACGGAATGGACACGCGCTGATGCTCGATCACTTTTTGCAGCCCGCCGACCAGCGCGCCGATTTCATGCTTGGTGTTATACATCGCCAGCGAGGCGCGCGCCGTCGCCGCCAGACCGTAGCGCTCCATTAGCGGCTGCGCGCAGTGATGGCCCGTGCGGATGGCAATGCCCTCGATATCCAGGATCGTTCCGATTTCATGCGGGTGAATGCCTTCGAGCACGAAGGAGATCACGCCCGATTTCTCGGCGGCCGTGCCGATAATGCGCAGGCCCGGCACCCGGGCCAGCTCCGCCGTCGCGTACTCGAGCAGTTCGCGCTCGTATGCGGCGATGTTGTCGATGCCGATCTGGTTGAGATAATCGATCGTCGCGCCGAGCGCCACCCCGTCGGCGATGCTCGGGGTGCCGGCCTCGAACTTGTACGGCAAGTCGTTGAACACGGTCTTCTCGAAGGTGACCGAGCTGATCATCTCGCCGCCGCCTTGGTACGGCGGCATTTCTTCCAGGAGCGCCCGTTTGCCGTAGAGCGCGCCAATGCCGCTCGGGCCGTACATCTTGTGCCCCGAGAAGGCGAAGAAATCGCAGTCCAGCGCCTGCACGTCGATCTTCATGTGCGGCATCGACTGCGCCCCGTCCACCAGCACCGCGATGCCGCGCGCGTGGGCCATCTCGATGATCCGGGCCACCGGATTGACGGTGCCCAGAACATTGGAGACGTGCGCGACCGAGACCATCTTCGTGCGCGGCCCCAGGAGTTTTTCCAGTTCATCCAGGATCAGCTCGCCCGCGTCGCTGATCGGCGCCACGCGCAGCCGCGCCCCCTTTTCCTGGCACAGCATCTGCCACGGCACGATGTTGGAGTGGTGCTCCATCGCCGTGATCAGGACCTCGTCGCCGGCGCCGACGTGCTGACGCCCGTAAGTCGCGGCGACCAGGTTGATCGCCTCGGTGGTGCCGCGCGTAAAGATCACCTCGCGGCTGTCGGCGGCGCCCAGTTGCCGTTGAACCTTGACCCGGGCGTTCTCGTAGGCGTCGGTCGCCACCTGGCTGAGCAGATGCACGCCGCGGTGGATGTTGGCGTAATCGCGCTCGTAAAAGCGCTTGAGCGCGTCGATCATCGCCCGCGGTTTCTGAGTGCTGGCGGCGTTGTCGAGATAAACCAGCGCGCGCCCGTGAACCTTGCGCCGCAGAATCGGGAAATCATTGCGGATTTTCTGCACGTCCAGGGTCGTCTGAGGCACGTGGCCCGGCAGCTCCTGAATGATGATGTAATCGCAGGCAACCGTCATGATGGCTTACTCCTCGGTGGCTCCTTCCAGCTCGCCCCCGCGCCGGAACCGCTGGGCCACGAGCCGCTCGAGCCGCGCGCGCAGAGGCTCGATGCGGATGCGCTCGATCACCTCGTTGGCGAAGGCGTAGGTCAGCAGTCCGCGCGCGGTCTCGCGGTCGATGCCGCGCGAGCGCAGGTAAAAAATCGATTCCGCGTCGAGCTGGCCGATCGTCGCGCCATGCGTGCAGCGCACGTCGTCGGCGAAAATCTCGAGTTGCGGCTGGGTATTGACCGTCGCCGTCTCGGTCAGCAGCAGGTTGCGGTTGGACTGGATCGCGTCGGTCTTCTGGGCGTCGGGGCGCACGAGAATCCGTCCGTTGAAAACCGCCGAGCCCGCTTCGTCGAGAATGCCCTTGTAGAGCTGGTGGCTGGTGCAGTGCGCCTTGGCGTGGTCCATGCGCGTGTGGTTGTCCACGTGCTGGCGGCCGCGCGCCAGGTATAGGCCGTTGAGCGTGCACTCGGCGCCCTCGCCGCCCATCAGCACGCCGGTTTCGTTGCGCACCAGCGCTCCGCCGACCGCGATCGAGGTCGAGGTCAGGTTGGCGCTGCGGGCCAGCTCGGCTTTCTGCGTGGCGAAGTGGCAGGCCGCCGCGCTCTCGTCCTGCAACTTGTAGTGATCCACCACCGCGTTTTCGCCGGCGATGATTTCGGTGACGGCATTGGTGAAGGTGGGCTGAGCGCCTTCTCCCACGTAACTCTCGACAAGCCGCACCTGGCTGTTTTCGCCGACGACCACCAGGTTGCGCGGGTGCGTGACCGTGGGTTCCTCGCCGCCGATGCTGATGAACAGGAGGTGCAGCGGCTTTTCGATTACCTGGCCGCGCGCGACCGTGACCAGCGCGCCGTCGGTCATGAAGGCCGTGTTGAGCGCGACAAAAGGATGCTCGTCAAACGGCGCGACGCGCGAGAGATAAAGCTCCAGCGTGCGCGGCTCCTTCGCGAAGGCATCGGCCAGGCTCAAGATGCGGACGCCCGGCTCGACCGCCTTCAACGAGGACAGCGCGGGCGAAAAATGGCCGTTGACGAAAACCGCCCGCGTCCCCTCGTCGCCGCCGAGCGCGTGTGTTGCGAGAAGCGCGCGCGCCTGCCGCTCGACGGCGGGACTGAGCAAAGCCGCTTGAAAAGCCGTCTGGGTCAGGGGCGCGACGCTGGTAAAACGCC
>Ga0182027_10010407_pt1 | contig 13239 bp, 7 predicted proteins | sample 712E1DmetaG_FD_121300 | JGI IMG/M metagenome (GOLD analysis project Ga0182027, IMG submission 121300) | Permafrost microbial communities from Stordalen Mire, Sweden - 712E1D metaG (Illumina Assembly) | ecosystem: Environmental > Terrestrial > Soil > Wetlands > Permafrost | place: Sweden...
AGCTGGACGGGCGCGAGTTTTGCGCCCGCGTCAAGAAGGATGCCGGCGGCCGCCCGATCTATTTCATCCTGCTGACGGCCAAGGACAAGTACGAGGACAAGGTGCTGGCGCTGGACACGGGGGCGGACGAATACCTGGTCAAGCCCTGCGACGGCCAGGAGCTGATGGCCCGCCTGCGCGCGGCCGAACGCATCCTGCGCCTGCAACAGAATTTCAGCTTGAACAACGATCGGCTGCAGGCCGCCCTGGAGCGGATCAACGCCGAGTTGGAAGCGACCAGCAAGATCCAGCGCTGCCTGCTGCCCAAGGACCTGCCCCAAATCGACGGCTACGGTTTCGCGGCCCATTACCAGCCCTCCACCGAGTGCAGCGGCGACTTCTACGAGGTGTTCCCCCTTCAGGGCGGCATGCTCGGCATCGCCATCGGCGACGTCAGCGGTCACGGCGCCCCCTCGATGGTGATGATGGCCCTGACCCACACGCTGCTGCATCAGGAGGCGGCCCAGTCCATGGATCCGGCCCGGGTCCTGTTCAATCTGAATAACCAAATGTACACGTACCTGCCGACCGACCAGTACGTGACGGTCTTCTATGGCATCCTCGACCCCGTGAGCGGCCTGCTGACCTACAGCTCGGCCGGCCACAACCCGCCGCTCAAGATCGACACCAGCCAGCAGCAGTTCGAGTTTCTGAGCGGCTGCGAAGGCTTCCCGATCAAGCTGATCGGCCGGGACATGGAATACGAAAACAGCAACATCCAGATCGAGCCCGGCCAGCACCTGATCCTCTATACCGACGGCCTGATCGAGGCGTTCAACCGCCAGAACGCGCAGTTCGGCGCGGAAAGGCTGATCGACGCCATCCGGCACCCCTGCCACCAAGCCCCAGAAGAGATGCTACGCATCATCTTGGAGAACCTGCACGATTTCATGGAAGGCGAACAGCCCCAGGACGACTTGTCGATCTTCATCCTCTCTCACCCGTCGTAGCGCAGGCATCTTACCTGCATGCTTTTAGTGGAGCGGCAAACGGCTCAAAATGCAGGCAAGATGCCTGCGCTACCGCGCGGCCCGATCGCGCTCCGGCGCCGGCGCGATGAACTGCCGGTCGAAGTCCTTCCAGACCGGCTCGAACCCGTGTCCGTGCAGCATGCGCACGACGTCTTCGGGCGCTCGCGGATCCGAGACCGCGAACTGCTCGCCTTGCGTGGAGTCGGGATGACTGTATCCGCCGGGATTGGTCCGGCTGCCGGCGCTGACGCGGGTGATGCCCAGGCGGACCAGCCGGTCGCGCAGGGCGGCTGGCTCGCGCGTCGAAAGGACCAGTTCGGCATCGGGCAGGATCAGGCGCATCGCGCAGATCATCTGCACCAGGTCGCGGTCGCCGACCGGAAAGGGCGGCCGGAAATGGGCCGCCGCCTCGCGGATGCGCGGAAAGTTGATCGAGACGCGGGCTTGCCAAAATTTCTTCATTAAATAGCGCGCGTGTAGCGCCAGCACCGTCGCCTCGACGCGCCAGTCGTTTAGCCCGAGCAGCGTCCCCAGCCCCAGCGAACGCATCCCCGCTGCGCCGCCGCGCTCGATCGCCTCAAGCCGGTTTTGATAATCCCGCTTGGGGCCGGCCGGGTGATAGCTCTTGTAAAGCTCCGGGTCGTAGGTCTCCTGGAAGATCGTCAACCCGTCCACGCCGCACTCGGCCAGGCGGGCGTATTCCTCGGCCCGCAGCGGAAAAATCTCAACCGAAACCGAAGCGAACTTGCCGTGCAGCGCCGTGGCGATCTCGGCCAGGTAATCCAGCGGGACGTGCCGGCGCGACTCGCCGCTGACTAGCAGGATATGGCGAAAGCCCTCGTGGTAAAGGATCTCGGCCTCGGCCAGCGCCTGCGCGGGAGTCAGGCGGACGCGCTCGACCTCCAGCGTGCGCGCAAAGCCGCAATACACGCAGCGATTGACGCAGTAGTTGGACAAATAAAGCGGCGCGTAGAGCTGCATGACCTTGCCAAAGCGGCGCTCGGTCAGCGCGGCGCCGCGCTGGGCGATCCGTTCCAGGTGGGGAAGTGCCGCATGGGAAAACAGGGCGAGCATGTCGCCCTCCTCGAGCCGCTCGCGGGTCAACGCGCGCTCGACGTCGGCGGCCGTGCAGGCGTCCAGGCGATGCTTCAGGCCGGCCCAATCCAGCGCCGAGATAACATCAAAAAAGCTCACGTCAATCATTCTCCCGCAAAAACCCGGTCAGCGGGCTCGAGGCCCGCGCCAGGCGGCTTTCCCCGCCGGGTCCGGCCGCGCGCGCCTTCTCCGCCGCGATCACGGCCAGCTTGAACGCCTCGGCCATCAGCGCCGGGTCGTCGGCAATGGCGATGGCCGTGTTGACCAGCACCGCGTCGGCGCCCAGTTCGATCGCCTCGGCGGCGTGCGAAGGCATCCCCAGCCCCGCATCCACGACCACCGGCACGCCCGCCTGCTCGATGATGATCGCGAGCTGGTCGCGCGTCTTGAGCCCCCTGTTCGAACCGATCGGCGCGGCCAGCGGCATGACCGTCGCGCAGCCGGCGTCCTCCAGCCGCCGCGCCAGGATCGGATCGGCGTTGATGTACGGCAGCACGACGAACCCGAGCTTGACCAGTTCCTCGGCCGCCTTGAGCGTTTCGACCGGGTCGGGCAGGAGGGTGTTGGGGTCGGGCGTGACCTCGAGCTTGATCCAATCGGTGCGCGCGGCGGCGCGGGCCAGCTTGGCCAGGCGCACGGCTTCCTCGGCCGTGCGCGCCCCCGAGGTGTTGGGCAACAGGCGGTACTTGGACAGATCGAGCGCGGCGAGCGTCGCGTCGGCGGGGTTATGAATATCGACGCGGCGCAGCGCCACGGTGACCAGTTCGGTCCCCGAAGCCTCGAGCGCCGCCGCCATCGCCTGCGGCGAGGAAAACTTGCCCGTGCCGACAAACAGGCGCGAGCGGAAGGCCACCCCGGCGATGGTAAGTTGGGATCCAATCATGATTTCAATTCCGTTTTTTGGCAACCCCTTCGGGGTTGGATTCATTGACATCCGTTTTCCGTAGGTTGAAACCTACGGCACCTCACCGGGATCCCCTGCGGGGATTAAACGATGAGAAGCACTCTTTGCAATACCTGGTATCCTGCGGGGATACACGATGACAAACTCCTTGCAATCCCCTATCCCCTACTCTTCGGGAGCGCGTTCCATCCTCTCCTCTGGCGCGCGCCGGGGCCGGCCTTCCCGGCTATTTTCTGGCGCGCGGTGGGGCTGCCGGGGCGCGGGTCTCGCCACGGGCGGCGGGACCGGCATGCGGCCATCATCGTTATAAAGATCGAACCCGAAGAACCCGACCACAAAATCCACCAGCTCGCCCGGATTAAGCCCCAGGCGCAGCGTGGGGCCCAGCCCGACGACGGCTTCGATCTGCGTCAGGTATTGCAGCCCGTGCTGGTCGCCATAAACCATCATGATGTAATTATCGTAAGGCGACCGCTCGACCTCTCCCTTGTGGCCGGGATCCCGGCGCGCGTGAAAGGTCGCCTCGCCATACGGTTCGGGGAGCGAGAAAAGCGGCACCGTGTTGACGAACAGGACGCGGTCGCAGGTGCGGCAGGGAGCCGAGCTGATCCCGAACAGCGGCGGGCGCTTGAGTGGGATGCGGGTCGGGATGAGGGTGGGGAAGATCAGCGTGTCGATGTCGTCGCTGCGGAAAAAGCCCGGCCCGACGTTGACTCCTTCACGCACCCCGCCCAGGTCTTGAACATCGATCAGGCCGAGATGGAACGGCCCGACCGTCGCCTTAACGCCGGCGCCGACACCGACGGTCGCCGTGAAGATGTCGGCGGCATCGTGGCTGCGATCCAGCCAGTAATCTCGCCCCTGCGAGATGCAGCCGGCCAGCAGAGGCAGCAGCAAACCAACCAACGCAAGCTTGATTTTCGATTTCATGGCATCACTCCTGTTTTCGTTAGAATCATTATAAGAATGAGTTTTTTTCTTTTCTTCATTTTCTGCTCTTCTCTGTGGCCCTCTGTGCCTTCTCCGTGTCCTCTGTGTTACTTTACGGATTCAAAGGCAAGGAGCACAGAGGGACCACAGAGAACCACGGAGTTGATATAATCATGGAATCCCGTTCCATTATCATCTCACCCGCCCCCCACGAAGCGTACGATCTCCAGCGTGTCGCCGGCCCGGATCGCCTGGCCCTCGATCGCCGCGTCCTCCAGAAAATCGCCGTTGTACTCCACCGCCAGGTTGCGGTTTTCGAGGCCGAGGTCCTGAAGAAGCCGGCCAATCGTGGCCCCCTCCGCCACCTGCCGTTTCTCGCCGTTAAGCTTGATTTCCATCTTTTCCCTCGTCCATTTCGCCCACTTTGTCCATTCCGTCCACCTCGTCCACCTCGTCCACGCCGTCCCCTTCCCCCAGCAAAACTTTTAAAATCACGTTCGCCTGGTGGCCGGCCGCCACCGCCACGCGCGGCGCCAGCAGGCCGAAGCCCGGCCGGGCCGCCGAGCTCCCGTCGCCGACCAGCCAGACGTTCTCGAACACCCGCCGCGTGCGGATCGCGTTCGCCGGCCCAACCCCGGCGATCCCCGATACCGTCACCAGCGGCGTCGCCCTCATCCGCGCGCGCACGGCGAGCGTCATCGCGCGCTTCATCGCCGGGTCGTCGAAGCATTCGGCCAGGGCGTCGCAACCGGCAAAAACCTCGGGGATGCTCTCGCGCGTCAGGCGCACGGCGTGCCCCTCGATCCGGACGTACGGGTTCATGCGCCGCAGGTTCTCGCCGAGCGCCTCGACCTTGAGCCGCCCGAGCTGATCGACGAAAAACTGCTGGCGATTGAGATTGCTCGGCTCGACGACGTCAAAATCAGCCAGCACCAGCGTGCCGACGCCCGTGCGCGCCAGGGCCGTCGCCACCGCGCTGCCCAGCCCGCCGCATCCGGCGATGCCCACGCGCGCGCGTTTGACCTTTTCATGCACGCCGGGGCCGTGGCGCGCGACCATGAGCGCCTCCAGCTCCTCGCGCGGCGGGATCTCGCCGCGCCGGATCAGCACGATCTGGTCGCCCTCTTGCGCGGCCTCGTCGCGCGCGCAGGCAAAGCCGTTGCGGATCACGACGTCGGCGCCGGGCTTGTGCGCGTCGCGCAAGGCAAACAGGGTCGTGCCGGGCGCCACGCGCGCGGGGCGCTCGTTGATCTTCACGCGCAGGGTCGGGCCGTCTTGCGTTTCACGGGCGGGCATTAAAAAAGCCTCCCTGCGGGGAAGCTCTTGTTGACCTGAACCACGTGGTGCTTTCCTACGCCGGCATTACCCGGATCAGGTTCAAGGGTCAGCGGCCTGCTACCGCTTTCTCAGCCCCTCGCTCGGAGCTCCCCATTGAGCCCATCGTAGGGCGATCGGCCGGGACGGTCAATGATATTTCGACCTGCATACGGCGGTTCAGGCCGGACGAGAGCTCTGGGTAGGTCGCTTCCGCCGGAAGCGACATCTTGGGCAACCGTTTGAATAACCATGTCGCTTCTGGCGGAAGCGACCTACTCGTAATCGAGGGGAATCTCAAGATTCCGAGGACGAGGACGATTGGGATAAGACGTTCAAGAACACCTATCGACCCGCGAAGGGGCCGCTTTACATTTCATGGAGGGCGTAATATGGTGGTTTTTGGAATGGTTTATCAAATCCTGAGTCAAGGAATTCATATGCCCATCGTTTTTAAACTCCGTCAAACCCTCAGCCTGGCCCTGCTCGCGGTCCTGTGCGCCGCTTGGGCTGGCCTGACCGGCTGCGCCGTGGGCCAAGCCGCCTCCAAGGCCTCGCTGCGCCGCAAGAGCGAACTGGTCGAGTCGGCCGTCACCAAGGTCGGCCCGGCGCTGGTGCGCATTCACGTCGTCGAAGCGCGCTATAACGACGGCCGCTCGCTCAAATCCGAGGCCAGCGGCAGCGGCGTGATTATCTCCGACGACGGCACGATCGTGACCAACCACCACGTGGCCGGCGAGGCCGTGCGCCTGTTCTGCACGATGGCCAACCGCGAGGAAATCCCCGCCGAGCTGATCGGCACCGACGCCCTGGCCGATATTGCCGTAATCAGACTGCACCCGGACACGGCGCGCAAGTTTCCCCACGCGTCGTTCGGCAACTCCGACCGGCTCAGCGTCGGCGACCCGGTGCTGGCCATGGGCTGTCCCCTCTCGCTGTCGCAATCGGTGACCGAGGGCATCGTCAGCAACACCCAGATGACCATGCCCTCGCTTTTTTGGAACGCGCAGTTCGAGCTGGACGGCGAGAACGTCGGCTCGATCGTGCGCTGGATCGGCCATGACGCGGCGATCTTCCCCGGCAACAGCGGCGGCCCGCTGGTCAACCTGCGCGGCGAGGTGATCGGCATCAACGAGATCAGCCTGGGCCTGGCCGGGGCGATTCCCGGCAACCTGGCCCAGCGGATCGCCCAGGAGCTGATCAAGAACAAAAAGGTCGACCGGGCCATGCTCGGCTTCCTCCTGCAGCCGCTCTTCAAGCACGACCACAACCCTAAAGGCGTCCTGGTCAGCGACGTGATCCCCGGCTCGCCGGCGGGCAAGGCCGAGGTCAAGCCGGGCGACCGGCTGCTGAGCGTCGGCGGCCGCGCGACCGACGTGCAGTTCGCCGAAGAACTGCCGCCGGTCAACCTGTTCGTCGCGCAGTTGCCCATCGGCAAGCCGGTCAAAGTCACGCTCGAACGCGAGGGCAAAACGATCGAGAAGACGATGACGCCGACCCTGCGCGAGCGGGTTCAAACGCGCCAGCGCGAGTTCAAGAAGTGGGACCTGACCGGGCGCAACCTGTCGGTCTGGACGGCGCTCGCGCTCAAGCGGCCCAATAAGGACGGCGTGCTGGTCACCTCGATCGGCACGGGCGGCCCCTGCGGCCAGGCCAAGCCGGCCTTGCAGGACAACGACGTCCTGCTCAAGGTCAACGCCCGGACGATCCACGACATGGACGAGCTGACCACGGCGACCCAGGATCTGACCAAGGGGCACAAGAAGCCGGTGCCGGCGCTGGTCACCTTTGCCCGGCGCGGCGAGCAATTGCTGACCGTGGTCAACGTCGGGATCGACGAACTCAACGACCCCGGGCGCGAGGTGCGCAAGGCCTGGGTGCCGGTGGCCACGCAGGTGCTGACCCGCGAGCTGGCCGAAAAACTCGGCATCCCCGACAAAACCGGCGTGCGCGTCACCCAGATCTACGACGGGCGGACCAGCGAGGGCTTCAGCCTGAAAGTCGGCGACGTGATTACGGCGCTCGACGGCGAGCCGATCCCGGCCAGCGAACAGCACGACACCGAGGTCTTTCCGACCCTTATCCGCCAGTACCCGATCGGCACGGCGGTAACCCTGGGCGTGCTGCGCGCGGGCAAGCCGCTGGAGCTCAAGGCGGCGCTCCCGCCCCGCCCGCCGCAGCCGCGCGAGATGCCGCGATACCAGGACCACGACTTCGATTTCACCGTGCGCAACGTCGCCTACCTCGACCGCATGACCTACCGCTGGGAGGATTCGCCGACCGGCGTGCTGGTGGAATCGGTCGAGGAAGGGGGCTGGGCCGCGCTGGGCCGGCTCGGCGTCGGCGACCTGCTGATGGCGGTCAACAATCAGCCGGTCCACGACATCACGGAAATGAAAAAAATCATGGAGCGGGTCAAGAAGGATAAGAAGCCGTCGGTGATCTTCAAGGTCCGCCGCGGGATCAACACGCTCTACCTGGAGATCGAGCCGCTCTGGAAGACGGAGGGGTAGCGGCGCCGGATTTGCTTGGCCAGAGTGTTTTTGAGAATTTCTTTGCGATTTTTTTACGAAGAGAGGGATCATCCGGTCACGATTGACGGCGTGATGCACACCTCGCGCGATCCCGCCCAATGGCGCCAACGCCTCGCTTGACCGTCCGGCGCGAGCGTGGATTTACTCAACGTCCCAGAGATTCCGAGAACCCAGAATTGGGAATGGCTGTTGAGTCAACTACCCCTTTTCCCCCTATTTCCCTTTTTTTCCGGTCAGACTTCACCATCGCAACGCTGGAGCCAATCATGCGCGCGGTGGGAGAAGTGCCGGAGGAAATAGCAGGAATTTCCTATTGATTGTTGGGACAAAAAAACCATTAATTATTCATTATTCGGTGGACTTAGTCCTCAATCTAGACCGAAGGTGAACGATGGTCCAGCGTCAAGAAGTTCTGAACGTTGTTCTGGCACAATTGCTGGTCGAGCGTGGGATAGCCGCTGCGCCAGAGCTAATCCTCCGTGCACCGTATGAAAGCCCCCGTCTTCCGGATGTCTTGCTCGATTTTCAAGGCCTGCGGTTGGCAATTGAAGCGGAATTTGTCAGCTCGGCCCAAGCGGCGACCAAAGCTTACGCCAAGGCCCAAAGCCGGGTGGAAGACGGCATCGCCCACATGGGCATGGCGGTCGTTTATCCGGAGAAATTGCGTCACACCGATTTTGGCCGGCTCAAGGAAGATTTAAAGGCATCCAACCTCAACTTTGCCGTTTGCACGGAAATATCCGTCTCCTCCGTTCAGCTCGAGCTGTTTGAGGTCCCAGCCGCGGAGCCGGTATTTATTCAAGGAAATATCAATGACCTGATTAACACCCTGCGTCGTTCCTTTGAGCAGTTGATCCGGGAAGACGTTCTCGAACAAGCCGTCCAGTTGATCGAGAGAGCCATCGCATACGTGCTCCAGTCCATGCAGAACCAGCCGGCGACGACGGATAGGATGGCCAACGTTCTCGGCGTCAAAGAGGCTCCTGAGGATTCCGAAAAGAGAAAATCCCGCGCGGCCTTCTCGCCCAGGCAGCGAATGGCGGTCAATCGAATCAGCGCCTTGATCTTGGTCAATGCTTTGATCTTTCAAGAAGTGCTGTCGCAGAAGGACAGCCGGGTTTTGTCTTTGGGTCGAATCAAGGGCGATGTCGACCAAATCGTCGGCGAACTTCAAAACCATTGGAATTATATTGTTAGCGAAATCAACTATTATCCCATCTTCGGCATCGCCCACGATTTGATAAGCTGCTTTTCTTCGGATCGCAGTGTCGGACAGGCCGTGTGCAGCCTAATCCAAACCGCCAAGAAGATCGTTTCTTGTCGGGCTTCGCTGCGGCACGACTTGGCCGGAAGAATTTACCACCGGCTCTTGGAGGAAGCGAAATTTCTTGGAGCTTATTACACCTCTATCCCCTCTGCGACGTTGTTGCTCAAGCTTGCCCTGCGACCCGACCGTTACGAATGCGATTGGCGCAAACCGGTCCGCATCGCCAAGTTCCGGCTGGCCGATCTGGCCTGCGGCACCGGAACACTGCTGATGGCATCGGCCGACACCATCGTGGATAATTATATTAAAGCCGCCGTTTCTCAAAAAGAAGTTTTGGACTTATCTACATTGCACAGTGCCCTGGTGGAGAACGTCATTTATGGTTTTGATGTTCTGGCTTCGGCCGTTCATCTGACCGCATCCACCCTTTCCCTGCGCGTGCCTGAAAGACCCATCGATGTAACGCATCTGTATCAAATGCCGCTCGGCGGGCCGGAGAGCGCTCTGGGGTCTTTGGAATTTCTAGAAAGCGATAACGTCGCGGGAACCCTTTTTGGCGTGCCGGAGTCCGTCGGAGTTGGCGGCCGGGGAAAGAAGAAAGGGGCCGCGCATATTCCGCCACTTGACCTTTGCGTAATGAATCCTCCCTTTACCCGCAGTGTCGGGGGCAACCTTCTATTTGGCAACTTACCGGAAAAAGAGCGTGGTGTGCTTCAGAAGCGGCTCAAGAATATCGTAAACGATCTCGACGTTTCAGCCAGCATAACGGCGGGTTTGGGATCATTGTTCGTGGCGTTGGGAGATATGAATCTGAAGGCCGGCGGCACGCTGGCCCTCGTCTTGCCCAAGGCATTGATTTGCGGCGTGGCGTGGAAGAAAACACGGGAACTTATTAACGAGAACTATTACGTGGAATATATAGTGGTCAGCCATGAACCCCAACATTGGAATTTCTCCGAAAACACGTCTCTTAGCGAAGTCTTGCTGGTTGCCAGAAAAAAACAGCATGGGAGCGAGTTTTCCACGAAGAAAACCATGTTCGTCAATTTGTGGCGGCAGCCTAAAACTTCCATTGAGGCATTGTCGTTAGCCAATGATATCATTCAGGGGAATATCCCCGATCTTGAGACGACGCAGAGCGCCTGCCCCATTTCGATCGGAAAACAAAAGTACGGAGAGGCTTTTTCCATGCCCTGGAGCCAGGTGAAGGGCGAGCTTTGGAGTTTTGCAACGTCCTTTGCACAAGTGGAGCTCAACCGCGTTTTCCATCATCTGCGGCATTCACGCCTCTATTTCCCCAATCAAGGCGTCTTGAAGGAGGTTCCGCTGAAGCCCTTGAAAGACTTGGCCGATTTTGGTTTCGATCGTCGCGATATGCATGATGCATTCTCCCTGACCGACGGGAAAACGTCCTATCCGGCCATCTGGGGCCACGACGCAAAAAAGCTGGCCACCATCGCTCAAAATCCCAATCAATACCTTCAACCCCTGGCTTTGGCCAAAGAGGGGCGTCCTTTGCGGGAGGCAAAGCAGTTGTGGAAAAAGTCCGGCCGACTTCTGATTGTGGAACGATTAAGACTGAATACAATGCGGTTAGCCGCCGTTTGGGCAAAAAACAAATTGTTGTCGAATGTTTGGTGGACGGTTGTCTTCAATCGAAAAGAAGATGAGGAAAAACAGGAAAAATCTTTAGCCTTGTGGCTTAACTCCACATTAGGTTTGATTTTGCTGATGGGCTATCGCGAAGAAACGGAAGGGGCCTGGATTGATTTTAAGAAACCGATTCTGGAGAAAATGCCAGTGCTGGACGTCACAGCCCTTAACAAAAAATCCTTGGACAAACTTGCGGACACATTCGATCGTCTTTCCATCAAGACTTTACTCCCTTTCCCCCTCATAGCCAGTGATCAAACCAGAATCGCCATTGATGCAGTCTTTGCTTCCATTTTAAAACTTCCCGACCTTGCGCCTTTGCGCCAACTTGTGGCGGATGAGCCGGTGTTGTCGCAAACCTTGGATACCGTCTCTTTGAAGTAAAAGCATCCCACGCGTACCCGGCTGCGGCAAGATCCATCAGACACGGCCGGTGATTTCGGGGACGTGCGTTCCTACCGCGCCTACAATCCCCGATTCATGAAGGCCTGCCCGATCTTAACGCCCGAGGTCATGGCGTCGCCCTCCAGTGTGATCGCCCAGATAATCAGCGAATCTTCCTGGGATTCGATGTCCAGGGTGTCGATGTACTTATCCGGAAAAGGGTTGACCCAGGAGGCGCGGTAAAGCGTGCGGTGTTCACTGTTGGCATTGGTCCCATCCCAGATAATCGTGTAACGCCCAAGTTGCCGCGTGCCGCGCGACAGGTCACACGACGTCATCCAGTCCACCACCGGGATGGCGAGGGTGGCGCCATCCGAATAATGCACGAGATAGCGGGCCACCATCTCCTGATTGGTGCTCCATTCCGCGCCGTCGAAGAAATGAATCTTTTGCACGCCCTTGCGCTGCACCTTGAGTCCTTGGACGAGGCGGGGCAGTTGTGTGGAAGCCCCCTTGAGCACGCCCGAAGCCTGGATCTTGAGCAGGCCATTGGCGCCGCTGAGCGCGACCCGCGCCGGGACGCCGCCCTGGCTGACCACGCCGACCGTGACGGGCGTGCCGCCGCCGAAAACGGCGCCGATCGGCGTGTTGAGGTATCCCTTCAGATCCAGGGCCTGAAAGTGGTCGCTGATGGGGATGGGGGCCTGCGGCTGGGCCTGGGCCGCCGTGGCGATGAACTGGTTGTCGATGGCGGTGTGCTCGGTCAGGACCGTGCCCGGCTGGGGATCGCGCGGGACCACGATCTGCTTGGCGGCGGGCAAAACCCGATCCAGCGAGGCGGCCTGGGTAATCAGGTGGATGCGCACGCCGACCGGCTCCAGATCCGTCTGGAAGCTCCAGCCGTTGGCGGCCGAGATCGTGTGGCTTTCCGAGCTGAAGCATTCAAACACGTTGTAGGTTTGGGCCACGTCCAGTCCCAGGGCCGTGGGCACGACCTGGATCGAAAGATGGTGCGCGCGGTTTTCCGTTTCGAGCAGGAACAGAAGCGAACCCGAGGTGGGGGTATCGCGCCGGCTGACGCTCACTCCCGTGGCGGGCTGGGCGCCCTCGGTCAGGCGCGCGTCGGGCTGAACCCCCGCATCGGTCAGGATTTTCTCGATAAATCCCCCCGTCGGGTCGGTCGGGTCGGTCAGGAAGAGCTTGCCGGCCAAATAGTAACATCTGCCTTGCCCATATTGATTCTTGGTCGCCGCCGTGACCAGGTTGGCCATCCCCGCGATCCCGCCCGCCGGCGGCGTCAATTGGGCCTGGTCCGAGCGCGGCGGCAGGGTCTGCCCGATGACGGTGGCCGTGGAGCCCGCCGGCAGCGTGATTTTGGTGAGGATGTCGCAGTTCACCGGCTGGCCATTCGCAAAGAACCAGGAGGGATAGCCGGCCAGGGTTGTGATGCTGTTGAAGGGGGGGAAGGGCAGGACGCTATCGGCGTAGCGGATGACCTGCACGCCGGCCACCTGGCTGAGCGAACCGACGGACAGCGGCGCCGAGGCGTGGAACAATTCATCGATGCGGGCCGTGTCGCCCATCAGCACCAAGGTTCCGCCCGCGTTAACGTAGTTGGTCAGGGCCTCAGCATGGCTGGCCAGCAGGCGCGGGGTCTGCGGCAGGATCAGCACTTTAAACCGGCTGAGATCCTGGTTCTCCAATTGATACTCGGTCAAGACGCCGGCGCGGTCGGCGTAACCGCGGTCGAGCAGCGCGTCAAAAAGGCTGTTGGCGTCTTTCATGTAACTGATGATGAAGCGCCAGTTGAAGGTTGACTCATCGAGGTAGATCAGCCCCACGTCGCGCGCCGGGGCGACCGAGCCAGCGAGCAGGCTCCCAAGCGAATCGATCATCTGGTTGGCGCGTTTCATCTCCCAGTATCGCGGCGGCAGCGCGGCCGGCGAGGCGGGGATGTAGGGGATGACCGACATCTCGGTCGGAGCGCCGATGATGTTGGGGAAGGCCCACAGGTTGTAGCCCGCCGTGCCCAGGGCCAGGTTGAACCAGATATGGCGGCGGATGGCGGCCGTATCGACCGTGAAGGAATTGGCCTCGGGGGTTCCGCCGTCCAGTTCGTTGTTGGGCCAGGGGCCGCCGCTGGTCTCC
>Ga0182027_10010408_pt1 | contig 13239 bp, 9 predicted proteins | sample 712E1DmetaG_FD_121300 | JGI IMG/M metagenome (GOLD analysis project Ga0182027, IMG submission 121300) | Permafrost microbial communities from Stordalen Mire, Sweden - 712E1D metaG (Illumina Assembly) | ecosystem: Environmental > Terrestrial > Soil > Wetlands > Permafrost | place: Sweden...
CACCTGAAGGTCCATGTATAAAGGGCTTATCATATGTCGAACGATCAAAATCAACAGATAGAATTCACAGCCCTTTGTTAAGATCAGTAAATGGGAGGTTTCTTAAAATTTCCATAAACGAAGCTTTTAAAATTATCTCGGAAAAGCTTCAGACAATTAAAAAGAAATATGGTTCAGAAAGTTTGTTCTGGTACAGGGGAAGCGGAATGGCCGGTCTGACAAATGAAATTGGTTATTCATTCTGGAAATTGTTTGGCGGAGTTACTATCACGTATGGAAATTTATGCTGGCCTGCTGGGCTTGAAGCCATTCGGCTGACGTTAGGCTCAGTAAAACATAATGTTCCATGGGATATAAAAAATGCTTCAGTTTTGATAATCTGGGGTAAGAATCCCGCTGAAACTAATATTCAGGAGATGTCTTTTATTATTGCTGCCAGGGAGAAGGGATGTAAGGTTGTGGTTATTGATCCGAGAAGGACTCCCACTGCCGATAAAGCTGATATTTTAATCAGACCTCTCCCCGGTACAGATAGTGCGCTGGCTCTTGCAATAGCCAATGTTCTCATTAAGGATAATCTTGTAGATAGTGAATTTATTAATAAATATGTTTCAGGATTTAATGAATTTAAAAATTCATTGTTGCTGAATATTATTGATGCAGAGGCGATAACGGGAATACCTTCTTCAGTGATAGTTGAACTGGCCCATCTGATTGGAACCGGAGGTCCCGTTACTATTTTGCCTGGATATGGCTTGCAAAGGTATACCAATGGAGGACAGACTATCAGATCAATACTGTCTCTATGCATTCTTACTGGAAATCTGGGAAGACCCGGAACCGGCTTCAATTATGCGAACCTTCAGAGCTATATTTATGACAACCCAAAAGAACCATTATCATACTTTCCTGACCCAGCCAGTGATTATCCATTCCGCCGCTCTGTTTCAATGACCATGTTGGGAAAAGATTTGTTAAGGATGAAAGAACCTGAAATAAAGGCTGCATGGATTGAAAGAGGTAATCCCATCCTGCAATCACCGGATTCAAAGTCAGTTGAAGAGGCATTTAAAAAGATGGAGTTCAGAATTGTCGTCGAGCAGTTCATGACAGACACGGCATCAATCGCAGATATTATCCTACCTGCTAAAGATATGTTTGAGCAATCTGATATTATTGGCTCGTATTGGTCTCCTTATATTCAATTTAAACCTAAAGTGCTTGATCCTGAAGGAGATATTATGCCAGAATCAGAAATATATTACAATCTGGCAAAACATCTTGGGTTAGATTTTAAGAAGGACACTATTCCGGATCCTGGAAACGATAATATCGAGAAATGGCTGGATGACAGGATATCTGGTCATTCTGCACTAAGCCTGAAAGATCTCAGGAATGGACCAGTACTTGCTCCTGGTATTCAGCAAATCGCCTATGACGATATGAAATTTGAAACACCTTCCGGAAAAATAGAACTTTATTCGGATCAGGCTGTGTCAAAGTGGAATATTTCACCTTTGCCCGAGTATATACCTCTAAAAGGAGAAATGCAAAATGAAACAAGGTATCCGTTGATTTTAATGACACCAAATACTGGAAGCCGTATTCATTCGCAATTTGGTAATCTTGAAGTTATTAAACAAGTTGTTGAAATGCCGGCAATGGAGATATCGTTTACAGATGCAGAATCAAGGAAAATTTTTACAGGTAATAAAATAAAGATTTTTAATCATAAAGGATGTATTGAAAGTGTTGCAAGAGTAACAGCAAGAATTCCTGCAGGAATCGTAGTTTTAAATAATGGAATATGGCTGCAGGAAGGTGGTGGAGGCAATTTTCTTATTGAATCTCAGGAAACTGATATTGGTTTTGGTGCAGCTTTCCATGGTAATAAAGTTGAAGTTGAAAAAGTCAATGAAGAATGAAAACCGGATTTATTATCAACTCCGATCTTTGCGTTGACTGCAAAGCCTGCAAAGCAGCATGCCTGATTGAAAACAGATGGTCTGTTTCCGGAAGGAATATTTATACCTCTAATCCTGATGTTATTTCGACTCTCCCCATAACACATCTTTCTCTTGCATGTAATCATTGCGAACAACCATTATGTCTGGAAGGTTGCCCGACAGGTGCATATAGTCTTGATGACTCTACTTCAGCTATAATAATTGAAAGTGAAAAATGTATTGGGTGTAGGTACTGTCTTTGGAACTGTCCTTACGACGCTCCCAAAACAAATATAAATCAAGGTTTTATCGAAAAATGTGATTTCTGTTATTCCAGACTTCAGGAAGGAATAATGCCTGCTTGCACTGCTGCTTGTCCAACAGGATCTTTGAGATACGGCGAAATACCTGAAATTGCAGATAATATTTTTTTGAACTGGGTACCAGATAAAAAAATAAACCCTAGAGTCTTAGTCAGTGATTCGAAGAATCAAACTCCTTTGAAGGTTTTTCCGGAAATTGAAATAGAAAAGAGGAGAAATGAACATATAAATATCACTAAAGATATTTCCGGTGAATGGAGCCTGATTCTTTTTAGCTTTCTCACAATACTTTCAGTGTCATATAACTTTACAGATCTGCTGGGGAGAAAATCAACATATGCATCTTCAGTAATTGTAATGTTGATTCTGGCTGGCATATTTTCCATTTTCCACCTGCGGATAAAGAATAAAGCATGGAGAGCAGTACTGAATTTTAAAAATTCTCCCTTAAGCAGAGAAATAATCCTTTTCAGCATTTTCTTTCTACTCATATTTGCAAATTATAAGATTGATAACAACATCTTGCTCATTATATCGGTATTAATTGGTTTACTTCTACTTATAGCAATTGATGGTGTTTATACTTATTCTGACAGATCTTCATTAATGAAAGTTCACAGCGGCCAGGCATTTTTAACCGGACTTCTCATTAGTTCATATCTGTCAAATATAGTTGCTTCATTTATTTTTATTGCCTCTCTGAAAATGTTGTTTGACCTATATTACCTTTTGGAAAACAGACGCTCTGTTTTGCACTTTAATCTCAGAATGATACGTATTTCAATCCTGCTGATTATTTCAGTAAGTATGATCTCCGGAAAGGGTGGTCATGATATATTTCCATCTATTATCTTTCTATCCGGGGAATTTTTTGATAGAATTTTATATTATGTTGATTTTAACCCTATTAATATTAATGACGAAATAGCAAAATATTTAATATTTTCTAAAAATGAAAAAAAAAGAGATCAATAGTTCAAGGGTGCCGGTATATAGAGATTCAGGATTTGAACTTTATGATGCGGGTACCATTGCAGATGCATTTATAAACGAACTCACACCTGAAAGAGAACCAGCGCTGTACATTTATTCCCGATATCGCAATCCTACAATTGTCTCAGCTGAGGAGGAGATAATGAAGATTGAAAAATGCAATTGGGCACTTCTTACTCAAACCGGGATGTCTGCTATTGATACAGCGGTTTCAATTTTCCAGAAAGGAAAGGAAACTCGTCCATGGCTGTTTTTCACCGAGATATATGGAGGAACTATATCCTATATTGATTCTATATTGAAAAAGCGTCGGGGACTTGAAGTTTATAATTTCATGCCAGTAGAGGGCACATACCTCCTGAATGATTTTGAGGATGTCGTGAATTCTGTGAGACCTGAATTTGTTTATTTAGAGACAGTTTCTAATCCATTACTTATTGTCACAGATGTTATCAAGGTAATCGAAATAGCAAAAAAATACAATTCCAGGGTTATAGTTGATAATACTTTTGCGACACCCCAGCTTTTCAGACCTCTTGAGCAGGGAGCTGATATTGTTGTTCATAGCGCCACAAAATATTTTTCGGGTCATGGAAATCTTACCGCAGGAGCAATATGTGGAAACGATAAAGCTATATTGCAATCGGCATTGGAATACAGGAAATTTATCGGGCATATGCTCTCCCCAGATGATGCATACAGATTGCAAACTCAAATCCAGTCATTTGAATTAAGATTTTCCCGACAGTGTGAAAATGCTTCAGGGATAGCGGAATATTTAAGTAAGAACCCATTAATAAAAAAAGTCTGGTTTCCTGGATTAAAAAGCCATGCTACTCATATTATTGCAGAAAAACTTTTCACCGGAAAAGGATTTGGAGGGATGATTACATTTGATTTTGACGGGAAAAATCCTGATGAAAAAAGGCGGAGAAGGGATACTTTTATAAGGAATGTTTCTGATAAAATAAAACTTATTCCCACTCTTGGAGATCCTCAAACTATACTTATGCCCGTTGAAGCTGTATGGGGAGTTAAATACCCTGAACCGGGAATGATCAGACTCTCAGTTGGATTTGAGAATTATGAAGATCTTAAAGAAACTATTCAGGCAGCTTTGGAGAAAATTGATCTCTGATTACCATTTAATTGGTGCAATTCCATTCTTCGAAAGATATTCGTTACATCTGCTGAAATGTTTATTTCCAAAAAAACCTTTTGAAGCAGAAAGGGGAGAAGGGTGTACGGATTTGAGAACCAGATGCCTGGATACATCAATTGTCTCTCCTTTTTTTTGAGCATACGCTCCCCAAAGGAAAAATACAAGGTTCTTCTTTTCAGAATTCAACTTTCTTATTGCTTCATCTGTAAACTCTTCCCATCCTTTCTTTTGGTGGGACCCTGCCTGATGAGCTCTTACCGTCAGAGTAGCATTTAGAAGCAAAACTCCCTGGGCAGCCCATCTTTCAAGATTTCCTGAAGAAGGTCTTGAAATCCCCAGATCTGTCTCAATTTCCTTAAAGATATTCAGGAGACTGGGAGGAAATTCAACTCCATCCCTTACCGAGAAACATAAACCATGGGCCTGGCCTGGACCATGATAAGGATCCTGACCTATAATCACAGCTTTTACATTGTTAAAAGGGCATAGATTGAATGCGTTAAAGATCAGTGCTCCGGGAGGAAAGATTGTTTTCTTACTGTATTCATCTCTCACAAAATCAGTAAGTTTCAGGAAATATTCTTTTTTAAATTCATCCTTCAGCCTTAGTTTCCAGCTTTCATCAATTTTTACTTCCATATTTTATGATTAGTAATTCCAAATATAGAGATAAAGATGTTATGAATTTTGGAGTAACCTAACTATGCACAAGACTATTGGATATATTTACAAAAAAAGGGCTGTTGTACCATTCAACAGCCCTCACACCTCTTAAAAAAAACCTAACAACCCATGAAGAGACTCAACGAGTTAATAAATTTATAAAATAATTCGATATACGCCTAATAATTTACACGAATTGCACGAAATAAATTACGAACGTAAACTTTTTGTAAATAAACATCCGTTTTTGTTTCTGAACAGTCATCAATAATCCTTAAATACTACTTTGAACCTTGAATCAGTGTAGAGACAATAGACTCTAGTTTTACCAACCTTCCACGCAAAGATTCATTTTCTGATTTCAGAGATTCTATTGTATTCTTTTGATCCTGAATGGCTTTGATCATAGGTGCAAACAAACTAGGGTAACTTACTCCATCCGGCACACCATTTTTATAAGTCACGTATTGTTTATTGATCTTTTCGACTTCTTCAGCAATTAAACCCGATTGGACAGCTTTTGTAGGGTCATTTTTATAGACAAAATCAACAGGGTTGAGTTTGTATAACCAAGAAACATCATTCAGTGGATTAATATCAGTTTTATATCTGATGCTGGAAGAATATATTCCAACATTTCCGCTACCATCAACAACTAACCAGTTTGCAACTCCTATTGTACCGATCTCAGGAAGAACCAACTGACCATTTTTCAAGACCTTTAAAGCATTTGAACTAGCTGAAGATGTGCCATTACCGACTACAAAAATAGGATCTGTAGCTACCCAATTCACCTGATCTCCTTCAGGAATATTATATGAACCTACTGTGACACAGTTTTTAGACTGTGAAGTAACTGATTCACCCAGAGCAAATGAGTTATAGCCCGTAGCAGAATTACCATAACCTGCAGCAAAGGAATAAGAGCTGTCAGCAGTGTTCGAATGTCCAATCGCTACCGCTCCAATAGCATAAGCATTATTATTTGATCCTAAAGCAAATCCTCCATCAGTAGCAGTGTTACCATTCCCGAATGCAATCGAATAATCGTTACTAGCAATATTATATTTTGTTATAGTGACAGGTATTAAATAAAATTTATGTGTAATAATATTATATAAGAATCTATAGTAAGTATAATTATAATATGCCCCTATTGAAATGGATTTATTACCATTTGCCTGAGCAGAATATCCAAGAGCAGTTGCATAAGACCCGCTGGTTGATGATCCGTAACCAAAAGCAGAGGAATAAGATGCTGAAGTTCCGGTTGAAGTTCCTGAGCCGACAGAAGTGGAATAAAGTCCGCTAGCTGTTGTGCCATATCCGATCGCAATCGATCTTTGTCCCGCAGCAGTAGAATTTACACCTATCCCAACTGAACCAAGTGCTGTAGCCTGAGTTCCCATACCCACGGCAAGAGAATAAGAAGCTGTTGTCATTGTGGGAGTTGTATTCGCGTTTCCGCTTACATCAATACCATATGTTCCTATCGCAAATGAATTGCTTGCGGAAGCTTCTGAATTATTACCAAATGAGAATGAATTGGTAGCGTCTGCCTTAGCCTGGTAGCCAATAGCTGTCGCATAAGTAGCGGCTGCCTGTGTAGTGGATTGATAACCTATAGATGTGGAATTGCTTCCTGCTGAAGCAGCGTTTACGCCTAATGCCATGGATGAAGCTCCGGTTGCAGTGGCTGATTGACCGAATGCACTTGCCTGGGTTCCTCCTGCTGAAGTGGTTGCCCCATATCCAATTGCTACTGAAGTAGCACCGTTTGCTGAAGCTGATCTTCCAAAAGCACTCGCATCATTTGCATTTGTTGTTGCACCATAACCAACTGCTGTAGAACTTGTCCCAGTTGCAGAAGCACTTCTTCCAAATGCACTTGAATAATCTGAATATGTTCTTGCAAATGGCCCAATAGCAGCAGAATAGTTACCTGTCGCAGCTGCCCTGTATCCAAAAGCATATGCACCAGTAAGAGTCGAATTTGAATAATATCCAAAGGCTGCTGAATAAGCTCCGGAAGCATTTGCTTTGTACCCGATTGCAACAGCATAGTTGTTGGAAGCTGCACTGGCATAACCTAAAGTTGAGGTTGCAACACCTGAAGCTAATGTAGCTACTCCAAGTGCCATAGCACCAAGACTCGTTGCCTGAGCACCCATACCTATGGCAGTTGAATAATTTCCAGTTGCTTTTGTTGTAATTGAAGTTGCGGCTCCGGTTGTATCTATTCCCACTGAACCAAAAGCAAATGATCTTAATCCTGAAGCCTCTGCCCCAGATCCAAAGGCATATGAATCGTTCCCGGTAGCTTTTGATCCATTTCCAAAAGCAAATGCATTGGAAGCAGTACTGACTCCAGCTGCTCTCGCTCCGGCAATGGAAAGCTTACCGATTGATGTTGAGTAATCTCCACGAGCAATAGCCCGATATCCAAAAGCCTGTGAATAGTTGCCTATTGCTCTCGACTTATAACCCAAAGCTGTAGAATTTGTACCAACACTATCGGGAGAAACTATATTAATTCTTCCAGCCAGAAAAGCCTGTTTATTAGGGTACCATAATATCTGGGCGGCAGAATCAACTGTATTTACAGCACTTGCTCCGGTTACATTCATAAAGAAATTAGGAAGTAACCCTTTTGAATCGTCAAAACCTCCAATTGCAAAACCTCCCTTTGTTGCCCCTTTACCAGAGGGAGGAGCATTATTTATATATATCCTGACACTATCTGGAGTCACCCTGAAATAATCCTGTGGGCTAAGCTTTGAATCAAATCCTCCGATGGCAAACCCACCTTTTGAGCTTCCTTTGGTACCTCTTGGCACATAGATATTTACTGCATCTGGATATACTGCAAAAACAGTCTGACCATCTTTTCTCTTTACCTCAAAAAGAGCATCAGTGGTAAGGTCATTACCACTTACTACTGACAGATTTGTCCCTTTTTGAATCGCCTTTGCTGTATCAGCTTTGGCAGAAACCATCGCATATGGTACTGACAATAAATTCGCAGACCCAAGCTGCTTCCATGTATTTGGTCCCGGATAATTTATTTTTACTCCAACGAAAAGTGCCTGACCTTCCCAGTTTATTGCAGAAAATGAAGCTGCAGATCCTTGAATCTTTGTCGCGGCAAGATTTCCAATTACCATATTAAACAGTCCAATGTTATTCGTTTTTACAGTTTGCTGTTCTTCCCATACATAAGCGCTGGGTGAGCCTCCTGTAGAATAAAATCCGGTCGTGTCAGTAAGTATGGATATTTTAACCTGGAAGGTAGCATTAACTATTTCCTTAAAATCAGATCCACGAGCAATTGCCTGATAATTAAATCCCTGGGGCACCTGTGAGAATGCCAGGAAACTAGTTAAACAGAATAAGGAACCAAGTAAAGTTGTTTTCATAGCCATGTTTCGATTTTATAATGTTATCATCTAAAGCAACCTGAGGCAAATTCTTAATTATGAAACAATCCAGTATTCTATTGTTTTAATTAGGCTGATTATCCTATAAAAGTATGATTTTATACCATTCCAATCCCTTACAATGACTAATTTTATAATTAAAAAGTTGCGTATTTATATAATAAATATTACTTTTTAATAAGCTACCGGAACATCATGAGATATTTTTTATAATCAATTAAATCCTAAGAAAATGGCCCTGGAAATTGAACGTAAGTTTTTGGTAAAAGGTATCTTTAAACATCTTGCTGTAAATAAGATAAGAATCAGACAGTCCTATTTTTCCACCGACCCCAAACGGATTATCAGAATCAGAATTACAGATACACAGGGAATAATTACCTTTAAATCAAATATTAATGGAGAATCATTTTCAAGGAATGAGTGGGAATTTGAAATACCTCTCAAAGATGCTGAAGAAATGATTAAAATTTGTCTTTCTGGCATTATTGATAAAACTCGATACTATATTCCTGCTAGCAGACATATGTTTGAAGTTGATGTATTTCATGGTAAAAATGAAGGTCTTGTGATAGCGGAAATTGAACTTTCGTCAGAAACTGAAGAATTTGAAAAACCTGAATGGTTGGGGGAGGAGGTCACAGGGAAACCTCAATATTATAACTCAAATCTTATTTAGAGCCGCTACTTCTTAAAAATAAAATATACAGCCAGAATCAGGAAAAAAAATCCAATTAGGTGGTTAAGCTTGAAATGCTCGGTCTTAAATACTATAAGTGTGAATACAGTAAATACCATTATAGAGATAATCTCCTGAATAACCTTCAATTCAACAAGGGAAAATGGTCCTCCGTTCTCTCTGAATCCTATTCTGTTAGCTGGCACCTGGAAACAATATTCAAATAGTGCTATCCCCCAGCTTAAAAGAATAACAACAATGAGACTCAGGTTCTCAAATTTGCTCATGGTTCTCAATTTAAGATGGCCATACCAGGCTACTGTCATGAATGCGTTCGACATGATCAAAAGCAAAACTGTGTACAATCCTTTCATTTATAATATTCTATTTATAATTTATTTGAAACATTTCCTTTTATCGGAATGTACAAAAGCAAAACTGTTACAGGAGTTTGGAGTAAATTTGTTTGGGATCTCCAGGCGCATAGAAATCTGTAAGGCTTGCTTGCAGGATATACCCATTTCTGCAGTAAAATGTTTCAGTTGGTACATATAAGGGTCGACCCGATGTTTCAACCCAAAGGATCTTGCCACCAGCGTTTCTCACATCTTCTTCAACTGCATCCAGAAGTATTGAGCCAATCTTTTTATGTCTGTAATCCTTATGAACAGCAATCCAGTAAAGATCCCACGAATGTACAGAGAAAGAATTCCTTGTATAATTTGCAAAAGCTATTAATCTGTTTTCATTGATGATTTTCATCCAGAAATAGCCGCTATCTTCAGACCCGGCACTTATTGTCTCTTCAGCAAGTCCAAGTGCGATATCAATCTCAAAATCATAAAAGAATTCAGTTGAGTGCAGAATATCTTCAATACTTTTTAGATCTTCAGCAGCAATACCCTTTGAAACCGAAAACATTCTACAGATTATTTAAGTCGGATAAAATCCTTTGAAGTACTGTACTAAACTGAAGTCCGGCTTCTTTTGTAGCTGCTACAAATCCACCGTCCGGTGATATACAAGGATTAGCATTAATCTCAATGACAAATGGGTTTTCATTTATATCGGTTCTCATATCGACCCGAGCATAGCCTTTAAGTCCGAAGACTTGCCAGCATTTCGAAGCTGTCGCAACTAATTTTTCAGTGAGAACCGGATTCAGATCTTTACCCGGAAATTCTCTCACTGTATTTATATATTCAAAGCTTTCCATTTCCCATTTTGCCTTAAAATCGACTATCCTGGGTTTACCCCCGTTATAGTTACGGAATACGATTTCAGCCGGAGGCATTACTTCAGGACCATTCTTGCCAGCAAGGACGCTGATATTAAATTCTCTTCCATCAATAAAGTCTTCAATGAACCAATGTGTATCATCAAGCTTTTTCAACTTCTCTTCAACACCATTATTATTAAATGTGAAGACAGATTCCTCAGTGATGCCAAGTGATCCGTCTTCCCAAACAGGTTTGACTATATACTTATTTCCGGTTGTAAGAATGTGACACTGAGAAGGTAAATATGATCCCGGATTATTTATTCCTGCACTTTTCAGCATTTTGCTGGTAAGCAGCTTACTTGTAGTAGTAAAAATCGCTTCAAGAGGATTTCCAGAATATGGAATCTTGTACAGATTCAACAAAGCAGGGATAAAGTAACTAAGTTCTCCCTTATTACTGATCGATTCGACGAGGTTAAAAACGAAATCTGGTCTGTCGTTTGCCAGGTCTGCTAATTCCAACATAAAAGATGTTGTAATTCCTTTTCTGAAAGTTGCAATACCCATCAATTCAAGATGTTTTTCAATAAATTCAACCTGATCCAAAACATCAAGTTCATCAGCAAGAGCATTTTCTCCAGGTTGATTGAATAATATGCAACACCTTCTTATTCCCATATCACAAATTAAGTCTTTTAACCGCAGATTTCATTATCATCTCCATCAGTTTCTGATATTCAATTCCGTACATTCTTGCAAGTATCGGAAGATCGGAATGGACAGGGTTCAAACCTGCTAAAGGATTTGCTTCAATAAAACATATCCTTCCGTTTTTATCAGCCTTAAGATCTACTCTTCCGGCATCAACAGCTCCAATAGCTCTCCAGGCATTGAGAGCGACTTTTTTGCACTCCTCTGCAATATCCTGATCAAGAGGTTTATACTGACAATACTGCTGGTAATTTTCTTTTACTTCAACTGAGTAAGGAAGATTGTCAGAACAAATAACCTCCATGCCTCCGATAGCTTCTGCCTGATCACCGGATCCTACAATCCCCACAGTAAATTCTCTTCCGGGAAGATACTCTTCAACTAGAGCAGGTTGATTGAATCTTGTAATGATCCATTCAACCATTGTGTTCATTTCATCAAGTGAATGAACAAGGCTCTTTTCAGTAATTCCTTTTCCTGTTCCTTCAGAAACCGGTTTGATAAATAAGGGGTATTCCAGATTGCACTTATTAATATCCTGAATATCAGATATAAGTATTCCTTGACTAATTGGCACACCTGCGGCATTTACAATTAATTTTGTTAAATGCTTGTTAAGTGAAAGCCCCATTATCACCGGACCGCTGAATACATAAGGAATTCTGTACTGATCAAGGATAGCAGGAATTACAGATTCTCTGCCATCGCCATAAAGTCCCTCGGCAATATTGAAAATAAGATCCCACCGTTTCCCATTAGCAAGGGCTTCGATCAACTGAAATGCATTTCCGACCTGCTCAGTTTCGTACCCCATTTTTCCCAGAGATTCCGCCAGTGCATCCACTGTCTCTTTCTTGTCGAATTCAGCGGTATCCTCCATAGAATAACCGCGGTCAATATACCATGACCGCAGATCATACGTCAAGCCAATCTTCATCTAAAACTTATTTTTCAGGATATTCACACATCACTCCCTTATAATTACGCAGTACGATCTTTTCCTCGGTATGCTCGACTACATAGTTGGGAAGCAAAGGAATTTTACCTCCACCTCCAGGAGCATCAACCACAAATGTTGGTACTGCATAACCACTGGTGAATCCTCTTAATCCTTTTATAATCTCAAGACCTTTTTTAACAGTTGTTCTGAAATGTCCTGAACCGGGGATCAGGTCACACTGATAAAGGTAATAAGGTCTTACTCTGATTTTTAGTAATTTATGCATTAGTTCCTTCATGGTAGGTACATTATCATTAATGCCCTTGAGTAAAACTGTCTGGCTGCCAAGAGGGAACCCTCCATCAGCAAGTTTATTACAAGCTTTAGCACATTCTTCTGTAATTTCGAGAGGATGTGAAAAATGCAGGCTGATAAAAAGCGGATGATATTTTCGCAGTATATTAATCAGATTATCAGTAATTCTCTGAGGCAACACAACAGGTACTCTCGAGCCTATCCTTATCATCTCAACATGTTCAATACTCCTTATATTAGAAAGAATATAGTCAAGAACTTCGTCTGAGAGTGTCAGTGGATCACCTCCGCTGATTAGTACATCTCGCACCTCTTTATGACTTTTTATATAGTTAAAAGCCTTGTCAAAATCCTGTCGGCCAAGCTTGTCAAGTTTGCCAACGGAATGGGAGCGGGTGCAATATCTGCAATAATTGGAACATACCTGAGTGACAGTAAAAAGAACCCTGTCGGGATATCTGTGAACAATTCCTTTTACAGGTGAAAAAGAATGCTCATGCAACGGATCTGACTGCTCATTAGCGTGTTGCAGCAGCTCTTCAACTACAGGTATCACATTTCGCCTAAGCGGATGTGAAAAATTACTGTCGTAAATTAATGAAGCAAAATAAGGTGTAATCCGTAACGGAAGACGGCCTTTCAGATTATTAATAGCCAACATCTCCTTGTCGGATAACTTCATGATTTTCTTTAGATCCTCGATATTCGTAATTGAATTTCGAAGCTGCCATTTCCAATCATTCCATGAGTCTGTAGTTGCCTGAGGGAAGTAGCGGTGAATAAATTCCGAACTTCGGTTGCTAACTAACTGAATTGGGATTTCGTTTTGCGAAAAAATCGTGGTTTTC
>Ga0182027_10010409_pt1 | contig 13238 bp, 11 predicted proteins | sample 712E1DmetaG_FD_121300 | JGI IMG/M metagenome (GOLD analysis project Ga0182027, IMG submission 121300) | Permafrost microbial communities from Stordalen Mire, Sweden - 712E1D metaG (Illumina Assembly) | ecosystem: Environmental > Terrestrial > Soil > Wetlands > Permafrost | place: Sweden...
CCTTGCTGATACATCTTGCGCGCATACCAGTCGCCCTCCATCGGCACCGCCTGCGGCCCCCAATGCGCCCAGATGCCGAACTTCGCGTCGCGAAACCATTCCGGGCAGGAATAATTTGTCAGCGAGTCCATTGTGTCGGAAAATTTCCCATGCGTTACAGGCAGGGAAAGTGTGAAGGCAGTTTCCGATGCCTGCAGTTGGGCTCCGATGGTTAGGATTAACACCAGACAGACGAGTGTTTTTTTCTGTTTCATAATAAATTCTTTAATCAGGCTTAGCGCCGACATTTCTTACAAATAGTGACTCACTTTCAGGTCGCACTATCCTTGGCTTCCAGTTTCTGCCACATCGCACCGTAGAGGGCGATGAACACGAAGCAGACCAGCGGCACCACAAAGCCAACGCGCATCGAATGAACATCCGCGATGTGGCCCATGAATGGCGGCGCAATTGCCCCGCCCACGATGGACATGACGATGAGCGACGAGCCGAGCTTGGTGTGGTCACCCAAGCCGCGGATGCCCAACGCAAAAATTGTGGGGAACATGACGGACATGAAGAAGAACGTGCCGAACAGCGCAATCAAACCCGGCTTGCCGCCGCCCATCGCCACGGCGGAGAGCGCCACGTTGATGGCGGCGTAGGTCGCCAGCACTCGGTGCGGTTTTGACTGGCTGATCACCGCGCTGCCACACAGGCGCCCGAACATGAACAGGCCAAAACCAAATAAGCCCAGCCAGGTGGAGGCTTGCATTTTCGTCACGCCGGGGTCGTTTTCCAGGACATAGTTGACGAAGAAGCTGAAAATGCCTGTCTGGGCGGCCACATAAAGAAACTGTGCCGCCACACCGAGCGTGAAGTGGCTGCGCTTCCACAGTGGTTTCCTGCCCTTGCCTTCAGCTTCCACCTTCACTTCTTCTTCCGCTTGCAGGTCTGGCACACGGGCCAGGGCAAATATCACGATTAAAACCGCCACCACAATCCCGACGCCGAGGTAGGGAAGATAAAGACCGGCATTGGCGTTGTTGCCTTCGCTGCCGGAGAAAACAAAATATCCGCCAATAATCGGGCCTAAAATCCAGCCCACACCGTTGAAAGTCTGGGCGATGTTGATGCGCGTCGCGCCGCCTTCCACTGCGCCGAGCAAGGTGGTGTAGGGATTGGCGATGGTTTCCAGACAGGTCATGCCGCTGGCTATAATGAACAGGCCGGTCAGGAACGCCCAGTACGTCCCGATATGGGTGGCTGGAATAAACCAGAAAGCACCCCCGGCAATCAACACCAGGCCGACAATGATGCCACCTTTGTAACCAAATTTTTGCGCCAGTAATCCGGCGGGAATCGCCATCAAAAAATAGGCGATGTAATTGGCAAATTGCACCAGACCGGACTGCGCCTTGTTGATATGGAGCGAGTCCTGAAAGTGTTTGTTGAGGATGTCAATCATGCCGTTGCAAAAGCCCCAGAGCAGAAATAGCGACGTAACCAGCGCAAAGGTGATGAAGAGATTTTTCCCGCCGGCGATTTCGAAAAGACCGCCGCCTTTGGCTGCCGAGTTTGAGTTTTGAACGGGTGTGATCATAATTTGTTTTTATTTGCCGGATGGATTGACTGTCATAAAAGTTCCCTGCCAAATTTTTCTCCTACCAGCCGGTGAACCTCTTTGATCGCCTCCGCCTGGTCTGAACGGCAAACCAGCGTGGCTTCCGGCGTGTGGATAACAGTGAGATGTTCGCAGCCGATGGTGACTACCAAGTGTCTGGGGTCACTCGAAACCACAAGCGTCTGCTGCGTCTCGTGCAGTAAATGACGCGCAGCAGCGATGGCGTTACCATGCTCGTCGTGCAGACATGTTTCGGCGAAGGTGTTCCACGAACCGACGTCCACCCATTTCAGCGGCATGGGCACGGCCAGCACTTTGAACTGCGGATCGCGCGACGCCCGCTCCATTACCGCGATGTCCACGCTCATCTTTTTCAGACCGGGATATATTTCTGCGAGTACCTGCTGCTGCTTCGGCCCGCCCCAAGTTTCGGCAATGCGCATCAGGCCCGCGTGGATTTCAGGTTCGTAGTTGCGGATGCAGTTGAGCAACGTCGCTGCGCGCCAGGCGAACATGCCGCTGTTCCATAGATACTTCTCCGGCCCGGCGCGGAAAAAATCGGCTGCCGTGGGTGCATCCGGCTTTTCACGAAAGTGTTCCACAATGCGCGCCGTGTTGCTGATAGTCTTGCCGAGTTGGAGATAACCATAGGCGGTGGACGCCGCCGTCGGTGCGATGCCAAACGTGATGAGTGCATTAGGGCACTGCTCCACCAACGTAAAGCCCTGGGTAAAAAATGTGCGAAAATCCTGTATCGGTTCGATGATATGATCGGCAGTACAGACGCCCATAATCGCCTCCGGATCGTTCTTGTGCAGGACGGCAGCGCAGAACCCGAGCGCGTTGACTGTGTCCCGGCCCATCGGTTCACCGAGATATTGTCCATCTGGCAATCCCAGACTGCGACGGATGGGGGCGCGATGATTCTCGCTTCCGCACACGTAGCGGTGATTCGGAGGCACAACGCCCTTGAGTCGCTCGTAAGCCAGCTGGAGCAGCGTCTGGCCGCCTGTCAGGGGCAGCAGTTGCTTGGGCAAAGCCGCCCGGCTCCAAGGCCAAAGTCGTGTTCCTAAGCCACCTGCAAGAATGATGGCATAACGCATAATTTCTCAGGCGCTTTCGAGAATGATGTTCGCGTATTGCGTCGAGTCGCCGGTACGGATTAATCCGATTGCGTGCGGCACCCGCTTTTTGAATTTGATGTGCGGTTCATGGATCAACTCAATCCCATGCAACGCCTTGGCAAATGCGGATTGGGTTTTGGCGCTGTTCTGTTTCAAAAACTCCTGTGCCATCCACGCCTTGCCGATGTTGAAATTCCCGCGAAGCGCGCGCAGCACCGCCAATATGGTGGGTACATCGTCCACGAGGGAGATGTCCACGGTTTCGATCATCCTCCAGAGTGGAAAGCCGCGATCGGCTATAACAAGGGTGTTCGTGTGCCGCACGCGGCTGAGTAGTGAGTTGATCTGAGGATTAAGAATACCGGTTTTGAGCATAAAATGTATTTCTTGTTTTTAGTTAGAAGCCGCGCAAATCCGTGCTGCTGCGCTTGGGCAGACCGGGTGCAGGCGTACGCTTGAATACGAGGTATTCGATGCCGTTCTTTTGGCAGTACTCGCGCTTGGCGGCCTTGTCGCCGTCCTCGTTCACGGCGTAAATGTCCGGCTTCAATTTTTTCATTTCCGGGTCGGCATCCAGCCAGCCGTTGCCGCTGGAGATCAACGCCTGCTTCACAAACTTGATCGAACCGACCATGTAACACCGTTCGGCCTGCGGCAACAGCGGATGGCCTTCGCCCTTCAGTAGGCGGATGTTCGCGTCGTGTCCCACGATGACGTAAAGATCTCCATAACCGCTGGCTTCTTCTAGAAATCGGACGTGGCCGGAGTGAAACCAGTCGTAACTGCCGGTGGCGACAATTTTTCTGCCGGGCGCGGACGACGTTGGCAACGGTTCAGGGAATCCTTTCAGTTCATCGGCCTTAAAAACGCGGTAGGCGATTTTGTTTTTAGCGGCAAAATTTTTACGTGCGGAACCGGTCGTTGCTTCAACATCCGCCCAAATGTCCGCCTTTAGATTTTTTGGCAGCGCGTCGAAACCGACCGAAGCATCGGCTTCAATCCCGCGGCTGACGTAGCGGACAGCGTTCAAAAAATACAGCCGTTCGGCCAGCGGAAATTTCGGCGCTTTGCCGGTGAGTTTGTGCAGCGTTCGGTCCGGCCAGAGCAGCACGGAAAGCTCGCCGAGCCTGGCGGCCTCTTCGAGGAAACGCAGGTCCCGCGACTGGATGTCGTCGAATCCGCCGGAGACGACAACTTGTTTTTGAGAACTCATTTTTGTGCGATGCGGACATTCACCTTGAACGCGCCGGGAACCGACTCATTCGAGACGACAATCAGATAGCCACCGCCGCAACCGGAATACATCGCACCGAGGTATTGCCATTGGTACGCCTTGAGCAGCGCCATCAAATCCAGCCGAATGAGTGGATGCCGGACGACGTGCGGCAGCAGTGTCTCCCAGCATTTCAGGTTCAGATTGAGCGATGCGCCAAGGGCTTTCGCATCCATTTGGACAATGGCGTCGTAGCAATCCCGACCCGACTGGCCGAGACGCGCGATCCATTTCGGATCGAGATTTTTTATGCCGAGCGGATTGTAGCCTTCGGGCCGCGGCCCGACCGGAATCAGATACAACACCTTGTCCAGCCAGCGCGCGACTTTGGCGCTGTTGCACGATTCGATGTGCGCCGGAAAAACGCCACCGTGGACTTTGAAGTCGTAATCCAACCGGTTCACGCCGGGATAAACCAAACCGATCATGTCCTGTGAGCCACTCAATTCAACCTTGCCCCTGTTTTCGATTTCGTAAAGTTCGCGCACCAAATCTTCCGGCGGACGGTTCGGTAATTTGCCATTCCAAATCCGCATCGCGATGGCACGCGTGCCGCTGGCGATGCCGGAACGATCCATCGGACGGAAGTCCGGCTCGATTTGCACCACGACCATTGAGCCGGGCGGTTTCGGGTTGTGCCGCGAAACGAACGGCTGGTCAATCCAGCCGCCCGCCAGTTGCAGGCGATTGGGAATGGAACCCAGCGCTTTGGCGACGAAGGGAGGAGTTTTGCTTTTCATCAGCCGATGCCAACGCGCTTGCCGGCCTTGCGGTTGCAGTATTGTTCCTTAATCCACTTGTAGGTGACGGCAAGGCCCCTGTTCAACGGTATGTTCGGTTCCCAGCCAAGAACTTTTTTAATGAATGTGTTGTCCGAATTGCGGCCCGCCACGCCCTTTGGCGCATTGGGATCGTATTTGCGGTTCATCTTCACGCCGGCGATTTTTTCGATCTTGGAAAGCAGTTCGTTGATGGAAACAAGTTCGCTGGAACCGAGATTGATCGGCGTCGCGATCAAATTATCGCAGTGCATGATCTGGTCAATACCCTTTACGCAATCGTCAATATACATGAAACTGCGCGTCTGATGGCCGTCGCCCCAAATCGTGATGTTCTTCCTGCCGGTGTCAATCGCCTCAATGACCTTGCGGCAGAGCGCGGCGGGCGCTTTTTCGCGGCCGCCATCCCAGGTGCCGTGCGGTCCATAGACATTGTGGAAGCGGGCGATGGCTGTTTTCATGCCGCGTTCGTGCCAGTATTCCTCGCAGAACATTTCGGAAATCAACTTTTCCCAGCCGTAACCGCGTTCGGCCATTGCGGGGTAAGCGTCGGATTCCTTCAACGCCCGGACATTCGGGTCTTGTTGCAGCAAGGTGTTGTAGGCGCAGGCCGATGAAGAAAAGAAATAACGGCGTGCGCCGGCCTTGTAAGCCGCCTCGATCATGTGCGTATTGACCAAAACGCTGCGGAGGCATTCGACGCGGAATCGTTCGATGAAGCCCATGCCGCCCATGTCAGCGGCGAGGTTGTAGACTTCGACAGCGCCTTTGCAGACCCGATGGCAATTGTCCTTGTTGCTCACGTCGCGGCAGAGATTTTTCACGCCGGGGACATGGAGATACCATTCACGAAGCGGCTTCTTGTCCACCGCGCGGATGTTGGTGAAGCCTTTCTTCTTGAAATAAAGCGTGAGGTTGCCGGCGATGAAACCACCCGCGCCGGTGATAACAATCAAATCATTCTTCTTCAGCGGGGTGTCCTTTTCTGCGACCCGTTTCTTCTCTTGCATAAAGATGTATGTTCGGGTTGGTCTGTTTATTCTGAGCATGACGATAATCGGCATCTCAATCTTAAAGCGAGTAAAAATACCTTCGACGGGAAGCGTCTGGAATAGCTATAGTTGACCAGTGCATGGATATTATTGACTTAATCCAATGAAGCCGCGAAATCTGCCAGACAGGGGAACGCCGAACGCGCCCGAGTTCTTCTCCGCCGACGTGACGGCGGCGCGGCGATTTTACATCGACCTCAACCCGCCCCGGAACCGGTCGTTGGTGGTGGTCTGTGGCGGACTGGAGCGCTGCGCGCCGGATTATGCCATCCACCGTGAAACATTTCCATTTTACTCCATCGAATATGTAGTGCGCGGGCACGGTGAGGTGAAGCTCAAGGGCCGCACCTGTTCGTTGCAACCCGGACGCTTGTTCTCCTACGGCCCGGGTATCTCGCATCACATTACAGGCGACGCCACGAACCCGTTGGTGAAATACTTCGTGGATTTCACGGGAGCGCGTGCGGCGGAGTTATTGCGGTCGTGTGGCCTGTCCCCTGGCCGTTTTTCTGAAGTTTTTCCAGCGAACACACTGCAACCGCTTTTCGACGAACTCATTCAGGCCGGGTTGCAGGTTCGCCGCGAAAGCGTTGAGTTATGCGCGAAATTCCTGGAATGTCTGACGCTTCGGATTGCCGGGGCGTGCGCACCACTCGAAGGCGCGGAAACGCTTACATTCGCAACCTACCAGCGTTGCCGTCAACACATCGAACAGCACAACCTGCGGTTGCGGACGCTACGGCAGATCGCGAGCGAGTGCCATGTCAACAATGCCTACCTCTGCCGCCTGTTCCGGCGCTACGACAACCAAACCCCGTATCAATATCTACTTCGGCTCAAAATGAATTTCGCCGCGGAATGTCTGCGACAACCCGGCGCGTTGGTGAAACAGGTGGCGAAGGAGGCGGGTTTCGCCGATCCGTTTCATTTCTCCCGTGTGTTCACTTCCGTGTTCGGGCTCTCGCCAGCCGCCTTTCGCAGGCTGCGGTAAGGTGGCCTGCAATCACTGCGCGCAGACTGTGAATGTGCAAAGCCCTTTAAAGAAGCGTTTCATGCCCGTGACTGTTCCCAAAAGTCAATCACTTCCAAAAGTCTTGGGCATTGGACATGGAAAACGAGACGACTTATCGGGCAATCTACAAAACACTCAAAATTGGAGCGAGCGAAGGGATTCGAACCTGATTGCATATCTTTCGGAAGAACGTCCGGTCATTTTCGATGAGCGACAAATGGCATATATTGTCGGGCGAATTGAAATGAAACGGATGCGGCGGTCATTGGAAACGGACGAATATCATCTTAATTCGGTTCGCCGTCGTATTCAGGCCCGCCAAAATGGACTGCCTTCTTAAAAAGACGACGAAACAAGCTGTCGAACCGAAGCGATTCGCAGAATTCAGCGAAGAGTGAAAACAGTGAAGTTTGGTCGTGCTGACATCTGGTCGGCACAAAGTCTTTTGGTGCGACCGTGAAGCGAGTCAGCGCAAAAGCCTTTGCGCCAGGGGAGAAGCTTTTCAGAGTTCCTTTTTGATTGTAGGACTGATTATGCGCGATTATTATAATCAGCCTTGGTCAAGCTGGAGCAATCTATGAACTGTTATCAATTCCTGGGGAAAAGAATTCTCCGTTTGTTATTTATGGTTGTGGCCGGGTTATTGACGGCTGAAACGGTTCAAGCTCAAGGCACCGCCTTTACCTATCAAGGGCGGCTGAACACCATGGGAGGGGCTGCCAACGGCAGTTACGATTTCCAATTCATTGTGTTCAATGTGAATTCAAATGGAGTTTCAGTCGGACCAGTCTTGACCAATGCGGCGGTGTCGGTGACCAACGGACTGTTCACTACGACGCTGGATTTTGGCGCGGGCGTGTTCACCGGCGCCAATTTATGGCTGGACATCAGTGTGCGCACGAATGGGAGCGGGGTGTTCAGCGAATTGGTTCCACGCCAGCAGCTGACGCCCACGCCGTATGCGATCTTTGCGAACACGGCGAGCAATGTAAATGGGACGGTTCCTGCCGCGCAGATCAGCGGTGCGATGGCATCGGCGAATTTAGTCGGCACTTATTCCAATGTTGTGACGTTGAGCGATACGGCGAATCAGTTCACCGGTACTTACACCGGCAGCGGGGGAGGGCTGACGAATTTGATACAGGGGACAGTCCTCACGGCCACTAACTATTTCCTCACATGGAATAATCAAGAGCAGCTTTTTTCAGTGACAAACACTCCAAATTTCTTCCTGTTCTTCACGAATGGATGGGGAGACGCTTCCTTTAACTTCACCGTCACGAATAACCTTTATGGGAATTTGTTTAACAACACCAATGTCATTTGGCTTTCTGGAAGCAACAGTGTTGTCACCAACACGGGCATCTTGACGGCGACTGCTTACGGAACACTAATTCGAGTGGCGATGTCCCAGCCATGAAGTACTTTTTAATACTGTTACTTTCCACGGCGAATGCGTTTGGCGGATTAAGGTTGTCCGACGCGCATGGCTTGTCTTTGTTTACAAAGACAAAATCCTCGGTTATTTCCACCGGCATCGTTGGGCAGGTTTTCTCCGACAATTTCAGCGTATTGACCAACTGGGTTCCGTCGAATTTAACCTTGTCTGTCAACACTAACACAATGTTGGTCACAGGTTCGGCTTCTCTGGCTGGCATGGCGATGAATACGAATTTTGAAACATGTTCGGAAAATTACACGATTGATTGGACGTTCCACGATGCGCTTGACAACAGCAGTCAGGCAGGGGTTGGTATTGGGGTTTACGGGTACATGAACACCCGCTCTTACTTTGGCATTTTCACGGCAACTCCCGGCACGTATCAAGCGAACATTTACGAGTACACACCGAGCACATGGACGCTTCTTTGCACGAGTTCAGGGTCAATCACGAATTACACGAACAATGTTTACGTTCATTGCCGGCTGACGCGCACGCCGCTGGGCTGGACGTTTGCCTGCACGAATTTAAGCAACGGGACTGGCGTCTCTTGCTCGACCAACACCAGTTACAATACCGGTTCGTCCACCGGCCTGACTCCGGGGCCGCAACAGCTTGGAATTTGGTGTTACGACGGCACTTTTCTCATCACGAATTTGGTGATGACGAACACGATGCCGTGGCCGGAAGATGATTTGATTGTGGGTGACAGCATCACGGAAGGTTACAATGCGCTTTGGTTGACAAACCGCTACAGCTATTTAATTGGAACGAATTATCCGACCAAGAAGGTTTACAATTATTCCGGGGCATCAAGCACGACCACAAACATTTTGCGCGGTATTGCGGAGATTATCGCGGCAAAACCGAGCAAGGTGACATTGATGATTGGCGGCAATGATATTTACTTTAACCAGACATTGGCCACGACGACCACAAACTATAATCAAATTGTGACAAATCTGACCGCGCATGGCATCACGGTGGTTAATTGTGCGCCGACGCCTCGCGGCACTGTGAATCTACTACCGTTGTGTCAGTGGATTTGCACGAATTATCCGTCTTCCAGCATCACGAACACATGGAAATATCTGCTGGGAACTGGGACGGGCTTGAATTCGAGTTATGATTCTGGCGACACGGTGCATCCGAATGCAGCGGGACATAACGTGATTTTCACGAACATCATTGACAGGGGGTTTTTACCATAAAAGCGTGAATGACAAAGTGGCTGACATTTTGGGAAATGCAGAATAAAAAGCCAAGGCAGAAGGCAGAAATGGTTTGTACTGATGGCGGCTTTGGGAGCAACGACAAAATCCAACTCAACTTGTGTTTTTTTTGAGATTGAAGTGGTCTGAAATTCGTATCTCTCGAGACCTTGATTTGGTGACGCGCGGGCGGGCGGGTTTCTGAGATTGCAAGATGGATTAAGCGGGGGAAAGAGAAATTAGCCGATGTCTCGCGGGAATTATGGCGGCGCTTACAAGAAGCGACTTTAGAAAATGATTTTGAGGAGCAATTGAAGCGTCGGGTTATGCGTTTGGGTGATAATTTTGGCGATGCCCATGCAACGTAAAATAATGTTCGGGATGATTTTTCCCGGCCAGAAAATGAACCTTTTTAAGGAGATGTTCCGTTGGATTGTTGCTGGTAGTTTTTCCCTAACTCGTTCTATTTTTTATTAATAATTATTTGGACCTTGAAAAGTTTTGATTTTATTTCATCAATCTTGCCATCAAGCAAAGCCCTCCTATCTGTGGTTAAAGATAACCTCGAAGGTTTATACGGACGAAATGCAGTTGCCGATTTACGACGCTGTAAAAAGTTTGCCGCGTCTGTCGGGGTGTACACAAATACGCGCACAGATTTTAGGCGTAAAGGGTCAAAACGTGGCGCGGCCTGTCACAGTTGGTGAAGGGAAGAATAGTGATAAAACACTTGTAAATGACGGGGTTTGTCTCGGTTTCGCGCCACTGGTCGCAGAAGTGAGATTGGAGCGAGCGAAGGGATTCGAACCCTCGACACTCACGTTGGCAACGTGATGCTCTACCAGGCTGAGCTACGCTCGCTTCCGAAAAGGTAAAATAGACTATAAAAAAATCCTGAAATGACAAGCTTGATTTCAGGCCGGCTCTGAAGAGCCATCCAATGTCGCATGAATCACTTTAAGCAAATCATCGTGGTTAATCGGCTTGTGGAAGAAAGCCACTGCACCACAGGCTATGGCGCGTTCCTTGTTTTTTGTTTCCTCGCCCCCGGTGATGATAATAATGGGAATTTTTCTGGATTCATCCACGCGATGAAGCCATTCCATCATGCGAAATCCATCCCACGGCACGCCAGCAATGTCCGGTGGAAAAATAATGTCGAGCAGGATCAAATCCGGCTTTTCCATGCGCACAACGGACATGGCTTCCGAGCCGTCCTGCGTCGTCACCACTTGATAACCCGCACCTTTTAACTTGAGGGAGATTGTTTTCAGAATCACCTCGTTGTCATCCACTACCAGGATTTTCTTTGCGGAGACAAAGGGCGAATTGATTTTCTTTGCGGGCGCGGGGACTGGCTGGGAACTTGCGGGCGATTCTTTCGCCTTTCTTGTAAAAAAAGGAATTTTAAATTTCACGTCGCCCTCGTGGATAACATTTGTGGCATAAATGCCCCATGAATACAAGGCCAATTTACATGCTCTTTGACTTTCCCACCGGTCCATCTGTTAGACTGTCGCCGTGAACAACGCCTTTTACGTTTCCGGCGAACAACGCGCCGCGAAAGTCAACGACCTTTTTGCCGCCATCGCCCGGCGTTATGATTTGCTGAACGACCTTCAAAGCTTCGGCCTCCACCGGCGCTGGAAACGTCGCGTCGCCGAACTTGCCGCCGTGAAATCCGGGGACCACGCGCTTGATTTGTGCTGCGGCACCGGCGACATCGCGTTCGCTCTCGCGCAACGCGGCGCGGAAGTGACCGGACTGGATTTCAGCAAAGCGATGCTCGAAATCGCAAGGGCTAGAAGTCAGAAGACAGAAGTCAGAATTCGGAAACAAAATCCAAACTCCGGTTTCCGGTTTCCGACCTTCATTCAGGGCGATATGCAACAAATTCCGTTTCCCGATGCTTCATTTGACATCATCACCGTCGGCTACGGTTTGCGGAATCTGGCAAGTTGGGAAGCTGGTCTTGCTGAAATGCGCCGTGTGGCCAAACCAGGCGCGCGGCTTGTGGTGCTCGATTTCGGCAAGCCGCCAAACGCCCTTTGGCGCACGATTTATTTCACCCATTTGCGTTGTGCTGTGCCGCTCATTGGCCGGCTCTTTTGCGGCAATGCAGACGCTTATGCCTACATCCTTGGATCGCTGAAACATTATCCGGCGCAGCAAGGTGTCGCGGACAAAATGCGGGAACTGAAACTCTCGAATATGCGCGTCATCAATTTTCTCGGCGGTGCCATGGCCATCAACTACGGAGAAAAACCGATTTAAATTGAGGTGTGGTGTCGAGCCCTTGGAAAAAACAAATGGCAAAACATCATGGCGCCAGTCAAAATCGCACCAATCTGGCCATGCAAATCCGTCTGATGAATATTCCGTCAGATTTTTGATGGTTTAACAAATGAAACTGCGCCCAAAAGCAACCACTGTCAGAAATGGTGAGGGAATGAATCGCGCCCGGGCGTTCCTAAACAGCCCGGCCATTTTGAGTGTGTTGTTGTTCCTGCTGACAGCCTGCACGTTCCTGCCGACTCTCAAGAATGATTTCATCAACTTCGACGATCCCGTTTACGTCGTTAAAAATGTTCATGTAAATCAAGGGCTGACTTGGGTTGGAGTTGGATGGGCATTCCATGCCACTGACGGTGGCATCTGGCTTCCCCTGACATGGTTCTCGCACATGCTGGACTGCCAGCTTTACGGATTGGAATCCTGGGGACATCACTTGACCAATGTGTTGCTCCATGCAGTAAACGCTGTCCTTGTTTTTTTATGGATGCGCCGGATGACTGGCACAACCTGGCGGAGTTTCTTTCTCGCGGCGTTTTTTGGCCTGCATCCTCTGCGGGTTGAATCGGTGGCTTGGGTCGCGGAGAGAAAAGATGTGCTGAGTGTGCTGTTTGGACTGTTAACACTATGGGCTTACGTGGAATTTGTTAGACAAATTCAATCCAATTCCTTCCGGGCGAAAAAGTTTTATGTGCTGGCACTGGTATTCTTTTCCTTTGGTCTGATGGCCAAGCCCATGCTGGTAACGCTGCCTTATGTTTTTTTGCTGCTGGACTACTGGCCATTGAGCCGGCTACAGGACGATAAAAATGCCTGGTGGCTGATAGTGGAGAAATGGCCATTCTTTCTCCTTTCAGCGTTGGCCAGCATTGTCTCTTTCGCTGTTCAAGAACACGGAAAGGCAATTGCATGGATAGCCCCTCGCTTTAGAATTGAAAATGCCGTCGTGTCCTATGTCCGATATATCGGCAAATTGTTTTGGCCGGAAAATCTTTGCATTTATTATCCCTATCCCGGTCAATGGCCGCTGGGCACAGTGCTTTCGGCAGCGATCTTGTTAGCAGCCATTTCACTGGTTTTTATATGGTGCCGGCGGAACCATCCCTATCTGCTCGTCGGCTGGCTGTGGTTTTTGGGGACATTGGTACCTGTCATCGGGCTCGTGCAAATTGGGGGACAGGCCATGGCGGATCGTTACACCTACATTCCGCAAATCGGGCTGTTACTCTGTCTGATATGGAGCGCACATGCGCTGACCAAGGCTTGGAAACAGCAGGTGTCAATCCTATCCCTGACCGCAGTGGTGACCATCATCGCCTGTATGACACTCACCCATCGGCAAATTGCCTGGTGGAAGGATAGTGAAAAGCTGTTCCGGCACGCCATCACCATCACGAGCGGGAATGTCCTTGCCCACGTCAGTCTTGGTGTCGCCTTGTCTGATGCCGGAC
>Ga0182027_10010410_pt1 | contig 13238 bp, 12 predicted proteins | sample 712E1DmetaG_FD_121300 | JGI IMG/M metagenome (GOLD analysis project Ga0182027, IMG submission 121300) | Permafrost microbial communities from Stordalen Mire, Sweden - 712E1D metaG (Illumina Assembly) | ecosystem: Environmental > Terrestrial > Soil > Wetlands > Permafrost | place: Sweden...
CTCCTCCGAGCTGGAGGCCGCTGGAGGTACAGACACTGATGGCGGCTGAGGGGGCGTGGCCGCGGGGGGAGGCGGCGGCGGAGCCTGGAACAACTGGGCAAACTCCTCGGAGACGAAAACCGCAGGAGGCGCGGACACTGATGGCGGCTGAGGGGGCGTGGCCGTGGGGGGAGGCGGCGGAGCCTGGGACGACTGCGCAAACTCCTCGGAGACGTAGGCCGCCGGAGGTTCGGGCGTCAATGGCGGCTGAGGGGGCGGGGCCGCAGGGAAAGGAGGAGGCGGTGCGGCCGGCATCGCCTGCGAGGCCGGCGGCGGGGACGACCCGAACAACTGCGTGAACTCTCCCGGTTCGGAAGCCGGCGCGGGTGGCGGAGGCGGCGGCGCGGCAGCACTGGTTTCGACCGGTTGGGCAGGCGCTCCCGCGGGAGGCGGCCCTCCGGGGGCCTTGGCCGGAATCCTCCACACCCCCACGCGCGTAAATCCCCGCGGGGCCTCCGCCGCGGGACACACCGCTTCCTGCTCGCTCAACCATTCCTCCAGGTGCTGGAACGGAGGCGCCACCGTGGCCACGAAGATGGTGCCCTCGTGTTCGCCCATTTCAATTAGCTTTCCCATCGCCTGGGGCGGAAGGGCGCGCAGGCGGGCCAAGAGAGCCTCGTTCTCCGGCGAGTTCCCGCCGATCAGCAGGTGGACGGAAACCTCACGGCCGGTAGAGACCTGGCGGGCACGAAAGCTCCGGGTGCCTTGCCCGGCGAGCGGCTCAATCAGACCGTATTTCTGATAGAAGTCCATATGTAGTCCCAGACCGTACCCCAACATGGTACCGCGCCCCAGGCCGGCCATCGTGATCGGCCGCACGTGCGCGGGGGTGTCGCGAACGCCAGAACGCGGAGTAGGATGAAGAGAGTTTCCAGAGGAATCCTGTATGAGACGCATCGCTTCGTCGCGCATCCCGATCCTTCCAGTCTGCCTGGTCATCGCAGCAGTTCCGCTTTCACCCCAAATGACGGGGCCGCAGCCGTTGGCCCGGTCTCTGGAATGCCCGGCGGGCGATTGTCCTTTGCTGCAAGGGATTCCCCAGACGACGGGTATGCGCAGCGGTTTTGTGCGCCTGAAACCCGGCGCGACGGTGGGCTGGCACACCACCGGCAAGAACGAAGAAGCCCTGGTCATCCTGCACGGCCAGGGCGAGGCACTGATCGACGGCCAGGCGAAGCGGACGTTCCAGGCTCCGGCATTCGCTTACATCCCGCCCGCGACCCGTCACAACGTGGCGAACACCGGGAAAGAGCCACTCGAATACGTCTACGTCGTCGCGCCCGCGAAAGTGCCGTAGGCGCTCGAAGGGCCTGCATTGCAGTGGGTAGGCCGGCCCGAGGAAACGCGTCCCGCCGGAGCAGCTATCGGGGCCGCTGTGCCAACATTGCTCACTTCAGCCGGTGTAGTCTCCGAGGATGGCGTTGATTCAGGCGTACAGGCTGGCGCGGTTCCAGAGGGCGATCCGGGCGCCCCGGGCCTGGGTGGCTTACCGGCTGCCGGACGGAAGCGTGGTCTACGTCTCCGGGAACGCGGACCCGACGAAGCCGTCTCCGGTGAACTGAGCCCCCGGCAGACGTATGTTTTGCACCACCCCGCGGCGGACCGCGTATGCTACAGTAATCCGCACGGGCCTATGAAGTTGCTTTCCAGAGTCGTCTGGTCGGAAGGGATGTACCTCGGGCCGCACCATTTCCAGGCGCAGAGCCGGTACTTCGAGGATTCCATCCAGTTCGCGACTTCGTCCCTCTGGTTCGCCGCCTACGGATTGGCGGGGATCGAACTGGATGCGGATGCTCTGCACAACGGCACCATCGCGCTGCTGCACGCGCGCGGAATTATGCCGGACGGGCTGCCTTTCAACATGCCGGAAAGCGATGTGCTGCCGCAGCCGCGCGCGGTGGGCGAGCTGTTTCCTCCCACGCGCGATGGCGTTACGGTGCTTCTGGCCATCCCGCCCCGCCAGCCCGACGGATTCAACTGCCTGGTGGAAGACTCGCCCCCGGCCGCGGCCCGCGACCCGCGATTTGTGGCGGAAACGCGGGTGCTCCACGACCAGAACAGCGGCGGCGACGAACGGCCGGTGAAGCTGGGCCGCAAGAACCTGAGACTGCTGCTGGACACCGAGCCGGCGGGCGGCCTGCTGACGCTGCCGGTGGCCCGCGTGGTGCGGGACAGGACCGGCCATTTCGTGTACGACGCCGACTTCGTGCCGCCGGTGCTGGAAATCGGCGCCAGCCAGCGGCTGATGCTTCTGACCCAGCGCCTGATCGAAATCCTCGGCGAGAAGGGCGCCACCATCAGCCGGGGCGCGAAGCGCGGAAGCTCGGGACACGCCGAGTTCTCCACGCGCGAGATTGCCAATTTCTGGCTGCTGCATGCCGTAAACTCCGCGCTGGCGCCGTTGCGCCACCAGCTCATCGCCAAGCGCGGCCATCCCGAGGAATTGTTCCTGGAACTGTCCCGCCTCGGCGGCGCGTTGTGCACCTTCGCTCTGGATTCCCATCCGCGCAATCTGCCGCTTTACGATCACAAAAATCTCAGCGAGTGTTTCGACAAGATCGACCGCCACATTCGCGCGCACCTGGAAATCATCGTTCCGACGAATTGCATCTCCATCCCGCTGGCTCCGGCCGGCGATTATTTCTTCGAAGGAGAGATCGCCGATCAGCGCTGCCTGGGCCGGTCGCGGTGGGTGCTGGCGGTGCGCGCCGCAATGGGAGAAGCCGATCTGATGATCAAAGCGCCGCAGCTCATCAAGGTTTGTACGCCTCCGTTCGTTCGCGAGTTGGTGAGACGCGCCCTGCCCGGCCTCGCCCTGGTTCACCTGCCGGTGCCGCCGCCGGCCATTTCCGCGCGCGTGGAGGCGCAGTATTTCGGTATCGGCAGAAGCGGGCCGTGTTGGGACCACATGTCCCAGACGCGCAAGATCGGCGTTTACGTTCCGGGCGAATTCCCCAAACCCGAAGTGGAAATCCTGGTAGTTTTGGACAATTGATATGACTCCTTCCGTCGAGAACCGCAGGCCGGAGAACCTGGCCCTGCACTTTCAGGAAGTTCTGACAGCCATCGAACGGCTGCGCGGCAACCGGCAAGGCGTTTCGGATGCGAACGCGTTTCGCCACCACGCCCGGGAAGCTCTGAGGATGGCGGCGGGCCAAGCCCTGGCCGCCGGCTATACGGCCGACGACGTGAAATTCGCCACCTATGCGACGGTCGCATTTTTGGATGAATCGGTTCTCAACTCGCACAATCCGGTGTTCGCGGACTGGGCCCGGAAACCGCTCCAGGAAGAGATGTTCGGCACGCAAATAGCGGGCGAGGTCTTCTTCCAGCACTTGCAGCAGTTGCTGGGGCGCGCCGATTCGGCGGACCTGGCGGACCTGCTGGAAATCTACTACCTGTGCCTGGTCCTCGGTTTCGGCGGCCGCTACAGCGCCGGCAACCGCGGCGAGTTGGGCCAGATCATGAGTATGACGGCGGCCAAGATTTACCGCGTACGGGCGCGATTCTCGCAGCTTTCGCCGGCCTGGGTACTGCCCCGGGAGACGGTGCGCAGCCGCCGGGACCCGTGGGTGCGCAGGCTCGGCATCATTGCCGCCGCCGTGGCCATTGCGATGGTGCTGTTGTTCGTCGCCTACAAAATCGTGCTCGCCAGCGGGGTGCACGTGACCGTGGCCTCCGGGCAGGCGGCCATCGGCGCGCAGGTGGGCTAAGGAGGACGCATGACGACACTGTACGTGGTTCTGGCGGTCACGCTGGTCGCGTTGATCGTTCTCCTGATCGTGTTCCTGATCCAGCGAAAGAAGAAAAAGGCGGCACAGGCCGCCGGGGGCGGCGAACAGCCCTCGGGCGACGGCGCAGACGAGATCTCGTCGCTGGTGCGCGATGCCGACGCCCGGATCGCCGCGGCCAGGATCCAACCGGGCGCGCGCGTGGCCACGCTGCCCGCCTACCTCATCATGGGCGATTCCGGCGCCACCAAGACCAGCGTCATGCTGCACTCGGGACTCGACCCCGAGCTGATCGCCGGACAGGTTTACCAGGGAGGCAACGTGGCGCCAACGCGCACGGCCAATTTCTGGTTTTCCCGGCGCTCGGTGTTCGTGGAGGCCGGCGGCAGATTGCCGGGCGAGGCCGCCAAGTGGAACAAGCTGGTGGGCAAGCTCGCGCCCAAAGCGTCGGTGGTTGGCAAGGGCGAGCAGGCGCCGCGTTGCGCGGTGGTGTTCTACGATATCGAGAACTTCACCAAGCCCGGAGCCATGGATCTGGCGGCCGCCACGGCGCGCGCATATCGGACGCGGCTGGGCGAGATCTCGCTGTCCATGGGAAGCCCGCTTCCGGTGTACGTGCTTTTCACTAAGGCCGACCGGCTGCCGTTTTTCACCGAGTTTGTTCGAAACCTCACAAACGACGAGGCGGCCCAGGTGCTCGGCGTCACGCTGCCCATGCTGGAAAGCCGCAACCAGGGCGTGTACGGCGAAGAAGAGACGGCGCGGCTGACTGGGAACTTCGAGCGGCTGTTCCGGTCATTGGCCGACGCGCGGCCGGAGTTCCTGTCGCGGGAAACGGACGCGGCCAAACTGCCGGCGTCTTACGAATTCCCGCGCGAATTCCGCAAACTGCGTCCCGCCATCGTGCAGTTTCTGGTGGACCTGTGCCGTCCCAGCCAGTTGGCCGTGGGCCCGTTCCTGCGGGGCTTCTATTTCACCGGCGTGCGTCCCATCATTATCAATGAAGCGGCGCCGGTGCAGGCGGCGCAGCCGCAGCCGGGCGGCTATGGACAGCCGGCTGGCGCGACCGGAATCTTCAGCGCCGGGGCCATGGCCGCCGCGCAGGCGCCCCCGCCGCCGGCGGCCACGTCGCGCAAAGTGCCGCAGTGGCTGTTTCTCAGCCACCTGTTCAACGACATCCTGCTGGCCGACCGGGCCGCCATGGGCGCTAGCGGAGCCGGCACCAAGGCCGGTTTCTGGCAGCGTTGTCTCTTCGCCACGGCCGCGGCCCTATGCTTTCTGCTGATGGTCTTCTTCACCATCTCGTTCTTCAACAACCGGTCGCTGGAGGGTAAGGTTCGCGACGCGGCCGCGGGTATTTCGTCGGTGCAATCGGCCGGTGGCGGCCTCGCGCCGGTGGAATCGTTGCGCAAACTGGAGAGCCTGCGCCAGGCGATGGAGGCCCTGGTCCGGTACCGCCGCGAAGGCGCTCCCTTGTTTTATCGCTGGTTTCTGTACGTGGGCAACGACCTGTATCCCGAAGCCCGGCGGGTCTACTTCGACCGCTTCAAGCTCCTGTTGTTCGGCTCTACGCAAACCGCAATCCTGGCAAATCTGCGCACGCTCCCGGCCACGCCGGGGCCCGAATACACGCCCACTTACAACGCGTTGAAGGCGTATCTCATCACCACGTCCTTTCACGACAAGAGCACGAAAGAATTCCTGACGCCGGTGCTGATGAACTGGTGGATGGCGGGGCGCAGCGTGGAGACCGATCGGGCGCAACTGGCGCAGAAGCAGTTCGATTTCTACGCGGACGAGTTGCGTGAGAGCGATCCGTACACCTCCGAGAGCGACACTCAAGCCATCGCGCACGCCCGCGGGTACCTGGCGCAGTTTGCCGGCGCCGAGCGGGTGTACGCCTTTATGCTGTCGGAAGCCGGCAAGACTAATCCGCCGATCGACTTCCACAAAATGTTCCCGGGTTCGGACCGGGTGGTGCTGGAACCGCACGTGGTCCAAGGGGCGTTTTCCAAGGGAGGCTGGGCCTTCATGAAGGACGCCATGGCCCACGCCGAGCGGTACTTCAACGGCGAATCCTGGGTGCTGGGCGACCAGGGCGCGGGCAACCTCGATCGCGCCAAACTGCAGCAGGATATCCAGACCCGTTACTACGGCGAGTTCGTCGCCGAGTGGCGCACTTATATCAAGTCGGCGTCGGTGCTGCGCTACGCCAGCTTGAGGGACGCCTCCGACAAGCTCAAGACCCTGGCCGGCAACACATCGCCGCTGCTCGAATTGATCGCGCTGGCGTCGCGCAACACCGACGTGGACGACGCCCTGGTGAAGGCCCTGTTCCAGCCGGTGCAGGCGGTGGTTCCTCCGAACACCACCGACGTGGTGATCGCGCCGCCCAATCTGAACTACATGCAGTCGCTGACGATGTTGCAGACTTCCATCGATCAAATCGCCAGTTCGCCGGGGATCCCCAATGACGCGGCGGCGGCGCCGACGCTCGACAACGCGCGGCTGGCCATCAACAACACGCGCCAGATCGAGCAGACGTTCCGCCCCGATACGGAAGGCCAGGTGGACAAGAAGGTGGGCTCGCTGCTGGAAGATCCCATCACCTATGCACAGGGACTGCTGCGCGCGCTCGGTCCGGCGGAGCTGAATCAGAAAGGCGCGGGCATGTGCGCGCAGGTCAGCCCGGTGATGCGGAAGTATCCGTTCAACCCGAAAGCCACCGACCAGGCCACGCTGGCGGACGTTTCGGCGCTCTACAAACCGAAGGAAGGCGCCATCTGGCAGTTCTACGATACCGCGCTGCAGAAGTTCATCACGCGCTCGGGCTCGCAGTTTTCGCCCAATCCGTCCGGCGGGATGAACATCAACTCCGCGTTCGTTTCCTTCCTGAACCGCGCGGCGGCGTTTGCCGATCTGGCGTTCCCCCCCGGCGCCAGCGATCCGCAGTTCAAGTACACGGTGACCCCGCTGGCATCGTCCCCGGACGTGGACAAGGTCACACTGACGATCGATGGTCACCAGGAGGTGTTCTCGCCAGGCGCGCCGGGAAAGACATTTGTCTGGCCCGGCCCGGCGGAGCACTCTTTGCAATTGAAGGTGCAGTTCAAGGGCGGGAACCAGGACTTCACCATCTCGACTTATGACGGCCTGTGGTCGGTCTACCGCTTCATCATGGAGGCCGAGGGGCACGCCGGAACGCAAGTGGAGAAACGGCCGGTGACCGGGTCGCAGCCCATGCGGGGGCCATCCGGACAACCGGTGGTGGTGCGGCTCGACTTCAATCCCAACCCGCAGAACTTCTTCTCGGGCCTGGGCTGCGTAGCGGACGTTGCGAGGCAGTAGATGCAGCTTCCCGGGCGGATTGGCAAGTACGAACTGGAGGAATTCCTGGGCGGCGGCATGTCGCACGTCTACCGCGCCCGCGATACCGTGATCGGGCGCACCGTCGCGGTGAAGATCCTGACCGAGGCCGGCTGCCAGGACGCGGAGGCCAAGGCGCGCTTTCTGGCGGAAGCCCGCATGGCCGGCAACATCGCTCACGACAACGTCATCAGCATCTTCGACTTCGGCGAAGACGACCAGCAGCGGCCCTTCATGGTGATGGAGTTTCTGCGCGGCGAGGATCTGCGGCAGGCGATCAAGAACAACCGCACCGGGGACCTGACGAGCAAGCTTAAGATCGCGCTGCAGGTGGCGCGCGCGCTCCAGTACATCCACAGCCAGAAGATCATCCACCGCGATATCAAGCCCGAGAACATCCACCTGACGGCCAACGGCGTGGTGAAGCTGATGGATTTCGGCATCGCCAAAGCCGAGGGACTGGCCATGACGCGCGCCGGCTACGTGCTGGGCACGCCCTATTACATGGCGCCAGAGCAGGTGACCGGCCAGAACATTACGGAGCAGGTGGACGTCTATGCGTTCGGAGTGCTGATGTTCGAACTGCTCTCGGGCGTCAAGCCGATCACCGGCGATACCGTGGAGCGGATCTTCTACTGCATTCTGAATGAGCCCATCAACCTGGAGCCGCTGTACAAAGCCAACATTCCGCAATCGGCGTGCGACCTGGTGGTGGCGTGTACCGCCAAGGATCCCGCGGCCCGCCCGCAGGGATTCGAGCCGATTTGCGAGACGCTCGACCGGCTAATTCTGGATTGCGTTGCGCCGACCATGCCCATGCGGGCAAGTGCGACAGGCACGCCGGCGGTGGTCGAACCGGAACCGGCACATAGTCCACTTAGTAAGTGGCTGCTGCCCGGGCTGGCGGCGGCCATCGTGCTGCTGGCGGCCGGGCTGTATCTTTCGCTTCGGCCGTCCCACAAGGCGGCGGATCACAAAGACGGCGGTGGCGCCAAGGCCGTGGTGCTGGATCCGGTCATCCAAACGCCCACCGGCGAGATGGAACTGGTTCCCGCCGGGCCATTCAAGTGCGGCAAGGACAATGAGACGGTCACGCTGCCGGCGTTTTACATCGACAAGACGGAGGTCACCAACCGGGCCTACCTGCAATTCCACACCGCGCAGGGACAGCCGCTGCCGCCGGACTTCCCCGAAGACAAACCCGACCTCCCGGTGGTGAACGTGTCGATCATCGATGCGCACGCCTTCGCCAAGTGGGCGGGGAAGCGGTTGCCCACGGCGCAGGAATGGGAGAAGGCGGCTCGCGGCGCGGATGGCCGGCTGCTTCCCTGGGGCGACAATCCCGACTCGGCGCGATGCAACGTGGGCAGCAAGGGCTTGCGCCCGGCGACGGACTTCCCCGACGGGGCCAGCCCCTACGGAGCTCTGAACATGGTAGGCAACGCGTGGGAGTTAGTGGAGCAGAAACTGACGCCCAGCCCCGAAGCGATGGAGCACTTTCGCGGCATGGGCATGAAGCCCCCGCCGCAGGCCGACGAGCCGTGGTACATGATCCGCGGCCTGTCGTTCGGGATGCCGATGGCGACCGAAGCGGCGCGGGATTATGCGACCGTCCCGGCGCGGTGGACGGCGGCGGATCTGGGGTTCCGGTGCGCCAAGGACGCGGGTCAGTGAGGACGGGTTTGGCGCATTAGCTGGCGAAGATGGATGTTGATTCGAGTCTGATATCCGTCGCCAGTGGCCTTCAACCACGCAAGGACATCGGCATCGAGGCGAATCGTCACACTGGTCTTTTTGGGCCGATAGAACCGACCGATCACCGCATCCGGCGGAATCTCCCGGATCTCGGGAATGTCGGAAAAGTCGATCTCCCCGTCCGCCTTGGCGGCGAGTTTCTGAAGCTCCTTGCGTCTGTCATCCGATAGCTTGGGCATATAACTTCCTCTCGTGACTGCTTGCAGGGCGGGCGGAAACCATGCGAATCACTTCCTCGGCAGCCTCCTGACGATATGTATGAACGACGACCAAGATGATAATCGCCTCAATCGCGCCAATCGCGTGCCATCGTTCCTCGCCATCAACCACCCGCTCGACGAATGTGATGCAGCGTTCGTCGTCGAAGATCAATTGCGCCGCTTCGAAATCGACACCGTGCTTGCGCTTGTTGGCCTCGTTCTTCGCCTCATCCCATTCGAAGCGCATCTGTACTTACACTATCGTACATACGATAGCGCGTTGTCAAGCCTGCGGTTCAAGGGCGCCAGGGAAGCGCAGGCGGTTGCGGCTTCTCCCGATGCGGCGGCGTAGCGGGGTATCGTAAGAGCAGGAGCGCGGATCATGGCGATTCTCGATTGGTCACAATGCCCCGCCGTGGAGAGCATCCCCGGCAAGGTCAGTGGCGCGTGGGTATTTCGCGACACCCGGCTGCCGGTTGCCACGGTCATCGAGAACCTTGAAGATCTGAGCGTCGAAGAGGTCATGGAACAATTCGACGTGACGCGGGAGCAGATCGCGGCGGTACTTGAGTTTGTGGCGCAGAGCCTCAAGGGGCCGGCGCCGGAGCAGGTCGCGAATGCCAAAAGGAAGAGAGGTTTGAGCCCAGGCGCGACAGCGTAGCAGGGTATGCTAGGAGAAGGAGCGCGGATCATGGCGATTCTCGATTGGTCACAATGCCCCGCCGTGGAGAGCATCCCCGGCAAGCGTAGTGGCGCGTGGGTATTCCGGGACACGCGAACGCCCGTTTCAGTTGTGTTTGACAATCTGGAAGCGGGAGCGACCGTCGGCGAGGTGATGGACTGGTTTCACGTCACGCGGGAACAGGTGGCAGCGGTTCTGGAATTCGCGGCTCGGAGCCTTGACGCGCCGCCCCTGGCACAACCACCCGCCCAAGTTGCCGATGCTCATACTCTTCGATAACGGAACCCCTGCGCCTCTTCGCCATGCCCTCAACGGTCATGTGGTGGTGGAAGCGATCGAACGGGGATGGGACAGGCTGGTCAACGGCGAATTGATAGCGGCCGCCGAGGCCGCAGGCTTCGACCTTCTGCTGACGACCGACAAGAACATCCGGTACCAGCAAAACCTGACGGGCCGGAAGATTGCTTTCGTGGTTCTCGGGAACCAGCAGTGGCCCACCTTGCGCCGATACGTTGAAAGGGTGGTTGCCGCCGTGGACGCCGCTACGCCGGGCACCTACACCGAAGTGGAAATCCCGTTCGAGTAAAGGTCAGGGCCGTATTTCGCAGGGCGCAGGCTTTGACCCGCTTCCGGAGCCGGCGCCAATCGCGCGGTTGACGTGTTTCGAATGTCTGTTCCAGAATTGCGGCGAGGAGTGGTGTCCTCTTTCACTGCCGCGGTTGGGGGTCGGGGCCGCGCGGGTGTACGCTTGTCGGGGAGGCGTTTCGCGATGCTGAGAGGTCAATTGCTCCCGAGGGTCCGTGGCTTCCCCTTGTTGGCCTTGCTTGCTTTGGTTGGTTGTGGCTTCTCCCAAAGGGACAGATCTGGACCGGCAGCGGAGCAACCGCCCGCCAATACGGTCACGGCACCTGGAAGATGGGAACGGGAGCGGCAATGTGCGGAACAGGCGGATCGGCTCGCGGCTCGTCTCAGATGGCAGGGGAAGGATGCCGGCTGGAGCAGCCACTACAACTCGAGGCAGCAGCGCTGCTTTGTTGATTACACCAGTTTCAACGCTGAGAAGATGACTGTCTTTGAAGAACTGTATGACGGCTTCGAGGGCGTTGCCCTCGCAGACAGCCTGATTGAGAGCCTAGGAATGAAGAGGACGGTTTGCAGCATTACCGCACACCCTTGGACTGAGCCTCTGAGTGGGGTCAACTGCGACGAATACGCAAAGCTCCTACGGGACCGGATGGAAAACTGAAACCGACGAAGAGATTGGGGGCTACGGAAGCCACGCAGGAGGCCATCTCATCAGCTTGCTTCACTTTGGCATACATGCTTTCGTGTAATCCTCATGGTAACGAACCAGCCTTTCAACGATTTCCTTTGCGCGCTGATTTGACGGAAACTCCCCACGGCGCTTCGAGGCAGACCGGACCGCCCACACTGGTGAATTCGCTGCTCCCCTCGGTTCCAGTTGCCACTCTTCGGCTGGGACTGGAGAGTCGCCGACGAAGAGGGACATCGAGCCGCCCCGCGGCCTTCGATCAAACAGGATTCGATGCCCGGCCCGAAATGTCGCAGCGACATATCCGAGCTGCAGACATTCTGAGCCGTCACTATTAATCCACCACTCAAAGTCCTGGTCGGTCATCGCGGCGGCGGCCCCTTTTACCAGGCTCTTGAGAGTTATCAATTCTGATTCAGCTTGTTGCATGAGCCCATCGTAAGCGGTTTTTCGCCCGTCTGCATGGGCCTTACTGGAGGAAGCGAAGCCCACCCCCTTCTCCTGCCGGAGCGGTGAGCGATGGAAGCACCGCATCCCAAAGCCCGGAGCGTCACGCCATGACTCACTTCAGAGTAGGCCATGACCAACTCTCGCCGCTCCCAGAGTCAAACTCGCGTCGTACATCCAGAGGCCATTCCTTCTCAAACCCGACCTGTTCGGTTTCCTCGTCTATTCGGGCTACCAGACGATACTTCCCCACTACATCGTCCCGACTGGTTCCTTCCGGTATGTCCACGATGAAAATAATTGGGCTCGGTTCGCTCCCGGGTCCAGATTGGCCTTTGCGCACTTCCCTGACGTGGTCGTAGGGATCCAATCGGTTCCCCGGCGTACTCGCGGGATACATGATATTCTTCCAGTGGGCGAACGCCTTCATGCTTGGAGCGTAGCATGCACCGCTAGGAGAGTGCTGGATGCGCCGTTCGTCTCCGGTCAACTGCAAAGCCCAGGTTGCCGTAGGCCCGGCACTCCGCACCGTTGATTCCCGGCGCCCAAGGGCCCAGCACGTGGCGTGACGCTGCCGTGCGCCATCCTTCACAACCCGTCTGATACGATAAGGAAACACCCTTGATCGATACTGTTCCAGACATACTGGCCCGAATTGTCGCCAGAAAACGCGAGGAAATCGGGCGTCCGGGCATGCCGCTAGAAGAGTTGGAACGCCGCGCCGAAACCGCCATGGCCACCCGGCGCGATTTCGCGGCGGCGTTGCGGGCGCGCGTGCCGGCGGTGATCGCGGAAGTGAAGCATGCGTCGCCCAGCAAGGGCGTGCTGGTGCGCGATTTCGATCCGGCGCGCATCGCGGGCGAGTATCAGCGTGGCGGGGCGGCGGCGTTGAGCGTGCTTACTGACGAAGCGTTCTTTCAGGGCAGCCTCGGCGACTTGGAAGCGGCGCGCGCGGCTACCGGGCTGCCGGCGCTGCGCAAGGATTTCACTATCGCCAGGTCGCAGATCGTGGAGGCGGCGGCGCATGGGGCGGATGCCATCCTGCTGATTGCGGCCATCCTCACCGAAGGCGAGATTCGCGAGTTTCGCGAGGCGGCTGCGCGGTACGGCATGAGCGCGCTGGTGGAAGTGCACAACCGGCGCGAACTGGACGTCGCCGTGGCGGCGGGCGCGGATATCATCGGCGTGAACAACCGCGATCTGACCACGTTTGAGGTTACGCTGGAGACGTCGCTGCGGCTGGCGGAGCACATTCCGGCATCGGCGGTACGCGTCAGCGAGAGCGGGATTCACACTGCTGCGGACGTGGCGAAATTGCGCGCGGCGGGGTACACGGCGTTCCTGGTGGGCGAACACCTGATGAAGTCCGGCGACGCGGCGGCGGCCATCGGCGAACTGGTGGCGGCATGATGGTCAAGATCTGCGGCATCACCAACCGGGAAGACGCCGAGGCCGCGGCGGCGGGCGGGGCCACGGCTATCGGCTTCAACTTCTATGCGCGCAGCCCGCGCTACATCTCGCCGGAAGTGGCGGCGGCGATCCGGCCGGCGGGGGTGCGGCGCGTGGGCGTGTTCGTTGGTGAGCGGCCGGAGCGCATCGCGGAGATCGCGCGCATCGCGGGGTTGGACGTGGCGCAATTGCACGGAGACGAAACGCCCGCCGATTACCCGGCGGCGCTATCGGTGTGGAAGGCGGCGCGCGTGGACGATAGCTTCGACTTCGCGGCTTACGCGGATTCGCCGGCC
>Ga0182027_10010411_pt1 | contig 13238 bp, 11 predicted proteins | sample 712E1DmetaG_FD_121300 | JGI IMG/M metagenome (GOLD analysis project Ga0182027, IMG submission 121300) | Permafrost microbial communities from Stordalen Mire, Sweden - 712E1D metaG (Illumina Assembly) | ecosystem: Environmental > Terrestrial > Soil > Wetlands > Permafrost | place: Sweden...
TTATTCTTAGATAGTTATTATCCTGTGCAAAAGTTGCCATCTTTAAATCAAAATGAAAATTTGTAAAACCGGAGGAAGAGATATAGTGAGTGTAAAACGCAAACGGAGCAAAAATAAAACCTCCTTGCCCCAAATTATTGGGCAAAAAAGTAACTGCAGTTAAAATAGCAACAAGAAAAATCGTGATAAGTGACGTAATTAAGTACTTTGTTCTATATCTTATGAATAAATATAATGTGTAAAAACAAACTGCGGAAATACCGATTAATCCCGTGTACACTTTTACCTGACACAAAAGCCCCAATAATAAACCTACAATTATTCCATACTTACAAGACTTTTTAATGTCGGGTAAAAAAGATAATCCGACCGTAAGCATTGCAATCGATAAAACAATAAACGGATTAACCATTAAACCCAACGGCTGAACAATGCTTGGAGGATCAATCAATACAATACTTTTAAAGAATAAATTTGCCGGAAAAGAAAAACTGCGGCCAAAATAAGCAAGAAGCAAAATTAATCTTACTGACACGACCCTGTTAGTAACCCTTTTTGCCAAAAGATAGAATCCTGCGCCATACAGCAGAGCCAGAATAATCGGGAAAAGCCTAAAATACAAATCTTCAACTCCGAAATGGAAAAACAGCGCAAACCGGCTAAGCATAAAATCATAAAAATAATGAAAACCTTTTAATTGCATGCCCGAAAGTCCGGGGTGCTGAGGCGGAAAGAAATTAATCATGTTTTTTATATAAGCAACATGTCTTATTCCGTCAACCGCGTTGGTACCAATAAACTGCATTCCGTTTTGAGTTATCATACCGGAAAAAAACATTGTAAAAGATAAAGCAACGGAACCCAAAATTAAGATTAATAAAGACCAATAATCAATGTTTTCAATTTTTATTTCGGGAGGATTTTTTATCAAACGGTAGAAGAAGATAAGGTTTAAGAAAACTAAAATAAAAAGATAGCCGAAAGACAAATTTATCCAAGCAAAAAAATAGTTAAACAATAAGAATAAACAAATTCCCATGAACCAACTTAAAATGAATCGTTCTATTCTTGTTAAGCTTATTTTTAAAAAACCCAATAAAAGCTCCCCCGGAACATAAAAACTAAGCAGACATAAAATGATAAAAAGGGGCAACTCTAAAAAGAAAAACATTATCTAAATAATAGTCCTTGGTAATAATTGGGATCAACCGGCGCTTCCGGTTTTTCTATTGATAACTTCTCCACTATTATGTCTCCATAAAAGTTTTTTGTCAAAAGGATTTTTCCGTTTGTTCTAATTACATTTTTCTTCCAGAAAGTATAAGCGCCTTCATCGTTTGCCAAATGCGGATATAAAATTAAATAGGTAATTTTGTCTTTCTGATTTTCAAAAACTGCTTGGGGATCCTTTTTTTCGTACCAATTAAATAGATAATCCATCCCTTGGGTGTAAATTTCCGGTGTATATACAAAATAACCAAATTTTCCATTACCCGCATCTTTATATATCCACTCAACTACCACCTTCTGATTTTTATAGGAACCGGCCGAATTAACAGCAGTGTATTTTGCAAAATATTGGTTTTGAATATACGTTAGTGCGCTTAAAAAAGTGAGAACAAAGAATAAAATTACTAAAGCCTTGCCAAAAATATTTTTCCACACCGTTTTTATCGCCAGGTAAAATGCCAGCGCCACCGGCACCAAAAGGCCAAAAACATATTCCGGCCATACCGGGTACGGATATAGCATAAAAAATGCAAAAGGCAGAATTGGAAAAAACAGCAAAATTAAAAATTCTTTTTTGTATTCGGTTTCTTTATTTCTAATTACTACTAATAAACTAAAAACTAAAATTACGGCAAATAGCAGGAATAATAAAATATCTTGATTAAACAGTAGTTCTTTATAAACTCCTATTAAGCTGTTTAAGTGGCTTGCAAATCTTTCCCCCAAATCAAGGTAACCTTTACCCTTTTGTCCGTTACTAAACGCGCTTATAATTGCGTTCGTCATTAGAAACTTATGACGAAGATCAAAAAGGATAAAAGTCGTAAGACTTAAAACAAAAGAAATAATACTCAAGATGATAATGCGCCACTCTTTGATGACTTTTTTGCCAAAAAAGAACGTTACAATTATTGTCGGAAACAATACTAAAGATGATGCAGTTTCAAACTGCAACGCCAAGCCGGTAAGAAAAGCCGCAGCAATAAAATAATTTTTATTTCCTCTTAGAAATTTAATTAAACAATAAAAGATACCAAGATAAACCAACGGTTCCATATCTGCACCGACAGTATTAGGTACAGTACTCCAAATAGCCGGAGATAAAGCAATTAACAAAGAGATTACAACTGCGCCTCTGCTGCCATAGAGTTTTGATCCTACAATAAAAGCTATAAAAACCGTAAATAATTCCAAATTGATGTAGAAAATCGCCAGAGAAAAAGGGCTGCCCTTAAACAAAATAAACACTGGCACAATCATGTAAATCCATAGTGGGCCATGAAAAAAACCTCCTAATCCGCTCTGGTTGCCGATTAGCATCAGCGTATGGTTTTCGGCAACACTTTTTACCAAAAGCAGATCTCTTGCCTGATCAAAAAGATAGAAGAAGTCACCTGCCAAAATCATTCTTGCCCCCAGCAAAAATGCGAGTGAGAGAATCAGAAATAATAAAACCCATTTAATCTTTTTCATTAACATTATCTGACTTTAATTCTAGCAGAGCCTGAATGGTCCCAGCAACCAAAAACATAAACGCCCAAACCGCAAACTGCTCAGCGGTAGGCGCAGATTTTAAAGCAAGAAACAATGGACACAAAGCGATAAGTACCAAGCCGACAATAAATGTTTTTTTACTGTCCTCTTTATAAACTCTTAACGTGGCTATCCAAAGAACTACAACAACTATATAAACAAGATCATTATTTAACTGAACTATCAAAGCATCCACTAAAACTACTAAAACAAGAATATTATCTAAATTATGGATAAATATTTTTTTAAATAATTTTATATATGACCCCAGGAACGTGTTCTCTAATCTTGCAACTATTTTTTTTACCTCAACAGCTACAGGACTCATAATCTTTTCCAGGAAAGAAATCCAAATTAAATAAAATATTAATGGCAAAAGATAAATAAGCGAAGAAAAGAGTACATCCGGAGTTTTAAAAGCATTGGAAAATTTAATTATTAAAAAATTAATTAATTCTTTTTTATTTTGCAAAAGCTCGTGTCTGGAATATTTATATTTACTTTGCAAAACGGGATATCTTGTACTAATAGATAACGCGTTGATGGAATTTGTGTTAAGCGCTGTAATTTCGAAATCATAAGTTTTTCCCTTGGAATTTATAACTTGCGGAAAGCCAAATGGAAAAAATGATACATCATAAACAAGCCCACTTCTGTACGTATTCTGGTAATACCAAGTTCTTGCGCCTTTTTCTTTTATCTTAAATAAATACTGATCTTCAAGGTTATACGGTGGCCTAACATAGGTTTGAAATCTTACCGATAATATCCCCAAATTATTATCTTGTGCGACAAATTCACCTTTAAAAGCTTCCCCTTTATGAATTAAATTGTAATTAACATTCTTAATATCCGAATTAGGATGATTATACGACCAGATTGAAAAGCTGGTATCAAAATTTACAACAAATAAAATAGTCAGAATAGCCCACAATAGCAAAAGTATTAGAATTCTAAAAATCGTGTTGTTAAATAATTGCTTAACGTTTCTTACCATAAATATATCTCCCAAAAACAAAACCTAGATATCCAAGCACTAATACCAAAGTTCCTCCGCTAATTATTAATCCTAAATACATATATGACTGCGGAGTAAAATACAAGGTCATATTCATATCATAACTTCCATCCTTATTAACTTTACAACTTTGAACTTTACAAACTTCGGTAGGATTTATGTAATAAGAGTTAAGACCGGCATCGTTTTGCAAATGATACTTATTGGAAATAAAATAATTTTTCTTAATTAAAACATCAAGCCAATTAAATTGCCCTACTCTTAATTTCCACTGTGAATTATAGCTTTCTGAAAAATTAAGATAAACAGACTTTGAAATATTCTTTAAAGCAACTTTATATTCAGTTGGACTAACAAATTTAAAGTTAACAGTTTTATATTCCTGATTTTTGTTTGCTGATTCTTGATTATCGGTAATATAAATATGCTGTTTATAATTTTCGTTTTCGTATATAACAACATCTTTCATCCCTATATTTATTTTATGTAAGTAACTAATCTTATCTAATGCGTTTATATAATAATTTCTGTTCTCACTATAGTAAACAAAAATATAGTCATCGTTTGCTTTATCTTCTAATGGAACAACTACATATTTAATCGCTGACATTGCAAATAAATTTTCAGTGGAATAATTCCTAAATAATCCTACTATTACCTTACCCTCCGATGTATTATTATCTATTGTCAAATATCTTTTCCAACTATTTCCAATCATATCCATGATATTTATGCGAGGATGCAAATTGTCAAAAACTCCCCACCTGGACACAGTAGGAAGCCAAAGAGTTCTATCGAAAGATTTATCTTTTTCAACATATTTTTCTAGAATTTGATAATCCATAGGCTTATTACGAGGTACAAATAATCCACTAATTTCTCCCGTAATTAAAGGCTTACTATTTAATGCAAAAATTGCAAATACTATCAGACATGCGATTAAATAAAATTTCTTTTTATTGTTTCTAGCCAATGCTAAAAGAGATAACCCAATTAGCCCTAAGTAGCCAAAAGAGGACACTAGAAAAAACTTCGAAGATTCTCTAAATAAACTGAACCCCGGAAAATATTTATAAAGAAGTTTATAAGCGCCGGAAAAAGGGAAATCAGATTGCTTTGTTAAAAAAATACCGAGCAGAGAAATAGTAGCAAAAAATACCAAAAATTTTCTCTCCTGAAATGAAAACTTTTTAATAAATAAGAATGGCAAAAAGGCGATTAGAGGAAGAAACCAAAAAAACCATATTACGGGTTGCTGATTAAAGGAAGCATCGGGACGACCTCCTGTCCATAGCCAATTGAACAAAGTTATTGAGTGTACAAGATCCAGGAGATTTTCACCAAATAAACCTCTGCCTGTTACTTGACTAATTGCCGCTACTAAGCCTCCGAATATCGTTGGCAAAAACCAGAAAAGATTAAGCATTATTAATATGGTTAGTGAGAACAAAATTTTTAAAAAGTATTTTTTTAAAGATTTTAGATAAAAAAACAGAAAGTAAATAAGTAAAATAAAACCTACTATGTAAGTCATTCTAATTTCGTAGCAAATACTTACCCAAAAGACTAAGGTAAATAATATCCAATATTTATAGTTGTTTTTTTCGAAAGCTATAATAAACAGATAGAATAAAAGAGGGGTTAATGCATAAACGAACTGGAATGGAAGTTGATTAGAGATTCCATAAGTTGTCGTTGCATAGAACAAAGAACTAAAAAAAGCAATTGAATTTCTTCCGGTGATTTTTTTTATTAATATATAGGGTGAAAAAAATATTAAAAATGCAATGGGGATAAAAAAAGTTAATTTAGTTGCCTGATCGTAACTTAAACCCAACCTTGCAAAAAAAGACCAAAGAGAAATAAATAGATAAAATGGTATTTGAATGTTTGGGCTACCAAATCCAGCGTTACTAATCCATGTCCCCCAAGAATAATATGCCTCTAGTACCGACGTATGCGACCAATAAGACCAATCTCCATAGGTTAAAATCGTATTAAAATTAAACCATGAAATATGTGTAAAAAATGCTATTAATATCAATATAAATGGATATTTTTTATCGGTCATTTATTAAAATTATGCCTGTTGCCAACAATTCTTTTAAAAAGGGTAAATATTTTATTACATAACCCAAAAAAGAACTTCCCACATAGACTTTGATTGTTTTAAGTCCGGCCTCCTTAACTAAATTATCAGCAGTTTTGAAAGTATAAAAATGCAGATGAGTTTTATCTAATATTCCAGCATCTGTATATTCAAATTTACCAAACAATAACTTTATTCTTATTTGCCAATTTGCAATATTTGGTAACGATATTATTGCTAAACCATTTCTTTTTAAATAATTTTTTACAAAATATCTTAAAACTTTATTCGGATATAAAACATGCCCTAAAACATCTGAAAATATTATTAAATCAAATTTAATATCCCAAGGTAATTTAACTAAATTATTTAAATCATAATATATGGCATCTTCATATATGTGTTTTGCTTTTTTAACACTTTCTTTTGAATTATCTAAACCATAAAATACATTTGAGCTATCAAAAACCCTACCTATGTATCCGTCGTTACACCCAACATCAAGCACGATTTTGTTATCTCCAACGTTATTTATAATAATTCCGTGAGTTGAATATTTTGATAAATTAAGTTTATATTTATTACTCATTATAATTTTTTATAAATACAATTGTAATTCAATGTGTATCTTTTATTTTTATCTAATAAATCTAAGGCACAAAAAATAATTCCCGAAAATAGCTTAACTGGCAACAAAATGATAAATATTATATAACGAAAAATCAAGTTTTTCTTAAAAAGGGTTGATTCGCTAAAAGACTGCCATAAAATGTATTCAAGATTTATAAAAATCCCACCATGAGGATCAAGTGAGATTAGCTTTAGATGATTTCTCTTTCCTAAATTTATTAATGCATACCTTGTATATCTGTAATAATCATGGGGGATTTGATGCTCTCCAAATCCTAGTGGAGCAGATAAAATTAATTTCCCCCCTTTTTTTAAAATTCTATGGAACTCTTTAAATGCCTCTTCCGGGAATTCAATATGCTCTAGAGCCTGAGTGCATAAAATGTTATCAAAACTATTATTTCCAACTGGTATATTATATATTGTTGACTTTATGTCAATTTTTTCAAAATACCAATCTTTATCTCCAATGCATAAATCATTCGAGATATATTTACAGTGATCAAAATATTTTTTATATCTCAATTCACCTGCTCCAATGTCTAAAATTGACTCTGTATTTTTTATTTTCTCAGCTTCATTTTTTACGAATTTTAACAAGTACCACTCATGGTAATCTAGAAAAGGCGAATATAGTATAGACTGAAAGACTTGATTATTTAATATCTTTAAAATTTCCTTTCTAAAATTACCATTCATATAGACGAAATTAAATGTTTTAATTTCCCAGAGCCCAGATACATTTTATTCAGAATTTCACTATCTTTTATTTTTCTATTCTTTTGCACCCATTTCCTATTCCTTAAAATTATATTTAATTTTTGAATATTAAACAACAATCCTTCAATATAGGAAAATGCTATTTTTGGTTTAATAATAAGAATAAAAAATATAAATTCAATAACATTCAATAATAAATATATTGGAAGTATCAAAGCCAAGTTATACAGTGCATAATTTTTTAAAAGCATTTGTAATGTATTTTGATTTCTCCATAAAAATGTTGTATATTTAATGCCTGAACCCGTACTACCTGCTCCCTCATGATAGACAAAAATATCATCTGCATAAGAATATTTTTTACCTAATAAATTTAATCTCCAAAACCAGTCCACTTCCTCGCAATACATAAAAAAATTATTATCAAAACTTCCGGTTTCTAGATACATTTTTTTTGAAAATAATAAACAAACCCCAGTTAAATAAAGTGATTGCTTTTGTATGCCCTTTTCTTCATGCAGATAAACTGGATGACCAAAAATGTCTATTGTTGTATTATAATCATTAAAATTTTCTTTCTTGTCATATCTTCTTTCTCTAGGCGCAATGATATCAAAATTATTATTTTCATAAAAATCGACTAGTTTATTTAAAAAATCATTTTCCACCCACGTATCATTATTTATTAACAGTATGTATTCACCCTTAGCCTTACTTATCCCAATGTTATTGCCATTAGAAAAACCTAGGTTTTTTGTACTTCTAATTACTTTTACTTTAGGGAAGTGTTCCTCAACAAAATTAGTAGATCCATCCGTCGAAGCATTGTCTACTAAAATTATTTCGATATTTTTATAAGTTTGATTTTGGAGCGATGAGATACATTTATCTAACCATTTTAGTCCATTCCAATTTACAATTATTATTGATATTTCTTTATTTTGCATAAATTTTAGATATTGCCATCAGTCTTTCAGCGTGTTTTTGCCATGTATAATTATTTTTTACCGTTTCCCACGCATGCTTACCCATTTTATAAGCAAGCTTTTCGTCATTCATAAATTGTATTATATATTTCTGCAATGAATTAATATCAGCATGTTTAAAATAGAACCCATCCTGATTGTTTTTAAAATACCTTGCCGCTCCACTATCTTCCGAAATAATAAATGGACATCCATTAGAAGCTGCTTCAAGAGTTGCTAGGCCAAATCCCCTTTCGTTATTAACGGTTACTGTAACTCTAGCTTTAGAATAGAATTTATTTAAGTCTTCCTCTGAAATTTCACCGATTATTTCTACATTATCACTAATTTTAAGTTCATTAATTAAATTAATAATATTTTTTTTGTAATCTTCGTGTACCCACCTACCGGCAATTTTTAGCTTTGTACCTTTAATCATTGCAATTATTTTTAATAGCTCCTCTAACTCCTTGCCTTCTTTCCATGCGGTTACGGTAAAAACATAATCCCCTCGTTTTTTTGGAATTTCAGGTAAAGCGGAATGCCCTGGAGATAAAAATATAATTCTTTTTTTGCTTGAGAGAGTTTTGATATATCTTGCATGCAAATCTCCCGAAACTAAAACAACTTGAGAATTATTGATTATTAACCCATCAACAAGTTTAGAAATATTATTTAGAATAAAAGATAATCTTCTTATTGGCCTTTTCGCATACACTTTACTTATTATGTATGATATCGGATCCCAAATGTAGATTGCATATGGAATTCTATTAAATTTAGATAAAGTTATTGCGGTAAAAGACGTATAAGTATTATGACTTATTATAAAATCAAACTCTCTTTTTTTTACAACGAACGGAATCAGGAATGGATAGCTTAAATGAAAAAATGAAAAAAAATAGAAAAATGGAATTTTGAATGAAAATTTAAACATACTCGGTAATCTATCATCCAAGTAAATTATTGGGATATCCTGCAATATATCCTTGAAAGCATTTTCAATTACAGCCTTTCTTGAAAGCACCACTAGAGTTGCATCAATATTTAAATTCCTTAATGCCCTAACCTCCTCAATGGCTATCTTTTCCACTCCGCCAACAGTTAACCTATCTATCAATACACCTATTTTCATTTATTTAAAAACTTTTAATTCTCGCAGCATCTAATTTTCTTATAATACGACAAGGATTACCTGCGGCAAGACAATTCGCAGGAATATCTTTAGTTACAATACTTCCCGCACCGATAACACTATTGTCCCCTATGCTAACACCGGGCAAAATAATACAATTATTAGTAATCCATACATTCTTTCCGATTGTAACTGGTTTTGCCAAAATCAATTTTCGTTCGTATAAATCGTGACTTGCGGTAATAATTTTATTATCCTTACCAAATTGCGTATGCTCTCCTATAATCACTTTTTCATAATCATATATAAAACAATTACTAAAATAGACATTCTCTGCAAATACGTTCCTGCCGTAAAAAAACCTAAACCCTGGCTCAAAATCGATATCTCTACAATTTTTCATGGTTAACCTTATAAGAATTAATCTTACGATTCTAAAGAAAAAAATATTTGAAAAACCATATAAAATGTACGAAATGATAGGTTTTTGAGGTATATTTTTACCAATTTTAGTATACGTATTTTTTCCCATAATTCACTTAAAATAAGCTACCGATAAATAATATTATATATCAGACTTATAAACTTTATAATTGCCCTTATATTTTCTAATCAAATAATCTTCGAAAAATCTATTGGTCCTTTTATCCCTGTTGAATGAGAAATTAATAAAATCTTCATGTCTGTTTTAAGAAATAGCCAATTCCACCCACCAAAAATTCCGAAGTCTTCATGAAAAGCATTCCTACTCCAATCAGTGGGTTACTGAAAAGCCTTAAAGGACTAGAAAAAAATAATTTATATCTCTCGATAATATTTGATTGTTTTTTGAAATAAGTAGCATTCGATTTTCTAGCTAAGTAAACGCTAGCTGTTTTTTCATAATAAAATTTCTTTCTTAGAGTATACCCCAGCGAAAGCATTCCTTCGTCATGATAAATAAAACTTTTTATTCTTGAGATTGAATTTTCTCCCAGTTTTTCTTTAATTCTCTGAGGCAAATCAAAGTCTTCTGTACCAGTTTGTTTTTCATCATATCCTTTAAGTTGAATAAATATTTTTTTTGAGAAAAACCTTGCAGCTTCTATCCAGTCAACTCCCACATAGAAACTCCTTTCAAGCGCCTTACACTTTGCCCAAAATCCTTCACCAAAAGATTCTTCCGGAATTATTATTCCCCCAAGTACTTTATAAACTTTGGAATCTTCGGCTAGGCGAATACAATCTGCAACGACCGCTTCCGACAGTACCATATCACTATCAATAAAAAGTACATATTTACCTTTTGACTTCAATGCCCCAAAATTTCTTTGCGCTGATCTTTCCGGTCCTTTATTAAAAACTAACTTTGTGTATTTCCTTGAAACGTCCTTTGTCTTGTCAGTTGAGTTATTATCAACCACAATAATTTCAACTTTTGCATAGCTCTGTTTTTTTATGCTCTGCAAACACTTTCCGATTGTTCTTTCGGAATTTTTGGTTGGAATAATTACCGATACTAATGAATTTTTCATAAACTGTTTATTAATTTAAGACTTTGTTTTGTTGAGTCTTCCCAAGTCAAACTTTTCGCCCAAGCAAGTCCGTTTTTTTGAAACTCCTCGTATTTCTTTTTATTCCCATAAAGATCTATCGCTTGTCTTGCCATCTCTTTACACGAGTTTTCCGACAGAACAATCCCCGTTTTACCGTTTTTAACCGAATCACGAAGTCCTCCGACATTATATACTACGCTTGGAGTTGCCTGGCTGGCAGCTTCTATAACTACTAATCCCCAGCCCTCCTTAACTGAGGCGTGCAACAAAATATGTGCTTTCTTTAGTAGCTCAAATTTTTTGTTTTCATCAACTCTGCCGAAAAATTTTACTTTTGAACTGATTGAATATGATTTAATTGTTTCCTTTAAGTCGTCAATATATTTTTTATCTCCGTCTCCCACTATCCAAAGATTTGCATCTTTTAATTCTCTTAAAATATAAAAAAACGATCTCAGCACATCTTCTACACCTTTCATCTTCACTACTCTAGAAACAAAAATAAAGGTTGGTGCATTTTCTTTATTAGCTTTTACTGTTTTAATGTTAATTCCATTTATAATTACGTGAATATTTTTTCTTTTTATGCCTATTTTTACTAAGTCGTTCGCTGTTGATAAAGAAACTGTCATGAAGGGAATTCTTTTATATGGAACAAAAAACAAAGGCTCCATTAATTTCCCTATTTTATTAAACGGAAAAGGAAACATGTAATCCCAAATTTCTCCTGCAACTTCATGAATAAATGCAATTTTGGGCTTACGGACATAAAAAGGGGTAAAAAAAGGGATTCCATGAATTTCATCAATCACCAAATCAAATTTATTTTTTGTAAATAAATAAAAAAATGGAGCCAATAAAAATACTGTAATAAAATTCCCTCCCCTCACAATACTTATTCCATCCAAAGTTTCTTCTATTTTTGAGTTAGGAAATTTTGATGTAAACCACGTTACTTTATGCCCTGCCTTAATCCAGGCTCTTGCATGTTCCAACGTTACAATCTCTGCTCCCCCGCTTTTTGGATTTTTCGGATCCCTCCAGTTAAGAATTAAAATATTCATTTTTTATCGTAATAATGGAGTATTTTCAATCGATAAAATACAGCAGCTGTGTCCCACATCATTAAATAGATCGTTTTCCAAAAACTTTTAGAAGTAATGCTGCTTGCCCGATTAAAATTTAACTCAATTGGTGATTCGTAAATCCTGTGGAAACCTAATTTATAGGCAACTGTTAAAACTTCTATATCAAAAGCAAATCTTTTAACAATTATTCTTAAAAACACTTCCTTAGCTACTTTTTTTCGGAAAATTTTAAAACCGACCTGAGTATCTTTTACATTAAAACCAAACAGAATATGCGTTAACGTTCGATATCCCCAGGAAAGTATTTTTCTTTGAATGGGATAATTTACTTTTGATTCCGGATGGAGCTTACTGCCAACAACAATATCTGCATTATTCCATTCCATTAAATTAAGCATTAGGGATATTTCCGAAGGATCGATGTCCATTCCCGCGTCAATAAAACCAATTATGTCACCTGTGGCTTTTTCTACTCCAAGTTTTATCGCCGAACCTTTACCCCGATTTTTTTCATATCCAAAAACTTTTAACCCTTTAAGCTTAGGTTTTAGATTTTGGAGAATGTCATACGTTTTATCGACAAATCCGTCGACAACCACTATTATTTCGTATTTAAAAGGCAACGTAGATAGGACCTTACTTAGATTTTGCAGATCTTTAACGATTGTTTTTTCTTGTTTATAGGCAGGAACTACCAATGATAATAATTTGACGTCTTTCATCTAACTTTATAAATTCTTAAGCACAAGTATAACATCCAACTTATTATTCGTAAAGAACCTCTCGTAGCTATAAAATTGGAAAGACTGACTGCTTACTGCCTACTCCGGCGAAGAGTTTAAAATAGTACAAAACTAAATTATAAGAAGAACTGAAGAAGCTAAAGTTGAAACTCCAATTACCTGATAAAAACTACTATGGAAAATGTAAATTAATACTATTTACTGAAATGAAAAACGCAACAAAAGCAAACCCTAAAAGAAAAAATACAAAGTGTATTAAAACCGAAACTACAATGGTAAAAAAGCCTGCCAGGAGAAAGTAAAACAGGAGAGATAACTGTATCAGAGGGCTGATACAGTTATCTGCATCTTTTAAAGCTAAATAATCAAATATTTTGTCACCTACCCTTACAAATAAGGGGGTGAGCTGGGGTAGGCAATAAAAGAAATTACAAAAATAAATAAAACTAAAATAACACACACCAAAAATATAAACTAAACAAAAAAAAGATTAAATACTAAATACATATGACAATACCCTACATCACACCAAAACAACAAGAAATACCTAAA
>Ga0182027_10010412_pt1 | contig 13238 bp, 10 predicted proteins | sample 712E1DmetaG_FD_121300 | JGI IMG/M metagenome (GOLD analysis project Ga0182027, IMG submission 121300) | Permafrost microbial communities from Stordalen Mire, Sweden - 712E1D metaG (Illumina Assembly) | ecosystem: Environmental > Terrestrial > Soil > Wetlands > Permafrost | place: Sweden...
AGAATCGCTTTCGATGCGCATGGCCGACATTATAACATGCCATAAAGTTGTACACTGGGCCGTCCAAACGGGCGGTTGTATAGCAAAAACAGATCGTTATATAATATCGGCATCATGAAAGCGCTCAAAATAATAGCTGTCGCGATTGTAGTGGTCGTTGTGATTATCATCCTCGTGGGCGGGTATTTCGGGCTGGTTCCGGGTGTCAGAGCGATATTCGGGAGCGACAAGCCCAGAGATCTAGGGGTCGTCGCCAGTGCTGCAAGCTTCAGAACAGCCAGCGACAAGCTCGGCCTCACACGCGAGGATGCTAACGCCGCGTCTTCCGGATCTGTGTCCTATCAAGGGTCACATCAAGTGAATGTTTCACTGACCAACGAGGAGCTTTCGTCGCTTTTCCAGCAAGGGACGTGGAAGCGAACGTGGAAGCTGAGCCCGATCGCGGATGGTTTCCAGATAAAGACCAACCAGAATGGTACGGTCGAGGTCGCGGGCATGTTGGATCTGTCCAAGCTGAACGGCTATCTCGGTGCAACCGGCTTCAACGACATAAAGAGCTACACGAGCAAATTCGGCGTCTTACCGAATGAGATACCCTTCTACGTCGACGGATCCGGAAGCGTCACTGGTAATAAAGTCAGTTTGAATGTCACCGAAGCGGATCTGGGACGTATTCCCCTGCCGACCGACTCGGCTTCGCTACAAGCTATAGAGAGCTTCGTGGAAAGAAGGATCTCAGGGATACCCGGATTGAATATCGCTTCTTTGGATTTCGCGGATGGGAAAGCTAACCTCAAAGGAACGATCCCTTCGGTAGTGTCGTTTTAGCCTATAAAGAGATCACCGCACGACGTCGCCATATATGGTGGCGGAGATGTTCTGGACGGCGGACTCGAGATCCGGGAAGTTTTTGCCTTCGGTCATGATACAGAATGAGTATGGCTCCGTGCCATTCGCGCCATAGACGATGCCGCAATCGTGGAGCTGATCGAGAGTCGCCTGCCCCGTTGCGGGATTTATGACTGATCGCTCACCGAACTTGTGTGAGACGACCACGCCATTCGGGAGCAACTTGACCGCACCATCGGTGAACGTGCTTTGCGAGAGATCGTTAAGGATATCGTCGGAATATTCTCGCGAAAGGAACGCCGAGTAGTAGAGCGTGCGAAATACGCCTGCGTAGGACATGGCTGTCGTCATATTTTCCTGCTGACCCTTCTGTCTGGTCGGCAACCCAATAGTCACAAGGATCTTTTGCAAATAGTCATCGGAGACATAATTCTGGGTAAGGAGCGCGGCCGCGGCATTATCGGAATAGGCGAGCATCCTGAAGATCAGGTCCTTTACTGCGTATGTCGTGCCGGCGATGAGCTTTTGCTGCGGCTGAATGTCCTGGAGCGCATACAGGCTAGCGTCGCCGTTATAAGTGATCTTCTGGTCGAGGATATCAGGTGTGACTTCCGCCAGACGGTAATAAGCGACAGCCAGAGGCACTTTGAGTAGGCTAGCCATGAAGTACGACTCCGTCGGGTTGACCGTGGCGAATCTCTGGCTGTTCAAGTCGCGCACGAATACGGAGATCCGGCTGGCTCTTCCTGTGGTGATATAGGCGTTGACATCGTGAGTCAAGTCGTCCTGGAGGCTGCTCATGGTGTTCAAAGCGATATCTGATGATCCGCAATCCTGCTCTGCCTTGACAAAAGTGAGATCCGTCGGACAAGTGCCTGACAGGAAAGCACCGGAGCTGCCGTGATTATTGATGATTAGAATGCTCACGACCACTCCCAGGGCGAATGCGGCCAGGAAAACAAGGGCTGAAGCCAGCTTATTGGCCCAAAGCAACTTGAGCGAAGCCATCATAACGGAAGCATTATATCATGCGAATCGGAAAGCGAAATTGCAAAACAGGCGGGTTTTGAGCCGCCTGTTCTGCCGTTATTATCGCTTACTTATAAGCTTTTGACGTTTAGAACCCGAAGAGATGCATGAAGAACGAGCCGATGCCGCCGAAGAATCCCGTGTGCTTGCCCTGGTTATTGCCAGGAGGCGTCATGCCGGGATTGCCGGTCTGATCGATCACGCTAGATGCAGTGATAGATGTGCCGTTAACAGCGCCTTGGACTACCACTGAATCCCCAACCTTGATGCTCGAGACGGCGATAGTATTTTGGCCCTCAACGATCTTGGCATTGGTCGCGTCAACTGAATAGATCACATTGCTCGCATTGGTTATTGTGAGAGTGTTGCCGCTGACGGATGAGACTTTGCCTGCAACGACTGGCTGGCCATTGCCTTGGATCGGCGAAGTAAACGAAGCGTTCCAATTCTGCTTACCTTCACCTGAATCACCCGGCTTGCCTGTGCCTGGTGCGCCCAAAGGTCGACGCATGATTGCGCCATCGAATATAGACGTGGCGGTCACATTCGTACCGGAAACTGTGCCCTGTACGAAAACCGTATCGCCGGCGACGATCGCGGAGACCGTGCTGGTGGCGTTATTCTTCCTGACCGTAGAGTTGGTGGCATCGACCGTGAAAGTCACAGCTGGCGTGGTTGTGCCGAAGCCAGTGCGGCCGGAAACGATGAGCATGTTGCCGCTAACAGATGAGACCGTACCGACGACGCCCAAACGACCCATCATCGGGCCTCCCCTGCCAGCTCCGCGATTCATCATGCCGAGACCGCGGCCATTGTCGTTGACTTGTCCCTGCAACGACGCATTGACGTTGACATTGACCTGCGCGAATGCCGGCAGAGCAAGGGATAAGCTGGTAATAGCGGCCAGAGCTACGGCCGCAGAGATGATATATCTTTTAATTTTCATTTAAGTCTTATGCTGTTTATCTGCTAAAACTGCGGGCCTCGATGAGCCTGCATAGGTACTACGCGACACAATCATAAGGAGGTGCAAAAACCAACCAGGTGTACGATCTGCTATTGCGTTAATCCGTAATCCAGCATCTTCTTGTCGAGATCAGCGCCCAGGACCTTGAACTTTATGGTATCGCCGAGCGTGAATTTCTTCTTGGTCTTTTCACCGATGATCGAATAGGTCTTCTCGTTAAAGATATAGTAATCGTCGCCCAAGGAGCGCATACCGATCATACCTTCCGACCGGCTGACCTTTTCCTCGACGTACATGCCCCACTTGGTCACGCCTGAAATAGTGCCCTCGAATGTCTGCCCCACCCTGGTCGACATGTATTCGACCTGTTTCAGTTTCTTGGACTCGCGCTCGGCTGACGAAGCGTCAATCTCGCGCCTGGTGGAGCTATCGGCGATCTGCTGGAAAGTCACGATATCACGGTCACCGAATGGCTCATGATGAAGATGTTTTGCCAAGATACGATGCACCAGAAGGTCCGGGTAGCGGCGGATCGGCGAAGTGAAGTGCGTATAGAAATCGAAGGCCAACCCGAAGTGTCCGACATTCTTGGTCGAATATATGGCCTTCTGCATAGAACGGATGGTGGCCGTGCGGATGAGCGATTCGTGCGGCGTGTCCTCGATCTCGTCGAGCAAATGATTCAAGTCTTGCGCGGTCACCTGGCCATCCTTGCCGGTACGCAGGTTGTAGCCGAGCGCCTTCACGAACACAGCCAGGTCCTTGATGCGGTCCTTGTCCGGCACGTCGTGGATGCGATATATGGCGCCGGTGTCGCGCGTGCCTTTGCGCTTGATCGACCCAAAAATGTACTTGGCGACCTCGCGATTGGCGAGAAGCATGAATTCCTCGACGAGCTTGTGGGCGTCAAAGCGCTCGTAGGTATAGACGCCAATCGGTCGGCCGGCCTTGTCGAGGCGGAATTTGATCTCGTCCTGCTCGAATTCGATGGCGCCGGCCATGAATTTGTCCTTCTGGAGGATCTTGGCTAGGCGATTCAGCCTGTCTAGTTCGGCGTGATACTTCATGCCGGGTTCGGCGGATGCGGCGGTCTGGATGCCTTTGGAGAGCTTCTCGGCCGCCTTCGGGTCATTGTCTATGGCTGCCTGGGCGGTCTCGTACGTGAAGCGATGCGTGGAATTCATGACCGTCTTGCCGAACCAGCGCTCTTTGATATGGGCCTTTTCGTCCATCACGAATATGGCCGAGAATGAGAGCTTGTCCTCGTGCGGGTTCAGGCTGCAAACGTCATTGGAAAGAACTTCCGGAAGCATGGGGATGGTGCGATCTACAAGGTAAACGGAGCAGCCGCGCTTCACAGCTTCTTTATCGAGCGCGGTTCCCGGCCGGACATAATGCGAGACATCGGCGATATGCACGCCGACCTCGAAGAGCCTGACGCCGTCCCTTGCAGGCAATTCCCTGAAAGAGATCGCATCGTCGAAATCCTTGGCATCAAACGGGTCGATGGTGAAAGTGAGCGTCCGGCGCATGTCGCGGCGAAGGGCGAGCTCGGCAGGCGCGATGACCTTCCCTGCCTTGCCGATTTCCGTAGCTTCCTTTTCGACCGCCTCCGAGAACCCGACTTCGAAGCCCTTTTCGATGACAATCGCTTCCATCTCCACGTCATTCACGCCCTTGTCGCCGAGGATGCGCATAAGCTTCCCTTCCGGGAGCTTTTTTGGATCCTTCCACGGCAAGAGTTTCACTTGGACCTTCTGGTCTTTCTTGAGCTTGCCGGCATCTGCTTGCGCGATGGCGATATTGACGTACATCTTCTTGTCGTCGGGGATGACGAGACAAGCGCCGCCCTCGAATGAAACGATGCCCACGAATGATTCGCGGGCGCGGCTCACTATCTCCGTTATCTCGCCGACCATGGTCTTCACGCCGCGGATATTCTTGACAGTCGTCTTGAACTTGACGGTGTCGCCATTCAGGGCGGTCTTGAGCGTGCCCTCCTCTATATAGACGGAATCCTTCTTCGGGTCAGGGTCGTCGATGTAACCGGCCCCTTTGCGGGTCGTAGTGATGATACCAGTCAGGATCTTGGGGCTCTCACTCTTGTGGTGACCGTCATTCCTGGGCCTATTATCGTGCTTTTTACCAGATATATTCTTGTTATTCATGCTTATGACTATAGCACATGAGCGGGATCATCCATAGAAAACCTCGCGATTTCTGCTATGATGATATAGGCTGAAACACCCGCCCGGGTGGTGAAACTGGTTATACACGAGGGACTTAAAATCCCTTGCCAACTAAACTTGGCGTGTGAGTTCGACTCTCACCCCGGGCACTCGAGATAGAGAATGGAAACTATTTAGTCACCATGGCCGCGGCGATGGCTGTCGTGAAGGAGGCATATGGTTGTGCGCCGTCCACAAGGGTCTTGCCGATGACCATTGCCGGTGTGCCGCTGATACCGAAGGAAACAGCTTCGGCCTTGTCGGCGTCGAGTTCCTTCTGGAACACAGAAGCGTTGCTTTGCGAGAGCGCGCCCGCTTGAGCGGCAAGCTGCGGGCCCAAGATTTGCAAGGTTGTGGAAGAGATGAACGCTGCATTAGCCCAACCGCTGCCTTCCCTGCCCTGGTTGTCGAATATGGCCTTGTGCCAGTCGTAGAACTTATCCGGCGCGACCGCCCACACGGCGCGAGCCATGATGCCGAGCGACTGCGAATCCGGCCCGAGGAACTGATAGTCCTTGAAGACTACCCGGACTTTGCCGGTATCCACATAGTCCTTGACTAGACCCGGCATGACCGTCTCTTCATTCTGCTTACAGAACGGGCATTGATAGTCGAACCAGTAGTCGATCACGATCGGAGCGGAGAGCTGGCCGATATATGGGTTGCCTTTTACGCTGACCTTGCTTGAATCCACAGCCAGCGTCGGACGCTGTTGTTGCTGGACTTGCGCCTGCGCTCCTGCCTGCCCTTGAAGTTGAGCTTGTGACGGCTGTTGTCCGGCGGCCTGATAATCCGTTGCCGGGACAGCTAGCGCGCCATGCGTACTGCTCCAGACGATCCCGCCTGCGATGACGAAAGATCCGAGGAGGATAGCGAGCGGTGTGAGGAACGGCGAGAACTTCTCGTTGTTTTTATTCATATTATTTCGGCCTTAATCTTGATCTGTTAGTAGAACAAGCCAGTGCACAACTTGAAATCGAATAATATGTTAGTGCCCCCACAAGCGCCGTGGGTGGGTCCCAACATATGAATCGCCCCAAGGTCGCTAGGATTATTGCATGTCCCGCTCATGGTATAGCTGCTTGGATCACCGCAGACACTGTTATATTGGGGTTGGCTGTAATGCCAAGAACCGGTACTCGGGACGGTGCAGGATTGATTGGTATTAGTTCCCAAGCCCCCCAAGACAGTGCTACTGCATGTCCCATTCGAGCTTGAACATGAAGCTATACAGGTCTCATAAGTCGAGGCTGAAAGCATGTGAGTATTGCCAATATCAGAAGATGAATTGCAGTTAGGCTGATCAGACACTACTCCATTCTGGACTGGCCCCCAAGCCGGTACGCCGGACGAATAACCTGTCACGACGCTGCCATCTGCAACCTGACCACCCCAAGGCAGAGGGCACGAACTGCCGCTACCGCCGCCGGAACAGACCTCATTACATACTTGGTAGCCATATCTGACATGGTCACCGTAACTGTAGTCGCCAGGATTACAGCTGTTGTCGGCCCAATGAGCGGGATTGCCAAGTATATATTTGCCGACATCGGATTGTTGCCCGCAGGTAAGGGTGAACAGGTTGGGAGCACTCCCATAAGGGAATTGATTGCTACCCATGGAAGCAGAGCATACTGTCATGTAAGGTGAAAGCTGGTAATGGCAGGTTGGTGTGCACAGGGAAACATCCGGAATTGTGGCGGAACAGATGCCGCAACTATCCTTTGTACCAGGGTTGGTCATGCCGCAACTATTCCCGAGGGACGTACAGGCTTGCCCGGCAGGCGATGACAGACTGACGTTAGAAGGACGGTTGCCGGTAAAAGCATTCCATTCTGCTAGTGTTTTACCGGGTACAAAAATACCAATACCATTACCATTACCGTTGGCTATATTTATACAAGAGCCTCCCAACACCGTAAGATTTTTAATTTGGTATGAAATATTGTCGTTAGGAACAGAACAATATATAGTCGTACACGAAAAGGCTATCACGGCCGCGTAAGCGACCCCAGCGAGCACCAAAAGTATTAAAATCAAAACTATTTTGTGCCCTACATATTTAGAGAGGCTCATTGCGTATACTATACCATTGCTGCCAATAAGCTTCCACGCTTGTTATCAACAGCTTGACAAATATGGGCAACTGCATGTATTATTTGGCTAAATAATAGGGTCTTTGACAGCAGAAAAACTTACATAACGTGAGAATGAGCTAAGCGGAGACCCAAAACAGGAGGGGTCATGAGCCTCTTAAACAAATTGTTCACGATCATTATCCTGGCCGTGGCCCTTCCGGTCATAGCCTTTGCAGAAGACGGCCCCACCATTGATGCCAACGCGGCGGATGCCTACTTTCAGAAGATGGTTCAGGAGGTGCACGATCAATCGACGACTTATACGATCACTTCGTATCAGTCTGCGGCAGTCAAAGCGGATGCAATCAGTTCCTTCACGGGACCGACGGCGTTCACCGCTACGATATCGGATCGGTCATATCAAATGCCGAAGATCGCAGCCGGAGGAGACGGTGCCGTGTTCCTAATCAACAATGGCGATAGTAGCGCACAAGCATCTGGTGTGGGTTGGTGGATCTTAAGCTTATCGGCCGATCATGAGAATCCGTTGTGGGGAGTTAACATCTCCGCATATATGGATCCGTCATATCTGACCTTGGACCTGCAACAGAGGTATCTGTATTTTGCCGATTTAGCAACTGGCAAAATCGTGAAAGTAGATACCTCAACTCCATCCACGATCTTGCATGCGACAGAAATCGCTACCCTGAGCGCCCCTCGAGGTCTTACAATCGATGCTGATGGCGCCATATATGGCATTAACGGGAACGCTATATACAAGATCTCAGTCCAAGGAACAATCACCACTCTGGCTGGGTCTTCTCAAGCGGGCTCACTCGATGGCACAGGCTCGGCGGCTAGTTTCAACGGTCCGACGTACATCGCTGCAGACGTTTATGGGAATACCGGAGCAGTGTATGTTTGTGACACGGGGAATTATACTATCAGGAAGGTGATAATCTCTTCTGGGGTAGTGACTACCATCGCAGGCACAGCTGGCGTTCAGGGCTGGGCTGACGGAGCGGCTTCGAATGCAAAGTTCAACGTGCCGCAAGGGATTACTGTCGATGCGGCTGGCAATGTATATGTGTTAGATACGGAGCCAGCCGGTAACGATGTCTGGCAGATCGGCGCGGGCGATCCCATCAGAAAGATCTCGAATGGTACTGTGTCCAGCCTCTCGATTAATTCGGCTATCGGCATGGTGGTGGGCAACGGCTCGATACCTGCATATACTCAAGGTAAACCATATCTGCAAGGTATGGCGATGGATCGGGCGGGTACGATCTTCACGATTAGCAACATTATGAACGATCGTGACGGTCTTCTCTGGCATGTAGCCGAGCTTGACCCCAAAGCGGAAGCTCCGGTCATTGCGGATCAGCCGCTAGACCTGACAGTGGCGAACTCCGGGCAAGCCGTTTTCATGGTTGGAGCCCTCGGCACCGAGAAGCTGCTTTGCAATTGGTACCATGACGGCAACCTGATCACCGGAGCAACATCGTATGCCTATACGATCAGCTCCGCTCAGTCGACGGACGCCGGAAAGTACCATGTCGTCGTGACCAATGCCTTCGGCACGGTCACCTCGAATGACGCCACCCTTACGTTGGGCGGCCCGGTGATCACGACGCAGCCTTCGAGCGTCACAGTGAATTCAGGGCAAGGCACCTCGTTCAGCGTGACGGCCACCGGAGCGAGCCTCGTATACCAGTGGTACAAGGACGGCGGCCTAGTCGCCGGGGCGAACTCCAGCTCGTATTCGCTTACCGCATCGGCGGCAGCGGCGGGCAACTACCACGTCACCGTGACCAACGCCTTCGGCGCGGTCACATCGAACGACGCCACTCTCACCGTCAATCAGCAGCAACCGCCGCCGGACAGCGGTGGAGGTGGCGGCGGAGGTGGCGGCGGAGCGCCGAGCGAGTGGTTCATGGGAACCCTGCTCGCGCTGGCGCTCGTGAGGTTACGCCAGAAGTTCAGAAAGGTTTGATCGCCCCGTTAATTCGGGTCTTCCAAACCGAACAGCGCCAGGGGTTTACCCTCTGGCGCTTTTTTTATTCTTATATATGTCCTGAGACTACCGCGCTCCCGCCTTCAGGGCATCGACCTCGGCCTTCAAGGAATCTATCTCTTTCTGCTGGGCCTTGACTGCCTCAATGAGAGGAGCGACCAGGTTACCGTACTCGACGGACTTGAGGCCCGTTGTCGAGTCGGTGTTCACTAGTTGCGGGTAGACTTTCTCCACATCCTGGGCGACCACGCCGACTGAAGGCTCACCCGTGGATTTCCAATCGAACGAGACACCCTGGAGCTTGAGGACATTCGCCAAAGCAGTCTGCGGATCAAGCTCCGTGATATTCGTCTTCAAGCTTTTGTCGGAGATATAAAAGTAGGCATTAGCACCCATAGACGTGCCATCGGCGGGATTGCCGACTTGGAGCTTGTAGCCAGGGCTCACTGTGCCTATGCCGACGTTGCCAGCAATGATCGCCCCGCCTGCAGGTCCGCCGGCTCCGCCATAACCCACAGTCAGAGTGCCGTTCGTACCAATATTGCCAGTATTCGTCCAGATACCAACGCTGTTATATGTCCTTACCCAAGTCGGGTCCTGCATGAACAATCCTCCGCCGTATGTCTGGCTGATCCAACCCTGGTTGCCGTCAGTCCTTATCCAGCCGTTCGCCTGGATATCGCCATTGACGTCTAACTTATAGGCTGGAATAACCGTGCCGATGCCGACGTTGCCGTTATCGAATATACTAGAGTCGCCTAATGTCGTCCCGTTCGGCGTCCATTTCGCGATCTTATTCAATGTGCCGCTACCACCCAAGCCACCGCTACCGGCAGGACCTTGGGGGCCAACCGGGCCTATTGTGCCTTGAGCTCCGGCGGCGCCTGCGGATCCAGCCGGGCCGGCAGGGCCTTGAGAGCCAGCGGGACCGGCAGGGCCTTGAGATCCAGCGGGCCCGGCGAGACCTTGGGGACCAACCGCGCCAGTTGCTCCAGCGGATCCAGCGGGACCTTGAGGACCAGCAGGTCCTTGGGGACCAGTGCCGCCGACAGTGGCACAAGTGCCATTCAATCTGAAGCATCCGGTCACATTCAAGTCGCCGACTACGTCAAGCGCATAAGCTGGGTTGGTCTTGCCGATACCAACTTTGCCAGAATTAAAGAATACGCTTCCGGAGCTCGGGATGTTATTGGCCGCCAATGTATTATTCAAACCTAGTACCACTCCTCCAGTCGATCCACAGGTGCCTGAGTTATTATTGACACAAATCGAATTGTAGGCGTAAACCGAGTTCGTGTTTGCCTGATCGACGATGAGATTGCCCCAAGTCGGGTTTCCTGACGCGCCGCTTTTGATAGTCCCAACTACCTCCAGCTTCGCTCCCGGAGTGATTGTGCCGATGCCGATGTTGCCGGTGTTGTTGTTGTAGATATTGTTACCGGAAGTCGTCCATTGAGAAGCGCCACAGCCGACTGAGCCATCCTGGCTTACAGATTGCATGAATTGACTGCCGGAACAAGTGCCATTGACACGGCTTTGAATAGTGGTCTTGTCGACGCTCAAAGTGAGTGAGCCTCCTGAAGTATTGATCGTGCCGCCTCCGGTGATGCCCGCGCCGTTATTGATGTTGAATGTCGTGATGCCTCCCCCGCTGTTCGGCGGCGTGACGCAGCTGACCACACCGGACGTGCTGATCGATTGCATGAACATGCCGCCGGCACAGTTGCCGCCGGTGATGGTCGGTTCGACCTTGGTCGTATCGACGTTCAAGGTGACCGAGCCGCCGGATGTATTGATGGTACCGCCGCCGGTCAGATACGTTCCCGGGGTGATTGTGACGCTTGTGAGGCCACCACCTCCGGGTGAAGGCCATGTGCTGATACAGTTCGCGCCATTGATGCAATATTTCAGAGCATTGACGCTGCCATTCAAATCATAGGGATTGATGCCGATACCGATGCCTTGTGCGCTGTACAAAGTGCCGCCAACGCTAAAGGAACCTGTCTTGGCTTGAGGGATTCCGCTCACGTTTATAGGTGTAGGCGCGTTGTTGGTCGGAGGCGTTCCGGGTGCAGGATACCAGGATTGTGCTAGGGCTAGCATTGGCATTACAGCGATGGCTCCGATCAATACGGCTGCAAATGTGATGTGGCGGCGCATGATAATTTTGTTAATTTATAAATTACTTATTAATCTAGTGTAATGGTTTCGTCGAATCGATCAGCGACTGTTGTGTCGACGTAACGGAAGAGGCAGACGATCCGGAGCTATTGATCGGCTTGGATTTGGTGACTAGCTCATTTTGAGTCGCGGTGTTCACAGTAGTAGTCGTCGCCGGATTGATCGGGTTCAGGTTCTGAACGAGACCTTCTGCAATGACAGGCTTCACCGTATTATTGTCCGAAGATTCAGCACTGGAGCCGGAGCCGACCTGCATTCCCTGCCACAAATAACCTCCGTAGGACAATGCGCCTACAAGGACAACCACGGCAAGGACCCATAAAGCTCTGTGCGGATGAAGAGGCTGGGCGTTCATAGCGTTTGCCATATTATAACCTTTATTGGGCGAATCGTGCTAAATCTTATCCACATGCCCGGTTCGGCTAAGCCTTGATTTCAGGTTACAATAGTGTGGTAATGAAGCATCTCTTCGTAAGCTCGCTTCTGGCTATCGTCCTCATAATAGGCTTCGGCGGAGCGACTGCGCACGCGGACACTGCGCCAGTGACCGGTTGGGCTTGGTCGTCTAACATCGGTTGGATTAGTTTTAACTCTTCCGACCTACCGAATGGCAGTTTTCCATTTCCCGGAGGCGGACCATACAGCGTCAATGTGGATACTGTGACTGGAACGATGAGCGGCTACGCCTGGTCTTCGAATATCGGCTGGATAAAATTCGGCGGTCTGTCTGGTTTCCCTGGTTTAGGGAGTGACGCAAACGTCAATACGGCTACTGGAGCAGTCACCGGCTGGGCGCGGGCGTGCGCAGGAACGGTGAACGGCGATTGTTCGAGCATGACCAGCAGAGCCGACGGTTGGGACGGCTGGATCGAGCTTTCCGATAATGGTAGCCCGACACCACGTCATGCTTCCCCAAATATTAATGGCACCGGCGGCGTGACGTACAGATCAAGCGACGGAGCCTTCATTGGATTCGCCTGGGGCGGCCCGGTCGTCGGCTGGGTACAGTTCAATGGGATCGGCGGCGGAGTGAACGGCGGTTCGCCAAGCGGTCCCGGCGATAGCGGATGTCCGTCTTGCGGCAGCGGAGGAGTTCCGGTTATCACCGGAACATGTTCGGCTGACAAGGCGACGATAACTCAAGGCGACACAGTTACATTCACGGCACACCATACGAGCGGCACAGCTCCGTATTCATACAGTTGGAGCGGCGCGGCCTCGACCACGGCCACAGATCCGATTATTTGCAATTCAAGTAGTTGCGTCCCAAGCTTGGCAATCGGCGACACTGAATCTCCGACAAATGGATATTCTGGGCCGATAGGCTGCCCCGCAGTGACCGTGCTCGCGCCTCTCGGACCGGCAAATATGCATATCAGCAAAGGCACGGTTCCTAGCGGTACCTTTAATAACCTCGCGGTCACTCAAGGCATCGCCACACCGTTCAATATCGCCTGGAATATCAACCTGACGAGCGCCTTCACTTGCAGGGCTTCCATCGGCAATGATCCGGGCCTACCGAATTGGAACAGTAATTGGACAAGTAACACTACCGGGGTCGTTCTCAATTCCGGCAATGCCACACATAATCTAGACGGTACCTACACCTGGAACGGCGATACCGGAGGCAACCTGACCACCCCGGCATCGGGCCTCAATGTGGGATCCTATGTATTCACGCTGACATGCACCGATGGCAACTCGGCTGACACACAAACGACCAGCGCGACACTGCGCGTCACGACGAGCTCGGTGAACGAGATCTAGAGGCCTTGTCGATTTATAAGAAGCTTATCCTATGTTCCGGCATCGGGCCGTGCTTTTTGAGCGCGCGATAGTGGGCTTTGGTGCCATAGCCCTTGTGGATCTCGAATCCGTACTGCGGGTATTCG
>Ga0182027_10010413_pt1 | contig 13236 bp, 8 predicted proteins | sample 712E1DmetaG_FD_121300 | JGI IMG/M metagenome (GOLD analysis project Ga0182027, IMG submission 121300) | Permafrost microbial communities from Stordalen Mire, Sweden - 712E1D metaG (Illumina Assembly) | ecosystem: Environmental > Terrestrial > Soil > Wetlands > Permafrost | place: Sweden...
TGGTTACCGCGGAAGAAATGCCAGTTCCGGCAACTCCAACCCCCAGGGCAACGGCGCTACCACCAGTTCGTTCGAGGCGGCCTTGAACGCTTCGTGGGAAATTGACCTGTGGGGGCGCGTGCGCCGCCTGAACGAAGCCGCCCGCGCCCATTTCTTCGCCACGAAGGAGGCCCGGCGCGGTGTCCGCCTTTCCCTCATCGCCGAGGTGGCCCAGGATTATTTCCAGCTTTTGGAACTGGATGCGGAACTGGAAATTGCCCGGAGCACCACCAACTCCTACGGTCATAGCCTGACGATTTTCAGCCAGCGCCTGGGCGGCGGCGTCGCTTCCAAGCTCGAAACCGACCGCGCCGAGGGCGCCCTGGCCGAGGTCGCCGCCGTCGTCCCGGATCTGGAACAGCGCATCCGCCTTCAGGAGAATCAACTCAAGGTGTTGCTCGGCCAGAGTTCCGGCTCCATCCCGCGCGGCGCGCCGCTCACCGCGCAAACCGTCCCTCCGTCCGTCCCCGCCGGCCTGCCGGCCGCGTTGCTGGAGCGGAGGCCGGACATCCGGCAGGCCGAACAACTGCTTCGTTCGGCCAACGCGCAGGTGGGGGTGACAACGGGCGATTTTCTGCCAAAGATAGGTTTGACAGCACTCTTCGGCGGCGCCAGCCAGGAGCTTTCGGCCTTGACCGCCCCCGGCTCGCGGGTATGGTCCGTGGGCGTGGACGCCAGCGGCCCGCTGTTCCAGGCCGGCCTTCTCGCCGGGCGCTACCGCCAGGCGCGGGCCTTCTGGGACGAGGCCAAATTGCAATACGAGCAAACCGTCCTTCAGGCCTTCCATGAAGTCGCCGGCCAGCTTTACACCCGGCAAAAGTACGACGAGGCCCGCCTCCAGCAGGCCCGTTCCGTCGCCGCCTACCAGGACGCCGTGCTCGTCGCCACCGAACGCTACCGCGCCGGCCACGCCGCTTATTTTGAAATTCTCGATGCCGAGCAGCAGTTGTTTCCCGATGAAAACACCCTTGCGCGCACCCAACTCAACCAACTCCTGATCATCGTCAAGCTCTACAAGTCCCTTGGCGGCGGCTGGAACCAGCCTGAAACTCCTGCTACGGCCAATCCTGCCGCGGCCAAGTAGAGGTTTATTCGCGCGCGCCGAGGATGTTTTCGATCTTGGCGGGTCTCGTTGAACGGGCAAGCCACAACTCCTCGTCGTCGTACCAACCCTCGGGCCAATCGCTTGGTGGCCAGCACCAAAGCGTGCCGTCAGATGCCAAAGCCACGATCTCGTCCTGACAGCAGCCCAGCGCGACCCAATCCTTGTGCGTTCCCAACCGCATGGGGGGATATTGCAGCAGCTCCAGGGGCGGCTTCGGATGACTTCTTTCAAGCGCACTTGATCGAGGAGCGATATTCCATTCCCAGATAGAGCCGTCGGTTTTCAGCGCCACCAAATCAATTGATCCGCCAGTGACCGCGGCCCAATTCGAGTCTTTGCCAATTTGCACAAGCCCTACAGGGCCAGTCCAAGCCATTCCCTTCGCTTCCCGCAACAGCGACTGGCTCAGAATATACGGGTCCAAATCGAATTGGCTGTACCACAGCGTTCCATCGTCACGGACGCCGATGGGGATGTGAAGGCCGCTCGGATACGGGATCAGGCATTGGAATTGAACATGATCCCATGCCGGCATCCGCAGGGCCACTGTTCCTGGAGCGAGTTCCACCTCCAGGCGTTTGATGGCCTCGCCCTCGTTGAATTCAGGCTCGCGCAAAGCCCACGCGCGGCCGTCCTGTTTCCACGCGTAGATGCGACGGCCTCCCTGAAGAATTCGCGCCCAGTCGGATTCCGCGCCGAGCCGCAGCGGGACAAACTTACCCAGCCCAGGATAGACCTTGCCATAGTAATTGGTTCCCCAGCGCCACAACGTGCCGTCGCGCTTCAAGAGGACCACCCTCGAACCGAGATCGTGCGCCAGACTCAGCCAATTCGTTTCGGCGCCATATTGAACCAACGCTAGCGACCCTTCCAGCGGCGGCGGCGGATTTCCGTTCCAACCACGGCGCGGTTTTTCGGAAACCCAGAGAGTGCCGTCGGATCGAATCGCGACCGTTTCGCGGAAATTCGCATAAGCATCCACCCAATTCGAGCCGGCGACGAAATGATGTCCGCCCACGCTCAACCACCTGGATTCGTCCACGACGCGGTCCTCCCACAGTCTCCCATCCGGCAACACGACAGCCAGCCCACTGCCGCCGTAACTGCGGAGCAACACGGGCTTGCCTGCCGGCAGTCTTGCCGGGCCGTGCGCCCCTTCCAACGGCATGGCCAGTTCCCAGACGCGATGGTAAAGGGCTGCCGCCGACCCGGAGACCAAAACGAGGACAGCGGTCAATCCCAGGATGTTCCGGCGCCACCGGCGACCGCTCTCGAAGACATGGCGAAAGTTGCCATAAGCCAGCCAGAGGATTGCCGCCGTCAGCGCCGGAAGGGCCATGACCGGCCACAACCGCCATCCAAAGGCTTGGTACCAACCGGATCCAATGTCCCAGATCATCCAAAACACGAGGGCCGCAACCCCTCCCGCCCCCAGCGCCGGCACCACGCCGCGCGTCAGCGTTGAGGCATAAAAGCCGGTCAGCGAAAGGGCCAAAAAGACCAAAAACACCTTGACAAGCGCCGCCCCCATGAAGGTGATGCCCATGACCTCCAGGTGTGCTCCGGCCCCCATCGCGCTGGCTATCCTCTCGGTCGCGCAGAGCAACGCCGCGCTCAATAGACCTGCGACAAGCACGAAAAGTATTTTAATGCCAAATTGGACGCGGCGCGAAATGGGCAGGGACAAAAGGCCGTCAAGAGTGCCGAGCTGGCGCTCGTCGGCCACGCATTGGCTGCCGGCCAGCAACGGCACAAAGAGCCACAACACGCCAAACATCTGCAACCCCCAAAGGATGGTTTCGTTCAAGGCATGAGCGCCGGCCTTGCGCAACGCCACCACTCCCAGATGCAACACGAAAAGCGCTGCTATTCCCGCCAGCGTGAATTGCTGTAATTGCAATTCCTTCCCAATCAACGCCGCCCAGGGTCGGTGCTCCCGCAGAGTGGATTGTTCCGCCGCGGCCCGCCCGCGGCCGATCGAAACCACACCGCCGGTCCAGGCCGTGTCCTGCAAGCGAAGAAATTGCCGCCGGGCCATGAAGAATCCGGCCACCGCATACAGGCCCAGCACCGCAACGATCATCCAATCCGTTCCGCCGAGAGCTTGCATAGCGGTCGTCGTTGCCAACGGGATGAAGATGGTGAGCCAGAAAGCCGCGACCGTCTGCCGCAGTAGCAAAGTCATCCACAGGCCGCCTGCCGCGAACACAATTGCGAACAATCCGATGGAGGCCAGAATTCTCAGCGGCAACACTAGCGCGGTACCGAGGAGGGAGCAGAGGGCGCCGGAGAGGCACCAAGCGGCATAGGACACAGCCACGAAGACAGACAACACTATGATTTTGGTCCGCCAGATCCGGGCGCGCTCCAAAGGTTGCGCCAGGATGAAAGGAAGCGTTCTGAGGCCGATCTCGCGGCCGAATGAGGAGAGCGCCAGCATCACGATCCCAAACAGAAACAGGTACGCGGGCAAAGCGATGGGGTTCTGCAGGTCATGATAAGGCAGAAGCCAACCCGGCAGAATGGCCAGCGCCAGCGCCCCGCCAAACGCCGGGAGCAGCAGCCGGATTTCTTTTTCGACGAGCGTTTTCATTTTTTGACAGCGGCCAAAGTTCCCGCAGCCACGAAAATTTCCTCCAGACTGAGCGAGTCGCAACGCAATTCATCGGGGTGGCAGGCCCGCAGCTTTTGCAGCAATTGCTCGCGATTGCCGTCGGCCAGAATCTCCATGTCCGGGCCGGACTGCCGGACTTGGAGCGCGCCGGCCAGATCCAGGCCCACGGGCGGTTGCGGAAAGCTGATGCGGATTTTCTGGAACCGGTCCCGGGCCTGGTCCGCCGGCATCGTCAGCAGTTCGCGCCCTTGCTCGATGATGGTGAACTCGTCTATCAACCCTTCAAATTCGCCAATCAGGTGCGTCGAGACAAACACCGTGCGGTGTTCGGGATCGGCGGCGTGATACGCGCCGATGACGGTCTGAATAAACTCGCGGCGCACGATGGGGTCCAGCCCCGAGGTCGGTTCGTCCAACACCAGCAACTCCGGTTCCGGACAGACCGCGCCAATCAGCGCCAGTTGCGTTTTCTGTCCCCTGGAGAGATGACTCGTCTTCTGGCGGCGGTCGAGGTGGAACCGGTTCAGCAAGTCCGCCTCCATCTCGCGGTTCCAGTGCGGCCGAAACGCGGCGATGAAACTCAGCGTCTCTTCCACCGTCATCCACGGGTAGAAGGCAACACTGTCTGGCACATAAGAGAGGCGTGATTTGACCGCGACCTCCTGCCGTTGCGGGTCCAGGCCGAAGACCCGCGCCGTGCCGGAAGTGGGCTGCAACAAATTGAGGAGGCACTTGATGGTCGTCGTTTTTCCCGCGCCGTTGCGCCCGAAGAATCCGTAACAGCGCCCCGGCTGCACGGTGATGTTCAGGCCGTTGACGGCCTCCAGACGGCCGTAGCGGCGGCTGAGATGACTGATTTCAATGACTGGCGTTTCCGTTTTCATAACATTGGGTTGGTCTTCATTTGCCGTCCTGGGCGGCGGAGGCCTTGTTCTGGAAGTAATCAAGCCGTTCCTGGACCAGGGCCAGGAACTTCTCGCGGTCAAAGCGCAGGTGATGGGCCATGACGACCGCTTCGTCTATCTCGGTCAGCAGGAGCCGCTGGCGCGTCTGCTGGGTGAGGGCGGAATGGTTGTTCCTGAGGAAAAAGCCTTTGCCCGGGAGGGTCTCGATGAGGCCCTGGGCTTCCAATTCGGCGTAGGCTCTGGCGATGGTGTTGCGGTTGATGCGCAATTCCTCCGCCAGCGGGCGCAGCGAGGGGAGCGGATCGCCGGGCCGCAGCCGCCCGGAAGCGGCGGCGTAGCGGATTTGATCGGCCAGTTGCAAATAGACCGGCTTGCCGGCCTGGAAATCCACTTGAAAAATCATAATCTGTCCACTGTTACGCAACACTATGACAGTTGGCCCAATTGTCAAGCGGGAAAAACGCGAAATTTTCAATGCGCCAGTGACGAAGTGGGAAAAGGCAGGGCGGGCAGTCCTTTCCATGAACGGCTTGGAATCCTCCTCTCCCCGGCCCTCTCCTCCACAAGTCTGTGGAGGAGAGGGAGGAGAAACGTGGGGCGGTTCATGGGCGCAAGGCGCGTTGTCAGTTCGGGGTATTCTCTGCCCGCCGCGGCGCGCACGGAGTGCGCGCCCTACCAGCAGTGACTGACGCATTCCCGAAATTTGTAATGCGCTTGGCCTGGGTAAGAGCGGCCTGGGTAAGAGGCGCTTGTTTCCGCGCCTGGCTTCCATTAACCTCCGACCGGCATGTCTGAATCTTACATTCAAAATCTGTTCGCCGAGCGCATCGGCGGAAAAAACTACGGCAAGTCCACCGCCCTCTATAAATTTGAAAAAATCAAACGCGCCAAACGCGCCGCGCTCGCCGCCCATCCCGGCGCCGAAATCATGGATCTGGGCGTGGGCGAACCGGACGAAATGGCCGCCCCGGAAGCCATCGCGAAACTGGAGCAGGAAGCGCGACGCCCCGAAAACCGCGGCTATGCGGACAACGGCGACAGCGTCTTGAAGGAGGCCGCCGCCCGGTATCTGGAAAAGGTCTATGGCGTCCGCGGCATCAATCCCGAAACCGAAGTCCTGCACTCCATCGGGAGCAAGGCGGCTCTTTCCATTTTGCCGGCCGCCCTGATCAATCCCGGGGATGTGGTCTTGATGACCACGCCCGGCTATCCGGTTTTTGGCGCGCACGCCCGTTATTATGGCGGCCGGGTCCATGAATTGCCGCTGGTCGCAGCCCGTGGTTTTTTGCCCGATCTTTCCTCCATTCCGCCGGAAATCTTGGGCAAGGCCAAAGCGCTAGTGCTCAATTATCCGAACAACCCGACGGGCGCAAGCGCCACGCCGGAGTTTTTCGCCCAAGTGGCCGGCTTCGCCAAGCAGCACCGGCTGGCGGTCATCCATGACGCCGCTTACGCCGCGCTGGTGTTTGAAGGCAAGCCGCTGAGTTTTCTCTCCGCTCCCGGGGCCAAGGAGGTGGGGGTGGAACTCCATTCCGCCAGCAAAAGTTTCAACATGACGGGGTGGCGTTGCGGATTTGTCGCCGGCAATGAATTGCTGGTGCGGGCTTACGGGGATGTCAAGGACAACACCGACTCCGGCCAGTTCCTGGCCATCCAACATGCGGCCGCTTATTGTTTTGATCATCCGGAAATCACCGCAAAGATCGCGGCGAAGTATTCCCGGCGGATGAGCGGCTTGGTGGAGGTCCTGAAGAAGTCCGGCTTTAATGCCATGAAACCCAAAGGCTCTTTTTACCTCTATGTCCCGGCCCCGAAAGCGGCGGTCCTGCCAAACGGCCGCCGTCTGGAATTCCAGGATGCCGGGGAAGTTTCGCAATGGCTCATTACGGAAAAGCTCATCTCCACCGTGTCGTGGGACGACGAGGGCGCCTGTCTGCGCTGGAGCGTGACCTTCGTGGCCAAAGATCAGTGCGACGAAGAGCGCGTCTTGCGCGAAGTCGCTTCACGGCTGGCGGATGTGACTTTGGTATTTTAGTTAGCTATTACCCCAGCCGCTCCAGTTCGCTTTGCAGCGCGATCTGAAAGTCTTGGAGGTCGGCGGCGGACGGTTTGTAGCCTTTTTCCGCCGGAGCCAATCCCAACCGCCCCATTTGGTCCAGGTACCAGTCGGCGCTTTTGCCATCGCTGAATTGGACCTTGCCGCTGACCACCGCGCCGGCCCGGGTGATTTGGTCCAGCGTGAGGCGGATCTTGCCGGCAGGCGCATTGCGCGGCGGGATATCGTCCGCGATCTTTGCGGCAGGAGGGGCGGCAGTTTGAGGTGGCGGCGGCGGCGGGGCGGGGTCTTTGGGGGTCAATTTGAGATCGTCCACCAGCAACCGAACCTCGAGATAGGTCTGGCGCAAACCCCATTGCGCTTCCATCCGTTTTTGGATGTCGGCGATCTTGAGCCCCTCGCCAATCCAAGCAGCCACCTGTTTCTTTTTTGTGTCGTCCAAATTCATGGATGGAACCGTAACATGCCCGCCCGCGTTTGACACGAGCCGAATTGCGGAAAGTGAGAGGCGGCAGGCGCAGCGGTCTGTGGGGCGGCTGCGGCCTCCAAAAAGCCCTTCACCCGCGCCGCCTCAGAGCCGGATCGGCTCTGCCACATTGCCGTGGGGCGGCTGGGGTCGCAAAAGTGGCTTCACCGAGCCGCGGCCAAGGAATGGATCTGGTTTTTCGAGTCTGGCCCTTCCGTCCGGGGCGGCTGATGCTCCGAATGGACCGCGCCTTCCACCCATTTCATTTCGTCCAAGCCGAGGAATTTTCCGCCACAGTCGCATTGGGTTTGGCCATCGTTGGTCTTTATGCGGTGGCATTTCTGGCAAATCATTGTGGTATTGCGGTGGTTTGCGCGCGAGCGAAACGCCCAGCATCCAACTCCCAGCGCCAGCCCAACCAGCGCGAGGTTCAGGACGGTGTCTGGAACCAGCCGGGGAATCGGCAAAACCAAACCGCCCAAACTCCGGCCATGCCAGAGCGGAGAGACAGCGACGGCATAGAGCAACACTGCCCACACCGCCACCGCCTGCGAGATTCGGCGGAGATGCCGGATTCTTTTTTCGGTGAGTTTTTCCTGTGCTGTTTTTGCGCGCCACATATGCATAAAATGGTCTGAGCTGGAGATCTCGATGCTCATCCGCATCGGGGAACTATGGAAATCAATCCAGTTTTATCTACGAGTGTAGGAGGTCATGGATCAATAGTAAATTGGATGTTTGCCGATGCATGTTGTAGGGGCTTGCCTCTCACAAAGCCCGCCCGCTCCTGCCCGCGCCCAGGTAACTCCCCTCGCCCGGATTGGCAGGCTTGCGACGGCGGCGCAACGGTCCGACTCTTGAAGATATTCCCGACCAACGCCCCGCATCATCCAGCGGCCGGTTCGTAGTTCAAATACGGGCCGAGCCATTTTTCCACGGCGCGCAGGTCCATGCCCTTGCGCCGATGATAATCGAGCACCTGGTCACGGCCCAGCTTTCCCACCCCGAAGTACTGGGATCGGGGATGGGCAAAATACAGCCCGCTGACACTGCTGGCCGGCCACATGGCCCCGCTTTCGGTGAGCTTAATGCCGGTGTTCTTTTCCACGTCCAGCAGTTCCCAGAGTGTCCACTTCTCCGTGTGGTCGGGGCAAGCCGGATAGCCGGCGGCGGGACGGATGCCGCGATATTCTTCCTGGATCAATTGCTCCACAGTGAGATTCTCATCCTTGCCATAACCCCATTCGGCGCGGACGCGCCGGTGCAGGTATTCGGCAAAGGCTTCCGCCAGACGGTCGGCCAGGGCCTGGGCCAGGATGGCATTGTAGTCATCGTGGCCGGCTTTGAATTGCCCGGCCAGTTCGTCCGCGCCCAGGCCGGCGGTGACCGCGAACAATCCGAGGTAATCCTGCGCGGCCTCCCGGGGGGCGATGAAATCGGCCAGGCACAAATTGGGCTGGCCGTCGGGCTTCTCGATCTGCTGGCGCAGGAAATGGAACGTGGCCAGGGCGGTGGCGCGCGCGGCGCCGGAATAGACCTCCACGTCGTCGCCCGCCGAATTGGCGGGGAAGAACCCATAGACGCCGCGCGCAGTCAACAGTTTTTCGCGCACGATCCGGTCCAGCAATTGCTGCCCGTCGTGGAACAGGGTGCGGGCCTCCGCGCCGTATTTGGGGTGGTCGAGAATGGCCGGGTAGCGCCCGCGCAGTTCCCAGGTGTGGAAAAACGGCGACCAGTCAATGCAGGAAACCAGTTCCTCCAGCGGAACGGACTCAAGCACGCGAATTCCGGTGAATTCCGGCCGGGCGATGTCCTCCGGCTTCCACTGGATTTTGGGCGCCCGCCGCCGCGCCTCTTCGAGAGGCAGAAGCCGGGCCGCCTGGCCGGCGTGTTGGCGGCGGATCTTTTCCTGGTCCTCGCGGTTCTGCCGCGCGAAGGCCGGCTTGAATCGGGGATTGATGAGCTGGCCCACCACGCCGACGGCGCGCGAGGCGTCCACCACATGGACCACCGGCTCATCGTAATGGGGCGCGATCTTGACGGAGGTGTGCGCCTTGCTGGTGGTGGCGCCGCCGATCAACAAGGGCAGGGAAAAGCCTTCCCGCTTCATCTCCCGGGCCACATGCGCCATCTCGTCGAGCGATGGGGTAATCAAGCCGCTCAGGCCGATCATGTCCACCTGGAGTTCGCGGGCGGTCTGAAGAATCTTCTCGCACGGCACCATGACGCCCAGATCAATGATTTGGTAGTTGTTGCATCCCAGGACGACGCCGACGATGTTCTTGCCGATGTCATGCACGTCGCCTTTGACCGTGGCCATGAGGATTTTTCCCTGCGCCTTTGGCACGGCGCCGCCAGCCTGCTTCTCCGCCTCCAGGAACGGCAGGAGCCAGGCGACGGCTTTCTTCATCACGCGCGCGCTTTTGACGACTTGCGGCAAAAACATTTTGCCGGAGCCGAAAAGGTCGCCGACGATGCTCATGCCGGCCATGAGCGGGCCTTCGATGACTTGCAACGGGCGGCCCAGCTTCTGCCGCGCCTCCTCGGTGTCCGCGTCAATGTAATCCACGATGCCCTTGACCAGGGCGTGGGCCAGGCGTTCCTCGACCGTGCCCTGACGCCATTGGTCCACCACCACTTCCCCCTTTTCCTTCTTTTTGACAGATTCGGCGAATTTGACCAGACGCTCGGTGGCGTCCGGGCGGCGGTTGAGCAGGACGTCCTCGACCAGTTGGAGGAGATCCGCCGGAATCTCCTCGTAGATGCCGAGCATGCCGGCGTTGACGATTCCCATGTCCAGCCCCGCCTTGACGGCATGATACAGGAAGGCGCTATGCATGCCTTCGCGCACGGCGTCGTTGCCGCGGAAGGAAAAGGAAATGTTGCTGATGCCGCCGCTGACCTTGGCGCCGGGCAGGTTCTGTTTGATCCAGCGAGTCGCCTCAATGAAATCCACCGCGTAATTGTTGTGCTCGTCCATGCCGGTGGCCACGGTCAGGACATTGGGATCAAAAATAATGTCCTGGGGCGGAAAGCCCGCCTCTTCCGTTAACATTTTATAGGCGCGGGAGCAGATTTCCTTGCGGCGCTCGAGGCTGTCGGCCTGGCCGCGCTCATCGAAAGCCATCACCACCACGGCCGCGCCGTAGCGGCGGGCGAGGCGGGCCTGTTGAAGGAATTTTTCCGCGCCTTCCTTGAGGCTGATGGAATTGACCACCGCCTTGCCCTGGACGCACTTCAGCCCCGCTTCGAGGACCGCCCACTTGGAGCTGTCAATCATGATGGGCACGCGGGAAATGTCCGGCTCCGAGCCGACGAGGTTCAGGAAATGGGTCATGGTCTTGACGCCATCGAGCATTCCCTCGTCCAGGTTGACATCAATGATCTGCGCCCCATTTTCGACCTGTTGCCGCGCCACGGCGAGGGCCTCCTCGAATTGGCCGCCCAAGATGAGTTTGGAAAAGCGGGGTGAACCGGTGACGTTGGTGCGCTCGCCGATGTTGACGAAATTGGTTTCGGGCCGGATGGTCAGCGCTTCCAGGCCGCTGAGACGCAGGCACGGCTGGACTTTCGGCGGTACGCGCGGCTTGAACGCGCGCACCGCGGCGGCGATGGCCTTGATATGCGCGGGGGTGGTGCCGCAACAGCCGCCGACGATGTTCAGCCAGCCGGCCCCGGCCCATTCGGCCAATTGGGGCGCAAACGATTCGGGGGTTTCAGGATAGCCGGTGGGCGAGAGCGGATCGGGCATACCGGCGTTGGGATAGGCGCTGACATACATCGGCGCCAGCCCGGAAAGCTCCTCGATATAGGGCCGCAACTCCCGCGGCCCCAACGCGCAATTGAGTCCAATGCTTAACAGGGGAAAATGCGAAACGGAAATCAAATAGGCCTCAATCGTCTGCCCGGATAGCGTCCGGTTGTTGTTCTTCTGGGTCAGCGCGAAGGAAAGCATCACGGGGACAGCGGGCATCGTGTCAAATATATCGGCGATGGCGAAGAGCGCCGCCTTGGAATTCAGCGAGTCGAAGACCGTCTCCACCAGCAGCAAATCCACCCCGCCCTCCAGCAGCGCGCGCGCCTGCTCCCGGTACGCATCCGCCAATCGGTCATAAGTGACCGCGCGGGCGGCGGGATGATTGACATCGGTCACCATGGACGCGCTCTTGGTGGTCGGGCCGATGGCGCCCGCGACAAAACAGGTTCGCCCGGGATTGGCGGCCATGATGGCGTCGGCCGCGGCGCGGGCGTTCTTTGCGCCGGCCAGATTCAATTCGGGAACCAGCAATTCCATGCCATAATCGGCCATGGAAATCGCGGTGGAGTTGAACGTGTTCGTCTCAATGATGTCCGCGCCGGCTTCGAGGTATTGGCGATGGATCGCCTGGACAACCTGGGGCTGGGTCAAATTGAGAAGGTCATTATTGCCTTTGAGATCGCGCGGCCCGAGCTTGAAACGCTCGCCGCGATAGCCGGCTTCATCCAGGCGATAAGTCTGGATCATCGTCCCCATCGCTCCGTCAATAATAACGATGCGCTCCCGCAGAAGCTGGAGGAGCGCCGCCGCGCGGCCCGGGGATGGCGGTTTGTTGTCGTTCATTATGCTTCACCATCCCCTGCCGGCACCAGCGTCGGGGAATACGGCAGCGTGACCTCGAATGTTGTGCCTGTGTTGGCGGTCGAAGTGAATGCAACGCGGCCTTCGAGATATTTCTCCGTGAGCAGCCTCACGCTATCAGTGCCGATGCCACGACCCCGGCCTTTGGTGGAGAATGAACGCTGGAACACCTGCAACTGCACTTCAGGCGCCATGCAACCAGGGTTGTGGCAGGCAAAGACGCCGCCGCCGCCCTCGGAACGGCAGCCGAGCGTAATCCGGCTGCCTCGCGGGGAAGCTTCCAGGGCGTTTTTGACCAGATTCCCCATCACCCGAGTCAGAATTGCCCGGTCAGTAACGAGCGAGAAATCGCCTGCCAAGGGCGCTACGAGGATTTCACACTCGGCGGCGAGCGAATGACTCCGGTAAGCCTGCCGCAACTCGAGCAGGAATTCATGCGATTCCAGCCGGGAAAGGTTCAGAGCTAATTGGCTCTTCTCGGCAGCCAGCAGCATCTGCTGGCTGTGGATTTCCTGGACCATAGCCGAAGCCGAGACGCACAGATCCTCCTTCGCATCCTTGAGGGTCATGGAGCCGTCGGCAAGCAGACTAGCGAGACTTTGCATGCCCCCGGCGAGGTTGAGGATATCGTGAAAGAAGATCCGCTCGAGCACGTCTCGCCGCTTCTCGGCGCTGATGTCAGTGGCCACAAACACCGTGTGGCGCCCCTCTCGCGACGTGAAAGGCCGGCAGTCAACGCGGATATCCAGGGCCTCAAGGCCCCCGGCACACTGGCGCAACATCCGGCATTCGCGGGTGGCTCTTTCTCCCTTCTGCGATTCGAGAATGGCCAGCACCGCCCCGCAATTCTGGCAGGCCTCCCCAGTCCCGCAGCCGCACGGCGCGATCCGGGCGTTCTCGCACTCGAACAACTCGCCAGGCCGCAAACCGAGCATTTCCGGGAGGCGGCGGCGGAGGGTCTGACAAGCGCTCTGATTAGCCAAAATGATCTGCCGGTTTTGGTTGAGCACCAGGACGATTTCCGGAACGGCATCCAGCGACTGCGTGAGCACGCCATCGAGGGCAACTATCCGATGGGCTTGCTCGATTTCCTCACAACTCGAGCGGGCAGCCGGGGCGAACTGCGTGTTTATAGTGGATGTCATCTGCCAGATTATCGGCAGAGCGTACCGCGGATTCAGAAGCACCGCAAGACGCAAATCGTAACCCGCAAATCGTAATCCGGGGGAGCCAGATATTACGCAAACTGTTGACAATCAACATGGCGGAGAGGGGGGGATTCGAACCCCCGGTACAGTTTAACCCGTACAACGGTTTAGCAAACCGGTGCTTTCAGCCACTCAGCCACCTCTCCATCAAGCACTTACGTCAAACCAATGCTGCCCGCAGGCGCCAACCATTTTTCTCGCAAACATGGCGACACCAGCTTTGAA
>Ga0182027_10010414_pt1 | contig 13234 bp, 11 predicted proteins | sample 712E1DmetaG_FD_121300 | JGI IMG/M metagenome (GOLD analysis project Ga0182027, IMG submission 121300) | Permafrost microbial communities from Stordalen Mire, Sweden - 712E1D metaG (Illumina Assembly) | ecosystem: Environmental > Terrestrial > Soil > Wetlands > Permafrost | place: Sweden...
GAGGAATTAGATCAAACAAGAACTAACCTGGCAGTTAGAGACAGTGAATTGGAACAAACTAAATCCATTCTGCAAAATACTAAAGAGACTTTATCTAAAAGAGAACAGGATATTGTTAGTTTACAAAACACGATTAACGCTATGCAGGGAACAATTTCTTTAAAAGATAAAGAGATTAGTGGTTTGAGAAACGATATCTTTTCTCAATCTAATCAAATCTCCACTCTACAAACTCAACTCGCTGTTGAAAAAAATAACCTTCAACAATCTCAAAATGAGTTACAAGGCACAAAAACGGCGTTAACTACCAAAGAACAACAGTTAAAAGAAGCAAGTGATGGGGTTGCTACTATGGAGTATAGGATAAACAATTTGGCTAACTGGGTTACTGAAAATGCCCTTCTTCCAGATGATATACTCCAAGAAATTCACTCAACTTATCTGGACCCTCTTACCGGTGATTCTATTGATACTTGTAGAATGGGTGTCGCCATGACAAATCCGATAGGCTTCCAATGGACTAATGACCAGAAAATGTCTGGAAAAGTAGACCATCTATTTGATGTTAGAAGTTTTTGGAACTCACGGAAAGGCGATTGTGATGACTTTGCATTTTTCATGTCTGCGTGGTTGAGATCGGAGATAAAAAGAGCTAAATCTTATGGGAGAGATGCTACAGTAAGGTTAGGTACTCAAACTTGTTACTATGATTTCCGCACTTTTTCCTATCAATGCGGCTGTTCAACTACTATCCTAAAACCCTCCACTCAAGAAAAAGATATTTACATGGTTTGTGGTCTTTTGAAATCTGGTGGTGGGCATTGCGAAGTAGGTGTTTCAACTGTCGCACCTGATGATACTGATTTCTTTCGTCATTTCCTGATTTTTGAGCCGCAAAATGGTGAGTACAGAGGAACCTTTTTTCAAGAATTTGCAAATGGCTGGGAAGCTTTCAGTAACGATGATTTCATACAAGTTTCAAATGATGCTGTTGTTTCAAGTCGCCTTAGTGTCCTGAGAACAGAAATACAAAAACTAAAAGCGGAGATATAATAAGACTCTTGATTTTTAATCCTATCTAATCATGGAAATCTACACCATCGGCCATTCAAACATCCCCCTATCTGAATTCCTAATCCTACTTGAAAAACACAAGATAGAATCTGTCGTGGACGTAAGAAGCCGGCCTGTGAGTAAATACGTTCCGCATTATAACAAAGGGATGATAGAATACTACCTGAAGACTGCGGGCGTCGGGTACCACTACATCGCCGATGAAGTGGTCGGCAATCGTCTGGGGGGCTTTCCGAAAGATGCGGAATGCTATGAGGATGACGTTATTTCATATGAGGCCGTCAGGGCTCGGAAATGGTTCCAGGAGGGGTTAAACGAACTGATGGAATATGCGAAGGAGCGCAAAGTCGCTCTTTTATGTGCTGAGGAGAATCCGTACCGTTGCCACAGGCACAATCTTTTGACTCAGAGCCTTCTTGCAAGGGGTGTCACTGTCTCCCACATACGCGGAGACGGGTCGCTGGAAAAAGCCGTTAGGGAGAGCCGGCAGGCGAATCTACCCTCCTTCTTCTACGTGGGGCAAAAATAACCATTGTTTTATTTAATCAAACGAATGATATTAGGGGGCTAAAATGACAAATATATGGAAGATTGGGACAACGGGGCTTACTGACGATCATAAAAAATATCTTGGTATAATTTTAAACAAAGGCTTCGTTGCGATTGGTCACTATGGCCGAAATACAAGCGTATGGGAACGCTTTGAAGCTATCAAAGAAGGTGATGTAATCCTTATCTATAAAGGGGGGAGCGAAGGCAAATTTACAATATTCCGTGTCGCTACGGTTAAGAGTCATATTAAAGATTCTTACGATAAATGGTCTAATGGTGTAGCGTATACAATAATAAAAGACTCACCTAAAGAGCTCAATTTTTTCGATAATGATGCTATAAACCGAGTTGATGTGTCCTTCTGGAAGGGGAAAGAATATGAAGATGTTAAATTAAAGGAGGATCGTTTTATCTCTAGGGCTATGATGCCAACCTTGTGTCCAGTAAAAGAAAAACATATCCAATACATAATTGATAAAACGGTTCGAGATAAATTAATGAGTATAAAAAATTCGGAAAAAGGTGCGACCTTGCAAAATTCACGCGTGTTAAAAGATGAACTAATTCGAGATGATGATTTATCTTCATTGTTGACTGAGAAAAAACAAGTTATACTTTATGGTCCTCCTGGGACGGGCAAGACGTACCGGGCTAGACAGTATACTCTCGGTAAAAATTCTGATTTTATTGTGTTCCACCAATCCTACGCTTATGAGGAGTTTATTGAGGGGATATTTCCCCAAATAACTGCTGAACCAACTGGCAAATTCGAGCCAAAGGAGGATGGAAAAACGCAGATTGAGGGGATACCCTCAAATAATGTTAGCGAAAACAATGAGATAAGGTACATCTGTAAACCCGGGAAGTTTAAGACAATATGCCTCAAGGCCATCAATGAAATTCTTAAGTCCTCCGAAGTCGATAAAGCTAAACAAGCTTTACAATCAGGTAAATTTGATGAAACGAACCCTCTTGCCGGCTTTTCTGATGAAGACCTTCAGGTGATTTTCAGAGATGTGGAATCGAAAGCTTCTGAATATTACTTGGTTGTAGATGAGATCAACAGAGGAAACATTTCTAAAATTTTCGGCGAACTTATTGCGTTGCTCGAAAAAGATAAACGGTTAGGCAGTCAAAATCAGCTAGTTGTAACTTTACCATATAGCAATCACAAATTTGCAGTTCCGCCTAACGTCTATTTAATCGGCACGATGAATACTGCGGATAGAAGCATCGCCCTATTAGATGTTGCCTTAAGACGCAGATTTGGTTTTATTGAGATTATTCCTTCCTATAGCCTTTTGGTTAACCGTATCATTAATGGCACTACTCTTACTGAAACCGGAGCGGTAGATGAGATTAAACGCTGGATAGCCAATAATGAGACAGACGAGCAAAAACTTGCTATTGCGGCATTGTACACGATTAATCAAAAAATCAAGGTTTTAAAGGACTGCGACCATCAAATTGGCCATAGCTACCTTCTCACAACAAAGAATGAAGGAGGTTTATCAAAGCAAGTGATTAAGAGTGGTGCTGGTTTAAAAGCGGCATGGAAATACGAGATTGTCCCTCTGCTTAGGGAATATTTTTATACTGACTGGCGAAGGTTATACGAACTTTTGGGAGATGAGTTTATCGAGGTTAAGAAGATTTCAGCTCAAGGGATATCTTGGAGATCCAAAGACGATTTGGGCATCGATGATGGCGAGGATGCGTACTCTCTACAAGATGAAATAAATTCTGAATTCGCCGATGTGTTAAAAAGTATTATTGGCTCGCCGGCGAAGTCTGAAGGCCAAGAGTCGGTTGAAGAGTAATGAAATCAATTACTCTTTATGAGTATGGGCCGCCGTTAAAAGTAGGTGCGCAGAATCTAAAGCATCTCCAATGGTTCAATGGTAGATCTCCTGAGGAGATAATATCCATTGGGTATAATGGAATTTCAGCCAAGCAATTCGTTGGAGTTTTTAGAGTCAAAGGGTTAACTGTAGAAATTTTACCTAAGTTATGCAAATCTTCTGGGCACACCGACAAAAAAGTTATTGTTGGGAATCTTTTGTACATGTTGCAATATACTCGTCGGTTGAATATTGAGGAAACAGATACCTCCAATATGCACAAGACCAAGGCGAATTTCTTTGAAATTTTGGTTTATCTGTTCTGTAGGAATCTTATTGACGTGGTGCAAAACAATTTGTATAAGCAATATGTGGCTAATGAAGACAATTTAAATTACATCAGGGGTAAATTGATTGTTACAAGGAACATTAAGGAAAACAGTGTAATGCGACATAAATTTTACTGTGGATACGATGAATTTACTGAAAATAATCCCCTTAATCAGATTTTAAGATTTACTATTGAGGAGCTACGTAAAATCAGTATAGACAATGAGAACCAGAGGTTATTATCTGATTTGTCATTAATGTTTTCTGATGTTTCCTATAAAAAAATAAGCCTTGCTGACTTCAGCAAATTATCTCTTAATCGCCTTAATGAAGCGTATAAGCCGATTTTGAACCTTTCAAAGTTTTTTATAGAAAATAGCGCGTTAGAGTTGAGTGCGGGACAAGAAGAAACATTTTCGTTTCTTTTTGACATGAATAAACTTTTTGAAGAATTTGTCTATGAATTTCTTAGGCGCCATAAATCGTGTATGGGAATAGAATCCATTAGAAGGCCAAAAAGTGAAAAGAAACTTACAGATGTCGAGCCAAAGTATAATTTACAGCCAGATATCGCAATAATTTTTAAAGATAAGACCTGTTGTTTGATTGATACAAAATATAAGATGACGTATGAATCAGGTAAAATCAAACCTTCTCCAAGCGATATGTATCAGATTTTTGCTTATTGCGTTCGATATGAGTGTTCAGGAATGTTATTATTCCCAAAAGTTGAAAATAACGATAATAATGTTTCTTTTGGTGTAATTAACCCTTCTCCCATTCATTTTAAGATTGGACTATGCCAGATAAACCTCAAAGAACATTTAAGAGACGAGACTAAACTTAAAGAAGATTTTAAAAACGCGCTGGAAAAGCTGAAATAAAAGCTTATTATTCCCTATTTATAACCTATCATTGAGTATAACATCGGCGGGAGATGTTCTAAAAAATGGTCAAAGAATACAACGTCCGGGAGATAGAAAAGAAGTGGATTAGAAAATGGGAAGACGCAAAAGTCTTTGAGGCAGAGCCCGATCCGAATAAAAAGAAATTTTATCTGACCGTAGCATTCCCCTATCCTTCGGGGAGTATGCACGTCGGCCACGGTCGCACTTATACTGTTCCCGACATTATCGCCCGATACAAGAGGATGCAGGGCTATAACGTCTTGTTCCCGATGGCATGGCATGTCACCGGAAGCCCAGTTCTAGGCATAGCTGAAAGAATAAAGCGGAACGACGAAAAGACCCTCAAGCTATACGGAGGCCTCTACAGAGTCCCCCCAGAGACCTTGAAGGACTTTACAAAACCCGAAACGATAGTCAAGTACTTCTCAAACGAGTACCATGAGAACATGGTGGATATGGGCTATTCAATCGACTGGACACGAGAGTTCCTCAGCATCACGCCGCAGTACAGCAAATTTGTTGAATGGCAGTTCTCTCACCTGCACGAGCAGAACCTGATAAAGATGGGCGAGCACCCCGTCAGATACTGCCCCTGCTGCAACAATCCGGTCGGAGACCACGACCTCCTGCAAGGAGACAAAGCTGAAGTCAACGACTTTACTATCATAAAATTCCGGATGGGGGACTTGATTCTCCCCGCAGCGACCCTGCGCCCTGAGACCATATTCGGACTGACGAACATGTGGGTTAATCCCGACGTGACTTATGTTAAGGCCAAAGTAGACAATGAAACATGGGTCGTAAGCAAAGAAGCAGTAGAGAAATTACGGTTCCTGAACAAGAATGTCGAGATATTAGGCGATATAAAGGGAAGCGAGCTTGTAGGGAAGACATGCACAGACCCCCTCCTAAAGAAGGAGATACCTATACTTCCGGCACAATTCGTAAACCCTGACTATGCTACCGGCATCGTGATGTCTGTTCCGGCGCATGCGCCGTATGACTATATCGCACTAAAGGACCTGAAAAGCGACCTAAGACCTATCATCATAATCGGTGAGGGAAGGGACGTTCCTGCAGAGGCTTTAATAAGGCAGATGGGCATAACCGACCAAAAAGACCCCAAGCTTGAAGAAGCGACAGCTCAGCTCTATAAAGAAGAGCACGGCAAGGGCCACATGAGCAAATGGATCGCTGGATACGGGGGCATGGCGGTTCGCGAGGCCAGGGAGAAAGTGATAGCCGACCTGACTAGCGCAGGAGATACGGACATATTCTACGAGTTCTCAGAAAGCCCTGTCACATGCAGATGCGGCACACGCTGCTACATTAAGATACTAAAAGACCAGTGGTTCCTGGACTACGGGAACCTTGAATGGAAGGAGAAGACGCAGGAATGCCTCAAGCAGATGGAGATAGTTCCATCCGAATTAAAGCAGAACTTCTCCTACTTCATAGACTGGCTCAAAGACTGGGCATGTACTCGCAGAGTGGGTCTGGGAACAAGGTTCCCGTATGATGATAAATGGCTTATCGATCCATTGAGCGACTCTACGATATACATGGCGTTCTACACTATATCCCGCCACGTAAAGAAGATAGATGCCGCCAAACTCACCCCGGAGTTCTACGACTACGTCCTGCTTGGAAAAGGCAAGGCAGAAGAGATATCCAAGAATAGTGGCGTTTCAAAGGATGTCATTGAAAAGATCGGTGCCGAATTCCTCTACTGGTACCCTATGGACTACCGCCTATCGGCTAAAGACCTTGTCGGAAACCATCTGTCCTTTATGATGTTCCATCACACTGCTGTTTTCCCGAAGGAAGCGTGGCCTAAAGGGATAGTGGTCTTCGGAATGGGGCTCCTGGAAGGAAACAAGATGTCCTCCTCCAAAGGAAACGTGGTCCTGCTCTCCGACGCCATGAAAGACAACGGAAGCGATGCAGTACGGCTGTTTTTGATGAGCAACGCCGAGCCCTGGCAGGACTTCGACTGGCGTGAGAACCTGGTCAAAAATACGGGACGCAAGTTAAAGCAGTTCTACGAACAAGTAAGTATAGCGACAGAACTCCAAAACGACCTTCCCGAGCGAGACATAGATCGCTGGCTGATCGGCAGGATGCAAGAGGCAATAGGCCGGACAAATACGGCGCTGGAAGCATTCCAGACGCGAAAAGCCATCCAAGCGGCATTCTTTGACATGATAAACGACCTTATGTGGTACACCAGAAGATGCGAGCCTCGGGCAAAGACTTTAAAAGAATTCAGTGACGCGTGGGTCCTCCTGATGGCGCCGTTCACTCCCTACGCCTGCGAGGAACTCTGGGAGACTATCGGCCACAAAGACTACGTTTCGTTAGCTCAATACCCAACAGCAGACACAAAAAAGATAATAAAAGAAGCAAATGCCAAAGAAGACCTGATAAAAAACCTCATGGAGGATATACAGCACATACTGGAAATCTCGAAAATAAAACCCGAAATCATGCATCTTTACCTTGCGCCGGAATGGAAAAGAAAACTATTCGCCCTCCTAAGGTCGTGCACCCCTATGAAAGACATCATGAGCGATCCGGAGATGAGACCCCACGGAAAAGACGTAAGCCAGATAATGCAAAAATACCGAAGAGACGAGATACCTGAACTTGTCCTCACACTGGATGAAGAATACGACACATTAAAAGAAGCTCAAAAATTCCTTGAAAAAGAATTCAATGCGGTAATCGACCTGCAGAAAGAGATTACCAAGGACCCCGAGAACAAAGCAAGGTTCGCGATGCCTCAGAAGCCGGGGATATACATCAAATGAGGCATGTGAGGCAATACTCATTTAACTCTTCTCAAGGGGGCTCTATTGATGCATTGTCAGTAACAGGGAGCATCCAGAACCTTTAAATCCCAAATACATATAATATTATTCTCTCCACGCCGAGGTGGCAGAGCCTGGTTTAACGCGCAAGCCTGGAAAGCTTGTTTCTCGAAAGGGAAGCTTGAGTTCGAATCTCAACCTCGGCGAACTTTTTCCCCTCAAAATAGTATAAATATCTGGTCCGCTTATTCTATTACTATACTATATGGTGTTTTTTCATGTTACGGGCTCCGAAGGAAGAAGGCTACGAGGTTATAGCGATCTCTTTATCCATTTTGCTGATATTTGGAACCCTATTTCTCTCAGAAAATCAGTTCATGAGAGGTCGAGGCATCCCGCAGGTTAAGACCGATGTGTCTTCTATCCCAGTTACAACTTTCGGATCCGAAAGCGTTTCAACTACTTCCGCTCTAGTTTCATCTACTCGAGGGTCTATAGAGACTAGGGTCCCGGCGGTGGAATCCTCCGAGACCACAGTAACAAGTCCAAAGACATCGACCACATTAGCCCCCGTTAATCCGGAAATGTATCTAAGCGACCTACAAATAGATGCATGTTTTACAGCAGATGTTAGCGGAGTTTGTACTACAAAGCTTAATGGCCTGGGCATAGTTGAGCTAGGTGAGTGCTGCAAATATCTTGGGCGGTGTTGCTTATGAAAATATTATTATATCTCTCTGTTATCCTGCTCCTCTCCAGTGCCATGGTTTATGCCGGGAATTGTCCGCAGGAACAAGAATTCCGGAAGATCGTTCTAAAAGCCTCTCTAGATTACAAAAATAATCCCTCTGGAAGCGCGCTAAGTAAGGAAGAACTGCGCAGGATTTTGCTTTTTTACATAAAGAACAATGATACTGGGCAGGTTGACTGCCTTGATAATGGCGTAGGCAACCTTCTGGGTCTCGCTGATTACAAGATATCCGATGATATACTAATCAAGAAGCCGGAAACATCTCTTCTACCTTTGAAATGCAGTACCTGTTCGGACGGGACCAAGTGTTCTGACAAGAATTCAAATGGACAGAAATGCATATGCGTAGACACCGATAAGGACGACTTAAATGAGTTTTGCAGTATGCGTCCTGCAATGCTGAAAATTTATCCGATCATATGCTCCAAGTGTACTGATGGGACTGTTTGCGGGCAAAAGAACGATAAGGAGGCTACGTGCAATTGCAAAGATTCGGACGGGGATTCACGCAATGATTTTTGTTATCTTTCGAATACATGCAGTGCATGTCCTGATTCAACTCCCTGCGGGAGCATAAATTCCCAGGGGGAGGTTTGCAGGTGCGTGCAAAATAAGTCGTGTTATCTTAGAAATTCATGCAAAAAATGTTCTGACGGGACGCTCTGCGGTTATAACAATGTCCTAGGAGGTCTATGCCAATGCCAGGACTATGACCTGGATGGGGCATATGATTTATGCTATACGAAAAATGCGCAGAACATGTCCGGCCAATACAACTGCAATTCTTGCATGGATGGCACCGCTTGCGGAAAAACGAACGCTGAAAGTAAGACATGCGAATGCGCCGAAGAATTAAGCAGCGATATTTATCGGTTCTGTTATCTGGCGTCAAAAGAGCCTCTGAAAAACCTTTGCAGGAACTGCATTGATGGAACGGCATGCGGGAAAGAGAACAAGGAAAACGACCCATGCGAATGCAAATATCCTCAAACAGAGGGCTTTGGACTATGTCGCATTATAGGCGATTCAACACATTCCAAGAGATCAACGACGAGTATCATGCAAACAACGACAATAAAAGTCACATCCTCGATCAAACCCCCTTTAACTACGAATGCGCCTACGACTAGCAGGCAAGAAACTACTACGGCACCCGGGTCTACAAGATCCGTAACCACTACCCAGCAAAAACCCACAACAACGAAGCTGGTGACTACCACTAGAGCAACAACGATTCCAACGACTACGCGAAGGCATGGCAACTAGGTTAACAGTTCTTTTTAATGCAGTATTCGAAATACATTATTGATCTATTATGGGCTCCAAGATGCTGCGCGGCAGGTTCAAGGGAGGAATAGCTCCAGCTCTGCTGGAATATTCCTCATCTCTTCAAACAGACCAAGAAATGTTCTCCGAAGATGTCTGGGGAAGTAAGGCACACGTCTTAATGCTGGCTAAGCAGGGTATTATCTCCAAGGAAGATGCAAGTAAGATACTGAAATCTCTACTTGAAGTAGAAAAAGATTATCTCGCGGGAAAATTCCAATTAGATGAAGACCTCGAGGACATCCACCTAAACATAGAGAACTACGTGATAAGTAAATGCGGTATGGACTACGGCGGCAGGATGCATACTGCGCGCTCAAGGAATGATCAGGTTTTAACTGATACGAAATTGCACCTGAGAAAAGAGCTTCTGAGCGTTATGGAATCTGCCCTTGAACTGCAAAAGACCTTGCTGGATCTTGCCGAAAAGCACGCTGCAACCATCATGCCCGGATACACTCATACGCAGCACGCGCAGCCCATAACATTCGGCTACTGGGCGAGTTCCTATGCCAGCATGCTTATGCGCGACCTGGATCGGTTGAATGGAGCATACTCGCATGTTAATACATGTCCCTTGGGTTCCGGCGCGCTGTCAGGGACATCCTTTCCAACTGACAGGGAATATACTGCAAAACTCCTCGGATTCGACTCAATCCATGTGCATGCACTAGATGCTGTCAGCTCACGGGACCATATATTGGAAACGCTTTCCGCGCTTTCAATACTCATGTGCAATTTGTCCAAGCTCGCAGAAGAACTAGTCCTGTGGAGCAGCTATGAATTCCGCTTCATCGAGTTCTCCGACGGCTTTGCAACTGGTAGCTCCATCATGCCTCAGAAGAAGAACCCGGATATGGCAGAACTGGTCAGAGGAAAGACAGGTCGTGTGTACGGGGCACTCTTCCAGGTGCTGACTCTTATGAAAGGCCTGCCATCTGGCTATAACCGGGACATGCAGGAAGACCGCGAGCTTCTCTGGGATGTTCTATCCGTCACCGAAGGATCACTCAGGGTACTTAATGCGGGGCTATCTGATGCAAAGATCAACAAGGAACGCATGTCTGAGTCTGTGTACACTGATTTTTCAACCGCAACAGAGCTTGCCAACTACCTAGTCCGCGAGAAAGGGATCGCATTTCGTAAGGCCTATGAGATAACGGGCGGGATCGTCAAAGAAATATCTTCTGAGAAAAAGGATTTTCGAGAAACAGGGTCAGTGGTCCAGCTGCTCAAAAAAGCAGGGATCGAAATTTCGTTAAAAGACCTGTCTGATATACTCGACCCCAACATGGCAGCCTCGAGGAATAAGAGCCTAGGGGGTACAGCTCCTGTTGAAGTAAAACGCATGGTCAAGCAATTAAAAGAAAAATCAGGATCGTGGGAATTGGATCAACGGAAAAAAGCAGAGAAAATCGAGTCGGCTAAAAAACTAACCGAAAAGGCGTTAAAAGAAGTCATCTAGAGGCCTTTTGCCTCTCTTTCACAGTATTTGCAGCATATTATGAGCGGGTCTCTCTGCAGCACTCTGAACGATGACTTGACCGGCTCTCTGCATTTGTTCGATACGCACTGGGGATTAGAGCACTTCACTATCCCTATGATCTCGTTTGGCAGGACGACCTTCTCTTTTTTGAATACTTTGTAATCTTCTATCCGGTTGATTGAAGCCTTCGGGGCGATGACTGCTATCTTGTTTATCTCATAAGTCTTAATATCCCTGTTCTCGACTTTGACTATGTCTTTTTTGCCCATGCTTTTGCTGGGTATGTTCATTGCAAGTGAGACCTCATCTTCATAATCTTCTCCTATTCCGAGGATGCGCAGGACCTCAAGGGCTCGGCCGCTTGCGATATGATCGATTACGACGCCTTTTTTGATGAGCTTGAGCTTCATCTTGTCGTCCTTCTTCTCATCATCCTTTGGTTGGGATCTACTGTCTTCCATTTTTCTTTTCAGCTAGGTATTTTTGCCTATCGAATTCACTCTTATAGGTTGCGGCTCCGCCGATCCATCCGCAGTCTTCGCATATATACGTCTTCATAGCATGCCTTTTAAGGTTGCATGGGGTTATCAGCATGCTTGCGCAGCTCATACAAGCTTTGATACCTATTGATTCACTTGGTGATTCTTTTTGATGCATTTTTTTCTTTGATTGCTTGTGTCTTTTTCAATTCTACGAATTTCAGTCTGTCCTTTTCCGAGTCAAAGATTATCGGATAACCTACATATCCACAGTTTTCACATTTATAGGCTATTGAGGCAGATCCTCCAGCAACACCAGTAAATCTCATACCCTCCTTAGCAATTATTCCCTCTTCTGACTTGGCCGCCCATTTAAGGTCATTGCTGCCGCATCTGATGCAGGCTTGTACCTCTTTCTTTGCTTCCATTTTATACTCTCAAAAGTCAACTTCTGATACAAGCGCTAAAAGAGCCATCCTCACCGGTATCCCATTCTTGGCCTGCTGAAAGTATCTGGCATATTTTGTTCCGTCTATCTCCGGGTTTATTTCGGTTACTCTGGGCAGGGGATGCATGATTATCGCGTCCTCGTTTATTCCTTCAAGCGCCTGCAGGTCCAGGACGAATGCGTCCTTTACGCGCTCGTATTCCTGGGGGTCCGGGAAACGCTCCTTCTGTATCCTTGTGACATATATCACATCGGCCTCTTTGACGTTGAGTTTGCTGGTTTCCCTAACCTTTATGCCTTTTTCTTCCAGGTCTTTTACCATCCCCCTGGGCATCTTCAGTTCCTGCGGGGAAATAAAACACAGGTCTACTCCATAATTCTCAAGCGCGTTCGTCAGGGAATGAACCGTGCGGCCGTATTTCAAGTCTCCGACTATGCAAATACTGAGACCATCCAGTTTCTTAAACTCTTTTTTTATAGTATAAAGGTCCAGAAGTGTCTGTGTGGGATGCTGGTTGGCGCCGTCACCTCCGTTTATGACCGGGACATCAGAATGCTCGCTTGCTAGTCGGGCGGAGCCTTCAACAGGGTGCCGTATGACTATAACGTCGGAATAACCGGAAGTTATCTTCACAGTGTCTACGATGGTCTCCCCTTTGACTTCGCTGCTCACTTCTCCTGAGTCAAATCCGATAGTGAGGCCGCCCATCTTCTTCATAGCCGCCTCAAAGGACATGCGCGTCCTGGTAGACGGCTCGAAAAAGAGATTGGCGAGGATCTTATTCTTCATCAGAGAGGACGTCTTCTCGCTCCCAAGCTTGCTCTCCATCTCCGCCGATTTTTTTAGAACGTAGTCTATCTCTTCCCTTGAAAAATCCCGAATAGAGATAATGTGTCTTTTAGTCCACTTCATCTTAGAACACCTATACTATATAGTATTCTTAATGTAATATAAACTCAGTGGTTGTAAGACATCGGTCCGATTTTAATTTCTCCGATTATAATAAATAAAGTGAAGATGAAAACAGTGCTTGCCTATTCCGGCGGTTTGGATACGTCAGTATGCATCAAATGGCTACAGGAACACTATAAGACTGATGTCATAACCTTGACACTTGAACTCGGTCAGGGAGAAAAAGACCTAAAGGAGATCGAGGAAAAGGCCAAGAAGATGGGCGCGATCAAGACTTATAGTATCGATGTGCGGGAAGAATTCGTGAGGGATTACA
>Ga0182027_10010415_pt1 | contig 13234 bp, 12 predicted proteins | sample 712E1DmetaG_FD_121300 | JGI IMG/M metagenome (GOLD analysis project Ga0182027, IMG submission 121300) | Permafrost microbial communities from Stordalen Mire, Sweden - 712E1D metaG (Illumina Assembly) | ecosystem: Environmental > Terrestrial > Soil > Wetlands > Permafrost | place: Sweden...
CCCTCTCCGTCGGCGTCTCCGGTGTCGCCCGCCGCTTCCGTCTGCCGATTTTCAATGCTGTGCAGCCGGCGGACCAGACCCAGACCATCGACGGATACGGTATCTCCGTGGACGGCATCATTCCGGTCGTTCCAGCTACTGCCACGAATTGGGACAACGCCCTCACCTTGACTGGCTCGTTTGTGCGCGGGCAGGCCATCGCGGATCTCTTCACGGGACTCACGGGCGGCGTCAGCCTTGCCACGCCCACGGCGGCTGCTGGAACAACCTCGAACTTCACCTCAGACATCGACAATGGACTTGTCGTGTTCGACACCAACGGCGTGATGCACGCGATTCGTTGGCAGTCCGTTCTCGTCGGCGCGCAGTACTACTTCCCCACCACGCCGTTCCGTATGTGGATTTCCGGCAACTACTCGCACATGAATTCGAGTGACATCAAGAACATCGTCGTCGGCACGACTGGTTCCAACGTCAACAGTAAGATCTTCGACAAGTCGGACTTCGCCGACGGGAACCTGTTCGTGGATGCCACCCAATCCATCCGCTTCGGCCTGGAATACGCGTGGTTCCGCCAGACCTATCTTGACGGCGTGAAGGGAACCAACAACCGCGTTCAGTTCTCCGGCTTCTATATTTTCTAGCAGCCGACTCTTTCGCCACCGCCGGAATGTGTCTCGTGCGAGCGCGCTCCGGCGGAGCGGCCAAGATCCGCGTGACTTGCGTGAATCGACCGAACAAGATGGCGAACATGAGTCACGACGAGCACGCCATTTCAAGCGATCTGAATCAAACCACTGCCGAGGCGGGAAAAGCTTTCCAGGACCACTACCCCGATAACGTAGCCCAATGCTACGGGTGCGGACGCCTGAATGCAGACGGTCTGCAAATCAGGACTTTCTGGGATGGCGATGAAAGCGTCACTCGCTACCGACCGCGCCCGTACCATACGGCGATCCCCGGATTCGTGTATGGCGGGCTCATCGCTTCTCTCATCGACTGCCACGGGACCGGAACCGCGGCCGCGGCGGCCCATCGCGCGGAAGGTCGCGACATGGACTCCGAGCCGCGGCTTCGCTACGTCACGGCGGCGCTGCATTTGGACTACCTCAAGCCAACTCCGATCGACGGCGAGCTCGAGCTGCGCGGACGCGTGAAGGAAATCAAGGGGCGCAAGATCACCGTCGAGACGACGGTGTTTGCGGGCGGCGTTGCCACGGCCCGAGGCGAAGTCGTCGCCGTGCCGATGCCGGCCGCCTTTCTAAGCGCGTGACCGGGGCAGCCGCGGTGCGGGTCCGGTCGCGGCCTCAACTCTCGCCATCGAGAGTCGCCCAATGGCGAAGCAGCGCTTTGCTCCGCGGGCCGCCGCCGTGGGCGTGCAGGATGCGCGCGCCGCTGGCCTCGGGCTCGATGGTGACGTGCAGCGTGTCGGTTGGCAGCCAGTCAGGAAATCTTTCGGCCCATTCGATGGCGGTGACGGCGCGGTCATAGGCTTCTTCGATGCCGAGCTCGGGGAGCTCGGCCGGACTGTTGATGCGGTAGAAGTCCACATGAACGAAGTCGATGCGCCCGGGATGCTCGTTGACGAGGGCAAAGGTGGGGCTTGCCACGTGGCGGTCGGCGGGGACGCCGAGGCCGCGGGCCAGGCCCTGAACAAAGGTGGTTTTTCCCGCGCCGAGGGGACCGGTAAGGGCGACCACGTCTCCCACCTCGACCACGCGGCCAAGGGAAGCGGAGACTTGCTGCATTTCTGCGGCCGTGCCGACGCGCAATCGCAGGTTCCCGGCCCCGTCACTCATCGCTTCTTCAGCAGCTGGCGGTAAAGCAGCAAGTGGCGGACGGCCAGGTCGGGCTTTCCCGACTGTTCCAATAGCCGGGCCAAGTTGTAGTGGGCATCCGGATTGCGCGGCTCGCTTTCGATGGCGCGGCGATAGGCGGCGATGGCATCGGCGTTCGCGCCCAGATCCTCGAGGGCGACGCCGGCGTTGAACGCCGCCGTGGCATCGCTGGGACGAATGGACAGAGCCGCGCGGTAGTGGACCAGGGCTGCGTAGACATCGCCCGACTCATGAAGAAGACGGCCCAGATTGACGTGTGCGTCTGCGAATTCGGGTTCGCGTTCAAGAACGTTTCGGTACGCGACCTTGGCTTCGTCCGGCGCCGTGGCTTCGAGAGCGCACGCTCGTCCGTACATTTCGTTCACCGTCAGAGCCGGGGTCTGTGCGTCCTCGGCTGCGGCGTGCTTGCCCTGGGTGAGGGGAATGACCGGCGACCCCTGGTCCGCCAGCGGTTGTGAGGTGAAGTCGAAGAGCGTCTGTCCGGACCGTGCGTGCCAGAGGTTGGAACCGTCGTCGACAACGACTTCGTTACCTTCACCAAACAAACGCACGCCTGCGGCGGTAACTCCATGAGGCATGTGCTCAATCAGGGCGCGTAGTGCGTGGTGAACGCGTCGAGGCGCGATGCGCTGAGCGACAAGTCCCTCCGCTTTGCGCAATAAGACTAGGTCTTGAAAGGTGAAATGGTACCTTCGATTCTCGTCGCGGCTCGGTGTCACCAGTCCCGAGCGGAGGTAGGATCGGAGGCGCGCTACGCTGATCCCAAGAACCGCGCTAACCTCACGAACCGAATACATTGGGCAGAACTATACAACGACTTGGCGGGATGCGCGCGTAGACCCCGCTGCGGCAGCGACATTTGACGTAGGGATTGACATCGGGAAGGCGACTTGGCCGACTTGGCCGACTTGGGGAACAGGCAAGTTTTGTGAGAATTTCCACTTTTGCGTCGTTCGGTGTTGAAACCGTGACGGCTCTGGCCGGATAATGAGCTCCGAACGGGGAGTCATGAGCAACGAATCAATGATGCTGTCAAAACGCCTTCGCAAAACCCAAGAGCAGGCTGCGTTTCAGGGGGGCGGTTCAAAGACCTCAGCCATCCTCGCTCGTCTCAGCGACGAGGTGGCTGCTCCGGTTGATGAATCCATCGAGCAGTGTCGCCGCTTGCTTGACGGAGCGCTCGGGAAGCTGACTCAGGAGCAGCGCAAGTGCATCGAGTCCATCGCGGGCAACGCCGCGCGGACTTCCCAGCGTGTCGCCGACTACATCGATCTTCTTCGCCTTGAGGGCGGTGACTTGGCACTGCATCCCAAGCCGATGAATCTTGAAGAGGCGATTCAAAGCGCGGTACGCCGGCAGAAGGCGACGGCTCGCGCTAAGGAACTTGGATTGGTAGTCGAACCGTCGGCGCGGGCGTTGCCAGCCGTGCTTGCGGATGCGGATCGAGTCGAGCAGGTCCTATCGAACCTGGTAGCGAACGCGATCAAGTTTACCGACCGGGGCCAGGTGACGGTTTCCACCGAATTGTATGATCGGTCGGTGGCCGTTCACGTCGTCGATACCGGGATCGGAATTTCCGCCGCGCAGGTTCCCAAACTATTCGAGGACTTTTTCCAGGTTGAGAGCAACCCGGGCAAGGACCTGCGCGGCTGCGGGTTGGGGCTCACCTTGAGCCGCCGGTTGGTCATTCGCATGGGGGGCGATTTGTGGGTTTCGAGCACGGTTGGGGCGGGGTCGCGGTTCAGCTTTACCGTGCCGCGTTCTCCCGAATCCGCGGGACAGACCCGCGTGGGCGCTGGCTAGGGGATCGCGAAACAAAATGGCTCGCATTCTGCTTGTCGCACAGGACGGCGAGCAGCAGTCTTCAGTGGTGGAGGCGATGCGTGCGCAGAGCACGCACGAAATTGCTGTTGTCAGCAGTGGCGTCGAGGCCCTGCGTGAGCTTGGTCGAACGCCGTGCGACTTGGTGCTGGTGCAGACCGACCTGCCAGATCTGGACGGCTTCGAGGTGTGTCGCCGCATCCAGGCGGACGTCCGCACGAGCAACCTGCCCGTCATCCTTCTGGCCCAATCAGACAGCCAGGCCGAGAACCGGCAGCGAGGTCTCGACAGCGGAGCATCCGATTTCATCGTCCAGCCTATCGACTCGATCGAGATCATGGCCCGCATTGGTTCCACCTTGCGGTCGAGGGCACTCGCCGACGAGGTGCGACGCCACAACCACGAATTGGCGGAGAAGGTCGTCGAGCGGACGCGACAGCTGGAGGAGCTGGCGGGAGAGCTTCGCATCGAGCGCGACGCCCTTCGCGAGACGTTCGATGTTTTTCAAGACGGGTTGCTCTTGCTCGACGCCAACGGCGTGGTGCTGATCGAGAACACAGCCGGACGTCGTCTGCTCGATCAGCCGTCAGTGACGCCGCAACCGGTGTCCTTTCGGGACGCGCTCGACGGGGCAAGCCGCCGAAATTTTCGCGACTCGCTCGCCGAATTTGCACGCGAGGCGATTCAGCAGAACACGACGTGCAACCGCACCCTGACCTGGAAGGACAGGCAACTTGACGTGCGCGCGAATCCCGCGGCCGGCGGCCGAGCCCTGGTCTACGTGCGTGACGTCACCGAGGAACGCGACCGCGAGCTGCGCCGACTACAGTCGGAAAAGCTCGCCTCCATCGGCATGCTCGCCGCGGGTGTGGCGCACGAGATAAACAACCCGGCGTCCTTCGTCTTGGCCAACGTGGACTCGCTGGCCGGAATTCTGCGCAAAGTCGACGAGACGCTGCGCTTCGACAATATCTACGCAAACAACAGCAGCCTGGCGACCATGCTTTTCGACGCCATGACCGTCGTACAGGAGTCGAAAGAAGGCATGGCGCGCATTCATCGCATTGCGCGCGATTTGCATTCTTTCTCGCGCGTCGACGACGACGCCAATGCGCTTTCTGACGTGAATTCCGCGGTGGACTCCGCGCTCACCATGCTGCGCAGCGAGCTGCGCTACCGTGCGACGGTCGAGCGAAGTCTGCGTGCGACCAAGCTGGTACGCGCCAGCGCGGCCCGGCTCGGACAGGTGTTCCTGAATCTCCTCGTCAACGCCGCGCACGCCTTGGCGGACCTTCATCCGCGGCGAAATCGACTGTACGTGCGCAGTCGGGATGACGGCAATCATGTGGTCGTCGAGATCGAGGACAACGGGCCGGGCATCTCGCCCGAGATCATGCCGCGCATCTTTGAATCGTTCTTCACCACCAAGCCACCGGAGCTGGGCACAGGCCTGGGGCTACCCATCTCGCTGGACATCGTCCGTCGCGCGGGCGGCGAGCTGACTGCCGAGAGCGAGGCCGGCAGAGGCGCGATCTTTCGCGTGCGCTTGCCCGCCGCCATCGGCGTGCCCATGGCCCGGACGCGCACCAGCTTGACGTCGCTCAAGGCGATCCAGCGGCGACGCGTTCTTGCCATCGACGACGAGGCGCTTTTGCTCAAGGCCTTTCAGCGCATGCTGGTGTCCCATCACGACATCGAAACCAAGCTGGGTGCGCGCGAGGCTTTGCGCTATTTCGGTCAGGATCGGCGCTTCGATGTCGTTCTGTGCGACCTGCAGATGCCCGACATGTCTGGCGTCGAGCTGTACGCCGCAGTCAAGCAGCAATGGCCGGAGCTGGCCGACCGATTCATCTTCATTACCGGCGGGGCTTTCTCCGCCGAGGCTCGGCGCTTTTTGGAAGATCCCGACATCACCTGTATCAACAAGCCGTTCCAGTTGCGCGAGCTTTTGGAATTGATCGAGGTCCGGGTTGGCGCGAGCCAGGCACAAACCTAAGCGTCGGCGATTGCTGGTGGTTGCGGCCCTGGTCGAGCAACGCGGCCGAATTCTCCTGTCCCAGCGCCGCGCCGATCAGTCGTTTCCGCTGGCCTGGGAATTCCCCGGCGGGAAGGTGGAGGCCGGGGAATCACCCACGGCAGCCTTGCAGCGCGAAATCCGCGAGGAGCTTGGCTGTGCGATTCGCGTGGATGACATTGCCGAGGTCGTGTATCACGCCTACCCGGATTTCGACCTGCTCATGCTGGTGTATCGCGCGCGCATCGTCGCCGGCCTCGCCCGTCCCGTTGCGGTCGAGGCGATTGCCTGGGTTTCGCGCCGGCAGTTGGTGAAGACGACCATGCCGCCGGCGGATCTGCCATTGGCGAGAAAGCTGGCTAGAGCTCGAGCCCAGCGCTAAGGCCCGGGTACATGCGCACCGTGGTCCGGCCGCTGGTCCAGACCTGCTCGGCAAAGCTCACGCCGCGCGGCCGGCGGTCATCGTCGCCGCGGGCTTCCTGCACGTTCAATGCGGGACCAGCAACGACGGCGAGGTGCTTGGTAAGCGCAAAGCCGACTTGCAGGCGCAAGCTGTGGATCCAGCGCTGCTCGTCGCGGGCATGGGCGAGGGTCGCGAAGCTCGCGCTCGCGGCCTCCACATCGAGGAAGAACGGGCCTCCCCGCGGGATGACGTGAACGCCCAATCCAAACCTGCTTGCGTATTCGCGCTGGCCATCGCGGTCGATGTCGCGCGTGATGCCCAAGGCAGCCGCGACGTAGAACCGGCGGGTTCCGAGCTTGAAGCCGACGGTGCCCGCGCTGGTGTCGCTCCAGTCCAGGGTCAGGCGATTGTCGCCGTCGAGAACGATAGGGATGATCGCGATGGATGCGCCGCTGTTCTTGCGTGCGAAGCTGACCAGCCCGACCTGGACGCCGTCGATCTCATCGACGACGTTGACCAATCCGACCTGGACGCCGTGCTGCTTGTTCGCCAGATTCGCCAGGCCCACGCTCGATGCCGTGCGTGCGCCCGTGCCCCCGGTGGCGTTGACCAAACCGATCTGAGCACCTCGTGATTCGGCGGTGGGCTTGTCTACATTGACCAGGCCGATCTGAGCGCCGTCAAGGTCGCCCTTTTCGACGTTGACCAACCCCACCTGTGCCCCACGCGTGGGGCCGTTGACGATGTTGACCATGCCGACTTGCGCGCCTCGCACGGGACCGCGCGCGACGTTCGTAATCCAGCCGAATTGGGCGCCGCGCAGGCCGCTCATCGCCATGGTGTAGGCAGCGACCTGGGCACCGAGAACGGGGCCGTAGCTGAGCGCGAAGGCGCCCCCGACCTGGGCGCCAACGACGCCGTCCTGGGCGATGTTGCCGGCGAGCGAAAGCTGGGCGCCGCGCAGCTTGTCGGAATGGCCGACGATACCGAGGACGAATCCATGCTCGACCGGCTCGCCGGTGTCTCCTGACATGCGGAAGCCCGGCGCCAGAACCAGATCGAAGCCGACGTGGCGGTAGTGACGATTCGTCCCCGGCCCGGCTGCCACAGACGGGGAAGCCGCAGGCAGCACCTGGGTCGGCTCGTCGCCACGCCGGGTGCTGACCAGCGCCGCGACGGGTTTGAGCTGGTCGGCGGATAGCTCCACGCGGCCACTGCCCGCGAGATCGAACGTGCCCTCGGAAATGCGGCCGTCGCTGTCGAGGACAACACGGTACGAGCCAGGTTCGAGACCAAGCTCGACGGGATAGGTGGGTTCTTTGTGCAATTCCACCACCAGGCGACCGCCCGCATCGCGGATGTAGATTCGGCCGGAAAGCTCGCGCGCTAGCACCAGACGCGAGCCCGAGGCGTGCAAGTCGGTCATCACGAGATCGCCGGTGCCGGCGAGCTGAATATCGTAGGCAGGATGTTGTGCGCCGGCGCGCGACGTTTCCGTGCGCTGGAGGGTCTCGTTGTAGGCGAACTGGTAGGCTTCGTTCAGGGTCACGCGCTGGTCGTGATTGGCGTCGGCGGCGCCGCGCAGGCCGGAAAGCAGGTAGTGGGTGAAGAAAGCAGCGCCCACGCGGTCCGACTCCTGCGCGGCTTCGTCGGCCGAGCTGGCGGTGAGAAAGGCGTGGCCGCGCGCTTGGGTGGAAACGTCGCTGAGAAAGGGCGCGCGATGGACGCCGCCCTTGAGCCGGATGAGTGTTCCCGAGGCGCACGAGTCGAGAATGGCGATGCGGACATCGGCGCCCACGCCATCGATCCACTGGCGCAACTCGCGGTAGCCGACGCGTTCTCCGCCGAGAAGAAGACCTTCTTCGTCCGAATGTCCAGAGTAGTACACGAACACTTCACGGCGCACGAGCGGCCGCCGTTCGCGTGCGATCTCGGCCTTCAGCTCGCCGAAGGCCTGAAGCAGACGGGCGCGCGTGGCGTCGCGGACGACGAGCAGATCGTCCGGGTGTACGCCGCCCAGGCTGGCGAGAATGCGCGCAACCGAGTCGCCATCGGAGTTGGCGAAGCGCAGGCGCACGCGGCCCGGCCCGCCGTCGTTCGACGACGCCACGAGAGCGAACCGGCGGAGCGCGGTTGCCTCGGCGGGAGACTCGGCGGCTCGGGACGGCCCGGCGAAAACGAGCACAGCGGCGAAAAACAGGATGGCGCGGGTCATGGTTTTTCCTTCCTCAAGCTAAGGTCGAATGAGCTGAGCGCAGCGGGCAGAGCGTCTCCGCTTTCCAGCGCCCGGACCACGTCGGTGGACTCGAAGGGCGTGTCCGCGGTGACGAATACGAATCGTTCGAAGCCAGGGGAATCATCGAGCTCGTAGGCGTGGGGGAGCGCGCGCTCGCCGTCGCGTTCGAGCGCAACCGCCTTGCCCGGCGCCTCCGGCAGATGAAGCGTGACGGCGCCTCGTGCATCGATCGAAGCGATGATGCCGAACCGCCGACCGGCGGCCACATAGCGGATCTGCAAGGTGTCGCCCTGGTGAACTTTCGCGCCGGGCCGCAGCGCCTCCGCGCCCGCCGCGGACTTGCGATAGATGCGCAGCACGGGTTTGAGGTCGCCTTTGAAAGAAATGTTCTCGGCCTGTTCCGATTCAGAAACCCGATCTGGCGTTCGCGATCCTTTGTGCTCTCGCACGGCAAAAATCATGGCGAAGGCGGCGGCGCCGGCCGTGACCATCGACAGCGCCCACCAGACGCGAGCAGGGCGCGGCGCATTCCGCTGCCGGCGGTCTGCTCGACGCCGGATCTCGGGCAACGCGCGTTCTGGCGGCAACGCAGCCAAAATCTCTGCGTTGGAGTTGGCAAGAGCGGACAGGCGGTATTCTTCGCCGTGCGCCCGCAGCCGAGCCCGCAGCTCGTTCGCCCGCGCCTCGGGCAATTCGCCCGCGGCCAGCCGTTCGACCAGCCAGTCGGGAACCTGCTTGTCGGTGGTCTTCACGACGTTGCCTCCGCCACGGCTGGCAGGCGTTCTTTGAGCGTGCGCAGACGCTTGCGGACGCCAGACACGGACAGTCCAACCTCGCCGGCCACTTCTTCCAGAGTCAGGCGATCGACATAGTGGAGCACGGCGATGAGTCGGGTGGATTCGGGTTGGCCGGCAAACAGACGGTCCAGGATCCGTCCCGCCAGGGTGCGCGTCTCGGCGTTCACCTCGCTCCCGAGAGCCGCGATGTGAAACAACATCTCGTCGTCCGCATCCTCGGGTTTGCGGCGCTCGCCGCGCAGCCGGTTCAGACAGACGTGGGTCGCCGTGGTCAGCAGCAGCCCGGCCGGCGAGCTTGCATCCAGGGTGTCTTTGCGGCGCAAAATTTCGACGAACACATCGTGCATGGCATCCACCGCCTTTGCTTCGTCCCGCAGGAGACGGCGGCACCGACGCAGAACCATCGGTCCGTGAAGCCGATAGAAGCTTTCGATGTCTACCGCCATGCGGGCTCTCTCCTACCAGAACACCGGCGCCGCGCAGAAGTGTTACCTGCCGGGGCCGATGGTCTCGTCGCCCGCAAAAAAGCGAAGCGGCTCTACTCTGCGATCATCTCGCCGAGAATGTTTTCGATGAGCCGTTTTCCCGTCGCGCCGACATCGCTCACGCCTTGCTCGCTCATCGCCGCAATGGCTGCGGGGCCGTCGGGACCGAGCGCGCTGACGGCGAAGTCGGAATCATCATTCGCCCACTGGCGCACGAGTTCGGCGTCGGTTTCGACGTGAAACTGCAGTCCGAAGGCGCGCCGACCGATGCGAAACGCCTGGTTGGCGCAGGCGTCGCTCGCCGCCAAATGCACTGATCCGGCTGGTAGATCGAACGTATCGCCGTGCCAGTGCAGAACCCTGATGGTCTTGCCCAATCCCGCCAACGCGGGCTCGCGCTCGATTCCCAGCAGGCGAACCTCGCCGAAGCCGACCTCGCGGGCCGGTTGCAAGACGCCGCGTTCATCTCGGCGTCGGTTGGGATACACGCGGCTGCCGGCCGCGTGCGCGAGCAGCTGAGCGCCGAGACACACGCCGAGCACCGGCTGCTCCTGCTCCAGGACTTTGCGCAAAAGGCTGACCTCGTGGGAGAGAAAGGGAAAACGGGCGTCCTCGAGATCCCCGACACCCATCGATCCGCCCATGACCACAAGCAGATCACCGTCGGTCAACGAGGCCGGCACCGGGACGCCGAGATCCAGGCGAAGGATGTGCACGCTGAACCCTCGCTGCCCGCAAATGTCGGCGATATATCCCGGTCCTTCACGATCGACATGCTGAAGAACGATGGCTTGTCTCATTGGTTTTTCTTGGTGTGTTCTTGGATGACGCCGATGTACGGGAGATTTCGGTAGCGTTGATCGTAGTCGAGTCCATAGCCGACGACAAACAGATCGGGAATTTCGAAGCCGTAGAAATCGAGCGGAACCTCCACTCGCCGACGGGACGGCTTGTTGAGGAAGGCGCAGACGCGCACGCTGGCGGGCTGGCGGGCTTTGAGGACGTCGAGGAGATAGCGAAGGGTGAGGCCGGTATCCACGATGTCTTCGACCAGGAGGACGTGCTGATCAGCGATGGGCAAACCTAGATCGTGGGTGATCTCGACCACGCCCGAGGTTTCGGTGGCCGAGCCGTAGCTGCGCACGGCCAGAAAATCGCAGCGCGCTTCCCTGGGTAGCGCGCGAACGAGATCCGACATGAAGACGAACGCGCCCCGCAGGACGCCCACGACGTGGACCGGTCCCTCGGGCAGAACCGCCGCGACTTCGCGGCCCAGCGTGGTTACGCGGCTGGCGATTTGCGCGGGCGAAATCAGCGGTCGGGGCGGCATGACGGGGTGGCGGGGATTATGATCCAATCCTATCTCTTTCCGACGATAAGATAGACTGGAACCCGGCCGAGGATGGGTTGTCCATAGTGGCAGGGGGACACCATGAGAAAAATCAGCCAAACAGCAAACCGAACCTGCCTGTTGCTACTGGTGTTGGGCTTGGCGGCCGGTTGCGGGACCGCGGCCCGGCGACAACCACCCGCGGCCGGTCCCGAGCCTGCGGTTCACCTCGACATGGATCCCATCAAGATCGAGGCCACGAGCAGCGCCGACGGAATCCACATCGATGCCTTTGATGCGCCGGAGCTGTTTGAACAGGCAGGCATCGCGCTGTCCGAGAAGCGTTTCGAGGACGCGGTGAAAACCTACGGGAAGCTGCTCAAGAGCTTTCCCGAGTCGTCTTACGCCCGCCCCGCGCTCTACAATCTCGGGCTGGCCCAGATCGGCAAGGCGGACTGGCCCGCCGCCATCGAGTCGTTCAAAACGCTGGTCGAAAAGTACCCAAACCATCCCGACGCCAAGGATTCGCTGTTTCAGCTGGGTGCTTGCTACGCTGAACAGGCCAACTGGCCCGCGTCGGCTGAGGTCTTCGCCCGCATCCTTGAGCGACCCGATCTGAATGCGGATGATCGCATCGAGGCCATCGCCCGCCGTGGCTTTGCCCAGTTCAACCTGGGTGACCTCGATGCCGCCGAGAAGACCTTTCGCGCCGCCATGTCGTACAAGCAGCGCATCGAGACCGAGGAGCGCCTGGCGACTGATTTCTACCTCGCTTTTTCGCAATACCACCTGGGACAGATCTATCATCTGCGCTTTCGCAAGGCGGCCTTGCGACTTCCGGAGGCGCAGCTCGACAAGGATCTCGAGGAGAAGGCGCACCTGCTTTTGACCGCTCAGCGTGCCTATATCGATACCATCAAGTTCGGCAACCCGGCGTGGGCGTCCGCCGCGGGTTTTCAGGTGGGCTCTCTCTACGAGGAGCTCTACGACGCGTTCATGAACGTGCCCATCCCGCCTGAGCTGAACGCCGAGGCGCGCGAGGTGTATCAGGAAGAGCTGCACAAGAAGATTCGCATACTGCTTGAAAAGTCCATGCGCTGGCAGCGCGAGAATCTGCTGATGGTCGAACGCCTCGGCGTCGCGACCGATTGGGCCGAGAAGAGCAAATTGGCCTATGCCAAGCTGCTCCGACTGCTCGATCCCAAGCTGCCGCCCGGGGATGACGAGAGCCTCAAGAACAGCGCGCCCTCGCCGAGCCCGGTGGCTCCGCCCGTGCCCAAGGCGCCGCTCCGGCGCGGTGAATCCCCGGAAGAATCGTCACCGAGCGACGGCGACGCGATAAGACGCCACGTCTTGTGACCAGTCTTGTGACCAGTCTTGTTACCAGCCTTGTTACGATGTCCGGTGCGCCCGGGATTGGAGAGCCGCGGCGTGTTTCGAGCCGAGCAAGAGTGCTCGGCCCGGATTCTGCTTGACAGGCTCCCAATACCGACATATACGTTCGCGCCTCTGCGTGCGGAGGATATAGCTGCACCCGCAGGGCGAGACCAATTAACTAGGCGAAATCACTGGACATCTGATGAAAACCCGGCGCTGGCGTAGCTCAATGGTAGAGCAGCTGATTTGTAATCAGCAGGCTGCGGGTTCGATTCCCATCGCCAGCTCCGCACCTATCGAGGAATCCATAGAAAAAATAACGAGGCGTTCGGTTTCTGCATATGGCCGGGTGCATTGTCGGAGAAGACGTGTTTCGGAGGGGTTCCCGAGCGGTCAAAGGGAACAGACTGTAAATCTGTCGCCACTGGCTTCGAAGGTTCGAATCCTTCCCCCTCCACCAGATACAGCGGGTTTTCTTGGAACGGACCGAAAACAAAATAGCGAGAATCGATGCGGGAGTAGCTCAGTTGGTAGAGCTCCAGCCTTCCAAGCTGGACGTCGCGGGTTCGAACCCCGTCTCCCGCTCAGCGGGCAGGCTGCTACCCAATCCTGGCAGAATGCCTAAAGAACGATGTAGAAGAGGATTCGAAAAACGAAAGTAAACAAAGCAGATAGGGGTCGCCCACGTAGCTCAGTTGGCCAGAGCGCGTCCTTGGTAAGGACGAGGTCACCAGTTCAATTCTGGTCGTGGGCTCTGCGTGAGCAAGATACTTGAGCAAGATTGTCGACAGAGCTGAACAGAACAAACGAGGCGCTCTTCCGGAGATCAGACGATGGCCAAAGAAAAATTCATACGAAATAAGCCGCACCTGAACGTAGGGACGATCGGACACGTGGACCATGGCAAGACGACGCTGACGGCGGCGATCACGA
>Ga0182027_10010417_pt1 | contig 13231 bp, 9 predicted proteins | sample 712E1DmetaG_FD_121300 | JGI IMG/M metagenome (GOLD analysis project Ga0182027, IMG submission 121300) | Permafrost microbial communities from Stordalen Mire, Sweden - 712E1D metaG (Illumina Assembly) | ecosystem: Environmental > Terrestrial > Soil > Wetlands > Permafrost | place: Sweden...
ACAGGTCGATGGCGGCATTGGCACGTAGATCCGAAGCCTTCACTCCGCCGACGGTGACGTAGCCCGATTTGGCGGTTTCCATCAGGATGGGCACCGCGCGCTTGTCGCCCGAGAGATAAATGCCGTCTTCGGCCGCAGAGCGCGTCGGCGCATCTGCCTTCTTGTCCTTCAGGGTATCGAGCAGCACGTCCACCGCTTCCTTGGTGCCGATGAAGCCAAGCGAAATCAGGATGGACTTGTGCTCGCCGGACTTGGCGGGAACTTTCAGGCGCGCGGCGAGGGCGGGCACGGCCTTGGCGGCACGCAGGTCGCCGAGCAACATAGCGGCCTTGAAGGGCACGATGCCAGGGCTGTACTTGTCGAAGTCGAGCTTCTTGGCCATCGCATTGATGTCGGCGTTCTTCTCGTTGAGCAGCTCGATGAGCGGCGCAACGGCGGGCTCGCCCACGCGCACCAGGGCCAGCCGGCATTCCTGGAAGATGTTGGCCCCGCGGCCAGTCATGAACATGCCTTTGATCAGCGCGGGCACGGAGTCCGGGTCGCGCAGCTCCGCCAGTCCGAGGGCGGCTTTCTGATTGAGCAGAAAATCCTGCTCATCGGCGGAGGTGGTGAGCACCTGTGACAACGCCGGAACAGCGCGCTTGTCGCCGATTTTGACCAAGGCACGCACCGCAGCCAAGCGCACGTTGTTGGCGCGAGACTTGATGGGGAGTTGGTGGTTGACTGCCTTGATGAGAGGTTCCACCGCGTCGGTAGCTTTCTCTCGCAGATCGCCGAGGGCGCCGGCCGCGACGATGGAGCGGTCGAAATCGTCCTCGGTGAAATCCAAGGCCTCGATCAGCAGCGGAATGGTGCTCGGGTCATTGAACCGAACCAAGGCTTCCAGGTGCTCGGGCTTCTTGGTTTCCTTGTAAAGAGCGATGAGCTGGGGCAGCGCGACCTTGGCCCGCTCCACGCCCATGCGGGCTAGCTGATTGAGAGCTTCCTGCTGCTCGCGCACGTTCTTGAGCTTGTTCGCCCAGGTCATGGGATCATTGGGATCCCCGGTACAACCCGCGGTCAGTGAACCGGCAATGGCGAAAAGTACGGCTAGCTTTCGGATCTGCATCGATGCACCTCCCCAGAAAAGAAAAACTCCACATAAAACCTGCGGCCGACCCCTTGGGGAGCCGGCCGCGAGGAGACAGACTGCGCGAAAGAAGGCGAGGGTCTTCCTCGCCCTTCGCTACTCGGCGGCTGGCGCGGCTGCGGCGCCTCCCTTGGCTTTGGGACGAACCGCGAAGTTCACGTTCTGGTAACCGGCGGCGGCGGCGGAGAACATCACCTTGCGCAGCATCTTGAATTCGACGCTCTTGTCGGACTGGATGATGCAAACGCCTTTGAAGTCCTCGGCCGGGTGAAGGAGCTTGTAGTTGTTCTTGGCGGTGACGAGCTCGTCGTGCAGCTCGGTGATCTTCATGTCGCCCGTGGCGGAGTCCTTCAAAAGGTCCTCGCCCGTGGCGACTTGTCGACCGTCGAGAGTAACGACGTCCTTGGTGACGCCGATGACGGGTGCGCGTTCGAGGTCGCTCCAGTTCTGCGCGTCGGGCAGGGTGATGTTCTTCTGCACGAAGAGGATTTCACCGGAGGCCGAGAACGACATGAGGAGGAAGATAACGAGCATCGTCATCATGTCGATGTAGGCCACCAGATTGAGCGCGGAGTTGGTGCTCTTGCGCCCGCCGTGGCCCAGTTTGTTCGAGGCCACCTCGAGCTTGATGGAGTGATAAAGGTGCGCTTTGGGTGCTTCGATTGGCATGGTCAGGCCTCGCTAGATTCCCGCCGCACCGGTGTCGATGAGCGAGATATCCGGGAATCTCGCTTGCATCGCGGTGTCCATGGCGCGGACCAAGGTTTCGAATTTGATGGTGTCCTCGGAAGCCACCTGGGCGTCGTTCTTGTCCGGGTGGGTATCCTTGACCTTCTTGAGCTCGGCAGCGAGCCGTTCGAAGTCATAGTCCGAGCCCTTCTTTGGGATCGGCGTTTGATCCTGGCCAACGACCAGGTTGAATCCTTCCTGATTCACCAGAATGACGATCTTGACCTGCAACTCGGGCGGAGTTTCTTCACCCGCCTGACCCTGGCCTTTCTGCTGGGTCTGCAGGCGCGCGAGCTGCGTCCAAACCGCGGTGATGAGGAGGAATGCGACCATGCAAGTGAGCAGGTCGATGTAGGGAACCAGATTCAGGTCGGCGTTGAGTGACTTCTTGCCACTCTTGCCACCTGTTTCGACTGAAACGCTCATGGTTTTGCTCCGGTCTGGGGGCGGAAAGCGCCGCCCCTAGGACGTTTGCTGTTCAGTGGAAGTTAGCGATAGCGACTAGCGACGACCAGCGTCTTTGCCGGCGACGACGAGATTGAGCGCCTCGACTGTGGCTTGGTTGACGCCGTCGAGGATGAACTGGGTCTTGCCGTTGAGCACGGCATAGGCGGCCAGTCCCAAGATACCGGTACCGAGACCGAAGGCGGTGCAGTTCATGGCCTCGGAGATACCTTTCGAGAGCATGGTCGCCTTCATGGACGGGTCGACGCCCGCGACCGACGCGAACGACTTGATGAGGCCCGTGATGGTGCCGAGGAGGCCGGCCAGGGTCGCCAGGTTTCCCAGCATGGCGAGGTAGCCCGTTCGCTTCTCGATCTTGGGCAGCTCGCGCAGAGCTTCTTCATCCATGCCCTGCTGAATCTCGTGCTCGGAGGCATTCTGCTCGGCCTTGCGCAAGCCGGCCGCGATGATCTTGGTGACGCCCGTCGGGGTGGCATCGCAGGTCGAAATGGCGCCGCGCAGGTTGCCGCCGACGATCTGGGACTTGACCAGCGACATCAGCTTGTCGACGTCGATCTTGGACTTGGCCAAGAACATGGCGCGCTCGACAGTCAGATAGATTGTAATGCAGCAGAGCAGAAGAATTGGGTACATGCCCCAGCCGCCCTCTTTGAAAGCTTCCATCAAAAACATTGCTAGATCTCCTTTTCCTTGGCGTTGTCGAAACTGGTTGATGTTTACCCGTGCTTGGCGGCTTTGGCGCTAGCGACGAGGTTGACCACGTTCTTCTTCATTTCCGCGATATCGTCGAGAATTCCCTGGGTCTTGCCGTTCAGCCAGGCGAAGGACGCCAGGCCGATGATGCCGGTACCGAGGCCGAAAGCCGTGCAGTTCATGGCCTCGGAGATACCTTTCGACAGCAGGGTTGCCTTCTGCGACGGGTCGACACCGGCGACGCCGGCGAACGACTTGATAAGACCGGTGATGGTGCCGAGGAGGCCGGCCAGGGTCGCCAGGTTTCCCAGCATGGCGAGGTAGCCGGTTCGCTTCTCGACGGCGGGGAGCTCGCGCAGCGAAGACTCTTCCATGGCCGCCACGATTTCCGCTTCGGAGCGGTTGGCGCGCATGAGGCCGGTCTGCACGATGCGGGTGAGCGGCGTCGGGTTGCCGGAGCAAACCTTGATGGCGCCCTGGATATTGCCCTGCGAAATCTGCGAGCGAAGGAGGGCGAGCAGCTTCTCCTTGTCGATGACGGCCTTGCGGAGAACGACCGCGCGTTCGGTGATGATGGACACCGTAATCATGAGGAGCGTGAGGATGGGCCACATTCCCCACCCGCCTTCGTGGAAGGCATCGGCCAGTAGCTTCAGAACGGTCATGGTTCCTCCTTCGGTCTTTCGTCGGTGACGCGGACAGTGCTTTTCCACCCACGCGGCACCGACCAACAAGAACAGAAAAGCGGTTGGGAGCTGAATGAAAATCTAGGTTCGCCCCGGGGGCAATCGCCACACCCAAATAGGCCCAAGCACTACGAGTGCATTCCAGATGCCACAGGCAGAAAATCTTGTCTAGGCAATAATCCCGCCGGTTCGTGGATAGCTGCTTTTCGCGAACGGGGCTTTTTACCACAGCCCGGGGAAAAATGGGGCGGTCAGATGGAAGGAGCAGGCCGCTGGACCACGCCGCGGGTTTGCGGTACGAGTAGAGCACGGTGGTCACCCGCATTCTCGATTTGGCGATCCTAGTGCTCCTGGCGGTGGCGATCCTCATGCCCAGACCGGACGTGAAGGTGAAGCCCGCGGTCCCCGAGAGCTCGCCGGCCCGCCAGCGCATCGCCGAGCTTCAGGCCCAGTTGATGGCCACGCCCGACGACACAGTCACGGCGCTCGACCTTGCCGGCATTTTCATGGACGTTGGCCACCCGGAATGGGCGCTGCCGACGCTGGATTCGGCGCTTGTTGCGCACCCCGACGATCATCGCCTCCACCACGCGCGCAGTGTGGCCTTCGTCGATCACTTCGAGGCGGGTTACGCCTACAGCGAGGCCATGCGCGCTCTCGCCCTGTGCGAATCGGGATCGATTGTTCCCTGCGACGAGGCCGAGCACGGCCGCATGGTCATCCTCAAAAACACGCTCGAACGTATCAAGAACATGGATATGCGACGCGATCCCAACTCGGCCAAGATCCAAATCATCGAGGGCTTGCGGCCGACATTTGTTCCGAGGAAGAGGGTGACACCCGCGCCCGCGCCCGCGTCGCCCACGCCGGCCAAGTAGGGCTGGTCAATGGGCTTCAGGCTTCAGGATCTAGCGCTCGGATCTGCGTCGGAGGCCCGACATCCCAGATAGCCTGTTGCGTCGGCTGGGCATGATGCGCGCCAAAGAGGTCGGAGAATCTGGAGCCGAAGACTGAAGCCTACTGCTGCTGCTGCTGCTGCTGCTGAAGCTCGTCGCTTGCGGCCGCGGCGTTGGACTGGCTATTGGTTTGCCCTTCTTCGCGGTACATGGTTTCGTTGACTTGGACCTCGACGCCCATGGATTCGCCGCTGCCGCCGCGGTGGAAACCGCGCACCGGGCAGGCGTCCAGGTAGTCGAGGCCGACGGCCACGCGTACGTGGCGGCCGTGGGCGCGCACCTGATTGGCCACGTCGAAGCCTTGCCAACCGACGCCGTCGATCCACGCTTCGGCCCAGGCGTGGCTGGCCATCTCTTGTCGTTTTCCGTCGCTGTCGGTCACTCGGTTTTTGGGCGCCAGGTAGCCGCTGACGTAGCGGGCGGGAATGTTCAATTGGCGGCAGCAGGCGACGAACACGTGCGCGTGATCCTGGCAGACGCCGGCGCCGCGGGCGAAGGCTTGGGCGGCGGGCGTCGTCACCTGGGTGACGCCGGGCTGGTAGTCGACCTTCTCGCGTACGGCGGCCATCAGCGACTCCATCGCGGCGGCGCGATTGTTCGTCGTCTGGCGGCGGAAACCTTCCGAAAAACGCATCAAGGCCTCGTCCTGCGCGGTCAGCTCGGTCGATCGTGTGTAGATCTCAGGTCGGTGCGGTCCCACGTCGGGTAGTGTGAGCGGTTCGTCTGCAACTTCCACTTCGCCGCGGGCGCGGATGCGAATTTCCTGGTGGGGTTTGTCGATGACGAGGACATGCGCGGTGTTGCCGAACCCGTCGAGAAACGGCCGCGCGGGTCCGGGCAAATCCAGTTTCCAGTTGAGGACTTTTTGCTGAATCGTCGATTGCGGCGACAGTCGCAGGTATTGAATGGTGTAATTGGCGGGCGTGGCGTAGCGGTACTTGGTTTCGTGAACGATGGACAATCGCATGGTGGTCTCCGTTCAAACGGTCATGAGGAAGTCTTGGGCTAGTTGGGTGGAAAGATCGGTAATTCGTTGGGTGACTTCGTTGAGAAAATCGTGCAGTCCCTGGCTCAGCACGCGGTCGATGCGGGCGAAGCGCAGGCGCGCGTGGAGCTCGCCGGCCAAGCGCTGCGCCTCGAGGTCGCGGGTTCCGGCCAAGGAATCCAGGTGCTCGACGACTTGATTGGCGCAAAATCGCAGGCTGCGCGGCATTTCCAGGCGCAGGGTCAGCAATTCGGCGACGCGCGGCGGAGTGATGACGTCGTGGTAGGTCTGGTGATAGGCGCGAAAGGCGCTGGCCTGGCGCAAGACTGCGCCCCAGGCGTAGTAGGTGGCGCCCGCGGCCTCGGCGTCCATACCTGCCAACGCCTGATACTTGGTGTCGAGCAAGCGCGCGGTGCTGTCCGCTCGTTCCAGGAAGGTTCCCAGGCGCAGGAAGTGGAAGGCGTCGTCGTGCAAGGTGGTGCCGTGCGAGACGCCGCGAAATAGGTGCGAGCGATCCTTGACCCAGTCGAAGAATTCGCGCAGCCCGCGCGCGCGCAGGGAAGTCTCGTCGAGATCGCGCAACGCGAGCCAGGTGGTGTTGATGCTTTCCCACATCTCGGTGGAAATCACCGCGCGCAAGGCACGGGCATTTTCCCGCGCGGCGTGCACACAGAACTTGATGCTGCACGGACTCTCGATGTCGAGGGTGAAGAAGCGCGTGACGTCCACTTCGTCCAACTTCTGATCGCGCGCAGTGAACTGGGGCGGATTGCCGAGGCTCGCCAAGGCATCTCGCCATTCGCTCTCGGGCGACGAACCCGCCAGGTCGAGCAGGGCGTTGCGAGAGCTGACGTCGAGCACGCGGGCCAGGTTCTCGGCGCGCTCCATGTAGCGTCCGGTCCAGTATAGATTGTCGGCGGTTCGGCTGAGCATGACTAGTCTCGCTCTCCGTTCATGGCGGTCATGGGCGCAGCACCCAAGTGTCCTTTGTGCCGCCGCCCTGGGATGAATTGACGACGAGGGAGCCGCGGCTGAGCGCCACGCGCGTGAGCCCACCCGGCACCACCACGCTGCCGTTCTGCCCGGTCAGAATGAACGGCCGCAGATCGATGTGGCGGGGCGCGATGCCTTCCTCGACGAAGGTCGGGCAGGACGAAAGCGCCAGCGTGGGCTGGGCGATGTAGCCGTCGGGGTGGGCGGTGATGAGGGCACGAAACTTGGCCTGCTCTTCGCGCGTGCTGCGCGGACCGATGAGCATGCCGTACCCGCCCGAACCCTGTGTTTGCTTGACCACCAATTCGGGCAGGTGTTCGAGCACGTAGGCTCTGTCGCTGTCGATCGAACAGCGATAGGTGGGCACGTTGCCGAGAATAGGTGTTTCGCCGAGGTAGAACTTGATGAGGTCGGGCACATAGGGATAGCTCGACTTGTCGTCGGCCACGCCGGTGCCGATGGCATTGGCCAGGGTTACGCCGCCGTTGTGGTAGACGCTGAGCAGGCCGGGCACGCCCAGCATGCTGTCGGGGCGAAAGGCGAGGGGATCCAGGCTGTCGTCGTCGATGCGGCGGTAGATCACGTCCACCCGCCGCGGCCCCAAGGTGGTGCGCATGTAGACCGCGTTGTCGCGCACGAAGAGATCCTGCCCCTCCGCCAGCTCGACGCCCATTTGTTCGGCCAAGAACGTGTGCTCGAAATAGGCGCTGTTGTAAGGGCCCGGGGTCATCACCACGACCGTCGGCTCGCCCTCGGTGCTGGCCGGGGCAACCGAACGCAGGCAGCGCAACAGCTCTTGGCAGTAGTGATCCACCGGAGCCACGCGCGCCCTGGCGAAGACCTGCGGGAACAGGCGCATCATGACCGCCCGGTTTTGCAGCATGTACGAGACGCCCGACGGGGTGCGCAGGTTGTCTTCCAGGACGTAGAAGGTGCCTTCCTCGACGCGCACGATGTCGATGCCCGCGATGTGCACGTAGATATTGCCGGGCACGTCTACGCCCTTCATCTCCGGGCGAAAGAGCGAATTGCGTAGCAGGTGCGCTTCGGGCACCACGCCCGCGCGAACCACGTCCTGCCCATGGTAGATATCGTGCAGGAACATATTCAGCGCTTTCACCCGTTGCACCAGCCCCGCAGCCAAGCGCGACCACTCGTCGGCGGCCAGCACGCGCGGAATGATGTCGAAGGGAATCAACCGCTCGGTGCCGGCGTTGTCGCCGTACACGTTGAAGGTAATGCCCACGCGGCGGAAGATCAGATCAGCTTCCTCCCTTTTGCTGGCGAAGTCGGCCTGGTCGGTGGATCGTAGCCATTCATCGATGTGGCGGTAGGGGGCTCGCACCTGGCCGGATGCGCGACGTCCCGCGAAGTCATCCAGGGTGCACAAACCGTACATTTCATCCAGGAAGGGCGGTGCTGCTGGTGGGGTCGTCATGAATGGGAACCTGGTTTGTCCTAGTTAAGCCGTCTCACGTAGGCTACCTCTCGCGTATTGCCGGGGCGTTTCGTGCCGGAGAAATATCGGTAAATGGTTTCCTCCATGTCCCTTTTCAGAGGCTTATGTCCGGATCCCGCTCAATTCGTCGCCGCGAACATACCGGCCGGAAACATCCCGGATACCGTTGCCGAGCTACCCTTCGACTGTGCGAGTTGCCCTGCATCACATCACCCGCTATGCGTACGATCGTCCAGTTACCTTTTCTCCCCATGTGGTCCGGCTTCGGCCCGCGCCTCACACGCGCTCGACCGTCGAAGCGTATTCGCTGAAGATAATTCCGGAAAAGCATTTCCTGAATTGGCAGCAAGATCCATTTGGGAATTTTCAGGCGCGCCTCGTCTTTCTTGAGCCAGCCGCCGTCTTGGAAGTCGAGGTGGATCTGATTGCAGATCTCATCACCGTCAACCCCTTCGATTTTTTCTTGGAGGAGGATGCCGAGAAGCACCCACTTCATTACGAGTCTGCCTTGAAGCGCGAGCTTCAGCCGTATTTCGACACCCTTCCGGTCGAAACCCGAATGGCCGGATTGATCGGCGACTGTCGAACCCAATACGCTCGCGCCGATCGGCGCACTATCGACGTGTTGGTGGATATCAACCAACACGTCCAGCGCGCGCTTCGCTACGACATTCGTATGGAACCCGGCGTGTTCACGCCCGAACGGACCCTGACCTTGGGCCACGGTTCGTGTCGCGACTTCGCCTGGCTGCAGTGCCAGCTGCTGCGCCACCTCGGCTTTGCCACACGCTTCGCCTCGGGCTATTCGATCCAACTGCGGCCCGACGAAAAGCCCGTGGTGGGCCCCGCCGGGGTGGCCGACGACGTGGCCGATCTGCACGCCTGGACCGAGGTGTTTTTGCCCGGCGCCGGGTGGGTCGGTTTCGACGCCACGAGCGGCCTACTGGCGGGCGAGGGGCACATCCCTTTGGCGTGTACGCCCGAGCCCGGTTCAGCCGCGCCGGTCAGGGGAACGTTCGCGTGGGACAAGCGGAACGAGGACGACAAGCTGGGCGAATCGTTTTCTTTCGCCATGAACGTCGCGCGCGTGGCCGAAGCTCCACGCAGCACCAAGCCCTACAACGACGAGGCCTGGGCGCGTGTACAAGACTTGGGCGAAGTCGTGGACCGCGCGCTGGAGGCGCACGACGTGCGGTTGTCCATGGGTGGCGAACCGACCTTCGTGTCGAGCTCGGAGCCGGACGCGCCCGAGTGGAACACCGCCGCGCTCGGCGGCGCGAAACTCCGCCTTGCCGATACGCTGGCTCGCCGGCTGAAGGGACGCTTCGCGCCGGGCGGTGTACTTCACCACGGGCAGGGTAAATGGTATCCAGGCGAGCCTCTGCCCCGCTGGGCGATTGGCTGTTATTACCGGACCGATCAAGTCCCGATTTGGGAGGATGCCGGCCTGCTTGTGGCCGAGGACGGCCTGCATCCCTCGCACAGCACGGCCGAAGCATCCGCCTTCGTGGTCGAGCTGGCGCGGCGCTTGGGCGTGGCCGCGAACCACCTTCTGCCAGGCTACGAAGATGTCTGGTACTACCTGTGGCGCGAGCGCAATCTGCCCGTCAATGTCGATCCCCTCGATGCGCGCTTGGACGACGAGCTCGAACGCAAGCGTTTGGCCAAGGTGTTCGGCAATTCGCTCGGCTCCATCGTCGGCTACGCCCTGCCGCTTGCGCGCGACGCCGATCGCGGTTGGCGTAGCGGGCCCTGGCACCTGCGCCGCGAGCACCTGTTTCTGCTGCCCGGCGATTCGCCCATGGGCTATCGCCTGCCGCTCGATTCCCTGCCGTGGGTAGCCCCCGGCGACCAAGAGGCGATCTACGATCCCGATCCGCTTGCGCGGCAGCCACCGTTGCCCGCGCGCGTGTTGCTGCAGGCCGCGCCCGCCGTGCAAGGGATCGGCAACGATCCGCCGCCAGACAAGGGACAATCCGCGTCCACTTTGCTGCGAACCGCGCTTTGCGTGGAGCCCCGGGGCGGCATCTTGCACGTGTTCTTGCCGCCGGTGTCCGCGCTGGAGGCATACCTTGAGCTGGTGAGCGCCATCGAAGGCACGGCGGTCGCGCTTTCCTTGCCGGTGCGCCTGGAAGGGTATCCGCCGCCGACCGATTCGCGGCTGGTGAAGTTCGAGCTGACGCCCGATCCCGGCGTGATCGAGGTGAATATTCAGCCGTCGTACGCGTGGCAGGGTCTGACCGACGTCACCACTGTGCTTTATGAAGAGGCGCGGCAGGTGGGCTTGTCGACGGAGAAATTCGATCTAGACGGCCGGCACAGCGGCACCGGCGGCGGCAATCACATTACCCTGGGCGGGCGCACGCCGGCGGACAGTCCGCTCCTGCGCCGTCCCGATCTGCTGCGCAGCCTGGTTGCCTACTGGAATAACCACCCGTCGCTGTCCTATTTATTTTCCGGGCTGTTCATCGGCCCCACCAGTCAGGCACCGCGGGTGGACGAGGCCCGGCAAGATTCGCTGGCGGAATTGGACATTGCCTTTCGCCAGATCGAACCCGGTGCTACGTGCGTACCGTGGCGCGTGGATCGATTGTTTCGCCATCTGCTGGTGGACGTCACCGGCAACACCCACCGCGCCGAGTTTTGCATCGACAAGCTCTACAATCCCGACGTGGCGTCGGGCCGCCAGGGCCTCCTGGAGCTGCGCAACTTCGAGATGCCGCCCCACGCGCGTATGAGCCTGGCCCAGCAGCTCCTGGTGCGCGGTCTGGTGGCGATGGTTTGGCGAACGCCCTACCAACAGCGCCTGGTGCGCTGGGGAACGGCGCTGCACGACCGCTTCATGCTGCCCTATTTCGTCCACGAAGACCTCGAGGACGTCATGGCCGATCTTGCCAACGCCGGATTCGGCTTTGAAGTGGACTGGTTCCGTCCCCATTTTGAATTTCGCTTTCCCTTCATCGGCGCCATCAACGTCCGTTCGCTCGACGTGGAATTGCGCCGCGCGCTCGAACCCTGGCACGTGCTCGCGGAACAGGGCGCCGTGGGCGGCACGGCCCGCTACGTGGATTCGTCGCTCGAGCGCCTGCAGATCCGCGTGCGCAACCTGATCGATGGGCGGCACGTCGTGCTTTGCAATGGGCGCAGGCTACCGCTCACATCCACCGGTTCGCCGGGCGAGTTCGTGGCCGGGGTTCGCTTTCGCGCCTGGCAGCCACCCGAGGCGCTGCACCCGAACATTCCCGTGCACGCGCCGCTGGTGTTCGATGTCTTCGATGAATGGAACGGCCGCGCGGTGGGCGGCTGCACCTACCACGTGTCTCACCCCGGCGGACTGTCGTTCGACGCGCGGCCGCGCAACGCCCTCGAGGCCGAAAGCCGCCGCAAGGCGCGTTTTCTTCCCTTCGGGCATTCGCCCGGACCCGGCACCGCGCCGGCGGAGGAAGCGAATCCGCTTTTCCCGTTGACCTTGGATCTGCGACGATGAGGCGGATCACCCAAGCATAGTTGCATGCAGGAAGTAACCCCGCCTCCCGCGAGCCCATTTTCTGTTCGCTACCGTCCCACGGCGGGGCGCTGGGACGAGTTCGTGGATGAAGCCGGCCACGTGCGGCCGCCGGCCCGGACCTTGACCGAGTTCCTCGACGGTCTTGGGGTCGCGGGAATGCGCCAGCGCGCCGAACAAGTTCGCCAGCTGGTGCGCGATCACGGTGTCAGCTACAGCGCGCCGGGGGACCGGCAAGCGGGCGAGCGAACGTGGAACCTCGACCCAATTCCTTCGCTGCTCGCCGCTGGCGAGTTTGCCGAGCTGGCGGCCGGGCTCGCCCAGCGCGCGCGCCTGCTTGAAATGGTGCTGGCCGATCTCTACGGCCCGCAGCGGCTGCTGCGCGAGGGATTGTTGCCAGCTCGTCTGGTGCTCGGCAACCCGACATTCCTGCGCCCTTGTCACGGTCTTGGTCTGGCACGCCACATTCACCTCTATGCTGCCGATGTGGTTCGCACGTCGGGGGGGGCCTTCCGCGTTCTGCGCGATCGCACGCAGGCGCCCACGGGCGCGGGCTACGCCCTGGAAAATCGCCTGGTCATGTCGCAGGCCCTGGAAGAGCCATTCCGCAAGAGCAACGTCGAGCGCCTGGCGCCGTTCTTTCGCACCCTGCGCGAGACCTTGGCCTCGCTCGTGCCCGTCGCGCGTGAGAACCCGCACATCGTCTTGCAAAGCTCGGGGGCATGGAGTCCCACCTACTTCGAGCAAGCCTTCTTGGCCCAGTACCTCGGCTATCCCTTGGTCGAAGGCGGCGACCTCACCGTGCGCGACCGGCGCGTGTTTCTCAAAACCCTGGGCGGGCTTTCCCCGGTGGACGTGATCTTTCGCCAGCCCGAGGACGACTATTGCGATCCGCTCGAGCTGCGTCCCGATTCCAGCCTGGGCGTGCCCGGGCTCATCGAGGCAGTACGCGCCGGTCACGTGGCGGTGGCCAACGCGCTCGGCACCGGGCTTTTGCAGTCGCCCGCGTTTTTGCCCTTCCTGCCCGAGATGGCGCGCATGTTCCTCGGCGAGGACTTGCGCCTCGCCAGCGCGCCTTCATTCTGGTGTGGCGAGCCCGCGGCGCTGTCGCATGTGGAGGCTCACCTCGACGGCATGGTGATTCGGCCGGCGTGGCCTGGGGCCGGCCCGTCCCTGGTGGTCGGCGAGCAGTTGCGTGGCGAGGCTCGCGCAGCCTTCCTTTTGCGTTTGCGCGCCAGTCCTGAGACTTTCGTCGCCCAAGAACAGCTCGTACCAGCGTGTGCGCCGGTGCTAGCGGGGACCGATCTGGTGCCGCGTTCCTTCGTGGTGCGCGGCTACGCGGTCTTTAATGGGGAAGACTACCTGGTCATGCCGGGTGGGCTGTCGCTGGCCGCGGCCGACGCGCGCGATCCGGTCGTCGCCGCGGTCCAAGGCGCGCTGGCCAAGGATTTGTGGGTACGCAGCGAAGGCCCGGTCGGCCACTTCAGCCTGCTTCCGCCCGCGACCCTTTCCGTCGAGCTGTCTCGCGGAGGCGCCGATCTGCCCAGCCGCAGTGCCGACAATCTCTTCTGGCTCGGCCGTTACGCCGAGCGGGCCGAGGCCATGGCTCGCCTCGCGCGCCACCTGCTCGG
>Ga0182027_10010418_pt1 | contig 13230 bp, 9 predicted proteins | sample 712E1DmetaG_FD_121300 | JGI IMG/M metagenome (GOLD analysis project Ga0182027, IMG submission 121300) | Permafrost microbial communities from Stordalen Mire, Sweden - 712E1D metaG (Illumina Assembly) | ecosystem: Environmental > Terrestrial > Soil > Wetlands > Permafrost | place: Sweden...
GTTTTATTAAATGCAGTTCCAGGAAGTGGGTATAATTATCAATGGCAATTGGATGGGACCGATATTCCTGGAGCCACTAGTTCTGTTTATAACGCTAACCTTAATGGTGATTATACAGTAGTACTAACGTATGGAGGCTGTTCGGGAACTTCTGTACCGATTACAGTAACAGTCTATCCTTTACCGTCAACACCAGTAATCACTCAAGGTAATGACACTTTATATTCAAGTGCACCAACCGGAAACCAATGGTACTTCCACAACATTCTCGGAGATATTATGATCAGTGGAGCTACAGATTCTTATTATGTTCCTCCTACTGATGGCTATTATTACTCTATTGTTACTGATGGAAATGGATGCGTTTCGGATACCTCAAATCAGATTTATATGAATCCATTATCCTTAACAGAAAACAATACTTCAGATTTTAACATTTATCCGAATCCAAATAACGGTTCTTTTGTAATTCAAATGAGCACAGCGATTCCGAATACTAATATGAGTATTGTTGACATGTTGGGTAAGGTGGTTTATATGAAACAACTTGGAAATGATCTGAATCAGTCTTTCTCGCTAAATCTATCAGAAGGAATGTACTTTGTGCGTCTGCAAAACCAACATATATCTATTATGAAGAAGATCGTAATTAATAAATAATTAATTATTCTTCTAAAAGGAATCACCAATGAATATTGGTGGTTCCTTTTTTATTCTGCATTGTCTATCTCTAAACTTCCAATCATTTTATAAAAATTCCTATCTTTGCAGTCCGAAAATCAGAGCGGAAAGTCCTTTTGATTAATTATTGCGGATGTGGCGTAATTGGTAGCCGCGCCAGACTTAGGATCTGGTGTCTCACGACGTGGGGGTTCGAGTCCCTTCATCCGCACAGAATCTGACAGTAGAATTTATTTATTATATGTGAAGAAATGAAAATAACGAAAGAAAGCAGTAGCGAAATCAGCGCAATCATTAAAGTTGAACTTACCCCCGAAGATTACAAACCTCAGGTAGATAAAGTCCTTAAAGAACATCAGAAAAAAGCTAACATGCCGGGCTTTCGTCCGGGACACGTACCGTTAGGAGTCATTAAGAAAATGTATGGTATTAGTGTTATTGGCGAAGAAGTAAATAAACTGATGATTGATCACTTGTACAAATACCTGAATGAAAATAAAATTGATATTCTTGGAAGCCCATTGATTAACAGGGAAAAGACCAAACTGGATAACATCAGTGAAGATATTAATTATGAATTTTATTATGATTTAGGTTTATCACCTGCAATTACAATAGATTTAGCAGAGGCTGGAAAACTGAAGTACTATGATATTACTGTGAATGACGGAGTGGTTGAAAAATATATTCATGACATTAGCAGGAGATATGGGAAATTTTCAACACCAGAAGCAGTTGAAGATAATGATCTTGTATATGGCGAATTTGAAGAGCTTGATGAGAAAGGTGAAGTACTTGAAAACGGAATTAAAAATATTTCTTCTATCTCTCTTGAGTTTCTGAAAAACGAAGCAGGAAAAAAATTATTGCTCGGTGTGAAAAAAGACGATATACTTACACTTGAGATGTCGCAAATCTCTAATAGCACTGATGAAGCATCTTCGATGTTAAATATTGAAAAAGAAAAAGCGGCTGATCTAAAATCCAAATTCAGATTTAAAGTGTCAAACATAAGCCGCATCGAGCCTGCGGAACTGAATGAAGAATTATTTGAAAAAGTTTATCGTAATAAAAATATAACTACTGAAGAACAACTTCGGGAAGAGATTCTCAAAGATGCACAGGTTTCTTTTGCGAAAGAAAGTGATCGCATGTTTATGAATCATGTGGTGGAAATGCTCATCGATTCGCACCCGGTAACTCTTCCGGATGAATTTTTAAAAAGATATATCATTGAAACCAACGAAAAAGTTACTCCCGAAGAACTGGAAAAACAATACCCTGATTATGTTAAAACCATGAAATGGCAGCTTATCGAGAATGAGATTATTAAAAAATATGAATTGCGTGCTTCTGAAAAAGATATGCATGATTATGTGGAAGAATACATAAAAACGCAATTCAGTGCAGTTTACAAAGAAGAGATTCCTGAAGAACGCATTCATCAGATGGTGCATCGCATCATGGAAAACAAGGAAGAGATGCAAAAAGTGACTGATAAATATTATGATGAAAAGTTGCTGGAAGTATTCAAGAGCAATTTAAAAATCGACCACAAAGAAGTCACTTATGAAGATTTTATTAAATTAGCCGCAGAAAAAAAATAAAATATATCCATCATGACAGACCAAAGTAAAGAATTCAGAAAATATGCTATTGGACACCGTGGCATCAGCAGTCTTACATTAGAAAAATATAATTCAGCTTATGCAAATTATATTTCGCCAACCATTATTGAAGAGCGTCAATTAAACATTGCTACGATGGATGTTTTCTCCAGATTGATGATGGACAGAATAATTTTTCTCTGGGTTCCCATTGATGATTATGTGGCTAATATTATTCAAGCGCAATTACTTTTTCTTGAATCTGTTGATGCACGAAAAGATATTCAAATATATTTAAACACTCCGGGTGGCTCTGTTTATGCAGGACTTGGGATTTATGACACCATGCAATATATCGTTCCGAATGTAGCAACTATCTGCACAGGAATGGCTGCATCCATGGGAGCAGTTCTTTTGTGTGCCGGTCAGGATGGAAAACGCAGCGCGCTGAAACACTCACGTATTCTTATTCATCAACCTATGGGTGGTGCAGAAGGCCAGGCTTCCGATATTGAAATCACAGCAAAGGAAATTCAGAAACTAAAAAAAGAACTTTACGAAATCATTGCAGCTCATAGCAAACAGAGCTATAATAAAATCTGGAAAGATGCCGACCGTGATTACTGGATGACATCAGAAGAAGCAAAGGCATACGGGATGATCGATGAAATCCTTGTGCGTACAAAAAAATAAACAATGGCAAAAAATACTAATCTTACCTGCTCATTTTGCGGCAGAAAAAAAGATGAAGTAGGTATTTTGGTTTCCGGCCTCGAAGGCCAGATCTGCAATCTCTGTATTGAACAGGCTCAGAATATTCTCCGTGATGAAGAAAACAGCAAAGGCTCAAAGAAATTCGGTACAGTTCAATTACACAAACCCATCGAAATAAAAAAATACCTTGATCAATATGTCATTGGTCAGGATGATGCAAAAAAAGTTTTATCGGTCGCTGTTTATAATCATTATAAACGGGTCAATCAAGCACCATCAGAAATAAAAGATGATATTGAAATTGAAAAATCAAATATCATCATGGTGGGTGAAACAGGCACAGGTAAGACATTGCTCGCACGTACCATTGCGAAATTATTGCAGGTTCCTTTCTGTATAGCTGATGCCACTGTTCTTACTGAAGCAGGTTATGTGGGTGAAGATGTGGAAAGTGTTCTCGTCAGATTGCTTCAGGTGGCTGATTATAATGTTGCCGCTGTAGAACGCGGAATTGTTTTTATTGATGAAATAGATAAAATAGCTAGAAAAAGTGATAATCCATCAATCACTCGTGATGTGTCAGGCGAAGGTGTGCAACAAGCATTATTAAAACTCCTTGAAGGTGCAGTGATCAACGTTCCTCCGCAAGGCGGACGTAAGCATCCAGAACAGAAAATGATCCAGATCAATACACAAAATATTCTCTTTATCTGTGGCGGTGCATTTGTTGGAATTGAAAAAAAAATTGCATCGCGTTTACAAACCAATATCATCGGATACGGAATTGACAGCGAAAAAGAAAACATTGACAAAAATAACCTTCTGCCATATATCGCTCCTCAGGATTTAAAAAGTTTCGGACTTATTCCAGAACTGATCGGGCGCCTACCGGTGATCACTCATCTGAACCCCTTGGACAGAGCTTCGCTCCGTAGAATACTCACCGAACCGAAAAACTCTTTAATCAATCAATACATAAAATTATTTGAGATTGATAAAATTAAATTGAGCATAGATGATGATGTTTTCGAACATATTGTTGATAAGGCAGTAGAATTCAAGCTTGGTGCAAGAGGTCTGCGATCAATTTGCGAAGCAATTATGATTGACGCTATGTTTGAATTACCTTCTGAAAATAAAGTCACTAAAATAAATATTTCGCTTGAATATGCGAAAGATAAGCTTAAGAAAACAAATCTTAAACGCCTGAAAGCTGCATAAGATAGGCCAATACAGCACCATTAATTGTTTGAAAAAATGCCTGGCATAAAAATTGGTTAGGGCAAAATATGCTAAAAAAAATTCCTCTGATATTATCTTTCCTTATAATTTTATCCTTTTTCAGTTATGGGCAAGAGCAGAAAGGCTATCTGGTTCCTTTTATCATTATTAATGGCGACACCATTCCTGAAATTAACCTACCATCTGTTTGGATCATTTCGCCCAGGGTATTTAAAAGTAAACAGGAAGAAAGACGCTGGAATAAATTAGTCAGAAACGTAAAAAAGGTTTATCCTTATGCATTGATTTGCCAGATAAAAATGAAAGAGTACGAAGCTCAGATGGATAAATTAAGCAGCGACAGTGAAAAGAGAACCCTGATGAAAAAGGCTGAGAAAGAATTGCAGGATCAGTTTGAAGAACAGGTGAAAAACATGACTTTTTCACAAGGCAAGATTTTAATAAAGCTTATCGACAGGCAAACTGACAAGACTGCTTATGCGCTGGTAAAAGAGTTCAGAGGAAATATTAGAGCCATATTCTGGGGCTCCCTTGCCAGAATTTTCGGTATAAATCTAAATACAGAATATGATGCCGAGGGAACAGATAAAGAAATCGAACAGATCGTACAACTGATCGATATGGGAATTATCTAGCAAAAATAAAAATCAATATTTTATTTTGTACTTATCAAATGAACCATCCTTTAGGACGTCTACTGCTTTTTTATAGGTTTCATCATTCTCAACAGATACCTGAAAAAGAGCATTTATATCAAAGATATTCCTGGCCATTAAAGCTTTCAACTGGTTAGTGATATATGATTTGGACAATTCTAAACCCTTTTCATCTTTTTTCACGCCCTCTTTCTCAGCATAGTCCGTAAAAGAATTAAGAAAATCATTATCAATCACAAATTTGCTGTCGAATATTTCAAAGGTAGGATATTTCTTTTTATACCCATCTCTTCCTTTATCCATAAGATAAAGCGTATACTGGTTAAAAAGACCCTTACTGTATAATTTTGTATAATAATCTGAAATTTTAGAAGTATCATAAGGAATAAAGAGATCGGGCATTATTCCGCCACCACCATAAACAAGTCGTTTTCCAGGAGTATAGTATTTTAATGAATCAGGAAAATGAATACTGTCAGCATGTTCAAGTTCACCATTTTTATAACGGTTTGTCAGATCTTTAAAATACTTCTCAGCTCCTTCATCATAAGGCTTCTGAATGCATCGCCCGGTAGGTGTGTGATATCTGGCTGTAGTAAGTCGTATTACCGAACCATCAGTAAGTTCGTAAGGACGCTGAACAAGACCTTTTCCGAATGATCTTCTGCCGATAATTAATCCGCGATCCCAATCCTGCAAAGCACCGGAAACAATTTCACTGGCAGATGCAGAGCCTTCATCAATGAGTACTACTAATTTCCCTTTTTCAAAACTTCCTTTGGAGGTAGCATCATATTTTTGCATCGGGCTATGAATCCCTTCAGTATATACAATCAGCTTTTCTGCTTCCAGAAATTCATCTGCAAGATCAATTGCTGTATTAAGATATCCGCCGCCATTTCCACGGAGATCCAGAATCAAACTTTTCATTCCCTTATCAAAAAGAGTCTTCATAGAAGTATGAAATTCCTGCATGGTAGTCTGACCAAAACGATTAAGTCGTATATAACCAATTTCAGGAGAAGCCATAAAGGTAGCATCAATACTTGTTATTGGAATTTTATCACGTGTAATGGTAAAGTCAAGCAGATCCTTTTTCCCCTTTCGGAAAATACTCACATCTACTTTAGTTCCTTTATCCCCACGAAGTTTTTTTAATACATAATCATTCGTGATCTTGGAACCGGTAGCATCTTCTCCATTAATCTTCACAATTTTGTCTCCTGCCATTATTCCCAGTTTCTCTGATGGACCTCCTGGAACGGCTGAAACAACAAGAATTGTATCCTTAAATAAATTGAACTGTACTCCAATACCTTCAAAATTGCCCTGTAAGGGTTCATTAGCTTCTTTCACTTCACTTTTTGAAAGATATACTGAATGCGGGTCGAGATCCTTAAGCATGGCAGTAATTGCCTTTTCCGTGAGTTTGGCCTCGTTCACTGTATCCACATAAGCATAATCAATTATTTGAAGTGCGGAAGTAAATTTCTGATCAGTGCTTTTATGATCAACCTGAGCAATGGCAACTGATATAGATGCACAGAAAAATCCAACAATGGCAATCGTGCTAAAATAAAACATTTTCATATTATTCTAATTAAGAAAAACAAAGGTATTGATTAATTATCATATCCTGTGATGCGAACCACTCTGAAATTTCACAAAAAACGTTAAATAGTAAATCAAATATTTTTTTCAGAACTCATATCCGTACCATGTACCGGTATTATAATCACCATCATCAGAAACAAAAACCTTACCATTCGCAAAAGATAAGGAAAAGCCGTAATGCCCTTGCTGAATATCAACAGATTTAATTTTATTTCCTTTCAGGTCATATACAAATACTATTCCATGATCGGCATTCCAAGTATAAATATGCTTTTTATCAACTGCAATAGCAGCACTTCCAGTTCCAAGTTCACTTCCACAATCTATATTGTTAATGGTTTTATAAAGCTTTCCACTAGGAAACTCATAGATTTTAATAGAACCATTTTCCAGGCAATAAAGAAACTTACCATTCGTACTCAAAGCAAGTGTAGCCTGTTCATTCTGATATACATTACTATCAACCACCTCAAAATATCCTTTTTCCATATCAGTAATCTTATATATTTTTTTCGTAAAGGTGCATACATAAAACTTTTTATCTTTTTGGTTATACATCAGGGCACGCATATCAAGATAGATGTCATATGTAGCTATCAGGTTTCCATTCAGGTCAAATTTATGAATCATCCCTTCAGGAGCCTTACCGCCATTATTTGTATAATAATATTTTCCATCGCTTACAATATGCATATTGTGTGTACGTGGGTTTTCGGTAAATTTAATTTTAGGCGCAATGCTTTGTGCTTGCAATATAGTCATGTAAAATAATGTAATACATAGTGCAAAAACTTTTCTTAGTTTCATATAAGTATATTTTAAGGTTTGAAGCAAAAATAAAAAAAACGATATACTTATAGCGAATTAATTCCTAAAAACTAATTCATCGCTATATGAGGATTCAGCATTATTTATGTAAATAAATTTTACCCTTGCTATATAAGCAACACCTGGCTTTAAATCATATACATTAACACTACCTACAGCGGAACAAGATGGATTCATCACTTGCCAGTCTCCTTTTTTTTCACGGTACTCAAAAACAATTTTTTTAATTTTTAAAGTAGATTCTAAACGCGTATCCGGTTTCCAAACATATCTGAAAGCACGGCTTGTGGAAGACATCGAATCAGCCTTCAACGTACAGGGGGCATCTTTTGATGTAGTTCCGGAAGAACATAAGGGGCCTTCTAATTTAGTTCCGCATCTGGTATAAATACAAACATTGTATGATGTAGCCGGGCACAGATTAAGATAATCAAAATTTGTACTATGTTCATTTGCTACAAATTGAACAGGCCATGATATTGTGGTTGTGTCCATATCTTTTATCCAACTCGCAGTATCAGGCTTAGGAAAGGAAGGCTTAATTTTAATTAAATAATTATGCTCATATTCAGGTACTCCTTTTGTTGGCCAGTCTTTTTCAGGCCATAATGGACGAAAAAACTGAACACGAAAACCAGTGGAAGATAAAACTGTAATATTCATACCTGTTACTTTTCCTCCACAATCTTGCGCAAACAAAGAGTTACAAGACATTCCAATCAAAAAAAAGAAAATTATTTTTTTCATACTTCACATTTCATTTAAACAATCTAAAAATAAAATCAAGTCTCTTATCGATGCAATAATATGAAAAATGTTTGGATTAAACCAAAGCTAGGCAAAATTTATAATTAGTTTGAATGTTTAAAATTAAGTTCATTTTTATCAGGAAAACAAATATTACTATCTTTGCAATCCTTTGAAAAAAATCTGATTAGATTTTGTGAAATATTGAAAAACTTGTAATGGATAAAAAACAAGACAACCCGATTTCTGAAAACGCTGAAAACATCGATCAGAAAGCTAATCTCACAACCTCCGAACTTCAAGAGGATATTGTAACTACTGAAGAAACTACCACTGAAGAGGTTTCAACTGAAATTGACAAGCCTAAGAAAAAGGCTGGCAGACCAAGAAAAACTGTGGAACCAACACCTATCATCAGTGTAAAACCAGATATAGTATTAGTACCTGATGAAACGGAAGAAATCACTATCAACTATGAAACCTGCACGAAGGAAGAACTGCTGGCGCATATCAGCGAAGTGGTTACCAGCACAGATGTGAATGCTATCAAAGCAAAGGTGGCTTTAATCAAAGGAGCCTTTTATAAGATTGTCCGTGATGAAAAACAAAAACTCTTTGAGCTATATATTGCAGAAGGTGGGAAAAAAGAATCTTATATAGAGCCTGTTGATCCTGTTGAAACAAAATTCAATGAAGCATTCGGCATTTATAAATCCATGAAGGCCCGCTTCGATGAAGAGAATGAACGAATAAAACAGGAAAACCTTGTAGCTAAACAAAAGCTGCTTGAAGAACTGAAAACTCTTATTGAATCGGAAGAAGAACTTAAAAAAACATACGACTCGTTTAAATTACTACAGGATAAATGGAAGGAAATAGGAATTGTTCCCAAATCCGAGATCAACAATCTGTGGCAGAATTATCATTTTCTGGTAGAGAAGTTTTATGATAAAATAAAAATCAATAATGAGCTCAAGAATCTTGATCTCAGGAAAAATCTTGAATTGAAAGTGGATCTGTGCGAAAAGACAGAAGAATTGATTTTAGAAGATTCTGTGGTGAAAGCATTTCGCGAACTTCAGAAAAATCATGAGAAATGGCGCGAGATTGGACCTGTACCTCAGGATAAGAAAGAAGAAATATGGGAACGATTCAGAGAAGCTACTGACAAGATCAATCAGCGTCGTATTGAATATTTTAAAAACCTCGAACAGGAACAGGAAAATAATTACGCAGCGAAAATAATTTTATGCGAAAAGGCTGAACAACTTGCAGAAACCGGAGCAGAATCACCCTCAAAATGGAATGAATTGACAGCTCAGGTTCAGCAACTGCAGGAAGACTGGAAAAACATCGGTGCTGCTCCTAAAAAACAAAATGATGAAGTATGGAGCCGGTTCAGGACATCTATTTCAAATTATTTCTTTAATAAAAAGGAATTTTTCGGCAACCTGAAAGGTGATCAGATCAATAACTATAACCTGAAAGTGAATATTTGCGTACAGGCTGAAGAACTTGCCAAAAGCTCTTCATGGAAGAAAGCTACTGAAGAAATGATTCAGTTGCAACAGGAATGGAAAAAGATCGGACCAGTTCCGAGAAAAAATGCTGATAAAATATGGAAGCGCTTTCGCACTGCCTGTGATGAATTCTTCAACAAGAAAAATGATTACTATAAAAACCAAGGTTCTAAGGAAGAAGAAAATCTTCATCTGAAAGAAGCGTTGATCAAGAAAATAACTGAATTCGAATATTCCAAGGATAACAATGCAAACCTTCAGGTTTTAAAAGGGTTTCAGCGCGAGTGGTTGGAAATCGGCTATGTGCCTGCGAAAGAAAAAGATCGTCTTCAGAATGAGTTTCGTGCTGAACTGAATAAACAGTTTGATAATCTCAAATTGAGTAATGTGGAAAAGAACACCATCACATTCAAATCAAAATTTGAGAACATCAAATCCTCTTCCAATGCGGGTTTCATCATTTCAAAAGAAAAAAGTTTTCTCACCGGCCGGTTAAATGAACTCAAAACCAATATCAAATTGTGGGAAAACAATATCGGTTTCTTTGCCAATTCAAAGAATGCTGATGTACTGAAAAAAGAAATAGAAGAAAAAATTCTGAGGGCAAAAGAAGAACTAAAAGTGATTGAAGAAAAACTTAAGTTCCTTCGCAACTAGTGATCTCCGGCTGAAATGGATCTTTTCCCGGTATATGGTACAAATTTCAAACTCGACGGTGGTGCTGCTTTTGGCGTAGTTCCAAAAGTATTGTGGGAAATGTTTTATCGTCCCGATAAAGATAATCTGATCGATGTATCTTCACGATGTCTCTTAGTAAAGACCTCTGAACGATTGATACTGATCGATACCGGACTTGGAAATAAACAAGATGAAAAGTTTTTCGGCAATTTTCATTTATCAGGCAATCCTGATCTGAGCCTTTCCTTTCAGGAATGCGGCTTTTCCTATGATGATGTGACGGATATTATTTTCACACACCTGCATTACGATCATTGCGGCGGTGCAGTAGTATATAATGAAGAAGGAAAACCAGTACCTGTGTTTAAAAATGCAATGCACTGGTGTTCGCATGCGCAATGGGAATGGGCCATGAATCCTAACTCACGCGAGGTGGCTTCATTTCTGAAAGAAAATTTTGTTCCGCTTTTTGAGCAAGAGAAAATGAAATTCATTGATCATGAAATGGAATTTATTCCGGGAATATTTTTAAAGATTGTGAATGGTCATACCGAAGGACAGGTCATTCCAATGATACAATATAAAAACCGCACATTAGTTTTTATGGCTGATTTTATTCCATCCACAGGACACATCCCATTAGCATGGGTTCCGGCATTTGATGTGAGGCCATTAATCACCTTAAAAGAAAAAGAAGAATTCCTGATTAAAGCTGCAGAAGAAAATTACATTCTATTTTTCGAGCACGATTACCATCACGAATGCTGCACGGTGCAACAGACAAAGAAAGGCATCCGAGTGAAAGAGATTTTTAAATTTCAGGAAATTTAACTGAGATTTTCTTTAAAAGTTACCAATACTTCAGTTCCTATTTTATTTTTCATTTCAAGTTTACCCTGCAACTGATCAGTCAATAGGTTAATCATTCTTAGTCCAAGTGTATTTGAACTCACCATATCGAAATCTTTTGGTAATCCTATCCCGTTATCTTTCACCGATAATTCAAGATAGTTATCCGGTTTACGACGGATTGAAATATCAATATGCCCCTGCTTGTTTTCGGGGAAAGCATATTTAAAACAATTCGTCAGTAGCTCATTTAAAATCAAACCTAAAGGAATTGATGTGTCAAGATCCAAGTGAAATGAATCCACGCATATAAATATCTGAATTACATTCTGATCAATCTTATATATTTTAAGGAGTTCACCCACAAGGCTGTCTACGTATTCTTTATAATCAATCTTCGAAAGGTCTTCAGATTTATAAAGTCTTTCATGCACAATACTTATAGACTTGATGCGGCTTTTAAGCTCGGAGAATATTTCCAGTGTATCTTTATCTTTTATAAAACCCGACTGCAAACTAAGCAGAGCAGAGATCACCTGTAGATTATTTTTTACCCGATGATGAATTTCACGTAACAAAACTTCTTTTTCTTTAAGCGAAGCTTTGATCTTTATATCCGCCAGTTTACGTTCTGTAACATCTCTTCCAATACCTATCCTGCCAATAACATTTCCTTCTTTAATTAATGGTGAAGTGGAAAATTCCACATCTAGAAAATTTCCGTTTTTATGAAGAAACTTGAATTCATTACGATCCGGTGTGATACCCTGATTATGAATTTCATGATTTATCATCGCAGCCGTCAGTTCTTCAGGATGCATAAAATCCGTACGCTTATGGCCAATTAATTCATCCTGCTTCCACCCTATCACTTTTTCACAGGCAGAGTTTATGGAAACTATAATCCCTTCCCTGTCCACAGTATATATAACATCCCTCGCTGTTTCCACTACCAGACGATATCTCTCCTCGCTTTCTGCAATTGCCTGTTCTGCTTTCTTTCTGTCAGAAATATCATTCACAATTCCATATACTGAATTGTTCACATCCGAATAGCTGATCCTGATTTCTGCAAAAATAGCCGAGCCATCTTTTTTAATACATTCAACCTCCACTGCAGAATGATCATGTTTTGTAGCCTTCTCGAACATGATATTTTTGATCCTGTCTCTCAGTTCAAGCTTTGCCATATGCCATGCTGGTTTCCCTATGAACTCCTCATGTGCAAAACCAAAAATCTCAATCATTGCCTCATTGACCTCAGTAAAATGGCCTTTCACGGTTCTGTAAATTCCCACATGAATATTATTGAATAAATTATGATATCTTTCTTCGCTATAACTCAATAAGTCTTTTGTTTTTTTCTGTTCAGTGATATCCATGTGCATCAGCACATAATTCAATACTTCCCCTTGCTGGTTCTTGATTGCAAATGCTACAGGATTCGTACAGATGTTTTTATCCGGCAGATCATCACAATGGTCATGAGGATTGAACCATGTTTCCGGGAAATAGATTACTTCCTTCTGATTAATACTTTTATATATTTCATCTAACCCGTCCCTTGATGTTTCCATGAATGAGAAAGGATCACAATCGGCAGGAGGTTCACCGCCCAAAAGATCAACAAATGCAAGATTATATTTTATCATCTTTCTGGTCTGATCAGTGATGATCACAGCAAAAGGATTGGTGACAATAAACTTGTTCAGTATTTCATTGGTTTTATTAAGTTCTTCTGTTCTTTTGTCAACAATGCTCTCAAGATTTTTTTTATGATCAAGCAATTCTTCTTCTATTAAATTCACGCGGCGCTTTATTACAAAAAGAACCAGTCCGGCAAACATGACCATGGAAATAAATAGAGCAGCAGAAACCGGACGCTTGTCTGCACCCAGAATGGCAGCAGAAATTAGCACTACAGAATATAAAATAAAAAAACCGATCTCCCTGTATGTCTTAAGTCCACTGCATAAAATAAAAAACAAGGCATAGAGCGACAGCGAATAGCTAAACTCAAAATTATTTTTATAGGTAATGAACACGTGCCATAAAATCACCACATAGAAAAAGAAGCGGGTGATGCTGTGAATA
>Ga0182027_10010419_pt1 | contig 13229 bp, 10 predicted proteins | sample 712E1DmetaG_FD_121300 | JGI IMG/M metagenome (GOLD analysis project Ga0182027, IMG submission 121300) | Permafrost microbial communities from Stordalen Mire, Sweden - 712E1D metaG (Illumina Assembly) | ecosystem: Environmental > Terrestrial > Soil > Wetlands > Permafrost | place: Sweden...
CCGGTCACGACAAAACGGGAAATGCTGTCGAACCCGAACACAACGGCATGCGTAAAGGCTCCGCTTTCGAGCAGGTCCTTTGCGGTCTCAACCCCAATGGCCCCGGAGGCGCAGGCATTGGAAACGGTGATGGTGCGAGGGCAACCGGGCAAAAGCATGTTCTGTATATGCTGTGCCTGGGCGCCGGGCAGCGGAGGCAAAAAGGATTGGTTTTTTTCCGTGCCGTGGTCTTCCAGCGCGCCGATATCGCCTTTAGCGCAGCAGAAAATGAATACCGTATTTAAGACGTCAAGTTCCTTGAGGTCAATGGCCTGCCGTAGCAGGGAGGCGGTGAAGTTCAGCCGCCGGCAGCGTTCGTCCTGAAATGGCGCACAGGACACGGACACGTTAAAACAGGGCCCTGGTACAATGGCGCTGGTCCCGTCGATCAGATCCGCCACGGTTTCACTGAGGTTCCCCAGCGGGCTAATGATTTCGCACTGTTCTAAAACAATGGATTCCTCCGGCATGAACTTAAAATAATACATTATCTCATTTTTATCTGAAACAAATCAATATTGGTATGGTGTAAAACATGGCCTGGGGCCGGTACACTGAAAATGTTTTGCATCATGTATATTTTAAGAGCTGACCCATACGGATGAAAAATTAAAAAGGAGTTCCCAATAGTATGCTTGACCTTCAACGAATTCGTGAAAATCCTGAAGCGATCAAACAGGCGGCGATCAACAAGAAAAACCCCGTTGATATCGACGCGCTTATTAGCCTTGACGCCAGGCGGCGTGAGATCATAAAAAACGTCGAGGAGCTAAAAGGCGTGCGCAACAAAAAATCACCGGAGATTGCCGCGCTTAAAAAGGTCAAAAAAGATGAAGCGGCAGCCGCCCTGATGGAAGAAATGAAGGGCGTTTCTGAAAAAATCAAGGAACTTGATGCGGAGCAGAATGTCGCCGAAGAGCAGGTCCGGTCACTTATGATTTGGGTTCCCAACGTGCCCCACGCGAGCGTGCCCCATGGCGACAGCGCGGGCGATAACGTCGTCGTTGCTATCCATGGCGATCCGGTGCAATTCGATTTTGAACCCAAAGATCATTTACAGTTAGGGGCTGCGCTTGACATAATCGATTTCGGCCGCGGGGCAAAAATATCGGGCGCGGGCTTTCCAGTATATAAAGGCCATGGCGCTCTGCTTGAACGGGCGCTTGTAAATTTCATGCTCGATGCGCACGTCCGGAAAAACGGGTATTGCGAAATTTTCCCGCCATTTCTTGTGAACGCTGAAAGCTTGTTTGGTACGGGACAGTTACCCAAAGCACAGGACCAAATGTACTATATCAACGAAGATAAACTGTACTGCATCCCTACCGCTGAAGTGCCGGTCACCAATCTGCATCGTGATGAAGTCCTCGACGCGGGGCAGCTCCCCGTCAAATACTGCGCATACAGCGCGTGTTTCCGCAGGGAGGCGGGTTCCTATGGTAAAGACACTAAAGGTTTTTTGCGCGTCCATCAGTTCAACAAGGTCGAGCTTGTCAAGTTTGTCGTGCCGGAAACTTCATATGATGAACTTGAAAGCCTTCGTGGTGACGCTGAAGGGATACTTTCGGCCTTGAGGCTCCACTACCGCGTTTTACAGCTGTGTGACGCGGACCTTTCCTTTGCCGCGGCAAAGTGTTATGATTTAGAAGCATGGGCGCCGGCCGAGAAAAAATTTCTCGAGGTGTCTTCCTGCAGCAATTTCGAGGATTTCCAGGCGCGCCGCATGAACATCCGCTTCAGGCCCAGACCCAATGAAAAACTCAGGTTTGTTCATACGTTGAACGGAAGCGGGCTTGCGACCGCGCGGATACTTGTTGCCATTCTCGAAACATATCAAACATCTACTGGAAGCGTGAGTGTGCCCGAAGTGCTGAGGCCTTATATGCACGGCATGGAAGAAATCACCCCGAGAAGTTAGCGCGTTTGCCATGAACCCACTTCACACAAAACGCACGGCAGGCCCGTGGCTTTATCAATTCATCATGACCATAGAGCCGTTTATCGGGAGACATTTCCTAGTGCTCGGGTGCATTGCCTTAGGTCTTATTTGGTATTCGCTGTATACCCGGGACGTTGTTAGGCGGCTCCAGGAAGACGCGGTCAATGTAACGCAAACATATACCGAGCTCATTCGCGCCGCTATTTCCGAATCAATGAGCAATGAGCAGATGAACATCGTGTTTGACGAGATCATCCAGAAAACAAATATTCCCATCATCATTACCGATACGGCATGGACGCCGCTCATGTGGAAAAACATCCGGAAGGGTTTTCTTTTCGCCCGAAAAGACATTTCCCCTCAGGACACCACCGGGACGGTAAAGCTATTTATGAGGAAGATGGTGGCAAAATTCGCACGGATCTATGAGCCTAAAACGCTGTATTTAAAAGAAACTTCCACAAAATTCGGCTATCTAGTGTTCGGCAACAGCGATCTTATTTTAAAACTTTCAAGAATACCTTTTTATGAGTTCGCGCTCGTTGCCCTTTTCTTATTCCTTGTGTATCTGGGTTTCCGCAGCATACGCGTAACCGAACGCAGCAACTTATGGGTGGGACTGGCAAAGGAGACCGCGCACCAGCTTGGTACGCCGATATCGTCGCTCATGGGCTGGGTTGAATTTATAAAGTCGCTGGGCGACGCCGACGTTCCCGTGGAACCGGAGGAATATGTGAACCAAGTGCACAAGGTGTGCGATAATATGAATAATGACCTGTCGCGGTTGCGAAAGGTTGCCAGCCGCTTCAGCCAGATCGGCTCGGTTCCCGCATTGACGCCTGGCGACGTCAACGCCGTGCTCGAAGATGCCATGGGATATTTTAAGATGCGGTTGCCGCTTTTGGGGAAGCGGATCGAGATCAAATCACATTTCAACGTGCTTCCCCGCGTGCTTGTTAATAAGGAGCTGCTCGGGTGGGTGTTTGAAAATCTGCTGAAAAATTCGGTTGATGCGATCATCAAAAACGACGGTGTCATCGAATTGCGCACCGAATACGTCGCGGTTGATAAAATCGTGCGTGTTTACCACAGCGACAATGGCAAGGGAATATCATGGGAAGACCAGAAAAAAATCTTCGCGCCTGGATTTACAACAAAGAAAAGAGGCTGGGGCCTGGGGCTTACGCTCGCTAAAAGAATTATTGAGGACTATCACCAGGGGCGTATCTATGTCAATTGGTCCCAGAAGGAAAAAGGGACGGTCTTCTGCATCGATCTGCCGTCGGAAGGATCGTCGAAAGACCATGCGCCGGGCAGGGGCGCCATGGCGAAAAACGTCATTACTTCTTAAGCATTGAGGAGAAGGAGAACATGGGAGGAACAAGAAAAAAAGTTCTGTGGGCCGATGATGAAATCGAGTTTCTTCGGTCGCATATTATGTTTCTGGAGACCCGCGGATACAGCGTTACACCCGTATTCAGCGGCGACGATGCCATCCACCTCATTCACGAGAATGCAAAAGAGTTCGACATTGTTTTACTCGACGAGCAGATGCCGGGCAAAGACGGGCTCACCACGCTTGAAGAAATAAAAGAGTTCGCTCCCGAGCTTCCGGTGGTGATGGTCACGAAAAGCGAAGAGGAGCACGTCATGGACGATGCGCTGGGCAGGAAGATTGACGCCTATCTCACTAAGCCGGTCAATCCCAGTCAGATTTTATCCGTTTGCAAGAAGCTCCTCGACTCGAAACAGATCATTTCGTCGCAGATATCCCAGAAATTCGTCCGCAGCTATTCCGATAACCGGTTGGCGCTGTCGGCCCTGCTCACGGCAAAAGACTGGGTTCACCTTTATGAGGGACTTGTTAAATGGGACTTTGAACTGGAAAAAGTGGAAGACGAAGGTCTGCGACAGGCGCATGCGGGGCAAAAATCCGACTGCAATGCGGCATTCTGCGGTTTCGTCGCCGAACATTATTCACAGTGGCTTAAGGGCGAAGGCAATCCACCGGTCCTGTCGCCCAGGGTCGTGGAACATTTTCTCTATCCGCTGCTTGAAAAAGGAAAAAAAGTCTACTTTGTTGTTCTTGACTGCATGCGACTGGACCAGTATATCGGCATTGAGGCTTTGCTTCGCAAGCATTTCGATATTGAGCGGCACTATTTTTATTCGATCCTTCCCAGCGAGACGCCTTTTGCCCGCAACGCGCTTTTTGCCGGAAAATATCCACTGGAAATAATGCAGGAATATCCCGATTTGTGGAGAACGCCGGCCGATGATGAAAGCAGCCTCAACCGCTTCGAGCGGCAACTCCTGGCTAGAAAACTAAGGAGCCTTGGGCTCAAATACGCCGACGATCCCCGCTACACGAAGATTCTTGACGTATCGGATTCGAAGGAGCTTTTGAAAAAAATCGGAACGTATGAGCGCGACCAGCTTTTGTCCATTGTCGTCAATTTCGTCGATATGCTTACCCATAGCCGTTCCACGTCGTCGATCCTGCAGGAAATAGCCCCCGACGACAGCGCCTTCCGATCGCTGACGCAGTCGTGGTTCCAGTACTCGAACATCTACCAGATCCTCAAGGAATTTTCGCGGCAGGACTGCACGGTGGTGCTCACCTCGGACCACGGTAGCATCCTCTGTACGCGAGGCACGGAAGTCTACGGCAACCGCGACCTGTCGAAAAACCTGCGGTTCAAGTTCGGCGAGAACATCAACAGCGACGAGCGGCACGCGCTGTTCCTGTCGGACCCTACGATTTTCAAGCTCCCGGCGTTTTCGCTGAACAGCTGCTGCATCATCGCGAAAGAAAATTATTATTTTGTCTATCCCGACAAATTCGAGAACTATCAGCGGCAGTACCACAACAGCTTTCTGCACGGGGGCATTTCAATGGACGAGATGATCGTCCCCTTGGCCATCATGCATCCGAAATAGCGCCGTTTTTCGTCCCGGCCTTCCGGAACTCGACGAGCGATTGCAGGTACGCGTCGGGGTTTCCGATGTCGAAACGGCGTCCCTTGACAAGATAGCCGTAGATGCCCTCTTCTTTACGCAAGCGGTCAAGACACGAGGTAAGCTGATACTCGCCCCGTTCCCGAATGTTGCCCTTGATGTTTTCATCCAGATAGCCGAAAATTTTCGACGATAATACATACTGGCCGAACACGGTAAGGAACGCGTCGTCCGGCAGTCCATCCACGCGAAGATGCTCGCGGGCGTATTCAAGGTCGGGTTTTTCGGCGAATTCAGAGACCGACAGCATTCCTTCGCCCCCCGTCCATACGCCGGTGGCGCACCCGAAATGGTGAACCTCGCCTCCAGGCGTTTCCTTGAGTCCCACGACGCTTTGGCCGGCAAGCTCGTAGGCGTCAAGCAGCTGGCGGCTGCACGGAGTGTCGGTGTCGGATGCGTAAAGATGGTCGCCGAGCAGGAGCAAAAAAGGCTCGTCACCCACCCAGTCTTTCGCGCAGTAAACCGCGTGTCCGAAACCGTCCTGAACGTCCTGCGGCAGGAACGTGATGCGGTGGCCGACGTCCATGAGATATTCGGAATATTTCTGGGCGTCTTTCGGCAGCTTGTTGAAGTTCTCGACTTTCGGCGGCGTGCAGAAAATCTCCTCGAACAGCTCCCGGTCCTGGCTCTGCACGAGTATGGCGACTTCCTCGATTCCAGCCGACACCGCTTCTTCCACGATGGCGAGGATGGCTGGTTTGGCCCGGCCGCCGGAGTCGATGACGGGAAAAAGCTCTTTCTTCACGGCTTTGGTGGCGGGGAATAGCCGCGTGCCGAATCCGGCCGCCGGGATGACCGCTTTACGCACGCGCCTGGCCGGACAAAGGACAAGTTCAAGGCACGACATGCCGAGGTCGCGCTCGATGATTTCTATTGCTTTTTCCCGGCAGTGGGCGTTTTTCGCAAGTAATTGGGCGGTGCCGTCACCTTGCGATCCGACGCCCTTGCCACCGTAGAGATATTGTTGTAGCGGCGCGTGGCAAAGAAGTTTATGGAGCACGGGAGAAGTCAGTTGCGATGGGCAGGCAGGTTGCAGGTTTTTGTCGAAAAGGTCCTGCGCTTCATTCATAAGCGCGCCGAGACGCTCGGCGTCGCCTTTCTGGAGCGCCTCAGCGGCCTGGGTCACGATCCTGCGGTTGATCGGACCGAGATAGTTTTGGACGTCCTGCTGCATCCGGTCCCGGGCGAAAGGATAGCAGCGATTAAGACCGGTCAGGATTTCGCGGGTATCTTTGCCAGCCTTGAGGTCCACGATGATGTAGTGCAGTTCGGACGGCGTTGAAAGCTCTCGCACGTCAAGGTGGTCACCGTCGAAGATCATTTCTATGGGCCGGTTGCCGTACGCGCACCCCTGGTCGAGCCTGCCGCAGCGTGAGAGGGTGCTGATTTCGCCGTTATAAGCGAGTTCCATTTCGCCTCGTGTCGTCATTTTCAGGTCGTACATCCGGTTGAAAGCGCGGGCCACGAGCACGCACACGGCGGCGCTGGACGAAAGGCCTTTTTTTATGGGCAGGTCGGTGCGGTAATTGTCTATTTCCAGGCCCCTCACCCGGTAATGGATCATGAGCTGGTAAGCAACGCCCGCGACATAGCTGAAGAACCCGCCTTGCTGGATTCGTTCGAACAGAGCATTTCTTTCCATGGGGACTTCCCAGGGCTGCATGGATGTGCCGTCGTTGAGTGTTGCGTGGAAGAAAAGCTTGGTCGGGTGCGGCTTGACATCGGCATACATTCCCTGGTTGGTGCCGACGATAAGCGCGTAGCCTTTTTCGATTTCGGCGTTGATACGCCGGTAGCCGCCCGCCCAGTCGCTGTGTTCACCGAACAGGCATATACGGCCGGGAACGAAAAGATTCATGATAAAAGATCTCCTGGAAAAGGTTCAGAAAAGCAACTCACCCCATATTTCCCTACGCCATGTCCGCGATCTGCCGGATCAATTTTTCGGATTTCTCCCAACCCAGGCACGGATCGGTAATGGATTTGCCATATTCGTTTTCAAAGGCTTTTTGCGCGCCGTCGACAATAAAACTTTCAATCATCAACCCCTTGACAAGTGATTTTAAAAGCTCCGAATGTTTCCGGCTGTGCATGACTTCCATGGCGATGCGCGGCTGTTCGGCGTATTTTTTATTGGAATTGGCGTGGTTGGTATCGACGATGACCGTGGGATTTTGAAGGTTACGGTCGAGATAGCTTTCCGCGAAATTAACCAGGTCTTCGTAATGGTAATTGGGTATGGATTCACCGTGCTGATTGACCGCCCCGCGAAGCACCGCATGGATGAGCGGGTTGCCGGTCGTGGACACCTCCCAGCCGTTATAGCTGAACCCATGCGGCAATTGCGCGGCCTGTATCGAATTGAGCAAAACTTCCGGATCACCGCTGGTGGGGTTTTTCATCCCTACGGGGATATCAAGGCCGCTGACGGTCAACCGGTGCAGTTGGTTTTCCACGGAACGGGCGCCGATGGCCACGTAGCTTAAAAGGTCTTCGAGATACGGGTAATTGCCGGGGTAGAGCATCTCGTCGGCCGCGGGAATGTGCGATTCCGAAAAGGCCCGGATATGCATCCTCCGTATGGCTTTAAGTCCTTCGACCATATTCGGCTCTTTTTGATGGTCGGGCTGGTGGAGCATGCCCTTGTATCCCTCGCCGGTTGTCCGCGGTTTGTTGGTGTAAATGCGCGGAATAAGAACAAGGCGGTCCTTCACCTGCTCCTGCACTTTTGCAAGACGCCCAATATAGTCGCATACCGCGTCTTCATCGTGCGCAGAACAAGGGCCAATAATGAGGATGAATTTATCGTTATGACCCTTGAAAACATCGGCGATAACGCGATCGCGTTTTATTTTCTCTTGTCCAAGTCCGGCCGGAAGAGGAATTTCGCGGATGATTGTTTCGACATCGGGGATCGGCTGAATTTTATTGAAACTCATGGGAATCTCCTGCTTTGTTATTCCGATAAAAGCTCTACTAATATACGTTTTACCCCTGGACTTCGCTAAGCGGTTCATATCGCGCCCTTCGGCTTCGCTCAGGGAGCGATATTTTCATTTGTCCGGTGAGCGAAGTCGAACTAGAATTCCATTGACAATGCACAAGGAGAATGCGATTTTTGACCAGGATTAACCGGATTGAAAAGATTTCCTTGATTTTAAAGGAGAAAAATATTTATTCTCTAATCATGGAAATACTCTCAAAATCAAAAGAAGATACACGCGCGGCAGGCGCGAAGGTAGCGCGATCAGCTAGCGCGGGAGACGTGTTCGGGCTCATCGGTGAGCTGGGGACCGGCAAAACGGAATTCGTGCGGGGCTTCGTGGCAGCGTTAAGTAGCGACTGCGAAGTGCACAGCCCCTCGTTTTCCATTCTCAATATTTATGAAACGCCAAAATTTCCCATTTATCATTTCGACTTTTACCGGCTTAAAAAGCAAGCAGAACTGAGGGAAATCGGCTTTGAAGAATATATTTACGGCAATAGCATTTGTCTCATCGAGTGGGCTGATATGTTTCCCGAAGTCGTGCCAAAGGAAGCTCATATAATTCGATTTGAAGACAAAGGTGAAAACAATCGGCTGATTGCCGTTCAGTAATTTTTGCACTCTTTATTTTCCAGAAAGGCACATCATGGATCTTGACAAAGCAATTCGTAAAGTCCCGGACTTTCCAAAGCCGGGCATTCTTTTTTACGACGTCACCAGCATTTTTACCAATGCCGAGGCGTTTAATTTCGTCATTGGCCGGATGGAGGAAATCTACAGGAAGGATAAAATTGACGGTGTGATCGTCATCGAGAGCAGGGGCTTTTTGATCGGCTCATGTTTTGCGTTGCACAAGAAGCTGCCCTTGGTGCTGGCGCGAAAAAAAGGGAAGCTTCCGGGCAAGACCATTGAAGAAAGCTATTCGCTGGAATATGGCCAGGCTACCCTTCAGATACAAGAATCCGACCTTACGCCCGGGAAAAAATGGCTTATCGTCGATGATCTGATAGCAACCGGCGGTACGATCGAGGCGGTTGCGAAAATGGTCAAGCGCGCTAATGGAAGCGTGGCCGGTGTTTTTTCAATCATCGGGTTGCCGTTCCTCAAGTATGCGGAAAAAATAGGGCGCTATAATCCGACGACGCTCATTGATTACCATGGTGAACATGTTTGACAATGGAATTGTCATTATTTAAAGAACCGTTTGTAGAACCATGGGCGCCCGAAAGGCTTTAAGCCAATTGCTGTATTGCAAGGACAACAATTATGGATCCGCTAAGAATAATTGATTTGATTCATGAAGGAAAAACCGGCACGGTTGTTACCATTAACGGCTGGGTCCGCACCAGACGGGACGCGAAGGGGTTTTCGTTCATCGAGATTAACGACGGTTCATGCGTGGAAAACCTTCAGGTCATTGCCGACGCCGCGCTCCCCAATTATTCGGCGGACATCGGTAAATTGACAACAGGTAGCGCAGTGCGCTGCGAAGGGGTGCTTCGCGCATCACCTGGCGGAAAGCAGGCGGTTGAATTGCAGGCGAGTTCCGTCCGTGTCTATAGCTTTGCGCCGGCGGATTATCCCTTGCAGAAAAAACACCACAGTTTCGAGTTCTTACGCCAGATCGCCCATCTTCGGCCGCGCACCAATTCGCTCGGCGCGGTCGCGCGGATGCGCAGTTCGCTTGCCTTTGCAATCCACTGCTTTTTTCAGGAACGCGGATTTGCATATGTGCATACGCCCATCATCACGACCAGCGATTGCGAAGGCGCGGGCGAAATGTTCAAGGTGACCGCGCTTGACCTTGCAAACGTCCCTAAAAACGGCGACGGGGTGGTTGACTTCACCAAAGATTTTTTTGGCAAACAGGCGGCTCTTACGGTAAGCGGCCAGCTCGAAGGCGAGATTTACGCCATGGCGCTCGGCCGTATTTACACCTTCGGCCCCACGTTCCGCGCGGAAAATTCAAACACCGCGAGGCACCTCGCGGAGTTCTGGATGGTGGAGCCTGAGGCGGCCTTTTTTGACCTTGCCGACGATATGGATCTCGCGGAGGATTTTATCCATTACCTTGTCAAACATGCATTGGAAAAGAACGGCAAAGACGTGGAATTTTTTAATTCCCGCATTGACACGTCGCTCATTTCGACTCTGGAAAATATCGCGCATAGCGGCTTCGAACGATTGCCATATTCGGAGGCAATCAAACTGTTGGAAAAATCAAATAATATCTTCCAATACAAGGCGGCTTTCGGCATTGACCTGCAATCGGAGCACGAACGTCATCTCACCGAAACGGTATTTAAAAAACCGGTCATTGTTTTCGATTATCCAAGGGAAATCAAGGCGTTTTACATGAAGGCGAACGATGACGGTAAGACCGTTCGGGCAATGGACGTTTTAGTGCCGCGCATCGGGGAGCTTATCGGCGGGAGCGAGCGCGAAGACAGGTATGACGAGCTTCGCGGCCGGATCGCGCAGCAGGGTCTCGATGAAAAAGACTACTGGTGGTATCTTGATTTAAGGAAATATGGCGGCGCCCCGCACGCCGGTTTCGGCCTCGGGTTCGAGCGGTTGATGCTATTAGTCACCGGCATGCAGAACATCCGGGATGTCATTCCGTTTCCGCGGTATCCGGGGAGCGCGGAGTTTTAGTCCCTTTTTGTTTTTAAACGACGGTTTTTGTCGTTTGAAAACTTAAAGGGACTTACCTGCCAGCTTGCCGAAGCGGCAGGTTTGCAGGTGGATGAGACTATTTATACGAAATCGAGTCTTTAAACCGCCGGTGGAACCATCCGAAATAATGCTCCGGATAGGCCATGATCCAGCGCGACAGCACATCGTTATGCGCCTTCTGGCAGGCGGCGATAAAACCTTCCTGGTCGCCCGCTGACGGGTCGAGTGCTTCACCTTCTTCAATGTCAATGCGGTAACTGTCGTCCTTCTCAAGGAGCGCGCGGGCAAAAATAACGCTGCATCCCGTTTTGTAATGCAGCCCCGCGGAGGTCCTTACGGTGTTGGCCGGTTTGCCCAGAAACGGCACGAGCGTGCCGTGGTCGCCAGCGTATTGGTCAATGAGCATCGCAACCAGGCCGTTACGCTTTATGACCGTCAGCATTTTCCGAAGGGAATGCGCCGCGTAGATTTGAGATACATGGCCGCTTTCCCTTTTGGAAACGAGCCATTTTTCAACGAGCGTGTTTTTCATGGGTCGGGCCAGAACATTGAGGTCGCCGACGATAATACCGAATATCCGCGCAAGAATTTCCCAGTTTCCAAGATGCGCCAGGACCACTATGGTCCCTTTGCCTCGCGCAATAACGGTTTTTAATACGTCCAAATTATTGACGGAATAAGGCGGCGGATCGCGCCGCCGTCGCAGGAAATCCATCCAGATTTTCCCCGTGTTTTTATAAAGTTTATTCGTGATGAGTCGTTGGGTTTTTTTGTCAAAAAGGCCGACGTATTCGAGATTTTTCCTGACGATTTTTCTGTAAATTCCGCCATAATAAAGACAAGTCCCGATAAACGAACCGATGAGCAGGCAAACCCGCCGGGGCAACACATTGATTGCTCCTTCGAGGGAACGCAATAAAAAATATTCAATATAATGGCTTATCGGAATTTTTCTGCTCATATATTTACGGTCTTAAAATACGTGTTCCTCATTCCTCGGAGAACTATCAAATCAAAACAATGTATTTTATTGTCTATGATAAAATGCATTGTCATGTTTTCCGGCGGCCTCGACAGCACCATTGCCGTGCACCTGATGAAAAGCATGGGGTTTGATGTTCTGGCGCTCCATTTTGTGCTTCCTTTTTACTCGGAGGTGGGTAATTCCCACGACGAAATAAAAGAAAAGGCCATGCGGCTTTCCGTGCCGCTCAGGATCGAAGAAGAAGGCGAAGACTATATGGCCATGTTCAAGGACCCGCATTTCGGCTATGGAAAGAACATGAACCCATGCATCGATTGCAGGATACATCGTCTCAGGAAGGCAGCAGTCATCATGGAACGGGAAGGCGTTTCATTCATCGCTACCGGAGAGGTGCTGGGCCAGCGGCCGATGTCGCAGCATAAAAACAGCCTTAATGCCATCGAAAAAAGATCGGGATTGCGCGGCCTTTTACTGCGGCCGCTCTCGGCAAAACTCCTGAACCCGACAATTCCCGAAGAAAAAGGCTGGGTGCGGCGAGAATCGCTTTTGGCATGGTGGGGCAGGGGAAGAAAAGACCAGATAGCCTACGCCAAACAGCATGGCCTTGAAATTACAATGCCCGCGGGCGGCTGCCTGCTCACGCATGCGGACACGGGAAAACGCTTTGCTGATTTACAAAAGTACATTCCCGAATTTTCCCTTTCCGATTTCAAGCTCATTGCCTACGGTCGCCATTTTAGGTTGAACCCTTCGGCCAGGCTAATCGTCGCGCGTAATGACAATGAAAACATGGCGCTGGAGAAATTAGTGCAGACCAAGGACCATTTTTTCATAATGACCGATGTTTTGGGGCCTTTGGGGATTTTACGCGGGACCTGCTCTACGGATGATATTCAAAAGGCCTGCGGTATTGTCGCCCGGTATTCAAAGGCAAGGATGCAACCGCAGGTAAACGTGACCGTTACCCACAAAGAAACCACTTCGATTTTAAACGTCAAACCCGCGGCCGATGCCGATTGTATCGCGTGCAGGGTTTAAGCCAAGCATAATCTGACGCAGATTGTTGCTGGTAACAAGGTCTATCGTATGAGAAGCATGAAATTGATCGCGACCGGTTTGCTCATCCTGATGGTGATCATTTTCTGCGCCTCGCTTTATTTCGAGCATGTGCTGCCGTGGCTGCGGATCGTCCGGGCATTTTCCGAGGCGTCGATGATCGGGGCGCTGGCCGATTGGTTCGCCGTGGTCGTTTTATTCAGGCGTCCGCTGGGCATTCCGATTCCGCATACGGCCATTATCCCTAAAAGCAAGGACCGCATCGGTTCGATACTCGGCGGTTTCGTCGTGGGCAATTTCCTGACCGAAGAAGTCATCAAGAACCATCTCCTTACCAAAATCGATCTGGCGGAGGCGTTTTCCGGACAACTCATGAAAAATGCCGATATAATCGCCGCCGAAACGGTCCTTTCGCTCCCTAAACTTCTTGACCTGGTTAAAGATGACGACGTCCATTCCATTATTAAAGCGAACATCCTTCCGCATTTCAGTCAAATAAAACTTGCAAAAATGGCCGGCGGACTGCTTGA
>Ga0182027_10010420_pt1 | contig 13228 bp, 12 predicted proteins | sample 712E1DmetaG_FD_121300 | JGI IMG/M metagenome (GOLD analysis project Ga0182027, IMG submission 121300) | Permafrost microbial communities from Stordalen Mire, Sweden - 712E1D metaG (Illumina Assembly) | ecosystem: Environmental > Terrestrial > Soil > Wetlands > Permafrost | place: Sweden...
ATGACCCGGCGTTCGCCGAAAAACTGGCGAAGGTGGCCGACGTTTATGTGAATGACGCCTTTGGCGCGGCGCATCGCGCGCATGCCTCGACCGAGGGCGTGGCCCGCGTGATTGCCAAACGCGGCGGCAAGTGCGCTGCGGGTTTGCTGATGGAGCGCGAATTGAAGTTTCTCGGCGATGAACTGGAGAAACCGGCTCGCCCGTTCGTGGTCATTCTGGGCGGCGCAAAGGTTTCGGACAAAATCAAGGTCATTGACCGGCTGCTGGACAAAGCGGACACGATTTTGATCGGCGGTGCGATGGCTTACACGTTCCGTCTGGCACAGGGTTACAAGACCGGCAAATCGCTGGTGGAGCCGGATGCGATTGACACCGCCAAGTCCGCGCTGGCCAAGGCCAAGGCGAAGAACGTGAAGTTCCTGCTGCCCTGCGACGACATCATTGCCACGCCGGTCAAGACCGACAAGCTCGACAAAAAGGGCAAGCCGGTCATTGAATTTCAAAATCCGATGACCAATGGCGACATGAACTGCCCGGACGATGCCGTCGGACTTGACATCGGCCCGGCCACGGTGATGGCGTATGCAGCCGAGATCCTCACCGCGAAGACGATCTTGTGGAATGGCCCAATGGGCCTGTTTGAGAACAAGCAGTTTGCCTCCGGCACCAATGCCATCGCCCAGGCCGTTGCCGACGCCACGCAGAAGCGTAGTGCCAAGAGCATCATCGGCGGCGGCGACAGTGTGAAGGCGCTCAACAAGGCCAAACTGGGCGACAAGGTGACATTTATGAGCACCGGCGGGGGCGCGAGCCTGGAATTTTTGGAAGGCGCGGTCCTGCCCGGCGTCGCGGCGTTAAGCGATCAGGGTGGTTGCTGCTGCTGTGCCCATTAAGCGAATATTCGCGGAATAGAACGAGGACGATTTTAAGACATGAACAAAGAACGAAAATTGATTATTGCCGGCAATTGGAAGATGAACAAAACGGTTGCCGAGGCGCTGACATTGGTCGGCAATCTCAAACTGGAACTGGCCAACATCCGGGAGGTGGACATTGTCGTCTGCCCGCCCTTCACGGCGCTGGAATCGGTGTCCAAGGCCGTCCTCGATTCGAATCTCCGGCTCGGAGCGCAAAACATGAGCGAGCAGAATTTTGGCGCGTTCACCGGCGAGATTTGCGCGGGAATGCTCAAGGAATTTTCCGTGCGCTACATCATTCTCGGCCATTCCGAGCGGCGTCAGTATCAAAAGGAATCCAACGCGCTCATTTCCAAGAAAGCGGCGGCGGTCCATGCCGCGTCGCTCAAGCCCATTGTCTGCGTGGGTGAAACCCTCGAGGAGCGCGAGGGGGGGCAGATGGAAAAGGTTTTGGAAACCCAGGTGCGCGGCAGCCTTGCCGGTTTGACGAAAGAACAAATGGTTGAGACCATCATCGCCTACGAGCCGGTCTGGGCCATCGGCACGGGCAAGACGGCGACGACGCAGCAGGCGCAGGATGCGCACGCTTTCATCCGTTCGCTGTTGATGAAGATTTTTGACGACGCGGTTGCCAAAAAAGTCCGCATTCAATACGGCGGCAGCGTGAAACCGGCCAACGCAAAAGAACTGATGGGCCAGCCGGACGTGGACGGTGCGCTGGTTGGCGGTGCGGCGCTCGAAGCGCGGAGTTTTGCTGACATTATAAAAAATTCGATATAGAAGTTCATTATGAGTTTTATCGTTGGAATTTTGACGGTTTTTCTGGTGCTCAACTGTGCACTGTTGATTTTGCTGATTTTGATTCAACTGCCCAAAAAGGACGCCGGTGCCGGACTGGCTTTCGGCGGCGGCGCGGCGGATGCGTTGTTCGGCGCGGGTTCGGGCAATGTGCTGACCAAGGTCACAAAATACGCGACCGTGGTTTTCTTTGTGCTGGCCTTGTTTCTCGGCTATATGCAGGACAAGGTGCATAACAAAAACAGCGCCTTGGAGTTCGAAAAGCAGTTGCAACAACAACAAATGCAAACGCCGATTTCTGCGCCCCAGCCAATGACGCCACCTGGTGCTAAACCGACAACCCCACCCGCTTCCCAACCGGCGGCTGCGCCGGAGAACAATTTGCTGACCGTGCCCCTGTCTGCGCCAACCAATCTCCCGGAGGCGCCGACGCAATCGAAATAACGCAATGGCCATTTCCCAACGCGCCCGGCGGATTTTTTCGCGGGCGCGTTTTGCTTTTTGCGTCGTGGCTTTGGTCTGCCTTTCAGCCTGCGCCCGTCGCGAGGCGCCGGCCAATCTTACCATCATTAACGGCGGCGAACCCGAATCCCTGGATCCGGCCATCGTCACCGGCCAAGTCGAAATACGCGTTGTTCGGGGTTTGTTTGAGGGATTGACGCGGCTGGACCCGAAAACCGCCCGGCCCATTCCCGGCCTCGCAGAGAACTGGGAAGTGTCGCCTGACGGACGCATTTACACCTTCCAACTGCGCACCAATCTGACCTGGTCCACCGGTGAACCGATCACCGCCGGGGACGTGGTTTATTCGTGGATTCGCGCGCTGAATCCGGCGACGGCGTCCGGCTACGCGGGACTGTTGTTTTATCTGAAGAACGCGCGGGATTTCAACGCGGGCAAAATCAAGGACGCCTCGCTCGTGGGCGTTCGGGCGCTGGATAAATTCACCGTGCGTGTTAATTTGGATGAACCCACGGCATTTTTTCCTGATATCTGCGCCATGCCGGTGGCCGACCTGGTACCGCGGCAGACGGTTGAAAAGCACAGTGACCGCTGGCTGATGGCGAAACCGCTACCGGTCAGCGGGCCGTATGAACTGGTTTATTGGCGGTTGAACGACAAGATCCGGCTGCAAAAAAACCCGCGCTATTGGGACGCAGCCAACACCCAGTCGGATATCATTGACCTGTTGCCGGTCGGTTCGCCCAACACGGCGCTGAACCTTTATGAATGCGGCCAGGCGGATATCGTCTGGGACAAGGAACTGGTGCCCGGACAATTGCTGGACGTACTTATCCGGCGTCCGGATTTTCATGCCTTCAGTTATCTGGGCGATTATTTCATCCGCTTTAACGTGATCCGGAAACCATTCGATGATCCGCGCGTCCGCCAGGCGCTCGCGCTGGCGATTGACAAGGAGCGCATCGTCAAGAAAATCTCCCGGGCGGGAGAACTACCCGCATCGCATATCGTGCCGGACGGCACGGCGCATTATACTTCGCCGGCAGGACTGGGTTATGACCCGGAGCGGGCGCGGAAATTGCTGGCGGAAGCCGGTTATCCCGGGGGCCGGGGATTTCCGCGGTTTGAATATGTGTTCAGCGCCCCGGCCAGCGGGGGAGACAAGCTTCATGAAAACATTGCCATCGAACTGCAGCAGATGTGGCATGACGAACTTGGCATCCAGATGGATTTGCGCCAACTGGAGGCAAAAATCTTTTATACCGCGCAAGCCCATCTGGACTTCGACCTCTCACGTTCCAGTTGGACCGGCGATTACGACGACGCGAACACGTTTCTGGGCCTGTTCACCAGCGACGACGGCAATAATCGCACCGGCTGGAAGAACGCCCGTTACGACGAACTCATCGGACAGGCAAACCGGGAGCCGGATTTGAAGGCGCGCGAAAAGCTGTTTCAACAGGCGGAAACCATCCTCGTGCGTGATGAACTGCCCATCATCCCGCTCTATTTTTATGTTGGCATCAACTATTACGACACCAACAAGATTCAGGGCATTTATCCGAACATCCTTGATAATCATCCCTTGCAGTCCATTCGTAAGGTGAAAAATTAACATTGCCCTGCATTTTGGGTGCGTGCTTTTTAAAAATGACGAATGACTAAATCCGAATGACTAAAGAATGCCAAATGCCGAATGTCAAAGCCGCCACGTATATGACGGCTGCGGTTTCGTCATTTGAGCTTGGGGATTTTTTAGTCATTAGCGCTTCGTCATTCGTCATTTTTTTGAAAATCCGACCGAATACACCGTTGGACCCAAACTGAAATGTATTTTCTCAAGCGCATCCTCTTCGCCATTCCGCTGCTGCTGGTCATCAGCGCGCTTGCGTTTGCCCTGGTGCATCTCGCTCCCGGCGGGCCGTTCGACCGTGAACGCGCACCGGCGTCGCCGGAAATCGAGCGCGCCCTGAAAGCGAAATATCATCTCGATGAACCGGTCTGGAAACAGTACTTCCGCTATCTGGGCGATCTGGCGCACGGCGATTTCGGCGTCTCGCTTAAATACCGCAACCACACGGTCAACGACATCATCGCGCAGGGATTGCCGGTCTCGATGCTGCTCGGCGCGCTGGCATTCGGGTTTGCGATGGGCGTCGGCTTGCCCATCGGTTTTTTCACCGCCGCCCGGCGCGGAAGCTGGCCGGATTATGCCGGCAGTTTTCTGGCCACGCTGGCCGTGTGCGTGCCGGGCTTCGTCGTCGCGCCGTTGTTGATTCTATTCTTTTCCATCAAGTGGAAACTGTTGCCCGTTGGCCTGTGGGAAACGCCGTGGCACATGATTTTGCCGCCGGTTGCTCTCGGCCTGTTCTTCGCCGGCAAAGTCGCCCGGCTTTTTCGCGAAGGAATGTTGAGCGCCATGCAATCCGAGTTTGTCACCGCGGCGCGCGCCAAGGGACTGGGCGAAACCCGGCTGTTGCTCCGGCACGCTTTTCGCATCGCCGTGCTGCCGGTGGTTTCCTATTCCGGCCCGATGCTCGCCGACCTGCTGACCGGCTCTTTTGTCATCGAGAACATCTTCCAGATTCCCGGCATCGGCGTCTTTCTTGTCAACAGCTCGCTCAACCGCGATTACACCCTCGTCGTCAGCCTTTCGCTGCTGTACGCCATGCTGCTTATTGGACTGAATCTGGTGGTGGATTTCGCCTACACCCTCCTCGACCCGCGCGTGAAATATGAATAATCGTGACGAGAGACAAGTGACGCGTGACGAGGGCAGCCAAACGCCCGAACTCCCAACTCCGCAATCTGCAATCCGCAATCCGCAATCCGGTGGTCCCGGCCAGCGCGCATGGCAGCGCTTCCGGCGGAATCGCGCCGCCGTCATCAGCGCTTGGTATCTGGCCTTCCTGCTGCTCGCCATCATCGCCTGGCCGATCATCCTGAAAATATCCGGTGGGACATTTGCGCAGATTCACAACCCCAACCAGCTTTCCGATGCGCAATTTTCTCCGCCGGGCGCGCAATATTGGTTCGGCACGGACGTCCACGGGCGCGACGTTTTTTCCCGCATTCTGTATGGCGCGCAAATTTCGCTGCTCGTCGGCATTGTCGGCGCGGGCGTTAGCCTTGTCATCGGGGTGTTGTGGGGTGCCATCGCCGGTTACGTGGGCGGGCGCTTGGACAGCGCATTGATGCGCATCGTGGATATTCTTTATTCACTGCCCACAATTATTTTTGTAATCGTGCTCATCACCACGCTCGGTGAAATGCTCAAGCAATCGCATTTTGTCGGCAATTCTCCGGCGTTGGCCGGCGCTTTGCGCGTGGCGCTTTTGTTCGTCGGCCTGGGTGCGGTGTCGTGGTTGACCATGGCGCGAATCGTACGTGGACAGGTGCTGTCGTTGCGAACGCGCGCATTTGTGGAAGCGAGCCGGGCGCTGGGTGGCGGGCCGGTGCGGATTCTGGCGCGGCACATCATTCCGAATGTTTTTGGCGTCGTGATCACCTATCTGGCGCTGACCGTGCCGGCCATCATCCTGTACGAATCGTTTTTAAGTTATCTCGGTTTGGGCGTGCAACCGCCGATGGCAAGCTGGGGCACGCTCATCGCGGAAGGCGTCGGCCAGATCAATCCGATCCGGATTTACTGGTGGCTCATCGCCTTTCCCGGCGGTGTGCTGGTGACGACGCTGCTGGCGCTAAACCTTCTCGGCGATGGCCTGCGCGACGCATGGGATGTAAAAGTCAAATAATCGGTGGGGCGCGGATATCTGGCCGACATGCTGGAGTTCAAGCTTCAGCTTGCGTGGAGGAACAAGCTAAAGCTTGAACCCCAACAAGTCCCGAATTCGCCATTTCAAAAACGCGGAGCAATGTCGCGGTGTGGCCTTGTTGCGCAAAGGCCAGCAGGCGTTGAAATCCTTCTCCAGTTTTCGCAATTCGCGGATGCCCGTCCGGGCCAGGCGTTTCGCCTTGGAATTTTCCCCCGCCGCCCGCGCCTGTTGCCAAAGCATGAACCGGCATGACTGTGCGGCCATGCGCGCCGCCAGATCCAATTCCAGCGCGAGGATTTTTGCCTTGGGAGCGAAGGCGCGCAGCCGTCCCCCTTTTAGAAGCGCCCTTTGTTTCTCAATTTCCGTCAACGCGGCGCGGATATTTTTTCCAGAAATCCGTGTGTAATGTTTCAATCCGTTCCGGCAAAACAATTCACGCTGTTCCACCGGCGGCGCGGCGATGACGGTTCCCAGCGGCGTTTCATTGGGAGCGGTGAATTTCAATTTCCGGTGCGCCCGGCCAAGCGCAAATGCCACTTTGGCCGCGTTGCCGGTCGAATCATTGAAAACATCGCGGTTCAAAACCGGGATGAGCTTCGCCTCATCAAAGGTTTTGGCGCACCAGCTCAATGACGCGCCAGCAAGATAGGGCAGGTAACTGACGGCCAGCGGTTGCGGATGTCCACCGTCGCCCCAATCAGTGATGAGATAACCGATTGCGCCGTGCTTGTGTCCGGTCTTGGCGGCGGCGCGCAGATTGGCCAGGGCATTGTCGTGCCGGCCAACCAACGTCTGCCAAGTCGAGGTGCCGGGGCAGACGTAGAACGGAATTTTTGCCTTGGCAAATTTTGCAGCTTCTTTTTCAAACGGATGATCTGCTTCATAACCCCAATTCAGCGCGATGACGTTGCAATCAATTGTAGCAGTGGACGTCAGTCCGCTCTGATCATCTGCGAGATTTGAGGATAATGGAGCCGACTCACGTCGGCTGTTACGGGAAGAAAGTTTTGCCAGTTCGGGAATCAATTTCGGGTATTTCAAAATGATGTCGCCCCAGAACATCATGCGTTTGCCGCGCGCGGAGACCTCCCGATGAATTTTTTTCAGAAAATCCAGATAAACGCGGCCCTGACCTTTCGCCGCGCAAAGCTTCTTGCTCTGTCCACGGCCCAAGTCCCAGGTCTCATCGCAACCGACGTTGAAGAACTGGCTCGAAAAGTTCGGCAGCAATTCGTCGTACAGCCTGCGCAGGAAGGGCAGGGCGCACGGATGATTCGGTGCGAGCGTGGAAGGACGGCGGATAAATTCGTCGCTGGCGTCGGTGTAAGGCTGGGAGACTTCGGCCAGCTTTTTGAGCCGTGGTTGTTCCAGGAAATGTTGCAGGTGACCGAAGGAATTCTGGTTGGGCACGAGGTCAATGCCCAGTTGCTGGCAGCGCGCGTCGAGCTGGCGAATTTCGTCACCGGTCAGCGCTCCCCAGCTTTGCCAGACGGACTTGTGTTTTGAATAGGCAAACGTGTGTTCGGTGTAAAGCTGCAGTTCGTTGAGCTTGAAATCGGCGAGGCGCCCGGCGAGTTTGAGCAGGGTTTCGAGCTTGGGCACGCGGCCCCGCGAAATATCGAGCATCACGCCGCGACGCGCGAAATCCGGCCAGTCGTGGATTACCAGGCAGGGCAGATGGCGGTCGTATTGGCGCAGCAACTGCCGCATGGTTGCCATGGCCACCCGCAGTCCGGTGGCTTCACGAAATTCAATTCTTACGCCTTTGCGGTCAATCGTGATCGCGTAACCTTCGGGATGGTTGGGCGCGGAGTCGCTGCAAACAACCGTGAACGCCGGGACCTCGTGCTCATCCGGCAGCGTAAGCGTGCCCGGAAGCAGCTTCAACGAGCGAGGGCAGGGGAGTAAGACAGGCGGTTTCACTGCGGTAATGCCGCCTACTTCTGCTCCGCAATCATGCCGCTTTTTCGCGCATAGTTGAACAGGCCGCCGGCATCTACCACGGGACGGACGTCGCCGAGCGGCTTGAACTTGAAAACCTTGCCCGTCGCCTTGGCGGTGGCCGTGGCGGCATCGAGATCAACCGTGACCACATCGCCATTTTTCAACGTGTCGCACAGGCGTTCGGTGATTTCGCAGGGATACAGTTCGCCGGTGGCGACGCTGTTGCGGAAGAAAATGCGCGCAAAACTCTCAGCCAGCACGATTTTGCATCCAGCCGAGCCGAGCGCGATGGGGGCGTGTTCGCGCGAACTGCCGCAGCCGAAATTTTTCCCGGCGACGACAATCGGATATTCGCTGTCGAGCTTGCCGCTTTTGACAAACCGATCCGGATAAAGCGACTCGGGCAGGCCGCACAGCGCGAAGCTGCCGAGCTTTTCGTATTCGTCCGGCATCGTTGGCACAAGCGTCAGATACTGCGCGGGGATGATCTGGTCGGTGTCTATGTTGTCGCGCACCACATAAACCGGCCCGGTAAAAACGGATTGCATAGCGGGAATGTGCCGTGGGCGGACGCGATTTTCAATTTGAAAATCAATTTAGAATTCCAAACGAAACAAGGTTGCTACCCAGGGCGCGCCGCCTCTGAACCGTAGCCACCGACGTAAGTCGGCGCTGATTTTCATTGGACTCAAAATGCGCGGACTGACGTCCACGGCTACAATATTCATGGGAACACTGCTGAGGTTTTGCGGCTTGCCTCTGTCCCGTGGCTGGATAAGCTCGCACTCGCACTGACCGGAGAATATCAACCATCAATTCATCGTCCTATGCCTATTACTGCTGCTCAAATCGCGGAACAACTTCGAGGCGAAGTCCTCGGCGACGGTTCGATCCAAATAACAGGCTTCGCGCCCGCCGACTGTGCCCGTGCCGGCGATCTCACCTTTGCCGAAAAAGAAACCCATTTTGCCGCCGCCGAACAAAGCCTGGCCACTGCCATTCTTGTGGCGGAGGCATTCGGGCCGTCGAAGAAAGTTCTCATCCGCGTGCGCAATGCGCGGGTGGCCATGGCCCGGGTGCTGCCGCTTTTTTTTCCGCCGGACCAGCCGCCGTCCGGCATCCATCCAGGCGCGGTCATTGCCGGCTCGGCACAGGTTGATCCCACAGCGCATGTCGGACCGGGTTGTGTGGTGGGCGCGCGCACGCGGCTCGGTGCCCGGTCGGTGCTCATGGGCGGCAACCACATCGGTCGCGACTGCCAGATCGGCGACGACGTGTGCCTGTTCCCCAACGTCGTCATTTATGCGCGGACGCAGATCGGAAACCGGGTCAGCATCCATGCCGGTACGGTCATCGGCTCGGACGGCTTCGGCTACGTGTTCGACGAGGGCCGCCACCGCAAAGTACTGCAGATCGGCAACGTAATTATTCAAGACGACGTGGAAATCGGGGCCAACAGCGCCATTGACCGCGCCGCACTCGGCTCCACCGTCATCGGAGAGGGAACCAAGATAGACAACCTTGTGCATGTCGCGCACAACGTTGTCATTGGCCGGCATTGCATCGTGATGGGGCAGTCGGGCTTTGCCGGCAGCACGCGTCTGGGGGATTATTGCGTGATTGCTTCGCAGTCGGGAATTGCGGGACATTTGAAGCTTGGCAATCAGGCCATCGTCGGTGCGAAATCCGGCGTGATGCGCGACATTCCGGATGGAGGGGTGGTTTTGGGCTACCCGGCGATGCCGGACAAACAAGCCAAGCGGCAGATGATCGCGGCGCAGCAGTTGCCGGAATTGATTCGCCGGATGCGCGAATTGGAGAAACAAGTCGAGCAACTCAGCGCCAAAGCCGGCGCGTAAACCGGTGCGCTGAAACGTGCGGGTTGGCGAAGCTGACCGGGTAATATGCGTCATCCAGCGTGGTCCAGGCGCTTCGTGCCTGCGGTGGTCGTTGACCCCGTCTCGTTTCACCAGAGGATTGACAAAACCAGCGTGTCCGAACACTGTTTGGAAATGAAGAGGACATGGTGCATTTTCCCATTGGCGGCTGCCTTGCTCGCCGGCGGCTGTGCTTATTATAAAATCCAACCCATTTCGGCGTCGTCGGTTCAAAACTGGGGCAAAACCAATGGCCCGGAGGAAGGATATGTTTTCTACCAGCCGGAACTCTACTTCGCCGCGACAATTGCAACGGATTCCACCGGCGCCGGTGGCACGGCGCAGACGAAGCAAAATGTCACAGTTGCTCCCATTTATTTGCCGAACCATGAGCGGTCTTACCGGGTGACGACGCATAATTTCCTGGCCAAGGCGGATTTCACCTTCAATTTTGAAAACGGCTGGAAGCTGACACAAATTTCAGACAAGGCAGACAACACCGCCGTGGCCAACACGCTGGCGGGAGAATTGAAAACCATGCTGTCGGCGGCAGGTGTCAAAGCGCTGGTCGAGACCGGAACCAACGCGCCCAAACAGCGGGTCATCCTCTACCGGCCGGAATATGATGATGAGGGGTATATCAAGTCATTCAAGCAGGTGGGGATGATGGAGTTGAATTGAACTGGCGGCCGTTCCGATGGTGTGGTGTCTTTCACAACCGGGGATCACGCTTCTGACTGGACAAACGCACCCGCCTGTTGCATTTTCATATGTCAGTAACGCCCAATTCGTTCCGATCAGCCAGATCGGAAGCATTCTCGATGGAGAAGGAAGTATTCGATGAGAGCCAGACATCTGATTCAAAACCTGGGAAGCGGAATGGCGGCAGCGATGGTTTTGCTGCTGACGGCGGTGTGCGCGCACTCGCAGCCATACACCATCAACTGGTATAAAATCGCCGGCGGCGGCGGCACGAGCAGTGGCGGTGTGTATTCCGTTAGCGGCACCATCGGCCAGCACGACGCGGGCGGGTCGATGACCGGTGGCAGTTATTCGCTTACCGGCGGGTTTTGGAGCCTGATCGGTGTGGTGCAAACGCCTGGCGCACCGTTGCTCACGATCACTTTCGACCCTCAAATTCCGGTTGTGACCATTTCGTGGCCGTCGTCCGGCGGCAGTTTCAAGCTCCAGACCAACGGCAACCTCACCACTTCCAATTGGGTTGATTATAACGACACGGTGACTAGTGCTGCGGGAACCAACAGTATTACGGCCCAGCCGAATGGCAATCTGTTTTTTCGCCTTAAATCTCAATAAAACGCTCTCCCAAGAGGTATTTGTGAGGCGGTCCCGTTGCTGGATTTATCAGCCTTTGACACACGCCGTCAGTGCTTGAAGAATACGCCGGGCACGCTTCCAGAACCCACCCCGACCTGCTATTGCCCAATCATTCTGGATTGAGCATATCTACATAAGTATCTAATTACCAATTAAATAGCTGATTTTACAGGCTATAGGAATGCTGTGAACAATTAGTGAATAAAATTCTTCAAATTTGTGGTTGATTTTACCTGTCAATATATGAGACATTATTGCCTTATCGTTGAATAATCAATCTGACGTTATGAGGAGGAATGAGAGAATATTGCCGACGGTTCCGGCCACCTTGGCTGGGGCGGCGGCGGTCTTTGTCCTGTTTGCATTCTGTGTATTGTGGACGGCGCGCGTTGACCATTCGGAACGCACGGTTGGTAAATACGGCGCTTTCACCAGAAATCCAGCGACTATGTCGGGTGTGGCGGAGTCGGTTCAGGTTGTTTACAGCCTGGCGTCCCGGCAAATTGTATCCAAAGCGCATCAACTGCCTGTTTCCGCTCCAATTATCAGGACAGTGCCAGCTGCTGCACCGACGGTTGCGGTGCGTGGCCTTCCGCCGACCGTTTCCCCCAAACCCGCCGTACTCGACAACCGCCGGCTTTTCGCCCTGGGTGCGATTGAGACCGGCAATAATGACAGCGAAATCGGCCAGGCGGGCGAGGTCAGTCGCTATCAAATCATGCCCTCAGTGTGGAAACACTACAGCCATTCAAGTTATTACGATAATCCACAGGTTTCCCGGGCCGTCGCCCAGCAACACTGGTCTTCGCTGCGTGCTTCCTTCAAGAAAAAGACCGGCCGCGAACCGGACAACTTCGACATGTACGTTCTGTGGAACACCTGCTACGGCTACTACGCGAACAAGGGTTTCCAGCCCGCCCGTTTGGATCCGGCGGTGCGCGACCGCGCCCAACGCTTCGTGAACCTGGTCGAGCGCGGCGAATCGTAGGTAGCTTGCCTGCGTGGAAGGCGGGCACGCTGAGCCGTTCCGCAATGCGGGATGGCGCGTTTGTTTTTCATTTGTCCACGGCTTGCCAAACGGCGCTTTATTTGCACAATAAATGCGTTTCCAAACCAAAATCAAAAACCAGGTTATGAAAAAACTGATTCTTGTTCTTAGCGCGGTCATCGGTCTGGCAGCCAGCAACCTCCTGGCTGCCGACGTCAAAAACTATCAAGTCACCGGTCCGGTGTTGGAAGTGAATCCCACCTTCCTCGTCGTTCAAAAGGGCGATGAAAAATGGCAGATTGCCTGTGACAAGGCCGCTTTGGGCATCGCCAAGGTCGGCGACAAGGTGACCATTCAATATCAAATGGTCGCCAAGTCAGTCGAAGTGAAGGCCGACAAGAAGAAATAAGCAGTAGCGGCGGTCTATGACCGTCGCTGATGTTTCCGGCGCTGGCACAGCGCCGCTACAACAAGGCCGCCCTGAGAAATCGGAGCGGCTTTTTGGTTTGCCGCTGGTGGGGTGAGACTACTGGCGAGCCGTTGGTTTCAATCTTCGTACGGCGCGGCTTTGGAACCGGTGGCGCGGATGAGATAACCACCAACAGTGCCGGTTACAAAAGCCAGCACGACGGTGACCACGATGCCGGCGAGTTGCGCTTTGGCAATGCCGGGGACGACAAAGATGGCGACAACCCCGCCAAACAACCCCGGCATGCCGTGAAGATTATGCACGCCGCAGGTATCAACACTTTTCAGCAGCTTCTGCAACGCGGGCTGGATGATGGTATAGCCCACAACGCAAATGGCGCCCGCCACGGATCCAATCACAAACGCCGTCAGTGGATTGGCCTGGTTGCAGGTTGCGCCGATGGCTACCCCGCCCGCCAGGGCGGCGTTCGCCATGTCGCCGGCGCCCAGCCGGCCCTTGCGCAGGAACACACTGGCCAGGTAAGTCACCAACGTCGCGCCGCACAACGCCAGAATGGTGTTGATCGCGGTTCGGGGCATCTGTTCCGGCGGCACCACCGCACAGCAAAAGCTCGGCCAGAAAATCCACAACACCATCGAACCCAGCATGGAAAACTGGTCGGAGACCTCGTTGCTTTCAATGAGCAAACTCCGTTGCGC
>Ga0182027_10010421_pt1 | contig 13228 bp, 7 predicted proteins | sample 712E1DmetaG_FD_121300 | JGI IMG/M metagenome (GOLD analysis project Ga0182027, IMG submission 121300) | Permafrost microbial communities from Stordalen Mire, Sweden - 712E1D metaG (Illumina Assembly) | ecosystem: Environmental > Terrestrial > Soil > Wetlands > Permafrost | place: Sweden...
GTTCCGCTAACCGTGCTGCCGCCGTTGGCGCTAACCGTGCTGCCGCCGTTGGCGCTAACCGTGCTGCCGCCGTTGGCGCTAACCGTGCTGCCGCCGTTGCTCGTCGTGGCTCCGCCGCTGGCGCCAACCGTGCTGCCGCCTTTAGCGCTCGAAGCTCCGCCGGTGGTATTCGTGGCGCCGCCGTCGGCGGTGACAACGCTGCCGCCGTTACTCGTCGTCGCGCCTCCGCTCACCGCGACAACGCTGCCGCCGTTGCTGGTCGTGGCTCCGCCCGTGGCTTGTCCGCCCGAGCTGGTCGCGCCGCCGGATGTGGCCGCGCCGCCGCTTCCGGCCGCTTTGCCGCCGGTAACATTGGGTGAGGATCCTCCTTGCCCACTGTTGCACGCCGGCAGGACTATTCCCACGCTGGCCGCGCACAAGAATGAAGCAAAAATTCGACCTGCTCGACGCTGTTTTGTTCGCTCTCGCTGCATACGTTTCTCCCTATGTTCCGGACTCGTGATCGGAGGTTCGCCGCCGCAGTGATCTTGCCACCGCCAGCGGCTCAAAGTTTTAGCCCACATTGGGCGGGTAGATCCGACAAAATCAGGAGTTATGGTTCTTCTAATATGAATACGGAAAAAATGCGCGGATGCTCGGTCCTGCAATCTACTCTCGGGCGGTAGATTTCCGGGTTGGCGGATCCGCCACGCCGAGGTGGCAGCCGACGTGTTGTCTGTCGGCACAGCACGAGTAAAGTGTCTGGCATGATCCAAACACGCTCGTCAGTTCAAGCCTTCCCTCGAAGTACCTTCGCCTCAACGCGGTTGGCAGGCGCAGTGGCCGTGGGCTGTTTCTGCCTCTCGCTTGCATTTTCCTCCCGCCCCGCATTTGGGTACAGCCCGTTCGCAAGCCTGGTCGAAGCGCGGCTGCGCCCCGACAGCCTCGAGCTGACGATCGGGCTGGACTTGGAATCGGCGTGGCTTGCCATGGGCGAGACGAGCTCGGTGCCCAACGTCCAGGGTTCGATTCCACGATTGAAGAAGGACGCGGCCGAGTTCTGTCAGCTTTCCGTCGCTGGTCAGGTCCTGGTGGCGCGCGAGACCGATGTCGACTTTCGTCTGGCGGAAGGAGGCGTCAATCTACGTGTGCTCTTCCCGCGTCCGTCCGCGTGGCCCCTGCATTTCGACGTGAGCTATCTCAAGCGGCTGCCGGACTACCACAAGACCAGACTGGTCATGCGCGATGAGGCAAACAAAGCGGTGCGCGTGGAGATGCTGACGGCGAAAAAATCTTCGGTTGATTTGGCGCTGCCTGGCACCTCCCTACCGGACGCCACGTCGGTCGTTCCGCCATTGCCAAGCGCCTCCCCGGCTCCCCATCCGCTCCAGCCGGCGGTCTCGTTCTGGGGCCTCGTCAAGGTTGGCCTGAAGCACATGCTAACCAGCTACGAGCAGATTCTGTTTTTCTGCGGGCTCCTCGTGGTCTGCCGGCGTTTCTCATCGGCGCTTGCGATTGTCGCCGCCTTCACTGCCGCGTATTCGCTTACCCTCGCGCTGGCGACGCTCAAAGTTGTGGCAATTTCAAGCGAGGTTGCGGAACCGCTGATGGCAGCGACGATAGTCTTTGTCGGCGTGGAAAATATCGTGCGGCGTGGGGAGCCGAGGGGCCGGTGGTTTCTGACCCTAGTCTTTGGGGGGATCTACGGATTCGGTTTTGCCAACTTTCTGCGCGAGACGGTTCTGGGCGCGGGCGGGACCTCCGTGATTCGGGCGCTCGTTCCTTTCAACCTGGGCGTCGAGCTCGGCCAACTCGCGGTGCTGGCGGTTCTCGTGCCGGTGCTTTGGAAACTGCGATCGCGCCCAGCATTTGTACGCTATGGCGTGCCCGCGCTTTCCATCGCTGCGCTTCTGCTCGGCGGCTACTGGCTGCTCGATTGCACCGTCTTCGTCTGAAATCCGGACGGTTGTCGGCCCTTCGTACTCCACAAAAAGAAGACCGTGGTGGCGGCTGGGAGAAGCCCACCGCGACCACGGCCTTGCTGCAAGCTCGCGAGGAGTTTTTACTTCACGAAGATGTCCGGCACCGGCGGATCAGCCATGTTGGGGCTGATGCGGAAGCCCGTGTGCGGCGGCTGGTTGTAGGCCGAGTTCTCGAACGCCACCTGCGCCCGGTACGTCGGATCGTGCATCAGCGTGTAGATTCGGCGCTTGGTCACGGCCGTTGTCGTGTACACGAGCAAGGCTGAGTTGTCCGACTTGCGCAGAACCAACTCCTCGCGCCAATCGCCAAGCAGATCTGCGGTGAGTGTCGGCGTCGATTTGGAGCTGTTGTTCGAGGCACAGCCGCTCGCGTTCAGCAGCGTGCCACCGCCGACCTTGGTGATCGAGGTACCGTTTTCAAGCTCGCGCCACTCATCTGCGTCCCAGTAAATGAGGAAGTTGCTCCCGGCGTTGGGCGCACCAGCGGCGCCGGTTTGGCAGTTGACGCTGCCCACTCCGCTCGAACAGGATGCGGCCGTCTCGTCCCCAGCCCCAACATACTCGGCCACGCCACGGCCGTTGTCTCCACCTCCAGTCACGGAGAAATACGACGTGCAGGTGGCGCCGTCGTGACAATCTTGTCCGCCTAGGGTCTCGTGAACCGAGAACACCGCGATGCCCTTGCCGGCGACCAGCTCGCCAATGTGCATGGCATCGCCGTGGCCCATCTTCGCGTCGCATTTCAAAGTACCAGCGCTGTCGATGGTCCTCGTACCCGTGATGATCTCCTGTCCGCCGTCGCCGTCAGTATCCGCCGCCATCTCCGAGTGGTCGCCACCGCCATTCGGGACTGCGGACACGCTGTCGTAGATCCAGTTCTTTGCCAGCACGCCGTTCCGGTAGGTCAACGCGGATACGGTCAAACGCGTGTAGTACCCACGACCCTGGATGATGCTCGGCAAGCCGTTCGCAACGCCACCATCTTTCACGAAGGCCACGCCGCCGTTGAAGCGGTCCACCCGGTTCCCGTAGCCGTCGCCCCAAGCCGTGACGGTTCCTCGGGGTACCGGATAGTCGATCGTTGCCCGCTCCTTGCCGGTCGTTCCATCGAACACCGTGATCCACTCGGGCCCGGTCAGAATGTAGCCGGTCGCATTGCGGTAGACTGCCGTGTTGTCGGCGCCCGCTGCCGGGCCCGTGGCCAGATAGTTGCCCAAGCCGTCCTTGGTTCCCGGCGCGGTCTTCACAGCCAATTCAGCCTTCCCGTCGCCATCGAAGTCGTAGACAGACATCTGCGTATAGTGCGCCCCGGCCCGAATGTTCGGTCCCAAATCGATGCGCCACAAGCGCTTGCCGGCCAACGTGTAGCCGTCGATGTAGACGTCGCTCGTAACCCCCGAGTTGGCGTTATCTTGCGAGTCCGACGGATCCCACTTGAGCACGATGTCGAGCTTGCCGTCGCCATCGAGATCGCCAGGGCTGCCATCGTTTGCGCTGTACGAGCCAGGGGGTGGTGTCAGCGGAATGCTGAGGTAGTTCTGCGCCCACGGCGTGGCCGCCGGAGACTGCGCCCCTTCGACGCCCTTGATCACCGCGGTCACCGTGTAGCTCGACGTGGCCTTTCCAGCCGCGTCCAAGTAGTTGGTGCTATCGGTGACGTTGGCAAGCTTCGCTCCGTCCTTATAGAGGTTGTACGAAACGTTGGTGGCCGTGGTGTCGTATTCGTAGCCCATCATGCGCCAGCCGACATAGACGCCGCCGCTGACGACCACGGCAACCACACCGCGATCCAGATTCTCCATCTGGTAGTGCCCGGTTCCTGAGCTTCCCCCCCGCGCCGGTGCGCCACCCGCCGGCAGAGCACCACCAGCATTCGGTGCGCCGCCCAATGCTGGGACAGCGCCGCCGCTCCCAGGTGCCCCGCCCGAATTCGTCGTCCTGCCGCCGTTGCCTGTCCTGCCGCCAGCGGCAGGCGCGCCGCCAGGGCTTTCTCCGCCGACAGACGGAAGACCACCGGCAACTGGAAGGCCACCGCTGCTCGGCGCTCCACCTGCGGTCGAAAGTCCGCCACTGCTCGGCGTTCCTCCGGTTCCTGGAACCTGGGATCCGCCAGTGCTTGGAGCCCCACTTCCCCCAGTTCCGGGCTCGATGACCTTTCCGGGCGTTGAACCACAGCCGACCAGCAGGGCGGCCGATCCCAGAACCATGACAAACGATGCTGTCAAGCTGGGCGTCTTCGGTGCGAGTGCATTCCGTGCGCGCATTGTCTCCTCCATATCTTTCTGCCTCGAAACGTGGTCCGATTGGCTATGGCGAAATCCGCCGATGCGAATGCGTATTTAGCCATAGTAGGTGCTAAATTCGCAAAAGCAGTGGCACGCCTCCCCTAGACGGCTCATCCACTCACTCCCGGCGGAAGGAGAGGCCCCGAATATCGCGCCATGACCCGTCAAAAGGCCGTGGCTGGGGCGCCAGGGCGGAAAGTGCGGGCTTACCGCCACGCTCAAGATCGCCGCGGTCAGGGGATGTCCCGCATCGACAGACCAAATAGAGAAAGGCCGTGGTGGCGGCTGGGAGGAGCCAACCGCGACCACGGCCTTTCGAGCGTTTAAGTAAAGGAACTACTACTTCACGAAGATGCTTGGCACGGGAGGATCAGCCATGTTGGGGCTGATACGGAAGCCCGGGTGCGGCGGCTGGTTGTACGCCGAGTTCTCAAACGCCACCTGCGCGCGATACGTCGGGTCGTGCATCAGCGTGTAGATGCGGCGCTTGGTCACGTCGGTCGTCGTGTAGACGCGCAAAGCCTGATTGTCGCTTTGGCGCCACACGATTTCCTCGCGCCAGTCGCCCAGGAGATCCGCGGTCAGCGTCGGGGTGTTTTTGCTGCCGTTGTTCCCCGCGCACTGCGAGCACGTCAGCAGGTTTCCGCCGCCAGCTTTGGTGATCGAATTGGCGTTCTCCACCTCGCGCCATTCATCCGCGTCCCAGTAGATGACGAAGTTCGTCCCGGGACTCGGGCCGGTCGTCGCACCGGTGGCACACAACGCCTGATGCTCGGTGCACGACGCGCAGTAACACGACGCACTATCTTCGTTGCCCGTGCCGACATAGTCAGCGCGACCACGATTGGAATCGGTTCCTGGTTCCGTCGTCTTGAAGTACGACGTGCAGGTGGCGCCGTCATGAGCATCCATTCCACCTTGACCCTCGTGAATCGAGAACACCGCGATTCCCTTGCCCGGAACCAGCTCGGTCACGTCCATGGCATCGCCGTGGCCCATTCCCGACTGGCACTTCAGGGTTCCAGCGCTGTCGATGGTTGTTTGGCCGGTGATGATCTCCTGGCCACCGTCGCCGTCGGTGTCCGCCGCCATTTCCGAGTGGTCGCCCGCGCCCGTGGATTGCAAGCTGGTCACGCTGTCGTACACCCAGTTCTTCGCCAGCACCCCATTTCGGTAAGTCAACGCGGATACTGTCAAGCGCGTGTAGTAGCCACGGCCCTGGATGATGCTCGGTAGACCGTTTGCAACGGCAGCGGCGCCGGTGCCATCCTTGACGAAGGCAAACCCACCGTTGAAGCGGTCGACACGGTTGCCGTACCCGTCGCCCCAGGACGTGACGGTTCCTCGGGGCACCGGATAGTCGATCGTGGCGCGCTCCTTGCCGGTTGTCCCGTCGAAGACCGTGATCCACTCGGGTCCGGTCAGAATGTAGCCGGTTGCATTGCGATAGACAGCGGTGTTATCGGCGCCAGCGGCAGTACCGGTGCTGAGATAGGCGCCCGTTCCGTCCTTGGTTCCCGGAGCGGTCTTCACGGCCAGCTCCGCCTTCCCGTCGCCATCGAAGTCGTACACCGACATCTGGGTGTAGTGAGCCCCGGCGCGGATGTTCGGCCCCAAGTCGATGCGCCACAGGCGCTTTCCGGCTAGCGTGTAGCCGTCGATGTAAACGTCGCTCGTGACGCCCGAGTTGGCGTTGTCTTGCGCGTCCGACGGATCCCACTTGAGCACGATGTCGAGCTTGCCGTCGCCATCGAGATCGCCGGTAGACCCATCGGCGGCGGAATACGTGGCTCCCGACGGACTTGCCGCGGGTGGAGTCAGCGGAATGGACAGGTAGTTTTGTGCCCATGGGGTAGCCGCCGGAGACTGCGCGCCCTCGACACCCTTGATCACCGCGGTCACGGTGTAGCTCGACGTGCCCTTGCCGGCCGCATCCAAGTAGTTGGTGCTGTCGGTGACGTTCGCGAGCTTCGTTCCATCCCTATAAAGGTTGTACGAAACGTTCGTGGCCGTCGTGTCGTATTCGTAGCCCATCATGCGCCAACCGACGTAGACACCGCCCGTGACCACCACCGCAACCACGCCGCGGTCCAGATTTTCCATTTGGTAGTGTCCGGTTGCTGGAACGGGAGTCTTGGTCGAACCGCCGGCGGCAGAAGCACCACCCGCGCCCGGCGCGCCGCCCGCGCCTGGTGCCGCGCCGCCTACGCCGGGTGCCCCGCCTGCGCTTGTCTTTCCACCGCTTGTCGTCTTGCCAGCTGTGGGACCAGCGCCGCCGACACCTGAAATTGCGCCGCCTGTCCCCGGCGCTCCGCCCGCGCCTGGAAGTCCACCCTGATTCGGCGCACCTCCTGCGGCTGGCTGTCCGCCGTATCCTGGTGCGCCGCCGACGCCTGGAAGTCCGCCGCTGCTCGGCGTACCTCCGCCCGCTTGTATCTGGGATCCGCCGGCGTTTTGTGCGCCACCCGACCCAGCATCAATGATCGTTCCGGGCGTTGAACCACAGCCGACCAGTAGGGCGGCTGATCCCAGAGCCGTGACGAGCGATGCTGTCAGGCTGGGAGTTTTCCGAGCGATGGCCTTACGTACGCGCATTGTCTCCTCCGTGTCTGTCCACCGCGCGAACGCAGGTCGTTCTCCACAGCGGTGTTTGGCCGGGCAGTGATTCGCATCCCGCCAGCAGCTCACCAAAATAGAAATTAAGAGTCTTTTTACCTTTTTATACAATCAATGCGATTGCCACACGCCCGGCGTGCTCATTCCGCAGCTCAGCGATGCGGCTTCCGCACGACGCAGATGGGGCGTTCAAAGACATTCGGACACCTTCCATTCCTAAATCGATATCAGACCCTTTTTGACTCATTTCTCTCTTGCGTCTTTTCGGATAGACCATCACACGACAGCCCTATCGGCATGGGGTGCAAAGGATGTTGACTCATGACGTTCCTCGCACGTAGGTTCGCGCATCGTGGCTCCAAGGTTCGGCGTGCTTTCCATCGCAGATGTGCCTCCGCGCAAGGTTGACTGGCGAACCAAGTCGCGCCTTGCCGCGATCCTGGCCGCCGCGCTGATTAGCGGGCGAGCTGTCAGTGCCGAGGCCGAGCCACAAAACCTTCTCGCGGGCAAGAGTCCCATACACAGCGAAGGCGTGACCCACGCCGGCCGTCTCACCGACGGAATCTTCAGCAACGAGGGCGACGAATGGCTGACCGACCTCACTGCGCGATTGTCGTCCAGCGGGTCATTCGTCGAATATGAGCTGGGCGAGACGCAAGACGTGCGGTGCGCTCTCGTCCAGGCGGATAGCAGCGAAGTCGGTGAGCTGTCAGGCTCCATCGACGGTCAAACCTGGCAGCCGCTGTGGCGGGTGGGTGCCGGATGGGGCACGGGCATGCGTTTGCGCAACACGAGATTCGAAGCGACCGTGCGTTACCTTCGCCTGTCCGCCGCGGGCGGCGGTGCATTTCACGGCGTAGGAGAAATCGCGGTCTATTCCCAATGCCCCGATCCTTGGCCGGGCGAATTGCGGCGCGAACACGGCACACCGGCGAGCGAATCCATCGACACCAATATCCTACTGTTCGGACTGTTGGCTGGCTTCTTCGTGCTCGTGCATCGATGCCGCGGATCGAAACTGCAGTACCTCCTGCTGTTGCCGGCCATGGCCGTCGGCCTCAAGCTCGTTGCAGATCTCATCGAGCTCTTCGACTTCAATCGCGAGCCACGTCTACGCGCCATGGCCGCGGCACTCGCAGCTCTCGTCTTGGTGAAGGAAGTGTTCTTCAAGAAGCGTTGGGCACCTTCCCGCGTGGTCACCCTGACGACCCTGTGTCTCTGCGCGGCGACGGCCGTCGGCACCTACTACCACTTTGGCATGCTTCAATTCTTCGACCAAGCGAAGGGCCGGCGCACTTTCGTGCATACATTCGACATGCGGCACTACTTTCCCCTCGCCAAATACTTCCGCGAGCTGCGCTACGACGGACTCTATCTTGCCAGCCTGGCCGCATACCTGGACAACACGCCAGATTTCCCGCAAAGCCAGCTCGGCCAAGTGAGGGTGCGCGATTTGCGCAGCAGCGAAATAAGGACTGGCGCCGAGCTCGCCGGCGAGCTGCCCGCCGTCCGCAGTCGGTTCACGCCCGAACGCTGGAACGACTTCAAACGCGACATGAAGTATTTCTCCGACACCATGGGCAGCGGCGACTATCTCGGCAGTTTGGCTGACCATGGTGGCAACGCAACGCCCGCGTGGGTATTGTCTGCCTACCTCATTTTCAGAAATGCACCGGCCAGCGAATGGACGCTGTCCTTGGCTGGGCTCATTGATCCAGTCCTGATGTTGGTCTTCTTTGTGGTTCTCGCGCGCACCTTCGGCCTGCGCGCCATGCTCTACGTGATGGTCATTTGGGGGGCGACCGACTTCTACACCTTCACAGCGAACTTCGTGGGCTCGACCCTGCGCCAGGATTGGCTGGTCGCGCTCGGATTGGGTGTGTGTGCGATCAAGCGGAAACGACCCGTGTTGGGCGGCGCTCTTATCGCATACAGCGCTCTTATTCGCGCCTTCCCGGCCGTGGCCGCACTCTTCCTGATGGCGCCTTTGGCATGGTTCGCCTTCGATCATCTATTGCGGAAGAAACGGCTTCCGTCGCTGCCGGACTGGCGAGCCCGCCAACAACCCGCCCTGCGCGCGTGTTTCGGAGCCGCGGTTTGCGTGCTCACGCTGGTTGCCTTGACCTCGGCGATGTTCGGTTTTGGCGGCTCGTGGGTCGCCTGGCAACAGAAGATCGGCCACCACGCCACAGATCCCAGCACCAACAATGTTGGCCTTCGCAATGTGCTGTCTTTCGACCCTGAACTGTCGGCCGAGCGCCTCATCGCAAACCATCCTTCGGCGCCCGACGCGGAATGGGTGCGGACGCAACGCTTGACCTTCGAGGCTCGCCGTCCCTTGTTCTACGCCATCCTGCTCGTCGTCACCGTGCTCGCCCTTCTTGCATGTCGCGGCCGTAGCCTGGAACAGGTGGCTCTGATCGGACTCTTGCTGGTTCCGTTCTACTTCTACCCGTCCAACTACTATTGCCACTTCGTGTTTCTGCTACCCTTGGCGGCCGCAAGCGCAATCGAGGACCGAGAGCTGACCTTCGCGTGGGTGTTCATTGTGCTTGCCGCCATGTGCGTGGGTCAGGTCTTCACTCTCGATAGTTGGATCGATCTTCGCTACACCTACCAAAGCTACATCCTGCTGGTTGGCTTCGGCTCCATCATGGCGAGACTGGCCTGGCAATCGCTGGCCGTGGCGCCGTTCGCCGCCAGCGCTGGGGCAAGCGCTTGAGAAGTCTACCGTGGCCTGCGGCCCCTTGCCCGTGCTTCGAGCCGACGACCGCCCGCCCCACGACACACATCTGGCGTGCATCTTCGGGCTGTACTATGGTTCATCCTGGCTGGCGACCGACCACCACGTAGTGACTAGCACGGAACGGTCGCCAGAATCGGAGCGATCCAGATGGCCAACCGCCCGTCCATGAATGCGGAAAAAACGAGCTTCATTTCCCTAGCCCTCGCTTCGGCGCTATCGGCCCTCCTGGTTGTCGGTGTGTACGAGATTCGCTCGCGGTTAGCCAAAGGGCATTCGGTCTCTTCGGAGCCGACGCCACAGCCGGAAAGGCAAGACCCTACCGAGGACGAAACCGCCGTGCCGCGAACACAACCGGGCGAAGGCTGCAATGCCTTGAGAGATCGGTACGTTCTCCGGTGTTTGGCGGACCAAACCGTTCCGGGCGGCCGCCCCGCTCTCGCCCCCGGTGCGTCCGCTGTATCCATGAGCCCGGACAACGAGGCCAACGAGATGGCCGAGACCACAGCATGGCTGCACCCGCCGAAGACCGAGCTGGCCGACATGGCAAAGCGCTGTGAGATTCGACTCATCTCACCCGCGATATTGGAAAAACAAGTCCCCACCGTGGACGACGAACACGCGCAGGCCCTGTCACTGTCGGCGAAAGAGCGCGCGGATCTCGACCAAACCCTCCGCGAGATGCACCAGAGTTTTGCGGACGCCGTCCGAAAAACCTTTGCCGACGGGGCTACCGACCCGAGCAAAGAATCGAGGCTCTCCGTCGAGCAAATGATCGACGAAATCCAGGAACGGCCGAACAGCGGATTTTCCGAGGCCAGGCAAAGGATGGCGGCGGAACGGGCTGGAGCCGCCACGCCACCCGCGACTGGTGCGGACTTGCCGCCCGGCGAGCGCATCTTTCGCCTGTCGGCGGGTCTGGGGGATGATTTCGAACGGCATCTCGCCGATCGTGTCGGCGCCGAGCGTGCGCGCCAGTTGGTCTACTCGCCCCTCGCTGGCCCGTGGACGAATCGCTCGGCTCAATCGGGATGTCCGGTACGACAATAGATTCCCATGGCAAACCGCACAAACACGACTTCGCAAAACAGGCGTTTTCTTTCCCTAGCCCTCGCCTCGGGCGTGTCAGCCCTCTCGGTTGTTGGCGTCTACCAAATTCGCGCGGGGTCATCTAATGGGCAACCCGCCGCGCCCGCGCCTGCCCAACTGTCGGAAAAGCAAGACCCCGCGGAGGCTCAGGGTGCTCGGTTGAGAGCTCGATCCGGAGAAAGCTGCGATGCTCTGAAGAAACGACACTTTCTTGAGTGCCCGATGGACAAGCCCCTCCCAACCGCCGTTCCCGACAGCCGAGAGGCCGAAAAGATGGCCGAGCTCGGCGCGTGGGTGCACCCGACAAAGGACCAACTCGCCGCGATGGCAGCCGGCTGTGAGCTTCGATTCATCTCACCCGCGATAATGGAAAAGCAACCTCCAACCGTGGATGACGAGCATGCGACGGCCCTGTCGCTGTCCATCGGCGAGCGTGCAGAGCTTGACCAGACCCTGCGCCAGATGCACCAGAGTTTTGCGGCTTCCGTCCGACAGGTCTACGCCAGCGGTTCTGCCGACCCGACCAAAGGATCGAGTCTGTCCGTGCAGGATATGATCGAGGAGATCCAGGGCCGGTCGGACAGCGGATTCGAGCAAGCCAGGCAAAAACTGGCGTTGGAGCGGGCGGGCATGGCCTCCCCGCCTGCGACGGGCGCGGACCTGCCGCCGGGCGAGCGCATTCTTCGCCTGTCGGCTGACCTAGGGGGTGATTTTGAAAAGCGCCTCGCCGATCGTCTTGGCGCAGATCGTGCCCGCCAGTTGCTCTATTCGCACCTCGCCAGCCCGTGGACGAATCGTTCCACACAGTCCGGCTGCCCGGCACCGCAGTAGAACGACAGGGGCGAAGAACGCAAGAATGCAGCGAGCTCGGCGTCGGCCGAGTCCGCTGCTTGAGATCGGACAGACAGTGCTATTGCGAACGGCCTACGGGGCAGTCAAGCATTCCGCGTAAGACAGGGAATTGGGATCGGGCTCGTCCGTATTTAGCGTGTAGTTCATATCGCAGTCGTAGACCTTGGAGCCTTCATTGAGCATCTGAATTGGGGTGTTGGCGACGGTCCTCGATATTTTGTACCCGCCACCAACGGCAATACTCGATGAATTGCAGCTAGCTTCGGCCATTCCCTCGGGCTGCAAGAGAGCGGCATTCTGAACCGAGGAGGCTCCGGTGTAGTTGGTAAGACAGTAGGCGTAAGCGGTGACCGACTTGCTGGCGCCCGTGGTATTGTACGCAGAAACCTGCCAGCTGCTGCTGCCGGCGCTTGGCCGCCCGTCAAGATAGATCACCATGACCGGTGTGGCGCCGGTGCCCAAGTCGGTGACGAAACCTCCGCCGATGATGACGCCGGAGCTACATGTAGCGGTGGAACTACCGGTGCCCTTGTTGGCGACCGTGGCTTTGGATGCGGTCACGGTTGTAATGGCGGCCTTCGACGGGGCGCCACTCATACAATTGACCCAGCCGTAGATGGTTCCGTAGCCGGAGGTGATATTCTTGGCCTGGACTTGCCAACCGTGGGTTGAGCCGCTGTCGTACTTCACGTTCTTGTAGACGGAGAAACTCCCATCGCCCTCGAAACCGCCGCCCACATTGAGCGTCCCGCTGGGACAAGTTGCGGTGAGTGTTACAGTCGCGTTCGGTGCGACACTGGCAGCGTTTGTGCTGTAAGAAGCGAGCGTGGCGGCAGCACTGGCGGATCCAGCAACAGCCAACAAGGCAGCACCAACAAAGGATGATACACACAGCAGTTTCGTTCTCATGGTCTTCTCCTATTCTTACGTGGTCCGTTTTCTTTCGCGGGCTCCGTTTCATCAATAGGCGACCCACCCCGCACGCAGGTCACCAACTGTCGGGATGACAGGTGCACGAATAGTGACCTGTCCTAGTTCTTCTGTTGTCTCGGTTCTGGTTTCTCGGTGTGAAACAACATCCGCGCACGCCGCTCAAGCTGCCTCAGCGTGACTCGCAACGTAGATACGCCGCGAGGCAAGCCCTGTCAAGCGTCAAACAAGTTAATCACTGCTTCTATTCGTTTATTGGGTTGTGAGGCTGGGCGCGACTGTGAGTCTGGTCACCCTCCGGGCCTGCGCGGGGCGCATTCCGAGCCGACAGCGGGGGATCTACGACGAAGCCGTTGTGCGAACCAGAAACCGGGCGTCCGCATTTGGGATTGACCCGGCGACGCACCTACCCCGACCAGCAAACTTGGACTAGGATACCGCCGTGGATTTGAATTGCCCTAGCCTTCGCATCACGGAGCCCTGGCGCGACGAACAGGTGTTCCTGGTTGGCGTGCTCGACGCCCTTCGTCTGCGCCGTGAAGGCGGCTACGAGGAGCTCAGTGCGTTCCGGGCGATGAGCGAGCTCGAATGGCCGGGGCGCAGGGTGGACTGGCAAACCCGCGACTTCGTGGCGAGGAGGCGGCTGTCGAGCTTTCCGCTGGCATCCCTCAACGATCACAAGGTGATGGATCTCATCAAGCGCGGGATCAAGAACGGGGATGTGGTGGCGGTGAGGAAGGTCGATGCAGCAA